>Ga0209138_1000636_pt1 | contig 33463 bp, 45 predicted proteins | sample SaaInl3SG_22_DNA_FD_184645 | JGI IMG/M metagenome (GOLD analysis project Ga0209138, IMG submission 184645) | Marine microbial communities from expanding oxygen minimum zones in the Saanich Inlet - ESP_153SG_22_DNA (SPAdes) (version 2) | ecosystem: Environmental > Aquatic > Marine > Intertidal...
TGGACAACGATGCGCCAGCATGGGCCTACGAACCTTCCGATTTCACCCTCTCCTGCGATGAATTGTGGGAACCTGTGTTCCCGGAAGGCTCCGACCACAACGCATTCAGCGACACGGTGGTGATGGACACCATTTTGGGGAATTGCACCAACCATTACACCCATGTGTGGACGTTGACAGCAGAAGACATTTGCGGCAATGCAACAGAACCTTGGGTCCTGAATGTGACCTACGTGGACACCGTGGCCCCTGAGATTGTGTCTTGGCCAGAAGACCTCATGCTGATGAACGCCTCTGAAGTGCCTGAGTGCCAATCGGGACTTGTCACCTGGACGGACATCTGCAGCTTGGCCACGGACAGCTGCTTCACCGACACGGTGGAGGTGTACTGCCCAGGGTCCTTCCTGCTTGCGCGTACGTTCATGGTCACAGACGAATGTGGCAATGCGGCCGCCGTGGAGCAGTCCATTCTTGTGGAAGATGTGGAGCCGCCAACTTGGTCGTACTTCCCTGAATCCATGACGGTGTCCTGCGACAGCCTCGTGGACGCCATCACCGTGGACGATCTCCAAGTCGTTGACAACGCCTCCGGAGAGGATGACATTTTGAAAGAATGGATCGAATCGGTGAACAACGGAGACAATTGCGTTTGGAACGACACCCACACCTACCGCGCGACAGACGGTTGTGGAAACGCCACCGAGCTCACGAGCTACGTTGTGGAGTTTGTGGATGACACGCCACCGAGCTTGACCTTGCCTCTTGAGCAACTCGATTTGCTTTGCGTTTCTGAAATTCCCTCGTGCGAGGAGACCGGGGTGGATGCCGTTGACGATTGCAATGACTGGAGCTTCATTTGCAGCGACGCCTTTGAGGGCGGCGGTTGCAACGGGCCCGATTGCACACTGATTCGCACAATCACGGTGACGGATGCATGCGGCAATCCTGCCGATTTCGAACAAATCATCACCGTGGTTGAACCTCCCACAGTGCCCGAATTGCCCACCGGCTTCTCGCCCAACAACGATTCGTACAACGATGTGTATCAAATCCGCAACGCGGGACCTGATCTCGGAATCCCTCCGTGCGATTGGTTGGACAACACGGCCTTGACGGTGTTCGACCGTTGGGGAAGCGTGGTGTACACGTCGGAAGACGTTTCCATCCCTTGGGACGGAACCAACTTGAATGGAAGGCCCTTGCCTGTCGGCACCTACTTCGTGGTGTTTGAGGCCAACGGCTTGACGTACCGTGAAACCGTAGATCTCCGTCGCTGATGCCAACGCTTCATCTGATTGCCATGAAATCCCATTTCAACGCCTTTTGCACAAACCTCTTCCCTGTCATGAAAGGACCTGGCAAGCGAGTGCTCATCCTCACCGTGTTGACCAGCATGACTGCTGTCGGTTGGTCTCAGCAAGACATCTTGACGGGCCAATACTTGTTCAATGGACTCCTCATCAACCCGGCTTACGCTGGCGCCTCAGGATCATGGGAAACCATGGCCATGCAGCGCCTTCAATGGGTCGAGTTTGACGGAGCCCCCAACACAGGCATCATGTCCGCGCATGGAGCGCTGGCCAACAACGAACTCGGTGTCGGCGGCATGCTGGCCTTGGACGCTGTCGGAATCACCTCGACCCTCGAGCTCTCTGGCCACGGTGCGTACCACTTGGACATGGGAGAAAGCAACTTGAGTTTTGGGTTGCGAGGTGGGCTGCTGCAATACAGAGCCTCCTTGAGCGACGTGGACGTCATCAACCCACTTGACCCCGTCTATCAAGGAACACAACTGAGTGCTTGGGTGCCACGCTTTGGGTTTGGCATGCTCTTCCAGCGCAAGTCCTGGTTTGTCGGACTTTCAACCCCGATGCTCTTTGTGTTTGACAAAGCGCTCGATGGAGGCATTTCACCCTATTACCGGAACCACCTGTACCTGCAGGGTGGCATGAATCTTCGACCCAACAGCTGGTTGAGCCTGTCTCCTTCGGTGTTGTTCCGGTCTACACCGGACGTGCCATCCATCCTGGACTTGAACTTGGTGGCGACCGTTTCCGACGCCTACACGTTGGGGTTCGGGTACCGAACAGGAAGCAGCTTCACTCTGATCACGCAATGTCGGATCACGAATCAATTCCGCATCGGTTACACGCGGGATTTCACGACTTCAGACATACGTACTTACGCCGGGGGAACGCACGAAATCGTCCTCGGATGGGATTTGAATCCAAGGGCCAAACCCCAGATGCCATTGGGCATGTAACACCCCTCCCTCCACGCAATGTCCTGAACAAAAAAAGGCGACCCCGAGAAGGGTCGCCTTTTTTCATGTGAATGGAGTCCGGATCTCAGCGAAAGGCCACACCGAGGTATTGCGCATTGGCGCCCAATTCCTCTTCGATGCGAAGCAGCTGGTTGTACTTGGCGATGCGGTCGGAGCGGCTGGCTGAACCCGTCTTGATTTGTCCCGTGTTCAATGCCACCGCCAAATCCGCAATCGTCGTGTCTTCCGTTTCACCGCTGCGGTGGCTCATCACCGAGGTGTATCCCGCGCGGTGCGCCATGGACACCGCGTCGATGGTTTCAGACAGGGTTCCAATTTGGTTCACCTTGACAAGGATCGAGTTGCCGACGCCTTCGTCAATGCCACGTGACAAACGACGCACATTCGTCACGAACAGGTCGTCCCCCACCAACTGCGCACGATCGCCAAGCACATCCGTCAATTGCTTCCACGCCGTCCAATCGTCTTCGTCAAGGCCGTCTTCAATGGACACGATAGGGTACTTGTCACACCACCCCTTCCAAAAGTCCACCATCTCTGCACCGGTGCGCTGATCTCCCGTCGAAGCGAACTTGTACAACCCACTTTCTTTGTCGTAAAATTCAGAGGCAGCTGCATCCATTGCCAAAAGCACGTCTTCCCCTGGGCGGTAGCCCGCCTTTTCAATGGCCTGGAGCACAACCTCCACAGCCTCTTCGTTGCTGCCAAGGTTGGGAGCAAAACCACCCTCGTCTCCCACGTTGGTGCTGTGGCCTTGGCCCTTCAACACGCTCTTGAGGTGATGGAAAATTTCTGTCCCCATGCGCAAACCGTCGGTGAATGTCTCTGCGCCAACGGGCATAACCATGAATTCTTGGATGTCAATCTTGTTGTCCGCGTGAGAACCGCCGTTCAAGATGTTCATCATGGGCACAGGAAGGGTCCGGGCGTTGACCCCCCCCACGTAGCGGTACAAAGGCTGACCCAAACAGTCGGCCGCCGCGCGAGCCACGGCCAAGCTTACCCCCAAAATCGCGTTGGCACCAAGGTTGCCCTTGTTCTCTGTGCCATCCAATTCGAGCATGGTCTCGTCAATCAAGCGCTGGGCCGTGACATCCATGCCCACCAGAGCCTCTTGAAGCTCGACGTTGACATGAGAAACCGCTTTCTCCACGCCCTTGCCCATCCAAGCGTCTCCGCCATCGCGCAACTCCACGGCCTCATGGACTCCCGTCGACGCACCTGAAGGCACGGCTGCACGGCCAAACGAACCGTCACCCGTTCCGACTTCCACTTCCAAAGTGGGGTTGCCCCGCGAATCCAAAATCTGACGGGCATGAACAAAATCAATGTAACTCATCTCTAGGTTATTCTTGAGGGCTTCCCTCGGGTTGACCGTCGGTCATTGCAAGACGGCAGTTTTCTCTTTTGCGATGTTGTCGACGAACTCGTCGAACAAGTAGCGGCTGTCGTGCGGTCCAGCCGAAGCTTCCGGGTGGTACTGCACGCTGAACACGGGGCGTCCTTTCACGCGGATTCCGGCAACGGTATTGTCATTCAAATGCACGTGCGTCTCCTCCACCCTCGTGGCAGAAGCAAGCGACTCGCGGCTCACGACGAAACCGTGGTTTTGGGATGTGATTTCGCACTTCCCGGTTATCAAATTCTTGACAGGATGATTGACCCCCCGATGTCCGTTGAACATCTTTTCCGTAGTCAGTCCTTGGCTGAGAGCAAGCACTTGGTGCCCTAAGCAAATGCCAAACAACGGCACACCTGAAGCTGCCAAAACGCGCACTTCCTCCACTACGCTCGGCATGGCTGAAGGGTCTCCAGGCCCGTTGCTCAACATGATGCCCTCCGGATTCCAAGCGAGCAGGTCTGACGCCTTGCTGTCCCATGGAAACACCTTGACATGGCAACCACGTTCCACCAAACAGCGAACGATGCTCTCTTTCACTCCCAAATCCAGAAGGGCCACACGATGCTCGTTGCCTTCCCCTGATTCTCGCGGCTCTATGACACTCACTTGGCTTGACAACTCCATCCCCTCCATGGAGGGGACCTTTGCCAACTGGGCCTTCAATGCTTCCACTGAAGTTCCGTCACTTGACACCACGGCATTCATCGCACCATGCTCTCGGATATGCGTGACCAAAGCGCGCGTGTCTACGTCTCGAATGCCCACCACTTCGTTGTCCTTCAAATCGTCTTGAAGGGTTCCGTTTCCACCCGGACGGCTTGCCATGGTCGAAAAATTGCGCACCACAATGCCCGCTATGCGCGGTCCCGAAGACTCATTTTCATCTTCGTGCACGCCGTAGTTGCCGATGTGAGCCGTGGCCATCACCACGATCTGTTTGTGATAACTCGGATCCGTGAAAATTTCCTGGTATCCGTACATGCCAGTATTGAAGGCGATTTCGCCAAAACTGGTTCCTATTTGGCCCGCAGCTTTGCCTTGAAACACGGTGCCGTCGGCGAGCACCAAGACCGCAGGATCTTCGGGAATGGGGTTGTGAACCATGGCGCGAAGATAGTGAGCACTTTGAACTCCAAGACCCTAAGCAAAGCATGCCCTTGCGCGATTCGTCCACAAGAAGCCAACAAAAAAGGGGAAGCCTGTTGGCTTCCCCTTTTTCAGTGCATACGAGCGAACGTTAGTCCTTCTTCTCTTCCTCGTCACCAGCATCTTCTGCAGGCGCTTCGTCAGCAGCAGGCGCTTCGTCAGCAGCAGGCGCTTCGTCAGCAGCAGGCGCTTCGTCAGCAGCAGGCGCTTCCTCCGCAACTTCTTCAACAACCACTGCATCCTCCACAACGGGAGCAGCAGCAGCGGAAGCAGCAGCTTTGTTTGCACCGCCACGGCGTGAGCGACGGGTTTTCTTTTTCTCTTCTCGGCCGTAGATCTCGTTGAAATCGACGAGCTCAATCAAACACATATCAGCGTTGTCACCCAAACGGTTTCCCGTACGAATGATCCGAGTGTATCCGCCTTCACGCGTGGAGACCTTGGGCCCCACTTCGCGGAACAATTCGGTCACTGCGTGCTTGCTTCCCAAATAGCTAAAAGCCACACGGCGGCTGTGCGTCGTGTCTTCCTTCGCACGGTTCACGAGAGGCTCCACAAACTTGCGAAGCTCCTTTGCCTTCGCTACCGTAGTGGTGATGCGCTTGTGCTCGATCAACGAGCAGGCCATGTTCGAGAGCATGGCCTTGCGGTGTGCACTCTTGCGGCCGAGGTGGTTGAATTTCTTTCCGTGACGCATGATTACTCAGATTCGAGTTTGTACTTGCTCACATCCATGCCAAACGCAAGGTTCTTGCCTTCGACGAGCTCTTCCAATTCGGTGAGAGACTTCTTTCCGAAGTTGCGGAACTTGAGCAGATCGTTCTTGTTGAAGGCGACGAGGTCGCCGAGAGAGTCAATGTCAGCCGCCTTGAGGCAGTTCAACGCGCGAACGCTGAGGTCCATGTCGGCCAACTTGGTCTTGAGCAACTGGCGCATGTGCAAGCTGCTTTCGTCGAATTCTTCTTCGACGTTGCTGTCTTCTGGTTCGAGAGAAATCTTCTCATCTGAGAACAACATGAAGTGGTGAATCAAAATCTTCGCCGCTTCCTGCAACGCTTGCTTGGGGTGAATGGACCCGTCGCAATCCAACTCGAGAATGAGCTTCTCGTAGTCGGTGCGCTGCTCCACACGGAAGTTTTCGATGTCGTACTTCACATTGCGGATCGGCGTGAAGATGCTGTCAATCGCAATGGTGCCAATGGGGGAGTCCTCACGCTTGTTTTCCTCGGCTGGAACGTAGCCACGTCCCTTTCCGATGGTCACAATCATGTTCAATCCCACGGATTCGTCCATGTTGCAAATGACCAAGTCCGGATTCATCACCTGGAATGCAGATGTGAATTTGCCGAGATCACCTGCTGTCAATGTGCTCTGCCCTTTGACCGAGATGGTGACGGTTTCGGAATCGGTGTCCTCAATGTGGCGACGGAAACGAACCTGCTTCAGGTTCAAAATGATTTCCGTGACATCTTCGACAACACCCTTGATTGTCGAGAATTCGTGGTCCACACCTTCCACGCGCAAGTTGGTGATTGCAAATCCTTCAAGAGACGAGAGCAAAATGCGTCGAAGCGCATTGCCCACGGTCAATCCAAAGCCAGGCTCCAACGGTCGGAATTCAAATTTCCCGTTGTAGTCTGTCGAATCGAGCATGATAACCTTGTCCGGCTGCTGAAAATCGAGAATAGCCATAGTCTGTTGGTTCAAGGATTACTTAGAGTACAATTCCACAATCAACGATTCCTTGATGTTCTCGGGAATCTGGTCGCGAGAAGGAATGTTGATCATCGTGCCGCTCATGGATTTGCCGTCCCAGCTCAGCCAGTCGTGCTTTTGGTTGCTGTTCGACAAGGATGCCGTCACAACTTCCAAAGACTTGCTCTTCTCACGCACACCCACAACATCTCCTTCACGCATGCGGTAGGATGGGATGTTCACCACAGATCCATTGACGGTGATGTGGCGGTGAGACACCAATTGACGTGCACCGCGGCGCGTTGGGGCAATCCCCAAACGGTAAACGATGTTGTCCAAACGGCGCTCACACAACTGGAGAAGAATCTCGCCGGTGATGCCTGATTTGGCGTTTGCTGCCTTAAACATGTTGGAGAATTGCTTCTCCAAGATGCCATACGTGTATTTGGCCTTCTGCTTTTCAGCGAGTTGCACAGAGTACTCTGACTCTTTCTTGCGACGACGGGTGTTGCCGTGCTGGCCTGGGCCGTAAGGACGGCGCTCGAGCGCCTTGTCTGGGCCAAAAATCGCTTCCTTAAAGCGACGAGTGATCTTGGATTTGGGTCCGCGGTAACGTGCCATATCTCTTTTTCTTTCTGTTCAACAACGATTAAACGCGACGACGCTTTGGAGGGCGGCACCCGTTGTGTGGAAGCGGGGTCACATCCACAATTTCCATGACCTCAATGCCCATGTTGTGCAACGTCCGCATGGCGCTTTCGCGACCTTGACCAGGACCTTTCACGTACACTCGCACTTTTTTCAAGCCATATTCCAAGGCCTCCTTGCCGCAATCCTCAGCTGCACACTGTGCCGCGTAAGGAGTGTTTTTCTTGGAGCCCCGGAATCCCATCTTACCTGCGCTTGACCAGGAAATCACTTGACCGGTGTTGTTGGTCAGTGAGATGATGATGTTGTTGAAAGAAGAGTGGATGTGGGCTTCGCCCTGCGCTTCCACTTTGACCTTCTTTTTCTTTTTGACGGATTTAGCCATCGTCGTTGAATTTGGAGGTGATCGGTCCCTCAGGACCCAAAAATCTCAGATTGTCGTCTGGAGGTTATTTCTTCTTGTTCGCCACCGTCTTCCGCTTGCCCTTTCGAGTACGGGAGTTGTTTTTGGTGCGCTGACCGCGAAGGGGCAGGCCATTACGGTGACGGATGCCTCGTTGGCACCCGATGTCCATCAGGCGTTTGATGTCCTGAGAGACCTCGGAACGCAACTCGCCTTCCACTTTAAAGCCTGTGGCAATGGCGGTACGGATGGCGCCCACTTCGTCGTCAGACCAAGTTTCCACCTTTTTGTTCTCGTCAACACCTGCCTCAGACAACACCTTTGCAGCGCGGCTGCGTCCAATGCCGTAGATGTAGGTCAGTGCAATTACTCCGCGCTTGTTGCGGGGGATGTCGATACCAGCAATACGTGCCATGTGATCGTGATTTAAACAGTTCAGGATTAACCCTGACGCTGCTTCATTTTAGGGTTCTTCTTGTTGATGACGTAGAGACGTCCTTTCCGGCGAACGATTTTGCAATCGGCCGTACGCTTCTTGAGGGATGCGCGAGTTTTCATGATGCTCTTTTTATTTCTTGTACCGGAATGTGATGCGCCCTTTGGACAAATCGTAGGGGCTCATCTCGCATTTCACGCGATCGCCTGGCAAAATCTTGATGTAGTACATACGCATCTTGCCAGAGATGTGGGCCATGATGGTGTGCCCATTCTCGAGCTCGACACGGAAGCGCGCATTGGAGAGCGCTTCCAAGATGGTGCCGTCTTGTGTGATCGACGTTTGTTTCGCCATGTATATCAGTTCGTATTCTTCGAATTCAAAACTTCTTCAATGTCTTTGAAGCTGGAGAGAACGTCTGCCTTGCCCTGACGCACAACTACGTCGTGTTCAAAGTGGGCGCTGACGAGTCCATCTGAGGTAACAATGGTCCAACCATCTTCGGCTTGACCAACCTCACGAGCACCCAAGTTAATCATGGGCTCGATGGCCAAGACCATGCCATCCATGAGTTTGGGTCCGTTTCCCCGACGTCCGTAATTGGGAACTTCCGGAGCCTCATGAAGGTCCCTTCCCAATCCGTGTCCCACCAATTCCCGCACCACACCGTAGCCGAGGCTTTCAGCATGCTGCTGGCAGGCGAAACCAATGTCGCCGATGCGTTTGCCCACCACAGCTTGCTCAATCGCGAGATTCAAGCATTCCTTGGTGGCTTCGAGAAGAGCATGCACTTCTGGAGCAACCTCCCCCACCTCAAAGGTGTAGGCGCTGTCTCCATAAAAGCCGTTCATCAGCACTCCGCAATCCACCGACACAATGTCTCCATTTTGGAGAGGTGTGCCGTTGGGGATGCCGTGAACCACAGCTTCATTCACCGAGGTACACAACGAGTTGGGGAATCCCCCGTACCCTTTGAAACCTGGCTCGGCACCGTGGTCGCGGATGAACTCCTCTGCAACCGCATCGAGATCGAGCGTGGTCACTCCCGGCTTCACCCGAGCGGCGACCTCCGCCAACGTTCTCCCAACAAGCAAAGAACTCAATCGAATGAGCTCGACCTCTTCGTCCGTTTTGATTCGGACTCGTCGACCTAAACTCATTCGAACCTTAGCCTGCGATTCCCCCCACAGGTGACTGTGGGCGTCCGCGCATTTTTCCACTCTTCATCAAACCGTCGTAGCGACGGGAAAGCAAGTAGCTCTCGATTTGCTGAAGTGTATCCAAAATCACACCCACCATGATCAACAGAGAGGTACCTCCGAAGAAAATGGCGAACGTCTGAGCTTTGGTCAATCCCAACTGGAACACAATCGCCGGCAAAACGGCAATCAGTCCCAAGAACACAGCGCCTGGCAACGTGATGCGAGAAAGCACCTCATCCAAGAACTCAGCCGTTGGACGGCCGGGCTTCACGCCAGGAACAAAGCTGTTCTGACGCTTCAAGTCATCCGCCATTTGATTGGGGTTGACCGTGATCGCTGTGTAGAAATACGTGAAGACAACAATCATAGCGAAGAACAGCACATTGTACCAAAGGCCGTTAAAATCGCTCAACGACTGAAGAACCTCGCTGCCCTGGAAAGACTCGCTTTGGGTCAAGTACAACGGCACAAACATGATTGCTTGAGCAAAGATGATCGGCATCACTCCTGAGCTGTTCACCTTCAAAGGGATGAAGCTGCGAGCACCCTCCCCTGTAGGAAGTATGCCACCCGCCTGCTGCATTTTCGCCATCTGCACGGGCACCTTACGAAGTGCCTGCACCAACGCCACACTGGCGCCAATGACAATCAGCAAGAATGCGAGTTCCACCAGGAAGAAGAACAACGTGGTATCCGGGTGAGCAAATTCCTGCACAATGGCCTGCGGGAACGTCGCAATGATCCCGATCATGATGAGCAAAGAGATGCCGTTGCCAACGCCTTTGTCCGTGATGCGCTCACCGAGCCACATGATGAGCAGCGTGCTGCACGTCAAGATCGTTACGGCTGAGAACCACCAAAAGGCATCGGGGTTTTGCACCACACCAGGCACGCTGACCACAGAAGAGGCCAGGTAACCAGGCGCTTGAACCAACGTGATGGCAATGGTCAAAAAACGAGTCCACTGGTTGATCTTGTTGCGTCCGCTTTCACCTTCCTTTTGGAGCTTCTGAACTGCAGGAACCGCAATGCTCAAAAGCTGAATGATGATCGACGCCGAGATGTAAGGCATGATCCCCAAGGCAAAAATGGATGCCCGTGTGAAAGCCCCTCCCGTAAAAAGCGACAAAATGTCACCCAATCCACCTGAGCCGAGTTGGCTCATCTGCTCAGCCAAGACATCGCTGTTCACGCCAGGGAGCACAATGAATGAGCCCAAGCGGTACACCAAAATCAATCCAAGCGTGATGCCCAGCTTCTGACGCAATTCTTCATGCCGCCAGATGTCTCCGAGTTTTTGGAAGAACCTCATTTCGCGTAACGATCAATGGTCGAGCACTTCCCTCCTGCGCCTTCGATGGCAGCAGTTGCGGACTTGCTGAACTGGTGAGCAGAAACTTCAACGCCGGCGGACAGCTCCCCGCGGCCGAGAATTTTCACGAGGTCGTGCTTGCTGGTCAAGCCGTTTGCCACGAGGTCTGCTGGAGAAACAGCTTTGAGGCCGGTCTTCTCCACAAGCGCCTGGATGGTATCAAGGTTGATGCCCTTGTACTCCACGCGATTGGGGTTCGTGAAACCAAATTTGGGAACGCGACGCTGCAAAGGCATTTGTCCACCTTCAAATCCAATCTTGGATTTGTAGCCTGAACGTGACTTTGCGCCCTTGTGACCGCGTGTCGAAGTTCCTCCGTGACCGGAGCCTTCTCCGCGACCAACTCGCTTGCGCTGCTTCCGAGATCCTGATGCAGGGGTAAGGTTGCTAAGATTCATGGAATGTGCTGGTTAGAGATTATTTCTTTTCCACTTTTACCAAGTGACCCACGGCGCGCACCATTCCCATGATTTGGGGGGTGTCTTCGTGTTCCACAGGGTTGTGAAGTTTCTTCAATCCGAGAGCCTTGACGGTCTCTTTCTGGCGCTTGGTGCGGTTGATTGCACTGCGCACTTGAGTGATGACAATTTTGCCCATGACCAAAAAGGTTTATCCGTTAAACACTTTGGTGACTGGAATGCCGCGCAATTGAGCCACATCATGGGCACTGCGCAATTCCTTGAGAGCGTTGAACGTCGCCTTCACCACGTTGTGGGGGTTGGATGAGCCCAGAGACTTCGCGAGCACGTCCGTGATGCCCGCGCTCTCAAGCACTGCACGCATCGCACCACCTGCGATCACACCCGTACCCGGAGATGCCGGACGAATCAACACATGTGCTCCTGCGTACTTCATCTCTTGGGCGTGAGGAATGGTCCCGTTCACAAGCGGAACGCTGATCATGTCCTTCTTTCCATCTTCAATGCCCTTTTGAATGGCCGTGGCCACTTCACGGCTCTTGCCGAGACCGTGACCAACTTTGCCTTTTTCGTCGCCAACGACGACGATGGCACTAAAGCTGAATGTGCGACCACCCTTGGTCGTCTTTGCCACACGGTTGATGCCAACCAAGCGGTCCTTCAAATCTGGGTCCCCAGTGCGCGATTGCTGCTCCCGGTTACCACCTCGTTTTTGTTGACGTTGATTTTGCATCACCTTAGAATTTCAAGCCGCCCTCACGAGCTGCTTCAGCGAGTTTTTGAATGCGACCGTGGTACAAGTATCCGTTGCGGTCAAACACCACCTGTGTGACGCCCGCGGCTTGGGCCTTCTCAGCGATGAGCTTACCCACGGCTGCTGCCTGGTCCAATTTGGCGTTTTTGGCATCGTCTCCGAGTGAAGAGGCTGCTGCCAACGTGCGTCCAGCCAAGTCGTCGATGACTTGGGCGTAAATCTGCTTGTTGCTTCGGAAGACCGTAAGGCGTGGACGCTCCGCGGTTCCCTGCACACGACCGCGAACGCGTGTCTTGATGCGCAAACGAGCTTTTGATTTCTTCTTCGTATCCATGGCTTCAGATTATTTCGCTGCAGTTTTACCAGCCTTGCGACGGATCTGCTCGCCCACAAAGCGAACACCCTTGCCTTTGTATGGCTCAATCTTGCGCAACGTGCGGATTTTAGCAGCAACCATGCCGAGCAATTGCTTGTCGTGAGACGACAGGGTCACGGTTGGGGATTCCCCTTTCTTGGTTTCCGTTTCCAATTTGATCTCCTTGGGCAATTCAAAGACGATCGGGTGGCTGTAACCCAAACTCATTGAAAGCTGCTGGCCTTCATGAGCAGCACGGTAACCCACACCCACCATCTGGAGCTTCAAAGAGTATCCTTCGGAAACCCCTACGATCATGTTCTGTACCAAAGCACGGTACAACCCATGCTTTGCTCGCAAGTCCTTGTCATCGTTGGGACGGGTCAATGTCAAAACGCTCTCGGCATATTCCAGCCCGAGGTTCGCGTCCACCTCCTGCGTCAACTCCCCTTTGGGGCCTTTGACAGACACAACGTTGCCCTGGATGGAGAGTTCAACTCCACCGGGAACGGTGATGGGATTTTTTCCAATTCGGCTCATGACGGATCAATAAACAGTGCAAAGAATTTCGCCACCCACGTTCAAACGACGTGCTTCTTTGTCAGTCATCATACCCTTTGAGGTGCTGATGATGCTGACGCCGAGACCGTTCAACACGCGAGGCAGGTCACCAGAACCTGCGTAGCGACGAAGACCAGGCTTGGAGTAGCGCTTGATTTCGGTAATCGCTGGTCGACGAGACTTGGCGTCGTAACGCAAGGCAATTTTGATGCTGCCTTGGAGGCCTTCGTCAACAAACTTGTAATTCAGGATGTAACCTTGGTCAAACAAGATTTTGGTCAACTCCTTCTTCACATTGGAAGCTGGAATCTCCACCACCTTGTGACGGGCTAACTGCGCATTGCGAATGCGCGTCAAGTAATCGGAAATGGGATCGCTATGCATGACTTCTCGTATTCAGATTACCAGCTGGCCTTTTTCACGCCAGGGATGCGTCCAGACAAGGCCATCTTGCGGAACAAGACACGGCTGATGCCGAACTGACGCATGAAGCCCCGTGGACGACCCGTGATTTGACAACGGTTGTGCAAACGCACTGCTGCAGAGTTGGGAGGCAGCTTCTGGAGGCCTTCCCAATCGCCAGCTTCTTTCAATGCCGCGCGCTTAGCTGCGTACTTCGCCACAAGACGAATACGCTTGCGCTCGCGGGCTTTCATGGATTCTTTCGCCATGGTTTAGTTCTTTTTGAATGGGAAACCGAACGCTTCGAGGAGAGCTTTCGCTTCCGCATCCGTCTTCGCAGTGGTCACAATGGTGATGTCCATCCCGTTGATGTTCTTCACTTGATCGAGGTCGATCTCAGGGTAGATGATCTGCTCTTTGATGCCGAACGTGAAGTTTCCGCGTCCATCAAAGCCTTTGGCCTTGACACCTTGGAAGTCACGGGTACGAGGCAATGACACCGCAATCAAACGATCGAGGAATTCATACATGCGCTCGCGACGCAACGTGACACGTGCACCAATAGGCATGCCTTTCCGCAATTTGAAGTTCGACACGTCCTTCGTGGAAAGGGTTGGCACCGCCTTTTGACCGGCAATTGTGCTCATTTCTTCCACGGCCGTATCGACCATTTTGCGGTCTGCGACAGCCTTGCCCAAACCTTGGTTCAAGCAAATCTTTTGAATGCGCGGCACCTGCATGGCAGACTTGTACTCAAACTGCTTCATCAAAGCAGGAGCAATTTCTTCCGCGTATTGCGTTTGGAGTCTTGGAATGTAGCTCATCACTTCAGCTCCTCATTGGTTTTCTTCGAAAAACGAACCAGCTTACCGTCGTCGCCCTTGCGGCGTCCAACACGCGTAGCATTTCCGGCACCATCCACCACCATCACATTGCTGATGTGAATTCCGGCTTCCACCGTTGTCACACCACCCTGTGGGTTGGTCGGGCTGGGCTTCACGTGCTTGGTGACGATGTTCACACCTTCCACCACGACGCGATCTTTCTTGCGGTCGACAGCCAACACGGTTCCCTCCTTGCCGCTGCTGCCGCCGGAGATGACCTTGACTGTATCGCCCTTTTTAACTTTTACTCTCTTGAACATGCTTCGTGGATTACAACACCTCGGGTGCGAGTGAAACAATCTTCATGAAGTCCTTTTCACGCAGCTCACGAGCCACAGGACCAAAAATGCGGGTTCCCCGCATGTCGCTGTTCGCGTTCAACAACACAATGGCGTTGTCGTCAAAGCGGATGTACGACCCGTCAGGGCGACGTACCTCCTTCTTCGTGCGAACCACTACGGCTTTCGACACCGTGCCTTTCTTCACGTTGCCGTTCGGGGTCGCGCTTTTAATCGCCACAACCACCGTATCGCCGACGGACGCGTAGCGCCGCTTGGTGCCACCCAACACACGGATGCAAAGGGCTTCCTTCGCACCGCTGTTGTCAGCGACCTTCATTCGGGATTCTTGCTGGATCATCGTTCAGTCTTTTTCTCTACCCTAGATTACTTCGCACGCTCAACGACCTCAACCAATCGCCAGCACTTGCGCTTGCTCATTGGTCGAGTCTCCATGATACGTACCGTGTCCCCGATGTTGCAGGTCTGCTCCTCATCGTGGGCCACAAACTTCTTGGTGCGCTTGACAAACTTCCCGTACATCGGGTGCTTTTCCTTGCGCTCTACAGAAACCACAATGCTCTTGTCCATCTTGTTGGACGTCACAGTGCCGATGCGCTCCTTGCGGAGGTTACGCGTAGTTGCTTCAGTGGTCATGATTTCTTTTAGTTGGCGTTTTTACGAGCATTTCGCTCAGTCAACAAACGGGCGATGTCGCGCTTCTTCTCAGACAACGCCTTAGGTGATTCTAGACCCGCAATCGTGTGATTGAATCGGAGCTTGGCCAGTGCATCGCGCTCGAGGTCGAGACGCTCCTGCAAGTCCTTGTCGGACAGCTGGCGGATTTCAGTGTTGGCAATCATGATCCTGCGTAATCTGGGCGAATAACAAGTTTGCACTTCACGGGAAGCTTTTGTGCTCCCAAGCGCAAGGCTTCTTGTGCGGTTTCCAAAGGCACGCCGTCGACCTCAAACATGATCCGTCCAGGACGAACAGGAGCCACCCAGTGGCTGGGTGCACCTTTACCCTTACCCATACGAACCTCTGCAGGTTTCGACGTAATGGGCTTGTCTGGGAAAATGCGAATCCACACTTTACCCTCACGCTTCATGTAGCGGTTGATGGCGATACGAGCTGCCTCAATTTGACGAGAAGTGATGAATCCCACTTCCATCGTCTTGATGGCAAACGAACCGTAAGCAATCGTGCTTCCACGTTGTGCGAGACCGCGAACGCGGCCCTTTTGCATCTTACGGAACTTGGTACGTTTTGGCTGTAGCATAACTCTTCAGCGTTGCATTCAATCAGGAACGTGGAGCCCGACGACGGCCGGGAGCACCACCGCGACGGTCGCCGCGATCCTTCTTTTGAGGTGGAACAGGAGACAAGTCACGCTTGCCATAAACTTCACCACGGCAAATCCAGCACTTGATGCCGATGCGACCGTAGGTGGTATGCGCTTCCACCAACGCGTAGTCGATGTCAGCACGGAACGTGTGCAAAGGAATTCGCCCTTCCTTGTAGCTCTCGCTGCGGGCAATTTCCGCTCCGTTCACACGTCCAGCGATGTTGATCTTGATGCCTTCGGCACCAAGACGCATCGTGCCCGCGATGGCCATCTTGATGGCCCGGCGGTGGCTGATGCGAGCTTCGATTTGACGAGCCACGCTTTCCGCCACCAAGCGGGCGTCCAACTCAGGACGCTTGATTTCAAAAATGTTGATCTGAACGTCCTTGCCTGTGAGCTTCTTGAGCTCTTCTCGCAACTTGTCGACCTCAGTTCCTCCCTTGCCGATGATGACACCGGGGCGGGCTGATTTGATGGTGACGGTCACGAGCTTCAGCGTGCGTTCAATGATGATGTTGGACACACTTGCTTTGCGCAAACGTGCCATCAAGTACGTGCGGATCTTGTCGTCTTCAACGAGCTTGTCCGTGTAGTCTTTGCCACCGTACCAATTGGAGTCCCATCCGCGGATGAAACCAAGGCGATTGCCGATCGGATTCGTCTTCTGTCCCATGATTAGTTCTTGGCGCTGTCTACAATGATGGTCACGTGGTTGCTGCGCTTGCGAATGCGGTGAGCACGACCCTGTGGGGCGGGCTGCAATCGCTTCAACATGCGTGCGCTGTCCACTTTGATTTCACGAACGATGAGGTCCGCCTCTTCCGGGCGCTGACCTTCGTTCTTCGCTTCCCAGTTCGCAATGGCGGAAAGCAAAAGCTTTTCCAATCGCAGGCTGGCTTCGCGCGCGCTGAAGCGCAACACGTTCAACGCTTCAAAGACGTTTTTACCACGGACAGTGTCCGCAACCAAACGCATTTTGCGTGGTGACGTTGGGCAGTTTTTCAAGCTCGCAATGGCGGTGCTCTTCAGCGCCTCCTTGCGCGCATCTGCGGCGATTCTTTTACGTGCTCCCATGACTCAGCGCTTCTTGTCTTTTTTGTCAGCGTGACCACGGAAGGTGCGCGTTGGCGAGAATTCGCCAAGCTTGTGACCAACCATGTTTTCTGTCACGAATACCGGAATGAATTGACGTCCGTTGTGCACGGCAATCGTCAAGCCCACAAAGTCTGGTGTGATCGTGCTGGCCCGAGACCAGGTTTTGATGACAGACTTTTTGCCAGAGGCTTGCATGGCTTCAATGCGCTGTGCAAGCTTGTAGTGGATGAATGGGGGTTTCTTGAGTGAACGAGCCATGACTTACTTCTTCCGACGTTCAATGATGTTCTTCGAGGAGGCCTTGCGCTTGTTGCGCGTCTTGTAGCCCTTGGCAGGAATGCCGTTGCGTGAGCGTGGGTGGCCGCCTGAAGAGCGTCCCTCACCGCCACCCATGGGGTGATCAACAGGGTTCATCACCACACCGCGAACGCGTGGGCGACGTCCCAACCAGCGGCTGCGACCTGCTTTACCACTCACCTGGAGGTTGTGCTCGCCGTTTCCGACAGAACCAATGACCGCCAAGCACGTCACCAAAATCTGGCGAGTCTCCCCGCTTGGCAACTTCAAAACAGCGTATTTGCCATCGCGTGCCGCCAATTGAGCGTAGGAACCCGCGCTGCGCGCAATGTTCGCTCCACGGCCAGGGTGCAACTCAATGTTGTGCACGATGGTACCCAGAGGAATGTCCGACAGGTACATGGCATGTCCAACTTCTGGAATGGCATCCTTGCCGCTGTGAATCGTCATGCCTGGCTTCAGGCCTTGAGGCGCGATGATGTATCGCTTCTCTCCGTCCTTGTACTCCACCAAGCAAATGTTGCTTGAGCGGTTTGGATCGTATTCCACCGTCAACACAGTGGCTTCCATGTGCTTGTTCCGCTTGAAATCGATCACGCGGTAACGGCGCTTGTGTCCACCGCCGCGGTAACGCATCGTCATTTTCCCGTCGCTGTTGCGACCGCCAGACTTCTTGATGGGCTCAAGCAATGGCTTGTGAGGCGTGTCCGATGTGATTTCCTCGAACTTCGAGAGAACCTTGTGGCGCATGCCTGGGGTAATCGGGTTGAATTTCCTGAGTGCCATGGCTTAGATGTTGTCGTAGAAGTCGATGGTTTGACCTTCAGCCAAACTGACGATGGCCTTCTTGTATCCGTTCGTGCGGCCGCGCACCACACCTGTCTTGGTGAAACGCTGACGTGCCTTGCCGTCCACGCGCAACGTGCGCACAGAGGTCACGATCACGCCGTAAGCCGACTCAACTGACTTCTTGATTTCAATTTTGTTTGCACCGTCTGCGACCACAAAGCCATAGCTGTTGTTGCGCTCGGTGTCCGAGGACATCTTCTCGGTAATGAGGGGCTTGATGAGAATGTTCGACATGGTCTTAAGCTTTCAGCATCCCTTCAATGACTTCGTGGGCGTTGTCCACGAAGACCAAGTTGGAACAATTCATAATGTCGTACGTGCTCAAGTCTGAAGCCACCATCACCCGGTGCTTGGGAAGGTTGCGGCAGCTGCGGTAGATGGCTTCGTTCGCGGACGGAAGAACCATGAGGGTCTTCTTGTCAGCCAACTTCAAGCCTTCGAGTACCGCCAAGAAATCTTTGGTTTTCGGGGCATCCATCTTGATGCTATCCACAACCGTGATTCCTTCACCCTTGGCTTTGTAGCTCAGGGCACTCTTGCGTGCAAGCTTCTTCAACTTGCCGTTCAACTTTTGCGTGTAATCGCGAGGTTCTGGACCAAACACCGTACCACCGCCTCGGAACAACGGGTTCTTGATGCTGCCCGCACGTGCGGTTCCTGTCCCCTTCTGCTTCTTGATCTTCCGTGTAGAACCCGTGACCAAGCTGCGGTTCAAGGTATCGTGCGTGCCTTGGCGCTGAGCGGCCAAGAAACGCTTCACGTCCAAGTAAATCGCGTGGTCGTTTGGCTCGATGCCAAACACCGCGTCATCCAAATCCACAGACTTCTTCGTCTTGGATCCTTTGCTGCTGTAAACGTCGAGTTTCATTATGCTTCAGGCTTACGGATGACTACGGTGGCTCCTTTGTGGCCAGGGACAGCGCCCTTCACCACCAGCAATCCCTCTTCAGGCATCACTTTCAAAATCTCCAAGTTCTCAATGGTTACACGAGAGTTGCCCATTTGTCCAGCCATGCGCATGCCCTTGAAGACACGTGCTGGCGTCGAAGCTGCACCAATGGAACCTGGCGCGCGCAAACGGTTGTGCTGACCGTGAGTCGCCTGACCCACACCGGCAAAGCCGTGGCGCTTGACAACACCCTGGAATCCCTTGCCTTTGGACTTGCCAACGACGCTGACGTATTCTCCTTCAGAGAACACATCATCCACTTTGAGAGTGTCTCCAGGTTGAAGTTCCTGAACAAAGGAGCGGAATTCCACAAGCTTTCGCTGAGGATCCACTCCGGCACGCTTGAAATGGCCTTGCATGGCCTTTGAAGTGTGCTTTTCGGAACGCTCGCCGTAACCAAGCTGAACAGCTTCATAGCCGTCCCGCTCGAGGGTACGTACTTGCGTCACGACGCAAGGACCAACTTCCAATACTGTGCATGGGAGATTCTTCCCAGCGGCACTGTAGATGCTGGTCATGCCTACTTTTTTCCCTATAAGTCCGGGCATGGTGATTGAATTTTAGAATTCGACCTTTTCAGATCAAACTCAGACTTTGATTTCTACTTCGACTCCGCTGGGCAATTCCAACCGCATGAGGGCATCCACTGTCTTCGAAGAAGAGCTGTAGATGTCAATCAAACGCTTGTAAGAGCTCAACTCAAATTGCTCACGGCTCTTCTTGTTCACGTGAGGTGAACGCAAGACCGTGTAGATGCGTTGGTGAGTGGGCAGTGGCACGGGGCCGCTGATCACTGCGCCGGTGGACTTCACCGTCTTGACAATCTTCTCTGCCGATTTGTCGACCAGGTTGTGGTCGTACGACTTGAGCTTGATGCGAATTTTCTGCGTCATGACTTCTTGGATTAGCCTTTGGCGTCTTCGATGACTTTTTCTTGAATGTTGTTGGGCGCTTCAGCGTAATGGCTAAAGCTCATGCTTGACGTGGCCCGACCTGAAGTCAACGTGCGGAGATCCGTCACGTAGCCAAACATCTCAGAAAGAGGAACCTTGGCGTTCACAATGGTCTTTCCGGCACGTTCACCCGTTCCTTCGATCAGCGCGCGGCGCTTGTTCAAGTCCCCGATGACGTCACCCATGTTCTCTTCAGGGGTCAAAACCTCAAGCTTCATCAGTGGCTCCAAAATCTTGGGGTTACACTGCTTCACTGCGTTCCGGTACGCAAACTTGGCTGCTTGTTCAAACGACAATTGATCCGAGTCCACGTTGTGGTAGCTTCCATCGATGAGCTCGACATACATGCTGTCCATCGGGTAGCCCGCAAGCACCCCGTTGACCATCGCATCCTTGAAGCCCTTTTCCACAGACGGAATGAATTCCTTGGGAACGTTTCCACCTTTGACTGAACTCTTGAAGACCAAACCCTCCTTTTCAGGCTCAGGGGATGGACCAATCTTGACAATGATGTCTGCGAACTTACCGCGTCCACCGGATTGCTTCTTGTAAACCTCGCGGTGGTCGGCTTCGCCGAAGATGGCCTCCTTGTATGCCACGCGGGGCTGGCCTTGATTGCATTCCACGCCGAATTCGCGCTTCATACGGTCAATCAACACCTCCAAGTGAAGTTCACCCATGCCCGAAATGACCGTTTGGCCGCTCTCCTCGTCCGTGTGGACTTGGAATGTCGGATCCTCCTCCGACAATTTGTTCAAGGCCGTGCCCAATTTGTCCATGTCTGCTTGAGACTTGGGTTCGATGGCAATGCCAATCACCGGAGCCGGGAAACTCATGCTCTCGAGAACAATCGGAGCTTTCTCGTCGCAGAGCGTGTCGCCCGTGCGAATGTCCTTAAAGCCGACCACTGCACCAATGTCACCCGCTTCGAGGACATCAATGGGATTCTGCTTGTTCGAGTGCATCTGGAAGATGCGGCTGATGCGTTCCTTTTTGTCAGAACGTGTGTTCTTCACATAGGAACCCGCAGGCAGCGTGCCCGAGTATGCGCGGACGAAACAAAGACGTCCTACAAATGGGTCAGTGGCAATCTTGAACGCCAGACCTGAAAAAGGCTCATTGGGGTCAGGCTTGCGCTCGAGAATTTTCTCTTCGTCTTCAGGATCTGTGCCCTTGATGCTCTCCACGTCGTAAGGTGAAGGAAGGAACAACATGACCGCGTCCAACATGGTCTGCACCCCTTTGTTCTTGAACGCTGAACCGCAGAGCATCGGAGTGATTTCCATGGCGATGGTCGCCTTGCGGATGGCCGCAATGATTTCGTCCTCTGTCAAGCTGTCCGGATCCTCAAAGTACTTTTCCATCAAGCTGTCGTCCTGCTCAGCAGCAGCTTCGATGAGCTTCTCGCGGTACTCTGCAACGATGTCAATCAAGTCGTCAGGGATTGGGATTTCATCCCAGGTCATCCCCATGTCCTCTTCGTTCCAGACAAACGCCTTGTTTTTGATCAAATCCACGACACCACGGAAGGTCTCCTCCGCACCGATGGGGACCTGCAAAGGCACAGGACGTGCACCGAGCATTTCCTTGATCATGCCAATGACGTTGAAGAAGTCCGCGCCTGAACGGTCCATTTTGTTCACAAAACCGATGCGAGGCACGCCGTACTTGTCTGCAAGACCCCAGTTGGTCTCCGACTGCGGCTCCACTCCAGACACGGCACAGAACAAGCCCACGGCCGCGTCCAAGACGCGCAGGGAGCGCTCGACCTCCACCGTAAAGTCCACGTGACCTGGGGTGTCAATGATGTTGATCCGGTATTGTTCGTCGTTGAATTTCCAGAAACAGGTCGTTGCAGCAGAAGTGATTGTGATGCCACGCTCTTGCTCTTGCTCCATCCAGTCCATCGTAGCAGCACCGTCGTGCACCTCGCCAATCTTGTGGCTGATGCCCGTGTAGTACAAAATGCGCTCCGTGGTTGTGGTCTTGCCAGCGTCCACGTGAGCCATGATGCCGATGTTGCGCGTGTAGTTAAGATCTCTCTTGGCCATGGTTCAATGCGTTGAGGTCAATCAGAAACGGAAGTGAGCGAAGGCTTTGTTCGCTTCCGCCATGCGGTGCGTGTCCTCCTTTTTCTTAAACGTAGCGCCCTCCTCTTTGGAAGCCGCGATGATCTCCGCAGCAAGGCGCTCAGCCATGCTCTTTTCGTTCCGCTTGCGCGAGTAATCGATGAGCCACTTCATGGCCATGCTCAATTTCCGGCTGTCGCGAATGGGCGTCGGAATTTGGAACGTCGCACCGCCGACTCGACGGCTACGCACCTCCACAGCGGGAGTCACATTCTCCAAAGCCTTCTTGAACAACTCCAACCCCTCCTCACCCGTGCGCTCGGACACGCGATCGATGGCGTTGTAGAAAATCGTAAATGCCACGCTCTTCTTCCCGTCCAGCATCAGGTTGTTCACGAACGTAGTCACCTGAGTATCCCCAAACCGGGCGTCCGGCAGGGTACGGTGCTTTTTGGCTACTCTTCTTCTCATGGCTCAGCTTACTTTTTGGCCTTGGGGCGCTTGGTACCGTACTTCGAACGGCGCTGCATGCGACCGTCCACTCCAGCGGTGTCGAGTGCACCGCGCACAATGTGGTAACGCACACCCGGAAGGTCCTTCACACGACCACCACGAACCAGCACAATGCTGTGTTCTTGTAGGTTGTGTCCTTCACCGCCGATGTAGGCGTTGACTTCGTTGCCGTTGGTAAGACGCACACGGGCGACTTTACGCATGGCTGAGTTTGGCTTCTTGGGCGTGGTCGTGTACACACGAACGCAAACGCCACGGCGTTGTGGACAAGAGTCCAAAGCGGCCGATTTACTCGCCTGAGTCTTCGTGACTCGTCCCTTGCGGATGAGCTGCTGGATAGTAGGCATCGTCTAGGTTTGACGTTAATCTATGGGCATAAAATACTTTCCCCCCAAATTCTAAAGGGGGTGCAAAAGTAGACGAAACCAATGAAAAAACAAGGTCGAGCGCGAGATTTTTCCTGCGAATTCTCCAAACCCCTCTCCTGAGGCAATTTGAACCACGTGCGTCCAAAGTTCATCGGCGATGCGCGCGCCAACCTTACCTTCGGCTTGTGAATTTTCTCCACGATTTGAACGACGCGCAGCGTGAAGCCGCAGCGCATGTGGACGGACCGATGATGGTCATCGCAGGAGCGGGCTCGGGAAAAACGCGGGTGTTGACCTATCGGATTGCGCACTTGATGACCCAGGGAGCCGACCCGTTTTCCATTTTGGCCTTGACCTTCACCAACAAGGCCGCCCGGGAAATGAAGAGCCGCATTGGTGGCCTTGTGGGAGAGAGCGAGGCGAGAAACCTTTGGATGGGCACCTTTCACAGTGTGTTTGCCCGAATCCTCCGAATGGAGTGCGAACGCATCAATTACCCGAGGAATTTCACCATCTACGACACCCAGGACAGCCGGAGTTTGTTGAAAGACATCATCAAAGGAATGGGTCTGGACGACAAAGTGTACAAACCGGCGGGCGTGCAGTCCCGCATCAGTTCAGCCAAGAACAACCTCATTGATGCACGCGCGTACGCGGAGCACGCAGAAATTCGATCTGAGGATCAACAGTCTGGGCGCCCCATGCTCGCTGCCATTTACGCTCAATACGAGATCCGATGCTTTCGGGCTGGCGCCATGGACTTTGACGACTTGCTGTACAAGATGAATGTTCTGCTCCGGGATTTTCCGGATTTGCTCAACAAATACCAGCATCGGTTCCGTTACATCCTCGTGGATGAGTACCAGGATACCAACTTCGCGCAGTACCTCATCATCAAGCAACTGGGGGCCATGCATGAAAACGTTTGCGTGGTCGGTGACGACGCGCAGAGCATCTACGCGTTTCGCGGCGCGAACATCGAGAACATCCTGAATTTCAAAAAGGACTACCCGGAAGCGAAGCTCTTCAAGCTGGAGCAGAATTACCGCTCCACGTCCCACATCGTGAAGGCGGCGAACTCGGTGATCGCGAACAACCGCGATCAGATTCCCAAGGAGGTTTGGACCTCCAATGCGGAAGGTGAAAAAATTCGTGTGTACCGCGCCACCTCGGACAACGACGAAGGACGCTTCGTGTCGAACCGGATCTTTGAAGTCCGTGGTCATCGCCAATGCCAGTACAAGGATTTCGCCATTCTTTACCGGACAAATGCCCAATCTCGCTCCTTCGAAGAGAGCCTTCGAAAACTCAATGTGCCTTACCGCATCTACGGCGGGCTGTCTTTTTACCAGCGGAAAGAGGTCAAGGACTTGCTGGCCTACTTCCGCTTGACCGTGAATCCCAACGACGACGAGAGCTTCAAACGCATTGTCAACTATCCAGCACGAGGCATCGGCAAAACGTCGATGGACAAACTCATCGCCTATGCGGCTGAACAAGAGATCAGCTTGTGGCAAGCTCTCCACCCAGCAAACCCGTCTGAGTCGGAACCTCTAAAAGGAGCCGCATGGAAAAAACTGACTGAATTTGCCGACATGGTCGCGGCGTTTGCCGCTGAGGCGAACACAGGGGACGCTCATGCAGTGGGCTTGGCCATTGCGAAGCGCTCAGGGCTGGTCCACGCCTTGTATTCGGACAAAACACCAGAAGGTGTGGCGCGGTATGAAAACGTGCAAGAATTGCTGAATGCCCTTCAAGGGTTTGTGGAGAATCCCCTCAACGAGGAAGCCCAAACCTTGTCCGACTTCCTCATTGATGTGGCCTTGCTCACGGACGCCGACAACGACGACGACGACGACAACAAAGTCAATCTCATGACAGTCCACGCCGCCAAAGGTTTGGAATTCAAGCACGTGCACATCGTGGGATTGGAAGAACAGTTGTTCCCCTCCCAAATGGCCATGGAAAGCCGCGCCGAGTTGGAAGAGGAACGGCGCTTGTTTTACGTGGCGTTGACCCGAGCGGAAGAAACATGCACCCTGTCCTACGCCTTGACGCGATTCAAATGGGGGCAGGTGATGCAAGGCGACCCGAGCCGTTTCCTCGAGGAAATTGATGAGGGCTGCATCACGCTTCCGCAGACCGCGTCAACCTCTCGAAGCCCGGTGGACTTTGCTCAAGCTCGTTCCCAGTTCCGGCAAATGCCGGCCGGGTCTGGCCCTCGGTCGTTTGGGCGTCTGGCGAGCAAAGCTGCACCCAAGCCTCCCTCCCGCCCCGGGAAATGGTCCAGCATGAAAGACGCGGCAAAATCGGCCGCGGATTCGGTGAGCCCCCCCAGCGGGACCTCGAGCTCCAGCACGGACAAAGCCGCCCCTTCCCCGCGTCAAGACAAAGAATCCATCGTGGGCGTGGGGGACACGGTCCTGCACGCCAAATTTGGGAAAGGAAAAGTGCTGGCCTTGGAAGGAAGCACCCCCAACGAAAAGGCCACCGTGTTTTTCCCTTCAGTCGGCCAAAAACAACTTCTGTTGAAATTCGCCAAACTTGAAGTCGTCGGATGAAGCGCTTCGCCCTCTGGATTGCGTCAGGATGCTTGGCGGCGACGAGCTGCACTCCCGAAGTACAAGAAATGACTTTTGAAGTCACGGCAGTTCGATGGGCATCTCCCTCGGAATTCGAGGTGGGTGCCACGGTGATTCTCGAAGAGCAGCGTTTGCAAAACGGCATCCTCAATTCGTTCTACACCGAAGTGGATCGGGCCACCACCGACGGCACAGGCCCAGTCACGCTGAGCACAGTGCGAAGCAACGTTTTGTCCATTCGAATTCGGATTGAACAGGAAGGATGTTTTGACGAATTGGCCGCCTTCAATCCTGAAACGTTGAATGTCGGAGCCACGCCCAACCTGGTGGAATTGGCGATCATGCCTCAATGCCAAGTCAATGCCGAAGTCGTCAACGACGGGAGCAATTGCCCCGCCAGCGAGTTGATCTACAGGTGGATTCCAAGAGACGTCGAAGGCGCTGCAACCGAGACGAGATGGACCTGCAACACCGGATGGCAAGACGTGCAGCCGGGAGAGTCTGAATTGGAATATTGTTGGATTTCCGGAGAGACTTGGCTGCTTTACCAACGGCATTGGTCCTGCGTGGACAGCACCCACATCGATTCCACATGGTGCCCCCCAGGAGGACTCATCACGCTCACTTTAGACTGACAACCCGTCAGGCTAAGTCCGACGAAACCCACGACGGCAAGTGGAAGTCACCGACCACGTAAAGCGTGCGACGACGGTCCTCATCGTCCCGGGTTCTCGTCAACACAGGCTTATCCATTTCCGACCATGCCCAACCGTTGACGTCACTCACCATCCGGGCACGTCGGCTGCGCTTCGTTTCTTCTGACGCGACGTCTTCGAGTTGGAGCAACGCGTCCATTTGAGCCGTATCCAATGTCTGACCTCGCCGCCGATGCAGCGTCCGGAGCACGAGCTCCAAATGCCCAAACTGATCTTGGCGCCGCAGCTCAAAATCTTCTCCAAGATCTTCAGCGACAAAAGCCCGGCGCCCGGCCTGCTCTTCCCGTTCATGTTGGAATTTTCCCAACGCATATCCAGCCCCAAAAAAAAGGGCCAACAACACATACATCCACATATTTCGCTAATATATTTTGAGAAATGTCGAATTTGTTGACTTCTTCGAAATATATTTTCGAGCAATCGGGTGTCGGAGGCGAAAGATGACGGGGGAGAGTCCACATACCTTTGCAGCATGACCCTGCAATTCATTTCTGGCCACTTTGTGCTGGCCACTTGTTTGGCCATGTTCATGGCCCACGACTCTTGGAGTCAACCCGATCAGCCCCTTCACCACGGCATCAGCGAATGGGAATGGCAACAGTGGATGGCGCACCCCCTTGAAATTTCCAGCCCTTCCTCGTTGCGTGGCATCCCAACACCACCACCAGGAAGCCAATTGCGTACATCCGCTGAATGGGAAGAGATCGAAGTCCTCACCATCACCTGGCAGGACTTTCCTTGCATTTTGAAACAGATCACAGCGGCGTCTGTCGAAGAATGCCGCGTGGTCATTTTTTCGGAAAACGTCAATGAAACCGTCAACTACCTTACGGGGAACAGTTGCGGCGGGACTGTGGCGATGGACAGCGTGGAAGTCGTGGATGCGGCTTCCAACAGCATTTGGATCCGCGACTACGGTGCGAACACCGTGTACACCGAATACAACGACGGGCGCGTGCTTGTCGATTGGCTGTACAACCGACCACGCCCCGACGACGACGCCATCCCCGACGTGCTGGCAGCTCACATGGGCCTCGACCTCTACAGCACGATTGAGTCTCCCGGCGACCTCATGAACACCGGGGGGAACTGGATGAGCGACGGGTATGGAACAGCCTTTGCTTCGGAACTCATCTTGGAAGAAAACATGGGCGGCACGACGTGGTGGACCAGCTTTCCCAGCCACACGGAATCTGAAATTGACCAAATCGTCCAAGCCTACCACGGCGTCGACACCTACATCAAGATGCCCGTGCTTCCGTACGACGGCATTCACCACATCGACATGCACATGAAGCTGCTGGACGAATCCACGTTGATGGTTTCGGAGTACCCTTCAGGCATCGCCGATGGACCCCAAATCGAGGCCAACCTCCAGTACGTGCTCAGCAACTACACCACCAAGTGGGGCACGCCCTTCAACGTGGTGCGTGTTCCAAGCCCGCCCCAATCTGGAGGAGGCTACCCCAATCAAAACGGCGACTACCTCACCTACAGCAACGCCACGTTCGTCAACAACACCATCTTGCTGCCCACGTACTACGAGCAGTACGACACGACGGCCATTCGGATTTGGGAAGAAGCCATGCCTGGCTACAACGTGGTCGGCATCGATTGCGACTCAGGCAACGACAACATCATTGCGCTGAGTGGAGCCATCCACTGCATCACCCATTCCGTAGGCGTGGAAGACCCGTTGATGATCAGCCACCTCCCGCTTCAAGACACCGACGACACCGTCAACCCCTACTCGGTTCAGGCCGACATCAGTCACCGCTCGGGCATTGCCACAGCGACACTGAGTTGGGCGACAAGTCCTGACGGTCCGTGGAACGAAGTCAGCATGACTGAAGGCATCGCTGCGGGCGGGTTTGTTGCGGACATCCCAGCGCAGTCTGCCGGAACCACGGTCCACTACTTCGTCTCTGCCGAAGCGAGCAGCGGCAAGGCAGGATCGCGTCCCATGCCCGCTCCCGCGGGATGGTGGGCCTTCGACGTCGTCGACGAATTCGTGGGGCTGGATGACCTCGCTGCCGAATCCCCTTGGCAGGCCATTTACCCCAACCCTGCTCGTGCCGTGACCTGCCTCGAGCTGAACCTGCCTCAAGCGACCCAAGGGATCGTCACGATGCACAACACCATGGGCCAGTTGGTCCAAACCCTGCACGACGGCGTTCTCGACCGTGGGGTGCAACGCGTGTTTGTGGACGCGGCTCGCCTCGCACCTGGTCCCTACCTCGTGACCTTCTCCACGGAGCAAGGCCAGCGCTGGACGGAACGTCTGGTGGTGGAAGAGCGTTAAGCCAACCGACCTCAACCCCCGATTCGAAGAAAAAAAAGCGCGCCTCGATGGGCGCGCTTTTTTCATTCCTTGACCTGCGGAATCAATCCCGACGTCCCAACAATCGGAGCAAGAACAGGAACAAGTTCAAGAAATCCAGGTAGAGCGACGTCGCCCCGAGCAACGCCAACTTCATAGGTGCAACCTGTCCGTATTCCACGCCCGCTGCAATCCGCTTCAACCGCTGGGTGTCATAGGCCACGAGTCCGGTGAAAATCAAGACGCCAATGGCGCTGATGGCAAAGTCCAACATCGAACTCTTCATCCACCAATTCACCAAGCTGGCGAGGATGATGCCGATCAACCCCATGAACAACAAGCTGCCCATGCGCGACAAATCCACCTTCGTGGTGTACCCTGCGATCGCCATGATGGCAAACGTGCCTGCCGTGATGAGAAACACCTGGGTCAGGCTGCCCATGGAATAGATGAGGAAAATGCCCCCAAGGCTCACTCCCATCGTTCCCGCAAAGGCCAAAAACAGCAAGGCCAGCGACGTCACGCTCAGCCGCTGCAACCCAAAGTTCATCACCATCAAAAACGCAAAGGGCGCCAACAGCAGAACCCAGCGGCCCATGCCCTGCATGACTGTGAGGTACAAGTCACTGGCTGCAGCGTAGTATGCTGCCGCCGCTGTCACGCCGAGTCCCGCCACCATCCAGGTGAATACGGTCGACATGAACGAAGAGGCGCTCGTGCTTTCAAGCACGCCAGCGTCGTTGAATTGCGGCTGTCCGCCGCCAAAAATCTTGGGAGGTTGTTCCATGGGACCAAAGATGCACGTGCGGAGGTCACTCCGGTGCGACGTTGACCAAAATTTGCAGTTTGCCCGGACCGGTCTTGGGAATCGGCAGGTCAGCTGCGGTGCAGCGCCAGCCCCATGAACTCGCGACGCGTGCGTGGGTCGTCGAGGAAGAGGCCCGTGAATGCGCTGGTGGTCGTGACGCTGTTTTGCTTTTCGACGCCACGCATCTGCATGCACAGGTGCCGGGCCTCGACGACGACAGCGACGCCCTTGGGCTTCAGGGTTTCCTGAATGCAGTCGCGGATTTGCTCGGTGAGGCGCTCCTGAACTTGCAAGCGACGGGCGAAGGCGTCGACAACCCGCGGGATCTTGCTGAGGCCAACGATGGCACCGTCGGGGACGTACGCAACATGGGCCTTGCCAAAAAACGGGAGCATGTGGTGCTCACACAGGCTGTACACCTCGATGTCCTTGACGAGGACCATCTCGTCGTTGGGCTCGTGAAACAAGGCGGAGCGCAAGATTTCCGCAGGGTCCACGCCCATGCCGCTCGTCAAGACAGCCATGGCTTTCGCCGCGCGCATCGGGGTCTTCAACAACCCTTCGCGCTGGGGGTCCTCCCCGCAAGTGGTCAAAACCTTTTCGTACGCTTCCGCCATGGCCTTCACGGCGGCTTCGTCGTAGCGCTCTTCTTTGCTGTACAAGGCCATGGGCTGAAGGTACGTTCTTACTCGCCGCCGTAGTAGTCGGCGTAGTTGTTTTCCGTCTCGTACAAGCGGAGGTGATGAAGCTGGCAACCGACCGCGGAAATGGCCGGTTCGAGTTCGTCCCAAATCGCCATGATCAACACTTCCGTCGACGTCATCTTCCCCTTCATGAACGGCACGTCAAGGTTGAGGTTTTTGTGGTCAATCGGGTCCTCCACTTTCTCCTTGATGATGCGCTTCAAATCCACAAGGTTCATGCAGTAGCCCGTCTCGAGGGCAGGCTCGCCTTTGATGGTCACGTGCAACTCGTAGTTGTGTCCGTGCCAATTGGGGTTGGCGCACTTGCCAAAGACTTCTTGGTTTTTGGCGGCATCCCATTCGTCGTTCCACAATTTGTGGGCAGCATTGAATCGAGCGCGGCGTGTGACGTAGACGTTTTTCATGGTTCAGATAACCTCGCAAAGGTAGCGGATGTTCCCAGGCTTGGTGATGACGCGTGTGTCGACGTGCCTTGCGCGGCCTACCTTCGCGCCATGATCGTAGTCACCGGAGCAGCCGGCTTCATCGGAAGCGTTCTCGCCGTCAGGTTGTTGGAAGCGGATTACCGCCAAGTGGTCTTGGTCGACGACTTTTCCGTGGAGCCCAAACGCCCCAACCACCAACACCTCCCCGTCACTGAGCGCGTCGATCGCGCGGACTTCCCTGCCTGGCTCCGCGCCAACGAAAGCCAGGTCCAGTTCATCTTCCACCTCGGTGCCCGGACCGACACCACCGAACAGGACGAAGCCCTGCTCAACGCGCTCAACTTGGAGTACAGCAAAGAGATTTGGCGGCTGTGCGTGGAGTTTGGGCTGCCCTTGGTGTACGCGAGTTCCGCTGCCACCTACGGCGACGGCACGCTCGGTTACGTGGACAGCCACGAGGTGGTGACGGACCTTCAGCCCCTCAACCCTTACGGCCGCTCCAAGAACGATTTCGATGCCTGGGCGCTGGCCCAAGAGCGCAAGCCCTACTTCTGGGCGGGCTTCAAGTTCTTCAACGTCTACGGCCCCAACGAATTCCACAAAGGACGAATGGCTTCCGTCGTGCTCCACACGTACCGCCAGGTGCAGGCGACAGGCGCGATGAAGTTGTTCCGCAGCCACTGTCCCGATTTCGCCGACGGCCACCAAACCCGCGACTTCGTCCACGTCGAGGACGTTTGCAGCGTGCTGCTTCACTTCATGCACCACCGCACCCCGGCTCATTCTGGCCTGTACAACCTCGGCAGCGGAAAAGGACGTACGTTTTTGGACCTGGCCACCGCAACCTTCCATGCCATGGGCCAAGAGCCCAACATCTCCTTCATCGACACGCCGGAGGACATTCGCGACACCTACCAATACTTCACGGAAGCCGACCTCACCAAACTGCGCAAAAACGGGTACACTCAGCCGTTCCGTTCCTTGGAAGACGGCATCGACGACTACGTCAAGAATCACCTCATCCCTGGAGCGACGCGCGCGCCTCGAGAAGCCTCTGCCGAATCTGCTTGAGCTTGCTCACCGCAGCCAACCTGTCTTCTGCACTGAAATGAAGCTTGGGCTGAGCGGCATCCACCGCTGATGCCGCTGCAACGGCTGCAACCTTGGCCCTTTCGCTTGCCTCGCCCTTTCGAGCCATCATCGCCTTGCGGGCGCCTTCAAGGGTCAAGCCCTGCACCTTCACGAGGTCGTAAATGCGGCGAATGACTTCGATGTCTTCCTGCTTGTAGGAGCGCTTGCCGCGGGCGTTGGTTTTGGGCTGAATCTGCTTGAATTCCTTTTCCCAAAAACGCAGCAAAGACGGCTTCACATCGAGCATCTTGGCCACTTCAGAGATGCTGAAGTATCGCTTTTGGATGGGCTGGTTCAAAGGCATGACAAGGAGCAAGATAGGACGTGTCGCCCAAACATTCAGTCCAAACTCTGGGTCTCCCCTTCAGACGCTTCCAACATGGCCTCGTATTCGGCAGGAGACAAGTCGTTGAAGTAGTAGTGAGCCGGGTTCACCTTCACGCCATCCTTGTGCACTTCGTAGTGCAGGTGAGAACTCGTCGAGGTTCCCGTGCTTCCCACCAAGCCAATGACTTGACCTCGTTTCACCTCGTCTCCCGGGCGCACCAACGACTTGCTCATGTGGGCGTACAGCGTTTCGTACCCAAACCCGTGGCGGATCACCACGTGACGGCCATACCCGTTGTAGAGGCGTTTCACCTTGACAACCACTCCGTCACCTGTAGCAAAGATCTCCGTGCCTTCTGGCGCGCTGAAGTCCATGCCGTAGTGGAACTTCCGCACCTTGTAGATGGGGTGAATCCGGTAGCCCCAGCCCCCGGCCATGCGGTTCAAATCGTCATTGCGGATCGGCTGAATGGCCGGAATGGATTCGAGGCGGTCTTCGTACTCGAGGGCCATGGAGGTGACCTCGTCCAAGGATTTGGACTGGGCCGCCATGGAGCGCTGCAAGGACGCGATGCGGGACTTGAGGTCCGCCACTTCTTCCGAATGCACGTGGCCTCGGAGGGCGGCGTGACGATCGACGCCGCCGATGCCGGGATTGCGCAAATGCTCCGGCACAGGTTGCACGCCGAGAAGGACCCGGTACACCGCGTCGTCCCGCTGCGCCATGTCTTCCATGGCCTGCTCCATCGTGCGAACCTCCCCACGCATGTCCTCGAGTTGGTCCTCGAGGAACGCGATTTCGCGGTCGCGTGCGCGGTCCGCTGGGGATTGGAAAACACGGTCAAACAACCACACGCTCGTGGCCCCGATGGCCCCCACCCAAAACACGCGCAACGCGACGCTTCGAAAGATCTCCTTTCGGGTCAGCGGCACCTGCTCGACGCGCAAGGTGTTGGGATTGAATCTTCTCCGGGTCCACTTCATGGAAGTGCAAAGGTCGTGATTCTTTGGTGGATTGTGTGCCGTACTTTCACGCTGCAATTCGGAATCCCATGGAATCACGCCGCATTCGACAGACTTTTTTGGATTTTTTCAAGGAAAAGGAACACCAAATCGTGCCCTCGGCCCCCATGGTCGTGAAGGACGACCCCACCTTGATGTTCATCAACGCCGGGATGAATCCGTTCAAGGATTTGTTCTTGGGGAACCAACCGGTGGAGCACGCACGGATTGCGGACACCCAAAAATGCCTGCGCGTCAGCGGCAAGCACAACGACCTCGAAGAGGTGGGCGTGGACACGTACCACCACACCCTCTTTGAGATGCTCGGCAACTGGTCCTTCGGCGACTACTTCAAAGTCGAGGCCATCGATTGGGCTTGGGAGCTCCTCACGGACCGGTATGGCCTCGAAAAAGACCGCTTGTACGTGACCGTCTTTGGCGGGGACGAAGGCGACGGTCTCCCTGCAGACAACGAAGCCCGCGCCCAGTGGCTCAACCACGTTGCTGAGGACCGCATCCTCGACGCGAGCAAGAAGGACAACTTTTGGGAGATGGGCGAGACCGGTCCTTGCGGACCGTGTTCTGAAATCCACATCGACTTGCGCAGCGACGAAGAACGCGCCAAGGTCGACGGCCGCGACATGGTCAACCAGGACCACCCGCAGGTCATCGAAATTTGGAACCTCGTGTTCATGGAGTTCAACCGCATGGCGGACGGCTCGCTGGTGCCTCTCCCCAACAAGCACATCGACACCGGAATGGGCTT
>Ga0209138_1000648_pt1 | contig 32896 bp, 29 predicted proteins | sample SaaInl3SG_22_DNA_FD_184645 | JGI IMG/M metagenome (GOLD analysis project Ga0209138, IMG submission 184645) | Marine microbial communities from expanding oxygen minimum zones in the Saanich Inlet - ESP_153SG_22_DNA (SPAdes) (version 2) | ecosystem: Environmental > Aquatic > Marine > Intertidal...
AAACGCCTCCTGCGCTTGCAAGATGCGTGGGTGTGATGTGGGGTGCGCGCCATCGCCTATCAGCAGTTCCTCGTACAACTTCTCGCCCGGTCGCAGGCCTGTGACCGCAATCTCGATATCGCCCCAAGGGGTGACCGCATCCTTGACGGCCAAACCGGCCGCCTCAATCATGCTGCGCGCGAGATCTGCGATGCGAACCGGCTCCCCCATATCCAACACAAACACCTCGCCGCCCTTGGCCATTGCGCCGGCTTGCACAACCAGTTGCGCGGCCTCGGGGATGGTCATGAAGTAGCGCGTAACGTCCGCGTGTGTCAGCGTCACCGGCCCGCCCGCCTCAATTTGTTTTCTGAACAGTGGCACGACAGAACCAGAGGAGCCGAGCACATTCCCGAAGCGGACCATCGCTAGACACGTCCCTTGGTTCTTTGGCTCGCTTGCCAGCGCCTGCAAGGCCATCTCGGCCAGGCGTTTGCTTGCGCCCATCACATTAGTGGGACGCACGGCCTTGTCTGTGCTTACCAGCACAAAATTTTCTACCCCGTGCGCTATCGCTGATTGGGCGCAGTTCAGGGTACCGATCACATTGTTGGTGATCCCGGCAACTGGGTTGTGCTCAACCATGGGCACGTGCTTGTAAGCGGCCGCGTGGTAAACCGTTTGTGGGTGCCATGCTGCGAAGATGCGGCTGAGCATGACGGTATCTTGCACGTTTGCGAGCAGCGGAACCAAAATAGCATCGGCATCGGCATCGACATCGACATCGGTATCAGACTGCTTGCGCAGCAACGCCTGGAGCTCTGAATGAATGTGGTACAGCGCAACCTCCGAGTTGTCGATGAGCAAAATACGGCGTGGGTTGTGCGCAAGTATCTGCCGACATAACTCCGAACCAATGCTGCCACCAGCACCCGTTACTAGCACGGTTTTGTCGAAAATACATTTTTGTAACAGTACGCCGTTTGGCTTCACGGCATCACGCCCAAGCAGCTCGTTTACGTCCAACTCGCGCACGTCACTCAGCCTTACACGACCGCTTGCCAAGTCTGAAAAACTAGGTAGCGTTCGCACATGAATAGGTAAAGGCCTCAAGCTTGCGATTAAGTCGCGCCGCTTGGCGTTGCTAACGTTAGGCATGGCCAGCCAAACCTCTTTCGCCTGCTGGCTTTCAATTAGACGCGCCATTTCACTCGGAGCGGAAACGGAGCGACCGTCGATGGTACCGCCCCAAAATCCGGAGTTATCGTCTACGAAAGTCAGGAATTTAAATTCATTGCTGTGCACCAAGCTGGCTGCCAACTGCCTACCTGCATCACCCGCACCGTAAATGACGACGCCGTCCTTGGCTTTCTCCTCAATGCTCCCGGATAGGTGCGACCCTAGCCAATTGCGCACTAGCCAGCGTGAACCGCCGATGACCAAGAACAACACCATCGGCTGCATTAAGCCGATGGAGCGGGGGACTCCGCCGATACCGACGAGAGAAAAGATCGCCGCGTAAACGATGGCGTAGCAGCCAACAGCCTTTGCCAACACGCGTAAGGCCCGGCCACCGCTGTAGCGAAAAATAGCGCGGTATAGGCCCCACGACATAAAAAGGGGAATAGCGATGCCGGCAGCAACAAGTGCGGGAACGAGGTGTACCCAAGTCGGAAAAACCCACTGCTCTAAACGAAGGCTCAAGGCAAGCCACGTCGCTAGCACGCATAGGAGCGTATCAAGAAAAACAGCCAAGCCGCGCTTCACGACCCTTGGCAGGGCGAGCGCTTTTGATGTGAGAAAGTGGTGTAGACGGCCATCCATATGCAAAAGTATAAGTTGTTTTAGGCGTTATCGAGTGTTGCATCCGCGGGGTCGAAGGCTACCACTTTCGAGTTCAAGTGTGTTGTGGTGCTGATCTCATTGATTGGTTCCATTGCCAGACATCGAATGGCATTCTCTTCAGCTTACGACATGCCTTCTCTAAGGAGCCAAGGAGCAACAGCACGCGAGATTTGGTGTCCTGCTCAAAAGCAATGATCATTAACTGATTTTTAGTTTAGAAATTGAGGGGCGACATCACAAGCCGCCGCTACCGATGCCGGCAAAGGGAGCGCCGGCACGAGTGTTTAGGGAACACAATCTGCGCCCGCTAAATCCCCATACTAGGACATAGAGTATGAGAGTTTAGCGGGCACGGCCTTCGCCCGCCAGAGCGTTAATTTGGCTTCGTTTTGCAAAAAACCTTCCCGCACCTGGCTTGCCAGTCCTACCTGAGCGCCTTGAGGCCCTTGATCAGCTGGTTGGTCGCGCGTTTGTAGTACCGCGCCGCGCCGCTATCACGTCTTTTGACCTGCTGCTGCGATGACCTGTCCGACTTGGCCTGCAGCTTGGCTAACAGCTTACTCATCTTGAGCTTCATGCTGAGGCGAAAGTTCAAGTCGCTTTTGAGCACGCGGCCGCTCAGGAGCGCCTGTTCCTCGAGGACGTCATCGATCATGCTCAACTCATTGCCGAACATTTGCGCAAGCAGGCTCTGGTGCCTTTGCCCGTGCTGCTCTTGGGTCATTGGCGGTGTCGACTCTTGGGCGAGCAAGGCCCGCTGGTGCTCTATGCACCGCTCGTAGTCGATGATCTTTGCCGCCAAGTCGCGCGCCATGGCCTGGTCAATGCTGCCCGAGGCAATGAGTGCAGCGACACGCTCGGCCGTGGGTGGTCGCGTTCAGCGAAGCGGTGCGCATCCCGGCCGCCGTCTTGGGGCCGGTGGACTTGCTTGCGTTGGCCTTATTGGCCAGGCGCTTTCTTGGACTGGTCATGCTTGTCCGCCTCGAGCTCCACGGCGCGAAGCTCACGGCGCAGGAGTTCGTTATTGAGCTGCATGCGCTCGACGCTGAGCTTGCGGTTGACGAGCACCTCATACGAGGCCTGAAAGCCGGCGAGGGTCCTGGCTTTGAGGGCCACCTGCTCGTCCAGGGTCACGAGGCAGTCACGCTTGTTGAAGAAGACCCGCTCGCGAAGTGACTCCATAGACTGGTTGCCCCGCTCGAGTGCCCTCGCAAGGCCCTCATCGACGCGATTGGCAAACATGGCCTTGGGCGGGTTCACACCAAACCAGCGACTGGCCATGGCTGCATAACGTTTCTACTTCTCAGACCCCTGTAAAAAGGGAGGATTACCTGCCCACAACTACTACCCCACGGTGTTGTCGCTGGCGGTGACGCTGCTGGTGCGCGCAGCGACTTTTCTGGTTCGGTCGACTACGCAGGAACTCGCGCCGACCAGATGAGACTGGTGGTGCGATTGGTAAGTTACTTCTAGACCTTATTTTCAGCACCGTGCTCATGATGGCATAGCTGATGCTGATTTTATTTGACAGTTAAAACCGCATTGCGAATAACTAACGTCCAATAAACTAGGCGAATGGATTACCATCCCTTGAAGTAACAATACGGTCGCCACCGGGGGGAGGCCGCGGCACAAGAGTCTGCGTCCTTTGAGCCAACTGGAGCAAATCGTTCGGCGCATTGATATCTTTCATTATTTTCTGCAAGCCGACCAGCGCTTTCTCGCGAGACAAAACTGCAATCACCGTAAGAAAACACAGATTAATGTCGAGCCACAGCGATTGATTTTCTATATAGAGCAACCCAAGCATGCTCTTGCCTGGGCGGATCAGTTGGTTGTAAGCAATATCAGGGTTCGGCTGGTCTTTTAGAATGTCGCCCTCGTCCGAAAAAACAATGGAGGATATATCTGTAATGCCCGGTTTGACACCCAGCAATTTCCGCTCGGCCGGCGTGTAAAGATCGGTCTCGCGTTTGACGTTGGGACGTGGTCCGACCAGACTCATATCACCCTTGAAAACGTTCCATAACTGAGTCAACTCATCCAGCTTGTAGCGACGGATGAACCGCCCCACCGCCGTGATCCTGTTGTCATTTGCACCTGTAGAGTCCACGCCTGACTTGTCTGCGTTGATGACCATCGAACGGAGCTTGATCATTTTGAAAGGCTGATCGTTACGCCCCACACGCGGGGCAACGTAAAACGGCGAGTGCCGATCTTGCCGCCACACCAGAAACAGGACTGGCAACAACACGGGGCTTGCCAGCACCAGTCCAATAGCCGAGGCTATTACATCAAAAAGTCTTTTCAGCATACCTTGTCCATCAGTTTCAAAGATTGCGACACAACAACCGCTGAAGTTGGGTAATACGCTTTTTCAAGCACTCTGGAGGTCGGCGCTGGGGAAAAAGGCAAAGTCACGCGGGCGGGCGATTTCATCAGCGCGTCAAGAGCGACGCGCTCAACCACGCAGGCTATCACCTCGCCAGCCATCCCGCACGGGCTCCAGCCCCCATCAACAACCAGAAGGCGACCGGTTTTTGTAACCGAAGCGATGATGGTATCGGGATAAAAAGGGTTGAGTACGCGCAAATCGATCACCTCGGCTGACACACCCTGCTGTTGAAGCTGCTCTGCAGCTTGCATAGCCAGCCTAGTTGAAAAGCCTGAAGCCACAATTGTCAAGTCTGCGCCCGTTCTTAAGCACTTCGGTCGCTCCGAAGCCAACGAACACTCAATAACTGGCGGTAAGTCGTCTTCAAGATCATAGAGCCAGCGGTCATCAATAAAGATCACAGGATCCGGACACAATACAGATGCAATCAACAAATCACGCGCATCCGCTACTGTGGCAGGCGTCACAACTCGCAGGCCCGGCACATGAGCAAACCAGGCATGCAATGCTTGAGAGTGCTGGGCACCCTGCTCCCCCCCACGATTGATAATGGTTCGAATAGTCAGCCCGGGAGCCGCCTGGCCTCCGACCATGTGAGACCATTTTGCAGCCTGATTGACCACCGCATCCATCGCATACAGCATGAAATCCATGCGCGGGTGAACAACTATCGGCTTCATACCGGCCAGTGCCGCGCCTACCGCAGCCCCTGTACAAGCCGATTCGGACACAGGAGTGTCGATCACACGATGTGCACCGAATTTCTTGTCGAGATCGGTCATTGAATTGCCCACATACCATGGACTCCACAGCCCCTGACCGATTACAAAAACCTCAGGATAGTTCTCCAGAAGGTACTCAAATGCTGCCCGCATGGCCGTGCCGTAGTTATAGCGTGTGCCGTTCATTGCGCGACTCCTGCGACGGCGAACACCCTGGAAGTCAGTGCGGAAAGAGGTGGATAGGCATCAGACTGTGCCAGCGCCCAGGCCTCGGCAACTTCATCGGCAATTTTGGCCTCCATGGCTTCCAGATGATCCGCCGCAATCAAACCCAGAGCCTGCAGGCCAGCCGCCAAGCGTGCGACAGGATCGCGCTTGCGCCATGCCTCGACTTCTTCTGCACTACGATTGACGCCTACATCAATGTCTTCCCGCCAGTCCACGTGCCCGTACCAGCGGTAAGTGATGGCTTCCAGAAACCCTGGCCCATGCCCCGCGCGTGCTCGATCTATAAGACGGGATGCGGCTGCACGAACCTTGACCACATCGTTACCGTCCACGATTTCATAGGGGATGTCGTTGGCGGCCGCGAAGCGCGCTGTCGCCTCCTTCGGTTGCCTTAGCGAAATATGCATGTGGCTCGCAAACAGATTGTTTTCGACCACAAAAATTGCCGGAGCCTTGAGCATTCTCGCGAGATTGAGCGACTCGTGAACAACACCCTCTTCTGCCGCTCCATCGCCAAGATAAGACACACCGACATCACCGCCGCCTTGCATTTTTGCGGCTAGCGCCGCTCCTACGGCCAGCGGCACGGTCCCCGAGACAATGGGCACCGATCCGTAAAAGCCGTTGGGTTGATCCCACAGGTGCATGGAGCCGCCCATGCCTCGCGAAAGACCTGTGTCCTTGCCCAATATTTCGGCAAACAGGCGATGCAAGCTGGACCCCATGGACAGCACATGCGAATGCGAACGGTGCGCGCCGAACACACGATCCGTCTTACGCAATTCCGCTGCTACCCCCACGGCCACTGCCTCCTGACCCACACCCAGATGAACCGGACCACCAATCAAACCGTCACGCCGCCCCTCAGCTAGGCAGCGTTCTGCCAACCGTATTCGAAGCATCATCTGCAATTGAGTCAGCAAGGTAGCTACATCTTGCCCAGCGACATCAATCGCTTGCTGATATTGCGCAGGGTCAGCCAGATGACCAAGAGTCCAGTCGTTCATGGCTTATTTTCCGTAGAAACTACGGACGGCACGAACGATGTAGTCAACCTCATCGTCGGTCACTCCAGAATTCATGGGAAGCATCATGCAACGCTTGAAAAAGGCGTCCGTTTTTGGCAAATCAACCGTAAAGCCCAGCTCCTTGAATTGATGCACTGGCGTACCAGCCCACTGGATAATGGTTTTTACGCCTTGCTTGTCGAGATGCGTGCGCAACTCGTCCCGGCGATCAGCCTGCAGTTCGTAGTTCTGATAAACGTCGAAATGGCGGGAGTCAGCGTCGGGTGCCGGCGGCAAAGTGAGTTCAGACAAATCACCAAATCCAGCCTGATAGCGGGCAGCCACTGAGCGGCGGCGCTCAATTTCCTGCGGATAAGACTTAAGCTTATAGTCAAGTACTGCAGCGTGGATGTTGTCGAGCCGGGAGTTGTAGCCCCACGCCACGACGAGGCCATCGGCATTGCGGCCATGGTCTTTGAGTAGCGCAATGCGGCTTGCGACTTCATCATCATTGGTAACAATCGCGCCGCCATCACCAAAACATCCCAACAATTTGGCTGGGTAAAAGCTGATGGTGCCGAACTTACCGAAAGTACCCGCGCACTGCCCATTGAACTTAGACCCTAAGCCCTGCGCCGCATCTTCAACAATCATGATGGCGTGCTTGTCGGCTACTGCCCGCAACGCATCCATGTCACAAGTGCGTCCATTGATCTGCACCGGCATGATGGCTTTGGTTTTGGACGTAATGCGCTTTGCCACATCGGCTGCATCCAGCATATGGTCAGCGCCGCACTCCGCTAAAACTGGCGTTGCGCCCAACAAATGCACAGAAGCCGCAGTAGCGATGTAGGTATGCGAAGGAACGATCACCTCATCGCCAGCGCCAATGCCGACCGCCTTGAGACCAATGATGATGGCGTCCGTCCCGTTGGCCACGCCAAAGGCATATTTGACTCCCATGAATTTGGCTAGGTTAGCGTCAAAATCACGACATTCCTGTTGCTGGATGTAGGCACCACGACGGCAAACGCCCATCATGATTTCTGTCAATGCAGCCTCGTCGCGTTTAAATAGGTCGGCATAAGGGAAAAAAGGAATTGTTTTCATTGAAGTTTCTAGGAAAAATAAAATATCACCTGCTACTCAAGCAAATCCCTGAGCAACAAGCACGAACTTGAAGGCTGAACGCTTGACGCCAACCAGTTGATCAACCCGGTCAGACGCTGTTTGGGCAGCATTTTCCCCCAACAACCACCCAAAAGCCGGCATCGCAAAGCTCAATGCACCAAAATACTGCACGCCGACATTTGAAAATCCGTCACCGATAGCCTTTATGCGGGCCAAGTCCGGCATACGTTTTAACGTACTCATGGACCGATTGCCACGCAGATAGTGTAGCCAGCGGTTCGTTCGGTAAAGAGGGTTGTGGTTGAGCGAATCAACACAAATCAGCATGCCGCCTGGACGCAATATGCGCCTAATTTCAGCGTCGACCATATCTGGCTCGCCGTAACTCAAACTGCCTGCGCTGGCAATCACATCGAATGAAGACGCTTCAAAAGGCAGCCTCTCCATGTCGGCGACCTCAATTTCGAGATTGCCAAGAGTGGACTGGAAGCGCTGCTTGAGCAAACTCAGGGAGTTCGGTGAGATATCGCTTGCAATGACTTGTGCCCCGGTTTGCAGCAATGCCCGTGTATGCAAGCCTGTACCTGCGCCCAATTCCAGCACACGGTGACTCGGTCGAATCAATTCAGCAATCTTCCGCTCATAGGCAAGGTAGGGGGTCCGCAAATAAGCTGGCATGGTTTGAGAGCCCAAGGGGACCTCGACAACCATTGCGGCTCCAGCCATTTGGGATCGCGCACGTGCCTCGTAGCGCGCTCGCTCGATGAGCTTGTCTTGTTGCTCCCTCATTGCGATCGTCTGCTCCGAGCAAGCATCTCCAGGTGTTTGACCAAGCTGCCATAAACCTTATCAAAAGAAAAGTCTCTCTCAAATAAATCAACAGCATTTTCGGAAATTTTCTGATGTAGTTTGGTATCCGATCTCAACACTTCAATGCATTCAATTAGTGTTTTTCCGGAATCAGTGCCATATCGCAACCCAACATTATGCTTAGAAATCAGGTCAGCCACCTCCCCTTGCAATGGACTAAGGATTGGCAAGCCCAGAGATAACGCATCAATCACTTTGTTCGGAATGCTTCTAGTGAAACTATCAATATTCCGGTAGGGCGTCATGGCTGCATGCGATCGTTTCGCCAGCGTTTCGATTTGTACCCGATCTACCCAGCCCGGGAAAAAGACATTGGGTATATTCGCCATCATCGATCGTAACTGCGCTGAAAACCCACCATCACCACAGATAACAAACTGCACTTTTGCCCCCTGCTGAGCAAATGACATAGCTGCATCGCGCACCGGCATAAAGTCGAAGACAGACATATGGCTACCGACAAAGGCTAGCCGAAACATTTGGCCATCAGCAAAAACACCTTGTTTATCCCACCACAATCGCGCTTCTCTCAGATCACCGTCTTTCAATGGCGCCTGGAGGGATGTTAGGGGGAAAACGCCATCATCCTGGCTTTTTTCACGACCCAAAAAATCAAGCCCCCACTGCAGAAAACTGTTTGCCATTGCTGACAACCCTGTCGCTTGATGCATGGCCACTTTGCCGTAGTGAAAATAGGGCCACAAAGCGAGCTGGCCAAACGCACGCAAGCGAACAGGCATTGCATCCAGGAACAACGAAGGCCACTGATCTTTCAAATCAAGCAAACTAGGAACTCCGCGAGCCGATAGCCAGCTCGTCATGACAGCTGCAGTCTCAATAGGCGGATAACCCACAAATGCCACATCCGGCAAAGAATACTCATCTCGCAACATTCGCTTCAAATTGCAAGCGAGCATAGCATGATCCCAAAGTCGACCAGGGCCAATATTGCGCTCATATCCAGGACTCGGTATCAGTCGAACCTCAAGCTGGGAAGAAATATTAATACGCTGAACAACCCGACTCCTATGCCGTTTTTCTTGGTGATAAAAGGCCGAACTCCACAGAACTACCTTGTGTCCCGCCTTAGTCAAAGAGTCGGCAAGGTTCATTGCCCGCATAGGTCTAGGATTGTCCGCATCAATATGCAATGGCTCCCCAGTTTGCAACAACCAAATTGTTAACGAAGTAGTCACCGATCCCTCATTTTTTTAAACACATTCTTAATGCAAAAGAGAAAGCCAATTCCAAGAGGTGGAATTGACATGACGAGTTTTTTCCGGAATTGAAACTGCACCCTGAAGATCAAATCCACAATCAATGAACTGAGTAGAGAAATATCTACATCAGATCAATTACCGAAAGAAATCCCGCACACCACTCACCACAACCGCAGCATCATCAAGTGACAAATGCTCGCCAATCGGGAGACTCAGAAGTGTCGCGTCCGCATGGTTGTAAAACGCACTGCCATCAGGCACACCAAGATAAGCATAAGCAGCCAATTTGGGTAGCGCAATAGGATAGTGGATACCAGTTTCAATACCTCGTTTAGCCAGAAAATCTTTCAACTCATCGCGGCGCACGGCACGCACCACAAATAGATGGTATACCTGCCGCGCCCACTCCTTGCGCACGGGAAGAATCAACTCTTCAATACCCGCAAGATGTTGTAGGTAGTAGTCGGCAATCTGAATACGGCGCTGAGTCCAGCTCTCCAGATGCGGAAGTTTTGCACTAAGAATAGCTGCCTGCAACCCATCCAGCCGTGAATTACGCCCCTCAAACTCGTGATCGTATTTGGCAATTCGGCCATGGTTGGCAATCATGCGGGCGCGAGTGGCCAATGCCTCGTCCTGGGTCGTAATTGCGCCAGCATCACCATAGGCACCCAGATTCTTACCCGGGTAAAAACTGAATGCTGCCAGGTGACCGATAGTGCCGATAGTGCGGCCTTTGTATTCAGCGCCGTGCGCCTGAGCACAATCTTCAATCAGGGTTAATCCACGCTCGTTGCAAATTTCGAGCAACGCATCCATGTCACAAGGATGACCATAGAGATGCACGGCAATGATGGCCTTGGTGCGTACAGTAAGCTTGCTGCGGACTGTTTCAGCAGTAAGGTTGTAACAACTATGATCCACATCGGCAAATACAACTTTGTGGCCACAGCGAGTTACCGCTTCGGCACTGGCGATAAAGCTGTTGCCGGGCACGATGATTTCAGAACCCGGAGGCAATTTAGCTGCTTCAATGGCAATCTCAAGCGCATCGGTGCCGTTGGCAACACCAATACAATATTTCGACTTTGTATAGATGGCGAATTGTTGTTCAAAGTCCTTGATATTCTTGCCACCAACAAACGCACTATCAGAAATTACATTGGCAATTGCAGCATCAATTTCTGATTGTATGGATCGGTACTGTGCCGCAAGATCGATTAGCCTAATCATTGTATATCTCTAATTTTTTTAGCCGGATTCCCAGCGTAAATGCCACGTACTACAATGTCATATGTTACGACAGATCCGGCGCCGATCACGACGTCGTCACAGATGGTGACGGGCAGCACGGTTGCATTGGTGCCAATGGAAACACGATTGCCGACGCGAGTTGTACCCCACTGGGTGCGATCTCCGTGTGCTGGCCCACCCTTGCGAAACAGGTCGTTGACGAACATCACGCCATGCGATATGAAGCAGTCTTCGCCTATAGTCACTAATTCGCAGACGAAGGCATGTGACTGCAGACGGGTACGCGCGCCGATGAGTACCCCATGCTGGATTTCTACGAAGGGACCGACAAACACGCCGTCGCCAAGCGTGCACCCATAGATGTTGGCTGGTTCAACTATCGTAACGTCAGCACCACAAGTCACAGCGACGATACCGATCTGCTTTAAGTGTGGCGGGGCCATCAGGCCTCTCCAAGTCGGCAATAACGAGGTTTAAAGCGCAGCTTCACTTCTTGTCCCGTCTCGACAGACTCGTAGATTGCGTTAATCAGCTCTATGCTTTTCCGGCCCACCAACCCATCAACTAGATGTGGCTTGTTTTCTACGATGCATTCAACAACATGCTCGTAGTAGGTTTGGTGACCGAATCCGTAAACATTGGGAGGATTGACCGAGTACCGCCCAAGGACGTCGGCATCTCCCTCGCACGGCTCGCCGAAGCGCCAAACCTTCATGAGGTTGACAGCAAAGCCCCCAATCTCGACCGTGCCGCCCGCACCGAGTATCGAAAGCGAACCTTCGAGATCGGTGGGGCGTGCTGCAGTGGTAGCCTCGATAACGCCTAGTGCACCATTGACGAACTTCAGCACGACTACCGCAGTGTCCTCGGCCTCAATCTTTGCGAGCGCTGTCGTCGCTTTAGCGTAAACGCTCTCGACGTCGCCCATCATCCACTCCAGCAGATCGACATGATGGCTAGCCTGGTTGGTAAGTACACCGCCATCGAGTGCCCAAGTGCCACGCCATGAGGCTTGGTCGTAGTACGACTGTGGACGACACCAGCGTACACGCACCGTGCCCAAAACGAGCTTGCCGAACCGCCCGGCTTCCAAAGCCTCACGCGCCTTGGTAACGGGCACGTTGAACCGATTCTGTTTCACAACGAACAATCGCACCCCAAACTTATCGCAAGCCTGGATCATGGCGTCGGCATCATCCAAGGTTAGTGCCATTGGCTTCTCGACAACAACATGCTTGCCATAGGGTGCGAGCTCAACAACGTGGCGTGCATGTAATCCACTTTCTGTTAGCACGACAACAATATCAATTGACTCGATGCGCATCATTTCGTGCATATCGGTATAGACCGGGACATCAAATCGGTCACCGATGGCGCGAGCCTTGGTTTCAACGATATCGCAGACTGCAGCTAAGCGAGCGCCGACGATTTGTCCGTTGCCGAGCAATTCAGAATGACGATTTGAGATACGGCCACAGCCAATAAGAGCGAAGTTCAGCATGATGATCAAAAATTCCCAAAACGTTGTGAGTCAAACCCGCACATTGCCAGCAACGCGTCGACCGATAGAGTGATATTCGAAACCGAAACTGCGAGGAATGTCTGGATCAAAGAGATTTCGTCCGTCGAACAGCATTGGCGTACGAAGCGCTGCCTTAAGTGCATTAAAGTCGGGGCTGCGGAACGCGCTCCACTCTGTAACGATGACAAGCGCATCAGCGCCTTCGCAAGCCTCCAATGGCGTAGCAGCGTAGTGCAGTGCGTTGCGGGTACCGAGAACTCGCCCGGCCTCTTCCATAGCAATTGGATCGTAGGCACGCACCTGCGCGCCTGCGGTCAACAATGACTCAATGAGTTGCAAGCTCGGCGCTTCACGCATGTCATCCGTATTAGGCTTGAATGCAAGGCCCCATACTGCAAACGTGCGGCCGCCCAACTGAGAGCCAAAGCGGCGCATGATCTTATGAGCCAGCACCTGCTTTTGCACCTCATTTGCCCGTTCAACGGCACTCAGCACTTCAAGTGTCTGTCCATGATTAATTGCTGTGCGGATAAGTGCCTGCACATCCTTGGGGAAGCATGAGCCACCGTAACCTGCACCAGCATATAAAAACGAATGACCAATGCGCGTGTCCGAGCCTATGCCCTTGCGTACGGCTTCAATGTCCGCGCCTACCTTCTCGGCGAAGATAGCAAGTTCATTCATAAAACTTATACGTGTGGCCAACATTGCATTGGCAGCGTACTTCGTAAGCTCTGCCGATCGCACGTCCATGATCATGATCCGATCATGATTGCGCGTGTAAGGTGCGTAAAGTGTCCTCATAGTAAGGATCGCTCGTTCGTCACTGGCGCCAAGCAAAATGCGGTCTGGCCGCATAAAGTCTTGGATCGCGGCCCCCTCCTTCAAGAACTCGGGGTTAGATACGACAGCAAAAGGTATGCTGACTTTTCTTCTGTCAAGCTCCCCGTTCACCACCTCAGTAACTAGGTCAGCCGTACCAACCGGCACGGTGGATTTGTCAACTATGACTTTATGGTCCGTCATGTAGAGGCCGATGCTACGCGCCGCAGCTAGAACGTGACTTAGGTCCGCTGAGCCGTCTTCATCCGGTGGCGTACCCACGGCAATGAACTGGATCGCGCCATGATCTACAGCTTGTTTAACGTCTGTAGTGAAATGCAGACGCCCCCCAGCCATGTTCTTGGAGATCAGATCCTTCAGGCCTGGCTCGTAGATTGGGACACCACCTTCGCGCAATACGCCAATTTTGCGCTCATCAAGGTCCAAACAGAGCACATCGTTACCGATGTCGGCCAAGCAGGCACCCGTGACTAATCCTACATAGCCCGCCCCGATAACAGTAATTTTCATATTAAATAGTCATTCCCCGGCAAAGCCGAGAGTTTCCAATTGTGCGCCGCTCAAAGCGGCTAAAAAGGGGCGCTAAGCCCTTATACACAAGCCCTCTGAGCCAGAAGCTCGCGTGAGAACCTGTTGATGCCAGCGGCAAAGTCAAGAATACGCAGCATACCCAGCCAGATAGTCTTGAGTCCGAACTCACCACCTTCCATTCGAACAAGTCTGCTGGAGTTGTGCATGGTGAAATGCCGAGTGCTGCGCAGCGCCCAGCGCATTAGCCAGATTAGTGGCTCGCATGGACCAGGAATTCCCTGTAACGATATGCATCGGTTCGACCGTCCGCAATAACCAAAGGGGCAGTGAATCACTCACGAGAACTCACTCAATTTGTCAACGATATCCTGTGCAGCACTGCCGGTACCGTAAGGCGCTACAGGCTCTCCCCGGCTGCCAAGTGCGGCTTTGATCACCCGAACCAGCGATTGCGCATCAACAGGTGGAGCCAACCGGTTCCAGCCGGACTCCACCAGTTCGAGCCATTCGGTCTCATCACGCAAGGTAACGCATGGCACGCCGTAAAAAAACGCTTCTTTTTGCACACCGCCGGAGTCAGTGGCAATCAAGGCAGCATATTTTTCAAGCTGCACCATATCCAGATAACCAACCGGCTCTATGAGCGCCACTTTTCGTGACAAATGCTCCAAACGACCGATTTGAAGCAGCACAGCGCGGGTGCGCGGATGTAGCGGCCAAACCACACGAATATTTTCAGCCATCACCTCCAGCGCATCCACAATGGCGCTAAGTCGCTCCAGATTATCGGTGTTTTCTGCACGATGGACAGTAGCCAGCACATAGCTCCCGGGCTTGAGATTCAATTGCTTCAGCATCCCCTCCTCTGCAGAGACCCGTGCACCTTGATACTGGGCAACGTCATACATGACGTCCCCCACCAGATGAACCTTCCCCGAATCAATGCCCTCGGTAAGAAGATGCTGCATTGCAGTCGTTGTAGGCACAAACAGCCACGAAGAAATACGGTCCGTCAAGATACGGTTAATTTCCTCGGGCATGCGCATGTTGAATGAGCGCAGACCTGCTTCCACATGAGCCACCGGTATATGCAGCTTGACCGCCGCCAAAGCACCAGCCAAGGTGGAATTGGTGTCGCCATAAACCAGTACGACGTCAGGTTTTTCAACCAGCAGGACACGTTCAATTTCTGTCAGCATGCGCCCTGTCATGACACCATGCGAGCCACCATGAATACTCAACTGGTAGGCCGGCTTTGACATGCCAAGTTCAGAAAAAAATACATCGGACATGTTGGCATCGAAATGTTGACCCGTGTGAACAACCACTTCGGTCATCAAACCCGATTGCGTTATGGCGTGGGAAACGACACTGGCCTTGATGAACTGCGGGCGAGCACCGAGCACAGTAAGGACTTTTTTCATATTCAAATTTTCAGCTTTCAAGATGGAAGTAGCTGTTCGTAAAGAGCAATCAACTTAATCTCTTCATGCTTCCAATTATAGGTTTCTTCAACCGCTTTCCGACCACGTTCCCCCATCGCTTCTATTTTGTCGGAGTGTTCCAGCATCCAACGTATCGCATCTGCAATGGCCTCGGCGTTCAGGGGATCAACCAGCACGCCGCATTGCGCACCAACGATAATTTGCCGCCACAAAGGAAAGTTTGATGCAATGACCGGTAACCCGGCCCCCATGTACTCGAACATTTTATTAGGCTGCGCATCAATGTGATTTGGCTCAGGATGAAACAACAACAAACCGGCTTGCGATTGAGCCAATATCCTAACAACTTCCTCACGGCTGACAACGCCACGGTAATCAACCCTCGCCCAACCTGGCAACATACGGACTTCGCTCTGAAGATCGCCTGCATCGAATGGGCCCGCCAAGATAAGGCGCGCATCAACAAACTCAAGCGCCCGAACCATTTCAAAGATGCCTCTATTTCTGCTGATACCACCTATATAGCAAACTGTTCGTTCGTTACCGCTTATCACTATAGAAGACGCCATCTCGCTTGTCAGCGGGTAGTTGTTAATCGCAACGGATCTTTTGTTGACAGATGAAAACCGCTTTGCAATGTGTGGCGTCGCTCCAATAACAGCAGATATCCGTCTAGCCACAAAATTCTCACACTTCTCAAAGACCGCAGAAACAAGTCGACGCAGAGAAGGTCGAATCCAGTCTCGACTCATAATTGCACGTGGAACGTCTTCATGACTGTCGTATACAACACGGGCTCCGGTAAGCCGCAAAAAAAGGGCAATCAACAATAGCTCTGGCTCATGCAGATGATAAAGACGTGCGCGTACTCGTAGCGTCAGTACCAAGATCCGCCAGGGCAATACAAGCATGCGTTGAAACCGGCCTCGCGCAATTCCAGCATCGTGAATCCAGACGTTTCGAACTGTGGCGTCGCCCAGTCCATCTGCCACTATTAAATGCATCTCATAATAATTGGAAAGGCTTAGGCATTCCTTGAGAAAAACGCGTACCTCTCCTCTAGCGTGCGCTGTTGTTATGTGCACGACCTTGATTACCATATATCCTCGCCCTTCACGACTAATCTTGCGTCAAGTCCCATACTTGGCCGTGATCCATCCACCTCGTACCCGCCAAATCTGATCTGCTCAGGATGTGGCAGGTAACCACGCGTGTCTCCGGCACATGAAACGATAAACTTGTTTTGCATTCCAGAATCAGCCAACATCTCCAGTTGATAACGATGCGAGACCTCAAAAGGAAGAAAACTGAAAGTCACTTGATCGCTAATCCGAAGCTGCGGTATTTCGACTGGCACGGCCCTATCAACATTTAATTGGCGAGTCGTAAGGCTAAATGCATCCTCTGAAATTGGAAATGTTTTCACTTGGGAAGAGGTCAAAACCGCTTGTCTATATTGGGCGTCAATTACTCCCTCATCGCCGGCAGTTGGCGGATACTTGAAACGCCAGTTAAGCCGACAGCGTGGCAACCAATCCACCCGCTTCCTTGCGAGATTGGGTCGGATATCTCCTGCGCAACCAAGAAAGAACATGCAATGTGAAGTTCCAAATCGCTCCTGCACGCCACGTCGCAACGCTCGAACATAGTCCGACGAAACAGCCGACTCATTGTGTCGTGTGACTGGATGACACGCGTGATAGGCGAAAGCGAAAAGGGCCGTGCCGTCACGCGAAAATACAAAGAGGTACACGCCTTTGTCAACAGAATGCTCCTCATTCGGATAAAAGCCTGCATATCTGGTCAAAAGGTGATCAAGCGGCGTCCCAGGAAAATCGAAGCGGCGATACACCGGTATATCTACCTGCCCCCGGAAAATGGTGCACGTATCAGGTGAAACTTTTACTTTTTCGGATTGCTCTATTGTCTTGATCCAGCAACTAGCTATCTGCTCCGAATAAATTCCCAAGCCTGGCTTGCCAGTGTCAAGCATGGGAGCATAGTGAGTATGGGAGGCTGCTACGACACGCCGAACTGGCGCACCATATTGCCGAGTTGCGAGCACACCAGGATACAGCGAATCGACGGAGCAGCACTCCCAACCCGCGGCCGTGTCGCTCCCGACTCCGTGGACTTCCAGTGTGCCACTATGTGCCGTTGAGTTGTAGATCCGGTCTCTGTAACCCGCAAGCGTGACGCCAGCGGGCACCTCAATCTCTGAAGAAAAAATGTACATGCCGCGTCTCAATACAATCTGAATCTGCAAGTCACGCAAGTCATTCGACCGCAATCCACAAAACGAGGATCCTCCTGCAGAATCTGCTGCTCCAAAGCCAAGGCACGCCTTACAGATGGAACGAACAAATACTTCTCGCCAAACAACTCGCCGCTAATCAAATTGTCATCTCGTTGATAGGCCGCGTAAAACTTGTCAAAAGATTGACTACAGCCCGGTGATTCTGTCGCCACCATCGATTTTCTGCCACTGTCAGTACTGACATCCCATCGAACTAGATATCGAAATAAATGCTTTTGCGACAAGCCCAACACCTGTTGCGTCGCGTGAACTGTAGAAAAGCCGGGGCTCTGCTCCACACATCCAAGGAGGAGCATGGAGAAGTCGCTACTTTCCGCGAGCTCATTGATCGGGAAGAAGCACGATGTCGTGTAGTCATGTGCCCGCAATACCCGAGCCACCCGATCACCGATACCAACAAAGCGATGGGAAGGATGAGAACTCAAAACAGCATTCGAATAGGCGGCAAGCTTTTTTCCTAATGCCCCCGAATTAGTCTCATTTCGCAACGCATGCGGACTTTCCCAGAATAAACGTGGCCGACGGAAATAAGGAGAAAACACCTCATCATGCTGAAAATGAATTGCGAGAAACCCCTTTATCCCACCTGCGGCTTTGATTTGTCGAGCAAACGGACCCAGACTGGCACGGACGTAGAGTATGCGGGAGGTCGATGAGAGCGACATTATCGCGCCTCCAAATCACCAACTAAGACCACACATCGCGCTGGCATGCGATCACAAAAATCCACTCTAAGCCCAAACATGTCGGGTCTCCTGTTTGATAATCGATGTATTCGCTATCCGCTCCATGAGCGGCGAAGGAGAGGAGACTCTCCAACCTGCTGGGCCGAACACACTTATGAATAGACGCTGATTTTCCGCTGCAACACTCGCTGGATCAGCTTTTGTAACTTTTTGGCCATTCGATGTTTTGGGTCCCAATTTGGAAATTCTGAATACTCATGGTTGGGACTCGTAATAAACTCGTCAAGCTGCGCAGCGGAGATTTGCAACTTCTTGCAGAGATACTTAACATCAACCGCTAACTCCTGAGGATCATAAAGGGGCTCAGATAGCTTCTGCAGCGCCTCCACGCGAGTCATTTGTCCCGAAACAATCAAGCTTGAAAGATGCGGCAGGCGTTTGTCATATCCGAATTTGATCGGCAAATAATGATTTTGAAAAAACTTGGTGAAAAGGGACTCGCCATGTTTGCGCCCATAGGAACGCCAGCCTATAGTTTGCTCTAACTCCGCCATGGCTTCGTTTTTATTGTAATTCATGTAGTTCAACGGACGAATCGTACGCATTTTTTTGAAAAATGGGTACCACAGGTAGTAATCAAAAAAACCGATCGTACTATACGTCTTGAGCGATAGTCCGCCAAACGTGCGATGAATGGCCTTCAGATTAATGGCGTCCATCGCGCTCCCATGCCACGACTTAGGAGCCACGCTTTCAGTCGCCACGTTGCCTCCACTTAGTATGTAGCGAATATCGTTGCGAGTTGCGAAGTGATACAAGCTGGCGAAAAAAACATGATCTTGAGGCACATCCTGATTAGAGATGCCTGCGCGCAAGTAGGCCAGTTGCAGGTCGCGCATTTCATCCCAATCCACCACATGGGTATGAAGATCGTAATTACAGTGTTTGACTATTTTTTCTATATTAGCGACCGCCAGCTCGCTGTTCCATCCCGCATCAACGTGAACTACCAAAGGCCTTAAACCCCATTCATGGACCTTAATAGCCATGTATGAACTGTCTACCCCGCCACTCAAGCCGATAATGCAGTCGTACTCCCGCCCTTTTCCATCGTTGCGAATTTGATCAATTATCTTTGATAATCGCTTTGCACCCTCTTCATTCGGAAACCAATCCTTACTAGTAACCTCGTCGAATTCATGGCAGTGACTGCACACACCATCTGAATCAAAGGAGATTGCCGGATCGCTGGTATCCATTACACAGCGAGTACATTGTTGGTATTTCTTCATTTAGCCGCCCTATTCATCTTCGCCTTGTTTGTGTAAGAGGTCGCCGCAAGAGGCGCATTGTACTTTTCCAAAAGAGTCAGCAAAAACAATAATCCCACTCCCGACGATATCATTGCCGTTGTAAATGCTTGTTCAATCACCAATAACCCGTAAATAAATCCCAGCAACAAATATGATGGGTTTTGTGTTGTTCGATACAAACCATCAAAAGCCGCAAGAATTATAGAAATAAAAAATACAGCAAAAAAATAACCCAAAAATCCGTTTGCCGCAAAGGCATATAAAAATGCGTTTGTATTTACATTGATAATCGAATTACCCATATATTTTTCACCAATGTAATACGTGGCTTGAAATGATTGGTCTAGCACTCCATAAAAAAAATTCCAATTAGCTGGCGTGCTCCCCATTAAAAAATCCAAATAAAATCCTTGCACCTCTGCTTGTACTGGAAAAACTCTACGGAAGCCATAGTCCGCAATTATCGAATAATCATCGAAGAGCCACCACTCTGTAAGAATAAGAAAATAAAGTCCAATTATACCAAGGAGAAAATATTTAACAAAATACGGTCGCCTCCCCTTTTTTGCCGACAAGCCCAGCAAGTACGATATTATAACATATACTGCAGGGGCCTTAACACCGAGCAGCCAATAGAAAAAAACCACCGCGCCAAAAGCTGTTAGGGCTAGTAGTCGCCGCCCGTTAACCCCACCTTTGAATGCAAGGTATGGAGCGACGCCATTCATGCACATTGCCAAAGCGTAAGCTATCACGCTGCCAGCAGCGTAGAGATCCCTCCCTTCAAATCTACGCGCGTATGAAGAAGTGACATCAAAGCCCGCACTTGCCGGCGCATTAGTATATGTAAAAATAATCACGGCAAACAATAAACAGAGGAGCATACATTCGATAATCAGTGAGCGAACAACACCGCGCCACTTAAATTGCGGCACCAAATACTGGGCTATCAGCATGACAAATAAAGGGAAAATAATAATGACCAAAGAAGGCAGCAGTATGTCGTTGTTTATTTTTCCAGATGTCGAAGTCAGCGTGAGAAATGAAATTACCGGAATGACAGAGTAAAAAATCACAAAGAAATCAGACGGATCTCCTTTTAAGCGTAACCCCATTAAGGCTATGAGTGGCAACGCAATAGTCAAATATACCCAACCGGCAGAAGTCATTTCCCATGGCTGCATTCCAGCATATGCATTTGCCTCAGCCAATTGAAAATCATAGGTATTAATTAAAGCCCAAGCATAAATAACGTAAAGAAAAAGCATGTGCAGAAATTTTTTGCCATGTAAAGCAGGGGCTTTGGGCTTAATATGTTGGTTCGCGTTCATCTAAATTTCCGTACCAGTGGGGTAATTAATCAGAACCGCTCTATGTTTGCCGTGGAATACGAACATGCTTCCTGCGGCAACTGCCGATGCCCCGCTTTCGCTCATGGCCCTGCGCATGTGATCCAGCGTCCCTGCACCACCACAGGCCACTACAGGCACGTTTACTTTAGCACTCACTTTTTTTATCAACTCTATATCGTATCCCTCCATTTGACCATCACAGTCAATACTGTTCAAAAATATTTCACCAACGCCAGCCTGCTCAAGAGCGACCGCGTGGTCTTCAGGCTTCAGCTTGGTGTCTACCAACCCCGATTTTATGAATACACGGTGCCCGCCTAACAGAGCTCTTCGTGCATCGATTGAGCCCACTACTGCCTGACTGCCAAATACATCTGCAATCGTTCGGATGAACCCCGTTGACTCGATCGAAGCCGAGTTAATCACCACTTTTTCTATGCCACACCGGATCAGCTTGCGGGCTTGATCCAGGGTTTTGATACCTCCCCCGTAAGCTACCGGCATAAAACACTCACCCGCAATTTCCGCAACAAGGTCATAGTTAGGCTCACGCCCTTCCCTTGACGCGTCAATATCCAGAATGACCAGTTCGTCCACTTCTTTCTCACTGAATATGCGTACGGCATTAACCGGATCACCTACATAGACGGGATCCTTGAACTTTCGGGTTTTAACGAGCCCATGGCCACGCAGGAGCAAGCAGGGAATGACACGGGCCCGCACCATCAGCTGAACCTCGCGAATTGTCCAAGCAATTGCTTGCCGAAACTATGACTTTTTTCCGGATGGAATTGCACGCCGACGATATTATTCTGACCCACCGCCGCAGCAAAGTCGATGCCGTAAGTTGCTGTCAGCAGAACGTCTTCCGCATGCGCCGTAGCGAGATAATAACTATGGACAAAGTAAAACCTTGCATCCTCGTCCATGCCTTGCACGAGAGAATGAGCGGGTGCGCTCCGCTTGACATGACACCAACCCATGTGGGGAATCCGCAAATCCAGCAGAGCAGGGAGGCGCTTGGCCTGCATGTCGATCCAGCCCAGCCCCGGTTCAGCCCCCTCCTCGCTCCCGTGGCCCAGCATTTGGGCGCCAACGCAAATCCCCAGTAGCGGCGTCTTTTCATGCAGGACCCGCTCTTCAAGCAAAGGGATCAACCCGGTGGCGCGCAGCCCTTGCATGCAGGCATCAAACGCGCCGTTGCCAGGTAAGACTATTTTTTCGGCTCGCCGTATTCTTTCGATGTCAGAGGTAATTTCACACGCCACCCCCAGACGATTGAACATGTTGGCAACGGCCGCCAGATTGCCAATGGCGTAATCAACGATGGCAATCATGCGGGCTTACCCATGCTGTAACGGTAGGACAAGACAAGATAAACAACATACAAGGAAGCATACCCGACAGCGTACGCCTTGACAGACGCCTCGAAGTCACTTGGCAACAAAAATGCCGACAGCGTCATGGCAAGCAAGGCACACTGCCACACCAGATCAACCTGCTGCTTGCCAGCGATGTAGAAAACATAGCTCAACGGGCTGGCTACAAAACGCATGGCGAACATGGGCATCAGCCAGATGGCAATAACACCCGCCTTACGCCAAGGTTCGCCAAATGCAAAAACGAACATCGGCTCCGCAACAAGCATCACACCGAGCGCCAGCACCGCACCGAGGGACGCAAGCAGTTGAAATGTACGGACATAGTCTTCCCGGCAATGCCCCTGCTCCCGGTAGCTGGTTGCAGCACTGCGCTTGAAGACATCGAGTACGGCCGCCCCCAGCAGACCAATGGGCGCCCCCAGCACCCGCGCGGTAAGCGCGAACAGGCCACTAGATTCCGCACCGAATCTACTCGCAATAATGAGCAGGGGTAATTGGCCAGCGGTGGTATTAATAAAGTCAGCAGGCAAGGCGAGCAAGGGGAAACGGCGATGACTCACCCAAAACGCCTTCAGCTTGACCCGGAAACTTGACCAGGGCTTAAAGGAATGCGGAGCAATCGGCATGAAGTACGCCGCCACGCACACGCCGGACAAAACGCCAGTAACTTGCCCGCACGCCAAACTCACGGCATCCGGCGCAAACCAACCCACCACAACTTGAACCCCAGTGACCCCTAGCGCCTGTGCAATTCGAATCCAGGACAATTCACGGTACAAGCCCTCTGCAGCCGCCCACGACTGCCACGTTTGCACCACCGCCGCCAGCAAGGTGGCCGGCAAAAACACCAGTATCAGCCCGAGAGACAATCCACGAATTGCAGGCACTGACCAATAAGCGCCGATAGCCACCACCAAGAGTGCGCTACAGACGCCAACAATGGTGGCCAAAGTGGCCATCATGGCGAACCTGCGAGGCTCGCCATCCGGCTCGACTCCCAGCGCCATCTCCAAACGCCCCGTCACCAACACGGCGGCCGTCATCACAACACCCAACCAGGTAGAAAAGGTGCCGAATTCCGCTGGCGCGTAAAGCCTTGCAATCAACAGGGAGCCCAGCAACGGGATCAACTGGGCTACCGCCGTCCCCGAAAGCACGATTTTTGTCGCCCGAAGGAACGCGCGAGTTGTCATCGCGGAATAGCAATCAGCTCAAATCTGAAAAGTCGCACCGGACACCCTTGAATGCCCAGCAATGGCTGTCTTAAGAAAACGTAATGCGACACAACTCTCTATTTACCCTGGTGCGTGACGTGTTGCGTCATTGAAACCAAACACCCAATGCGTTGGTCCATGCCGCCGAACTGTACTGTACTAATTTTTGATTGTAACTCGGACGCCATCTATTGAAGCGGGCGAAGTCTACAGCACAGATGCATTTCAATAATTGGCTAATTTAACGATACTCCCTGACTCTAATATCGGAACAAGTTAACTCAGTACTGTTGCCAAAACCTTGGGCGTTATCAAAAATGATTGCAAAATACACTTCTTCAATACCAGGAGGAACTTGAACTGCTAGCGGCAACGTATTTTTTCCTCGCGCCGCACTTTGGATGTCATAAACCTTCCAGCCACCATTTTTATCAGAGAAATAGACCTTAAATCCCCATATACCACGCCCACGTTTATTGCAAGTTGCTTGAAATCTCAAATAACTCTCTCTGGTTGAATCATCAGGTTTAAAAACAGAAAAATCCCACTGATTACTACCCGTGGGGTTAAACATTAAATTATTGATGATGACTTGCGATTCCTTTTCAGAAAATTTGAATTCAGTTTGTGCACGCGGGTTCATGGCCTTTGATATTTCAATCCCACTCCATCCTATCTCACGAATCAAGCTAATCGCTCTAATGCCTGATCCATCCCTGCCGGGAAAAGGAATGGCGCCGTCGTCATAAGGCCAAACGCGGAAATCTGTTGGCTTATTAGATTGGTGCGCACCGGGGATAAGCTCCGTCTTGTTGTTCAGATAGTATTCCGTAACCAGAAGATCGTCGGTTGCCGGTACGATTTCTCTCAGCATTATTCCTAATGCAGCCTTGCGATATACAACAGGCTCACAAGGCATCCATATAGGATTCTTGTGGATCTCACTTTTATCGCTAGGTAATTGCAAAGGGCAGGCATTATTTTTATACAAACTTATGGCTTCAAAGTAACTGCCAATCTTGGCCGAAGCCGCCTTGTGTCGCTCGTAAAATCCATCCCTTAGAATGTAATTCTTTTCTGCGGTAGCATAAGCAATTCCGACGCCACCGTTCTTCGCGAAAACAGCAACATCTCCAAACACATTAAGAGCAGCTTTGACTACGGGAGGGTAAGCATAAAAGGTGATTAAACCACCGGGAGACAAATGGTCTCGGATATTCCCCAAAAAATCTTGGCTAAATAAATTCCCGGCACCGCTTGTGGAAGCTCGATGAACGCCAATATGAACGTAGTCAAATTTCTCATTCTTATGACTTTGAAGGAAGCGCCTGCCGTCAGTCAAGTGCACATCAGCTCTTTTCAACTCCTCTTTGATTGGGATGGAGCCCAAATCATTGAATGCATCCATTAAATCCGGATTTATTTCAACTACCGTTATCTTCACATCCGGGTATAGATCACGCAGAGAAAGTAGTTCCGCGCCAGTACCCACCCCAATAAACAATATCTTTTTAATTTTATGATTGATGCCATATACAACAGGTTCAATATGCCCAATATCTCTCGTCCAAAGTTTTCTCCCAGGAATTCCAGTAATCCAGAATCGCCCGCCCGCAAGCGCAGCGTAATTCGATTCATCGTTGTAACTATCGTAGACAAGGGTCAATCCATGCATAGTATCCCGTTTCCAAACAGGCTTGGCCGGATCAGAGACCGTACGAAAATAACGAACACTATCCGCGTAATTAAAATTGAAAGCGCTTATCCCCAATATAACAACAACCGAAGGAATCGCCAGTTTGAAAAAACTATAATTTAAGTCTTTGCTTGCGTAGTAAACAAAGGCAACACCCGCAAACAAGGCGGCCGTAAGAATGGCCAAGACAAACGGCGAGTCAAAAAAATTGTATAAAACAAAACCGGTCAACAATGCACCGATAGTATTGCCTATTGTCTGTACGAAATAAAGGCTGCCAAATACCATGCCCTTTCCAAGCTTCAGGCGAATTGATGCAACAATTGCAGGCAACAAAATACTGCTTGCTGTAATTGGCAAAAGCAGCACAAATGACAACAATAAAACGACACTGATTAGCCCAAAGTTTTGCTCAAAACTCGTAATGGTTGGATTAAAAGTCAAGTTCATCTGCGCCGGACCGAAACCCAGAAGAAATTGCTGGAACCACAAAATAGGGAGTGAAAAAATAACAGCGGAAGAAACGCCCACAGCCAAAATACGATAGAGCGTCCATCTTTCTGATAATCTGCCCCCCAGCCACGTCCCAAATCCCATATTTACAAGGTACGCAAAAAGCAGTATTGGGAAGACATATGGTGTAACACCGAAATAACTAGTAAATAATCGGAAGAAGACAATTTCATACCCAAGTGTTGCCACACCGATTAGAAATACCCCTGCAAATAGGCTGCTAGGTATTTGTCTTGTTTCCGATTTAGAGCCGGACAAATCACCACTCCGTGACTGTTGCCTTGCCGCCCAAAGGAACAACCCTGCAACCAGCAAGTCAAGAACGGCAACAGCACGAGTTGATGCTAAAAGCCCAGCCGATCCAATCAGCAAAACCCCGCAAAGACCAACCCCAAAGGACGCCCCCAAAATATTTGCAGCATAAGCCGTACCAACGCTTCGGCCTCGTGAAATGTCATCCCGATACAACTCCACCATCAGCGGCGTAGTAGCACCCATTGCCAAAGTTGGGACAAGGAGAAAGATAAAATTAGTACCAAGTTGCCCCCAGAAACCTATATCCGAGAGAAAGCTGCGATTTAACTCTCGAATCAGATCAACACTAAAAAATCCAAAAATACCAATTACAACTTCTAAAGCCGCAAGTGCTAGTGCGACGTTTCTAACTTGCGAGATCAGCTTTGACCCCAAAAGGGCCCCGAACCCAAGGCCAAGCATAAATATCCCGACAATGAGGGTTACCGATACCGAATCAATGCCAATTTCCTGGGTAAGAACGCGCTGCCATACAACTTGATAAGTAAGCGAAGCGGCGCCACTAGCAGCAAATAAAGTTAACCAGAAAAAATTTGGGCTGCGGAAGGGATTTTTTAACATAAACACTTAGTACGGTGATGAACCATCTTAGCTAGGTCAATCGTGCAAAACTCAACGATCAACAACTGATAACCTGTACACAATGAAAAAGTCATTTTCATACGCAATTGGCAACAGCAAATGATTCTTGATGCGCCCCTTTTTCATGACAAGGTAGTCGATAGCATATTTTGCTGAAACTCTCTTGAACCAATCCGTGTCATTTGAATAAAAGCGATCGCCGATAACCTCATTAATCTTTGAAAAACCATCCAGCGGAGGAGATTCGTGAACGTAGTCAGGCGCAAAGACACCAAACTCAGAGGTTCGCCGCAAGCCTTCCTCGTAATTATTCTTTTTAGAATCATATAGCCAGCTAGTGTGAAGCCACTCGCGCAGGTTGCCAAATGAACTACGCTGGGAAAAATCTCGCCATCCGTAATAAATGGTTGGATCAACCATAAAGAGCGCCGTCGGAGCTGTATTTTCTTTAGCCCACAACTGCGCATTCATATAGGCCAGCCCCAGCGGCTTGTCATCGATGCCATGATTGATCGTAGGTGCCCAGCGTAGCGTCAAGGGGATAAGCAACAGGACCACTGCCGCCAGGAGCACTTGGCGAATGGTCGGCGCATAACGGCGAAAAACATTCGCTACAAGAACACCACCTCCGACAGCCGTGGTCAATAGCCATAGATCTTGTGCCCCCAATAAACCGTTTGATACACCAAGTGCACAAAACCGAGTTGATAGTAAATGATCAGGAAAATAGAAAAAACAATCAACAAGATCAGAACGACCTTGTCATTCATCGTGAATTTCTCACGTCGGAAAAACGGCAACTGGAAAATTATTTCATGAATGTGGTTTTCGAAATGGTTATGCACGCAATAGCTCTGCGATACGCGCCTGATCCGTCTGCGCCAAGCCCGGGCTCATTGGCAAACTCATGACCTGCTCGGCCACCTTATCCCCTACGGGCAACTGGGCAGAATCATCCGCCACCGCCGGCTGCCTGTTCAACGGAATCGGGTAATACACGGCAGTTGGTATACCGGCCTGCTTGAGTTTTTCCTGCACCTCATCCCGGTTCTGCACGCGAATGGTGTATTGCGCCCAGGCGCTGGTGTTATACGGTTCGATATACGGCATGGTGTGGATGCCCGCCTCATTCAGCAACTTGGTGTACCACTCGGCCACTTGCTGTCGCAGAGCCATTTCTTCGTCCAGAACGGCCAGCTTGGGCAGCAAAATGGCAGCTTGCAGGGTATCTAGGCGACTGTTCACACCCACGCGAATGTGGTGGTAGCGCCGATCTTGCCCGTGACGCGAAATCTGGCGCATGACCTTGGCCAGCTCATCGTCGTTGGTGAAGATGGCGCCGCCATCGCCATAGCAACCCAGCGGCTTACTGGGGAAGAAGCTGGTGCATGCGATAGTGCTCAGGTTGCAGCTCTTGCGGCCTTTGTAGGTGGCGCCAAGACTTTGTGCGGCGTCTTCTATCACCGGGATGCCGTGTTTGGAGGCAATGGCATTGATGGCGTCAAAGTCTGCGCACTGGCCGTATAGGCTGACGGGGACGATGGCCTTGGTGCGCGGGGTGATGGCGGCTTCAAGCAGGGCGGGATCCAGGTTGTAGGTGCTCGGGTCGATGTCCACATACACCGGCTTGGCACCGAGCAGGGCTACGGTCTCGGCGGTTGCGATATAGGTAAACCCGGAGGTGATGACTTCATCGCCAGGGCCAATTCCAAGCGCCATTTGGGCGATTTGCAACGCGTCGGTGCCATTGGCCACGGTGATGCAGTGCTTGTTGCAGGTGTAGGCTGCCAGTTTTTCTTCCAGCTCGGCCACTTCGGGGCCAAGGATATATTGGCCGTGCTCAAGAACGCGCTGAATGCCAGCGTCAATCTCGACTTTGAGGCGCTGGTGCTGTATTTTGAGGTCGATGAATTCCATGGGTCTCTCCGTCGGGGCGGCTTCAGGATACGCGCGTGAGCGTGTCGCCTTGCAGGCAGTATCTCGCCCCAGTGTGGGGGCACATAGCGGTGCCCTGCCCTTGCAGAGGCAGCAGAATTTGTTCGCCAAATTGGCTCATCCACCCGATTTGCCTGGCGGGCACGCCGACCATGAGAGAGTAGGGCTTGACGTCTTCGTTAACCACAGCGCCTGCGCCCACAAAGGCATATTCACCAATGGTGACGCCGCAGACCACGGTGCAATTGGCGCCGAGTGTGGCGCCTTTTTTGACTAGCGTGTCGCGGTATTCGTTTTTGCGCTCGATGAGTGCGCGGGGATTGTGCACGTTGGTAAAGACCATGCTTGGGCCGCAGAACACACCTTCTTGAAGTGTGACGTTGTCGTACACGCTGACGTTGTTTTGCACTTTGCAACGGTCGCCAATCACGACATGGTTGCCCACAAACACATTTTGGCCGAGCGACACGCCTTTACCGATGCGCGCACCGCCGCAGACATGCGCAAAGTGCCAGACGCGGGAGCCCTTGCCTAGTTGCGCGCCTTCGTCAACAATGGCGCTGGGGTGCACGATGTAGGAGGGCATGGCTTTTTTTGTTAATGGCTTAGCGCAGAGCTGCCACAAAGGGGTGGGCTTCGCCTAGTTCGCCTTTGACGATTTGGGCTGTGCGAATGACATTGACAGTTTCGATGCAAGGTAGTGCGTCGGCCAATCCGTAGCCTCGGCCTGCGAGGATTTCACCGTAACTTGTGGTGTGCAGGTCGGTGAAGCCTTCGCTGAATTCGAGCTGTTCTCCGCTGATGGCGATGTTGCGATAGGTGGTTTTTTTGCCTTGCACTTCGGCGGGCAGATCGTTGGCGTCGATTGAGAGGAACCATCGTACGCGGGCTCGCTCGTACTCGAGGTAGCCCGCGGCTTTTTGAGTGCCAGTGTGGTGCAAAACGTTGCGCTGAAGCTTGCCAAAGACAAAGTGCAGCATGTCGTAGAAGTGCACGCCGATGTTGGTGGCCACGCCAAAGGATTTACGGTTGTCGCCTTTCCAGCTTTCCATGTACCAGTTGCCTCGGCTGGCAATGTAGGTGAGCTCGACATCAAACTTGGTATCGGTGGGCGCTGCGGCTACTTTGTCGCGTAGCTTGAGTATGCCGGGGTGATGACGTAACTGCAAGATGTTGTACACGCGGCGGCCGGTTTCCTTTTCAACCCGCGCCAGTTCATCGAGTAGTTGGGGCGTGGGCACCAGCGGCTTTTCACAGATAACATCGCAATTGAGGCGCAGTCCAGCAGCTATGTGCGCATGGTGCAGGTAGTTGGGGCTGCAGATAGATACATAGTCGAGTGCCGTTGAAGTATTGCGTTTGAGCTGCTGGGCATGTTCTTGAAAGCGCTCGAACTCGGTGAAAAATTCGCTGTCAGGTGAAATACTGTCGATGATGCCGACAGAGTCGTTGATGTCATAGGCTATGGACAACCGATTGCCAGTATCTTTGATGGCGCGCATGTGCCTCGGTGCTATGTAGCCAGCAGCTCCTATAATGGCAAAGTTTTTCATTTTTGGTATTGTTAATTAAAGTCGGAAAACCGTGAAACCTGAGCCCGCCAATGCGTGGCGGTCGAAGATGCACTTGAGGTCGCCTATGACAGGCTGACGCTCGGCTTTACAATAAGAAATTAAAGACATGGCCTCAATCTGTCGATAATCAGCGTGCCCAACCGCAACGATCAAGCTGTCCACCTTATGCTTGGCATCGATCACACCTAACGAGATCCCGTATTCCCGCATGACTTCGCCGGGATCAGCCCAAGGATCTGTAACTACAACATTCACATTCCAAGCCTGCAACTCTTGGACAAGGTCTGCGACCTTGCTGTTGCGGATGTCTGGGCAGTTTTCCTTGAATGTGATGCCCATGATGCCGACCGTGCTGCGCGGCACATCGATTCCGTTTTGCAGCATGCGCTTGATGATAGCCCGGGCTGAGTAGCGAGCCATGTTGTCGTTGATGCGGCGACCGGCCAGAATGACTTGGGGATGGTACCCCAACTCCTCTGCCTTGCTAGTGAGGTAATAGGGATCGACCCCGATACAGTGGCCGCCAACCAGGCCTGGACGGAAGGGCAAAAAATTCCATTTACTGCCCGCCGCCTCAAGCACCTCTAGCGTATCAATACCAATTCGTTCAAAAATGACCGACAACTCGTTCACGAATGCGATGTTTAAATCACGTTGGCTATTTTCAATCACCTTGGCCGCTTCTGCGACCTTGATGCTGCTGGCTTTCCAAGTCCCTGCCGTGATGATCTGCCGATACAACTCATCCACAGCCTGGGCAACCTCAGGATTACTGCCGCTGGTTATTTTTCTGATGGTGGTGAGGGTGTTGACTTTGTCACCTGGATTGATGCGCTCAGGACTGTAGCCACAAAAAAAGTCTTTGTTGAACGTCAAACCACTGAGCCTCTCAAGGACCGGCACGCAGACCTCCTCAGTCGCCCCAGGGTAGACAGTGGACTCGTAAATAACTGTGTCCCCCACCTTAAGTGCTTGACCTACGGTCTCACTTGCCTTGACAAGAGGCGTCAAGTCCGGTCGATTCGCCTTATCAACCGGTGTCGGCACAGTGACGATATATATTTGTGCCTCATTCAGGTCAGCAGACTCACAACTGTAGCGAAGGTGAGCGGCGAGCTTCAGGTCTTCTTGACTGCATTCGAGCGTATGGTCCCGCCCCATCTTCAGCTCGCTGACGCGAGATGCATTGATATCGAACCCGATCACGGGTCGTTTTTTCCCAAACTCTACAGCCAACGGCAAGCCTACGTAGCCAAGCCCGATGATCGCAATGGTTCTGTTTTCTGTGGTCATCTATTTAATCTAGTTATGACGGGTACTGATAAACAAACTTGCTAGGCCTGTGCAGCTTTAAAGTTCTGCGGCAGGCCCGCTAAAGCCCATTATCGGGACTCGCCCAAACGAGGTACCGGCAACTCTTCAGGCGACAGCTCACCCGCCTCCACCAGCGCAATTATTTCGGCATGTAGCGCCTTGTACTCACCTAACTTGCGCTCGATAAAAGCGGCGGTGAGTCGCGCCTTTTCTGCAACACCCGATGGGGTTAGCAGGTAGACGTAGCCCAGCTTGTTGCTGCTCGCCGCGAAGTTACCCACCTTGACGTGCCCCTTATCCACCAAGGCTTTTACACAGTAGTTAACCTGGCCTAGGCTGACACCCAGCCTGGCCGCAAGCTCTCGCTGGGTGATGTCGGGCTTTTCCTGCAGTGCCTTTAAGACTTGCAGTCTCGGGCCGCTATTTGGGTGGGTATCAGGCATTGGTGTTTTTTGGGGCTTGGTCCCGCGCTTTAGACTGTCGGCTTTTAGCGGGCAGGCTACCGCACTGGGCTCGCACACGCGGGCTCGGCTCAGGTGGAGTGTACAACAACCGCTCCCTTTGTTCAACCGTTGAACAGCGGCGCAACTGGCGCAAAGCCGGCCCCAAGTGAGAGCGACCCCATCCGACCCATGCGGGAATCGCATGAAAAATTGACTCGATCAATCAAGGCATTATGAACGACTCGGTTTTGCGTGGGCATCAGGTATGGATCGTTAGGTTTTTTACGACCCGAGGCCTTGAGGGTGGAGCGCGGTATGAGGAAGCTCTTCTCTCCAGCCTGTACGGCTGAACAAACTGCATGTCGACAGCACAGGCAACGGGTTTGGGGCTGATGCTGCTTTACTCACTTACGGCAGACTGCTCCATAACGCCTGTTTGACATTCAAACCATGAAACCTTCAAGCCCTCAGACCAACAGCACGGCGCAAGGAGGCACGCAACCCCTGCACAGCCAAGCGGTCTGCACCCTGATTAGCACTCACTAACGCTTTGCGAACAAAGATGAATAACAGCAATGCAAAACCAGTTACGAGGGCGGCAAGGGTGGCCGCAATAGCGCGACGCGGCGCTACGTGCTGGGTAGGCAGGGTTGCGGCTTGCAAGAGGTCCGACTCATCAAGCCCACGCAGCTCACGCTCATAATTCGCGACCCTTATTGAAAGGGTTTGCTGCAGCGACACTAGCTGTGCATAGCCTGCTAGCCCAGCGGCTACTGCATTACCTGCATTACCTGTATTACCTGTATTACCTGTATTATCAATTGCCGCCACACCAAGCAGACGAGAAGCTCGCTGCACTACAAGCGCATTGTTGGCATAAGCCTGTCTCGCTAGGGCCAATGCCCGTTCGACCTCAGCCTTACGCTCGCCCTTCAGCTCAAGGGCTTTAAATAGTTCTGCAACCACCGCCTGTGTCAACTGCTGTGCTGCCTCAGCTGATTCAGCTTTGGCGGTTACTGTGAGTAAGCCATCTTTCCGCCCGGCACTTGCGCCTACCCGATCTTTCAGCTCATATGTAGCCTGCGCCTTGCCCACGTCCTTGTCCAACCCTAGACGTGTAGCGACTGACTCCAACACAGTAGGCAACGTCGCGAGGGACGGTAGGCGCGCCAACGGTTCTGAGGGGACACTAAGCACTGCTTGGCTTTCAAAGGTCTTTGGTACAAAGCTGCTCACCCCAAAAGCGGCTAAGCCGACAACCATTGGGG
>Ga0209138_1000653_pt1 | contig 32724 bp, 7 predicted proteins | sample SaaInl3SG_22_DNA_FD_184645 | JGI IMG/M metagenome (GOLD analysis project Ga0209138, IMG submission 184645) | Marine microbial communities from expanding oxygen minimum zones in the Saanich Inlet - ESP_153SG_22_DNA (SPAdes) (version 2) | ecosystem: Environmental > Aquatic > Marine > Intertidal...
TGGATTAATTACAGGAAAACCATTTTCAATTAAAATAATTTTATATTTTTGTTGTGATATTAACATACTATAAGCTATAATTTCAATTTCATAAGTTTTATTACGGTAATCTGGGAAAAAATGTATATTACCATTATATGTTATTTCATAAACAGGTTTAGAATCATCTAACAAATTAGATCTTATATCTGGTGTTAATATATTTGCTTTAAATTGAATAAAATCTGGTGATATAATACCATAATATGAACTTAGATTTACTGGATGACTTAAAATATTATCTTTTAATACTATAGTTTCTTCTGTATTAGATAATAATAATAAAGGTGTTATATATATCTGGTGTAATTGCGAAATAATAAAAGCTTTATTTAGTTTTTTAAGATTCCTTAAATATTTTATATATTCACTTTTAAGCACTGCAAGATTTTGCACTTTTTCATCATATGACATTATTCTAAAGTTTTTTATAAAAACATTTAACAATATTGAAAATAATCTTATACTATATAATGTTGATTCAGTATCAACTACTAAATTAAAATTAAATATACTTACATCCAATTCTTTTGTTTTTTTATTCATTAAACTAATATTATCAAGTAGCTCAATATTATAAATATTTAAAGCATTATTATATGTGATAGCAATATTTTGTAATTTATTTGCTAAATAATTATATTTTTCCGGTGATATTTGTAAGTTATCCACATATTCATTGTATTCATCAGTATATGTTCTAGTAATTGCGGAATTATAAATTAAACTTAGTTCTTTAAGTTCTTCGGCAACTATCGCATATTGTTCTATATTCTCATTATATACATTAACTATATCAATTATACGGTTTTCTAGATCATTATAAATTATAGGATCTACAATTATATCTTCACCATCATAATCTTCAGGATATAATAAATCTTTCTCAATAATTAAACTTTCAAATTCAATTGTTATATCTACAATATTTTCAGCAATATCATTGTAGATTTTTAAATGATTTGAATAATTTGTTAAAATATCTTCTAAAATAATACGATCTTTTTCTTCAATTATTTCATTATACTGGAAAGCAATAGTTGTTGTTAAATATGTTATATTACTATATATGTTTTCGGTTTGATTATTAATTGCTTTTAAATTATTAAATTCTTCTACTATTTTTGTATATTCTTCTGTTATAATCATATTATTTACAATATGAGTTTTATAAAAATAATATAAATAATTATTTGGGTAGAGGTATAGGTAAATTATTAAGTTATATTAATGCCATTTGCATATTCATATATGGTTGAATAATTAACTTCATTACTAAATATACGTAAATCTTCTAATGCTAATGTTATAGTTGAAGGAGCAGTTTTACTTGAATAATCAGTAAGTTTAAGTATATTTGTTGATGCGGTAATAGAAACACCACTATATTTATTTTGTAATTCTTCATTAATATATACAGATAATAATGATCTATTCTTCTTGTATGTTAAAGATATTGCATACCATTTATCTTCAAATGTATATGCAATTGTTTTAGTTGTTCCACCATACACTACTGTGAGCTCAGTATTTGATATATCAACTGATAAATCATTATAGGTAAATACATTATGTGTTTCTGATCCTAATTCTAATTTAGTTTTAATCATTATTGAAAAGTTATTTGTTAGTGTTATAGCAGGTGTTGATATATTAAAACTATCATCAGTTATCTTCATAGCTTTCAAGTTATTCTTCAATAATTTATACGATTTGTTAATATTCTTATTATTTGTTATCTGTTGAGTTGGTGCATTACCAGTTGCTGTTCCTGATCTTCCTCTACCACTACTATCTGTAATAGTATTATTAAATTCACCATTTGTAAAATCACTCAAGCGATACCATAATTCTAATTTATTTGATTCTACAGTTGTAGATGTGTTTGAAGATGTGCTTACAGTTGTAGCAGGTTGAACAACAGCAATAACATTATTAGTAATAAAATTGTTAATAGTATATTTATTTAGTTTTTTAGTGAAAATATTAATATTTTCAATTTTCTTATCTAATTTAAGAGGATTTTCACCTTCATTAACACCTATACGAACTTCTAAACTATCATCCGTTGAATCAAGACCTTTGAATGGTATAAATCCTGCTTTAGTATAAGTAGTAGAATAATCTATTTTTTTATCTTTACCGATATAAATTTCACCAGTGGTATCTGTTCCATCATATTTAAGAGTTACATAAAAGTCATACCATATGTTTTCAGTTAAATTATATGCAGTTGTTACTAATGTTTCTGTTCCATCACTATTATACAATTTTAATGTTGGTTGAACACCCGCTACAAACTTAAGATATGTCTTTGTATCACTTCTTATTGTTAAATCAGTTGCATCATTTGTTAATGCTAAATCATTCTTTGAATATGAGAAAGACATATTGAATCTATAATATTTATCAATATTTATTTGAGTTATATTTTCAGTCGAAGCTGTTGTTATTGTGGATTCATTACCAGTTGTTAATTCTATTATAAAATACATTGCAGTATGATTAATACAAATACCATAATATAATCCTAGATCGCTATTTGATGTATCCCATACAACATCACCATTTATTTGTCCAGAATTATATGTTTCTGCAGTTGTTTCATCATACGTAACATCTGTAGTATATCTGTTAGAATCACTACCAGGTGTTCTAACAGGATTTACATTGGATTTAACGATAATAAATGGATGTACAGATGAACTAGAAACACTTAACGTTAGTTGAGTTCCTTTAACAATCTTAATTGTTTGAACAGATGAGCTAGTTGATGAAGTATTTTCAAATGTATTACCCAATGAATCAACACCTGTTAATTTATATACTCCACCATCTAAATTAATAGTAAAACTAACTGGATCTGTTGAAATTGTTGAATCACCAATTAAACTAACAGTAGATGTAGGTCCAGTTAATGTTAAAGTATCTGCTGATGGATTAGTACCTGTTAAAATATTATAGATATCTACAAGTGTTATAAATTTATTATAATATCTAACATCACCATATTCTACTGCATTTATTTGGAAATTATTAGTATATTTATTAATATCATATTTGTAATTATTCACTTGTGGAACTAATACACTTGAACTAATATAACTATTTTGTGTTCCATCAAATGATGAATCATATAATGCTAATGATAATGATACATATTTTTCACTTATACCTGCTGTAATAGCAACTAAATACCAATGATCTGTTACTGGTGTTTCATTTAGTGTGGTAGTTAATATTTGATTAGAATCATTTGTAATATCAAGAGATAATTCTAATATATTATCTATATTTTGTTTTAATTCTAATATTGTATATTCTGCTGAACCTAATTTAATTTCATAAGCAGGAACAGTTCCATCAAATTTACACCAATAAGTTGTTGAGAATTCAAATCCAGTATAAAACTTATTAATCAAATCCTTACCATTGTTAATATTCATATACAAATTAGACAAATGTAAAGAATCTGATTTTTCTAAATTAGACCATTCGTAAGCAGTAACAGATTGATTGCCAATTACAGTATTAATAGTAACCTCACGTGGTTCTTGAGTTGTTACCTCTGTTGTAGTAGTTACAGGAACAATTGTAGTTGTTGGTGTTGTTGTTGTAGTAGTTATAGTAGTTCCACCACCAGATACACTTGATTTGCTAACTGGATGATAAGTAATTGTTGTGTCTGTTAAAGCATCTGTTCCTACATTATTAACTTTAAACTCTGATAATACTGATGGAGCAATATCGGTTATTTGATTTGCACCAATATAACAATATTGATCTTTAGGTAAATTAGCAAGTTTATTTATAATATATTTAGAAGCATTGCTATAGATACGTAGATCTGATATTTTCATTGGATTTATAAAGTTATCTACAATTGTTGCGGATTTATTAATATATAATGTTGTTTCAGTATCTACAATATCCACAGATGGTTTAGCAATTAATTTAGATTTATTTACATTATTTATATATATCTCTAATATACCATTAGATCTTACAAATAATAAGTTTTGCCATTTATTATTGCGTTTTATTATTGTTATTGCCTTACCATCTGACAATTCAAATACTAATTCTTGATTATCTACATATACTTCAAGAATATCTGGTATTGATAATAACGAAATATTCTCGGTATTATTCAAATAACACCATAAACTAATAGTAAAATCAGTATTCAAGAAAGTAGTAGAACTTACTGTGGAATATAAATAGTTTTTATCAGAATGTTCATTAGTCATACCAGACCATTCATATGAATATGGTAAATTATATCCCGTAGTTCTTGTAATGGAATATTGCTGTCCTGAAGGACGATATTCTCTTAATGCTAATATACCTGCAGTTCCAGGTAATTCTGTTTTACCACCAGTTCCTGGATATAATATCTCAGGTTCTTGTTTTGTTGCTTTATAACGGATTATTACTATACCTGAACCGCCATTTCCTGGTAATTCTGCAGCATTACTCCAACCTCCACCTCCACCACCAGAACCTGTGTGCATTAAACCATCACCACCTGGTTTATTATCAGCTGTTCCATAAGGAATACCATTACCTCCTAAATAAACATTAGTATAATTTATCACAACATAACCACCTAGACCTTCTGTATTAGCCGATGATGAGTTTGTTGATCCACCACCACCACCTGCATAACCTTTACTTATACCACTAATATTATTAATAATACCAATACCACCATCACCGGCTTTATTTCCATCACTACTAGAACCAACACCACCTGCACCACCACCACCACCAGTAAATAAAGAACCATTATGTAAACCATTACCACCAATATATCCACCTGGTATAAATGTTGTTCCATTCCAATATGTATTCCCCTGTAATGCAACTTTAGAATTAACGTATGTTTTATGCAGATTTCCCATACCTACACCACCAGAACTACCTCCTGAATTAGGTTCATATAATACCGAACCACCATCATAAGCACCACCACCACCACCACCAATACCAATTAAATTAAAACTACCACTATTTTGATTATAATTAATACTAGAATTATCACTATTATATATACCACTATTATAACCATTTGCACCTGTTATATCTTGTGTATTATATGCTATACCAGTATTAATGCCACCATTTCCAACTTTAATTTTATAATTTCCATTCATTGTATAATTTTCAATATATACAACACCACCAGCACCACCACCACCACCAATCCCAGAACCAGCAGCACCACCACCACCAACAATTAAAATATCACACGTAGTATCTTCTGTGAAATTAACAGTATATTCTGTTTGGTTATCTGTAGATCCATCGTGAGTAAATGTTAGGGTTTTATAATCAGATGCAGGATTAACTGTTTCTGTATCAGTTGAAGATCTTACAAATACACACATACCACCATAATCATTTAAGAGTGTCATATGAGCTGTCGTTAAGTTTTCCCTATATAGTGGTTTAGGATCATCTGACAACCAATCACCAATACTTATAGCAGGATCTTGTGGTTTGCTTGAAGTCTCTCTATTATACCATTTTGCTGTATAAGGGTTTGGATTGTCAGATGATCTGATAACATTTCTTGAAGCATTTGTGTATTCACCTAATACTGATGATTTCAATGTATAAAGCCAATATGTCATATCACGAGTTGAAAATACCATTTCATCATATGTTCCAAAAGCAACCATAAACTCATTAGTATAATCATAAGCTGTTCCTATTGTGGCTGAAACTTCCATATTAGCATTTGTAAAGTGATTACCTGAATACCAAGCAGTAGCAGTAGGTGGTAAAAATCTAACAATTCGCCAACCATTAACTCCAGTTTTAAATTCTGCTAATGATTGTAATGATTGGGTTGTATCAGTATATAATGAATATGGTATTACTAATGAATGATGATTATATAAATTAGATACTTCTGTTCCTGATAAGGCTTTATCATATATACGGAAATCGTCTAGGTAGCCTTCTGTATCATAAGGACTTTCGTTATAAGAACCAACATCTTTACCACCAATATATAACTTACCTGTTGGTAGCCCTTCTTGTGTAATTGGATAAACTGATCCATTCGTAGTAGAAACTGTTAAAACAATTATTTGTCCATTTAAATATAAACTAAGGTTTCCAGTATCATTTATAATTACTACTAAATGATACCAATTAGTAGTCCAAGTTCCAATTGATGGAGTAGCATATGTTTCTCCAACAATTTGCGAACTTAAATATAACATATTATCGGTATGAGCTAGAATAAAAAAATCTTCTCCAATTGCAAATAATACATCAAAATCAACAATATCATCTCTCTTAAACCAAAAACTGAAACTCATACCAAGCTTTGTTGGTATATTTGTTGATGTTGATAAAAACTCATTATTGTCAATTTGAATTGATTGACCTACAATAGCTGTTAAACTTAAATTAGGACTTCCAGATACATTTAAATTATATTTAGTTGCCGAAGGATTACTATCTAAACCAATATTAGTAGCATCATCAAACTTATACCAAGCAATTAAATTACCACTAATAACTTCAGGATCACTAACAACCACATCAACACCTGGAATATTAATACCATAACCTGCAAATTTCTTTTCACCATTTCCAAAATCATATGTTGAATATACATTTGAATATGTTGTATCAATATATTCTACATTTGTTAGACCACCATTTGCAGAATATACTTCTAATCCAGTATTGGTATCTACAATTGTTGATTTAGATCCTGGCATATTACTTTCACCACCTGCACCAATTTCAATTTGATAAGTTCCTTCAAGATATGTAGATATTACATTTACTTCACCTGGTTCTCCATAATATTCAGTTCCTACATTAGAAGGACCACCGCCAGCACCACCACCAACCAATACCATATCTACACGTGTTTCTTTAGCAAATGTAAGTGTTCCTGATTCTTTAATTTCGTAATAATGATAGTTATCACCTATATCAACTGCGGTTTGTTGTGTTGTTCCACTTACTGCTTTTGTAGATAACTCAATATTACAAATGGTCATATTACTTAATATTGATTCCCCAACAAGATTTACAACGTTTTGATCATTTGCTGTATCATTATTTTCAAAACTATACAATGCTATAAGTTCTCCAGGTGTATGTGTTAATGCAGATCCACCTTCTTCAGTAGCAGTAACAGTTTTATCAGTATTTATAGAAACCGAATATGCTTTAAGAGTGGTGCAATCAATATCGTATTCTTTTTCAATAAGATTATTATCAATTATTACAGATACAAATAGTTTAGTTGTTTTCATAGTTATTTCAACCTTAGGAGCTATAATTCCATTTATATAATCTGTAAATTGGATTATAGGATAATATTTATGTTGCTCAGTTCCTTTAAACTTATAGGTTATTACAACATTAGCAGAATTATTAAATATCTTGGTTTTAACATTATTTTGATTTAACGAAAGATAACCTTTACCTACTTTATTTTCCTTAATATCATATTCAGTTAAATGATTACCAAATACATCCAATACACCTACATTACCTAATGAACTATATTGTTCTGTTATATTCAATACATCAGTTGATTCATATATACGATAATCTGCTATCTTAGCAACACCTGACGTTGAAATACCTAATGTTATTTTACCTGCTCCTGTAGGTCCTGTAGCTACTGTTTCAGTTTTAACTAGCATATCATTCACATATACACTTGTATCAGTTCCGTTATATATTAATCCATAGAAGTTCCATTCATATTTATTAGGTCTTGGTATATTTACGGCACTATCACCAACAGTAAAAACTAATTCAGTAGTTGTTGAAAATACTTTAAGCGTATCAGTGATCTTAATTATTTCGGTTTTTTCATCATCATTAACACTTTCGTAATACCAAAATGTTAATGTTAAATTAGGAGGAATTGTAAAGTCTTCTGTTGATTTTACTAATACTTGATCGGTAGCTGTATCAGTCTTTCCAGACCATACATAGGAATAAGGTAATTTAGGATGTTTGGTAGTTTCTGTAGTTAATATTTGATTATTATCGGTTTTAAGAACTAATAAACCAGGTGTAGCGTGTTGTCCAGCATTTGCACCACGTCCAAAGTTAGTTAATACATTTTCTATATTTGATTTACTGAAACGGATTATTACAATACCTGAACCACCGTTGCCACCATTTTTATTACCACTACTTGAAGCTCCAATTGTAGCACCTCCACCTCCTCCTCCATAACCATTAGCATCTATACCATCATAAGATGTTCCATCTGTAAAAGTTCCATAACCACCACCATCACCTCCACCAAATACACCATCACCTCCTCCACCTTTATCATTACCATTAAAATCTGATGTAAAACCACCACCACCTCCACCTCCACATACTTCAATATTAACACCTATTAAGTCCATAATTACACCATTACCACCATTTCCACCTCCTGATGTAGTGGCAGTTAACCCAATAGAACCCATACCGCCACCTCCACCACCGAAATAATTCCCACCACCGACACCTCCATCATACCCTTCTGTTGCTACTCCAGCCGTTCCATCAAATGTTGAACCCCCACCACAAGCACCAACTAAACCATTCGTAGCTGTTCCTGATTTTCCACCACCTCCTCCACCCCCACCTATAGCTTCATAAATAAGTGTTGAACCTTCTGATATACTTGTTAAAATACCATTATCACCAGCTACTCCATCTACTGTTGCTATATCACCATCACCACCACTACCCCCTTTACCAACTTTTATTGTGTAAATAGTTCCAGCATTCAAAGTAATACCTGTATTTAATTCATATTCACCAGCACCTCCACCACCGGACCCTCTTGAATTATCAGCAGAACCACCACCACCGCCACCACCACCTACAATTAGTATATCAGCATTAACATTGCGTTTGATATCTAATTGATATGCGGTTTGTCCTAAACTATTATCATAATTATCAGTAGGTTTATCTATTACAGTAATATTACCTTTCATCATTTCAGGATGGGCTACACAATAGTATGAATAATCACCTGCGACTGTAAATTTATATTCAGTTGTTGTTATTGATCCTGAAGCTTGTGTGACAAGATCAGCATCAGCAGAATCTTTAATAGCTAGAGTATGACCACCAGAATTATTAATGAATTTAACAGTATCATCAACATAAATTGTAATATCTTTATTATTACCTTCTAGGTATGTTTTACGATCATTTGATTTTTCAAATATATATGCAGTATCATCACCATCCGCAGTAAGTTTATATTCAAATGTTTGAACCGGTATTGTATCTAAATATTTAAAAGTATAAAGATAATATTCATCATCTGTATCAGCAAAAGTATATAATCCAGTATAATTTGGTGTTTTACTCATATCCATTAATTCTTTATCAAATGCAAAATCAGTTGTAGGTAATTCATATTTTTGTGTGGTTTCATTCCAAACTTTGAAAGATACTATATCTTTAATATCTGTTAATTGATGTTGATTCCAAGGTAATACAGTGTATAATCCGTAATTAGGTTGTAATGGTGTTTTATCGTATCGTGAGAAACGGATTATTACTATACCTGAACCGCCGTTGCCACCTCCATTTGCAGAACCAGAACCTCCACCGCCTCCCGTATTATTTATTCCATCTACATTTGTAGAACTTCCATTACCACCACCACCTAAACCACCAATACCATTTTGTATTATTCTTCTTGTTTTTGAATTAATAGCACCACCACCACCACTACCTCCCCCACCACCACCACCACCATAATAAAGATTGATTCCTGTTATTATTGAAGATGTTCCATTTCCACCATTACCAGATTTACTATTCACATCAGATACTCCATCCATATAAGCATTTTGTCCATTTTGACCCTGTGGACCACCACCACCTCCTCCACCACCAGCAACACAAATATCATCACTTTCAATATTATCGCCATAACTACCTCCTCCACCGCCATTACCAGAATGTATAGATATTATTGGATTACCAGATGAATCGACAGTGGAATCAGAAGCACCACCCCCCCCTCCACCAGTTGATGAATTATTAAGTGATGTATATGTAATTAAAGGGTCAATACTATTTGTATCGCCACCCTCCCAAGATGTTCCAGAACCACCACCTGCTGCAATATAAATTGTTTGTGTATTTGAAATTTCACTGTTAAATCCATTTGTAGAATTTTGTCCATTAGCATAACCGTGTGTAGAACTTCCATTACCACCATTACCAACTTTAATAGTAAAATTACCATTCATTGTAATATTACTAAAATACTGCACATCTCCACCTCCTCCACCTCCTCCATATTTCCCACCACCACCACCACCACCTACAATTAAAATATCAGCAACAACATCTTTAGCAAATGTTAGAGAATATTCAGTTTGTCCTGATGAATTATCGTGTGTTGAATTATATTTAAAGGTGTATATCAAATTATCCTCATATGTAAATGGTCCAATTACACTATTATCACCTGCTAATACCTCTACAGGTTCATTTTTAAGAATATCAGGAGAAATAGTATCATCAAATACTCCTGCATTATTATTTGTTCCAATCTTAAGCTCACTTATAAATACGGAAACAGGTTCAACTTTACCTATAGCATTACCACCAGCACCATATTCATATGAAATACCATATGGATTTAATGAATGATAAATACCAATACCACCTTTACCACCTGATGTGGAAGTAGCAGATTCTCCAGTAGATCCCATACCACCACCACCTCCTGTGAAAGTTATTTCACTTAAAACTTCTTTACCAAATATATTGAATTCGCTCATATTAACTATTGAATATGAAATAGTAGTTTTGAAAACAATTAAAAATCTATTATAAAAATCATTAACATCTGTTACTGTGGCTAAATATGCGTTATTTGTAACTGAATTTGTTGCGTAATTTATATCAGCTAATGTTATATCGTTTTCAACTAACAAATTCCAATCAGTATCATTTGTAGCACCATAAATTCTAAACTTACCTGGCAATCTATCATTTTGCGCAGATGCATAAGCTTGTGCAGCAAATGAATATTTTGTTAATTGTATTCTTGTTGGTAATTTTATGTATACCCAATCACCTTCATATCCGTTGTCAATATACTTATTATTATATGTTCCTTCATAAACACCACTACTCATATTATAATTAACTTTAGACATAGCTTTATTATGAGGTGATTGATCTATTGAATTAAAAATATAAATTAATGGATATGCAGGATATGTTGGATTAAACGAAGATGTTTCAACAATATATTCACCAGTTGCATATGTATTTTCAACATTATATATTTCTCTTGCTGGTGCTGTATATGTTTTAGTATTATTAAAATAATTTAGACGTGCATAATCAGATGGATATTGTCTTTCTACACTTAAAACAGCATCATAATAACCATCACCACCTTCAAAGCCGTGTGCAACATCAGGATTAGCATTACTATTTAATTCTGCTTTACCACCATTATTTAAATTACCACTTAAGGCTTTATAAATTACAACAGAATTAGATAATAATGTTGTATCATATCCACCTTCTCCAACAGTAACTGTATAATCACCAGGTTGTAAAGTTAATTCATTATATAATTTAACTTCACCTCCACCACATCCTGGGGCTTTTAAGATATTAACCTTATATTCTAAAATAATTAAACCATTTCCACCGTTATAAGTTCCTGAAGTTGCACCTCCATTAGCAATATCATCTGGAATTGTAAATGATACATAAGTTGAAGCATCAGGTGATGAAGATGAACCATTCGCACCGCCTACATCTGCTATATATTCTACAATAGTATTGCCCCAATATGAAGAACCACCTCCACCACCACCTATATAAGTAGATTGTGATCCACCTGGACCCCCACCGTAATAACCTGCACCACCACCTGCTGCACCATAATATTCAGAACCTGAAACACTGCTTCTAGCTTGTGCAGATTCTCCACCTTTAAATTTACTTCCTGGAATACCGTCGTCTCTTGGTGTAGAAGATGGAATACCAATTAAACCGCTATTATGTGTTCCTCCTTGACCATTTGTATTATTTGTAAAAAATAATGAACCGCCATTTCTACCTTTATTTTCATAATTACTAGCAGTCCATATAGAACCGTTTCCTCCTCCACCACCAGCAACATTAGCATTTATACATCCACCGCCACCACCACCACCTGCTATTATCAATAAATCACTATCGCTAACAGTATCAGAAACAAAGCTATTTGTTGCATCTAATGTAAAACTAGTCTCTAAAAATACTCCAGATAATCCACCTCCACCTCCTCCGGTTATAGTTCCACTAGTACCTCTACCATTTGTTCCACCACCCCAAGCAGCACCTTCACCCCAAGTTTTATTTGTTAATCCACCTTGTCCTACTACCAAATTTAATTTATTAATATTTTTAACATCAATTGTTGCTTTTACAAAACCACCTTGACCTCCCTGGTGAGGTGTAGATGAATAACTACTACCACCACCACCAGCACCCCAAACATATGCAGTTACTTCATCAACACCTAAAGGTTTGACCCAACTATATAATCCTTTATCATCACGTGTATCATCATATTCAAATACTTCTTTTGTTAATAATTCACTTGACATATCAACATAATTATTATCAAATTGAATAATACAATTTTGTGTATTATATGAAACACTACTACCCGTTATAGAGTTGTTAATAGTCCCAGTGTAATCAATACCACTTAAACTTGAATATAATGTTTCTGTTGAATTAAATATTTTGGTTTCAGTATCTCCTACCGAAACAGTTAGATCACCAATCAACATTACATTATTAATTTCTAAATATTTAGTTTTATCAATCAACAATAATTTACATTTAATTTCATTAGGAAATGATAATTTATAAGATGTTTTAACTGGGGTATCAGTATCAACATCATTTAAAGGATCATTTTGTTCAATTATATGTGGTAATTCAAAATAATATATACCTGGTTTTATCATTGTTACTTTAGCATTTAATGTTCTAGGATCATTTTTGTAATATTTATCACCGATAATAAATGTTGTAGATGTTCCTGCTGTAGACATTCTACCACCTAGATTAAACTGTTCTCTTTCTGCAACTGTAAACATACTACCTGAAGGAATTTGTGCTAATAAACTAACATTAGTATAGTTTCCATTTTGTAATTTATAGAAATAATACACAGAGTTCCAAGGAAGTAAAGCTGAAGAATTAATAACCTTAATAAAATCATAATCATATGTTGCATAATACCAATAACTATTAAATGTTCCAACTGCTTTTACTTCAAAATAAGAATATTCATATGTAGGCATTACACTGTGTTGTTTTAGTTTCATACCACCACCACCTACCATTAGCATATCGCATTTCATTTCATTTTCTACTTTAAAACTATGATCACCTGGTGAGAATGTATAATAACTATAAGGTGATGCGTAATCTACATCTATATCACTTGATAAACCACTTATAAAACCAATATTACTTTCTACATTTAATTCTAAATTACTATAAGATGATTTAGAATAATTCTTAACTGTTTTATCATCCTCAAATTGATACCATACTTTAAGATCATCAACTACATTAGCAGTTATAGATGCACCTGCATCCACTTTAAATGATACATCATTTGTATCTTTATCAATAACTATATCAAATGACTTTTTAGTATCAACAACTAAAGCATCTATTGTTAGTTCTTTAAAGTATTTAACTTTATCAAGGAAATAAGCAATTACAATAGTAGTATCATTACTCATACGCACAACTAATTCATTATTTTTATTTATAATATCAACTGGATAAGTAGTTATATCTGCTTTTAATGTAAGATCAAAAACTACATTATAATCTGAAATTATTTTAAGATCACTTATTTCTAATGCAATATCTTCACCTTCATAATAATTCTTTTCAAATACTGCTGTATCTATCTTATTCCATTCAAAACCATATTTACCTTGCAATACTTCAGTTGCTTCAGCATCAATTATTTTATTTGTTATTACACTTTGGTTAGAATAGGTATTATTATGAATTAAAGCATTAAATTCACTTGTGCGATTACCAATATTCTTAAGAATACCACCATCTGCTACGTGTAAATTATAAAACTCAAGATCAATATTTACTGCGGTATTCACATTTGCTTGAACACCAGTTGTTAACGATGCTTTATAACCAGTCATAAATAATGTATGGTATTTTGTAGTATTTGCAGGTGCTACATTAGCTATAACACTTGTTAAAGTCTTATTGTAAATACGGAAATCTTCAATACCGTGAGGTGATAATTCATAATCTACAATATTATCATCAAAAATATCACCAATAGTAGCTTTAATTTCTTTAGAATATAGATTACTAGATTCAAATGTTATTGTAGGTGTGAAAGCAGTAGAAGCAACTAAGGTAGTTGTTGATACTGTAGTATCTGTATCTAATCTTGCTTCACTTGCAATAGTAGTTGTATAAACTGCATAAGTATTCGCACTATAATCAATTTCAACTGAATAATGACAATGGGTATCAGTAGATGTAATAGGTGTAGTATTTGATGATCCTAAAATATTTACAAAGAGATTACTAGAATCAAGACCAATTCCTAATAATTCATTATATGGATTATGTTCTGTAATAGCAAATATATAATCTTTAGAAGTTGTAGTTGTATCACGTTCTAACCAGAAATTAATGGAAAGGAATTGATTATTTAATATACCTGCGGGATTATTAATAGAAATATAAGAATCATCAATTGGTTGTGTAGCATTACCACGCCATACATAACTATAAGGATTTAAGTATCCAGGTTTTTGTAAGATTACTCTTTCAGGATTTGCAGTTTGATCATAATAATTATAACGAATAATAATTGCACCGGAATTACCAGTAGTATTAAGATCACCACCTTTACCATATTCATATGTCGTTAATCTACTATATTTTATAATTATTGTTGGGTTATCATATGATAAAGATTCTCCAGTAATTGTAGATGTTTTTCCGGTTGCTAAAGCTGAAATGATATTAGTAGAACTATCATCAGTAGTAGTTATTTGTGGGGAGCTAGGATCAATTACATATGATTTATGTGGTTCAAATGTAATAGTTTCTTCAATCATATCAGTTCCATCGGTAACAAATACGGTTGTTGAAATGGTTTCAATGAATTGTATGGTTTCTAGTGCAGTGAATTCATAATAAACTTCATTAATATTATTTTTAACAAGTGTAGGTTTAGTTAAAGTTGGTTTAATAATAGTTGCAGGTAATGATGAAGTAATTGGTGGGGTTGATGTTGTTTTAGGAATAATTTCAGGTAATAATAAAATTACAACACCATCACCACCATAACCACCTGTTCCACCACCTGTTGTTGCTGTTCCAGTTGAGTCAGAATTATGGTAATATTCACAATGACCACCACCACCACCACCAAAACTTCCACCACCACCACCATTGTTATTACGTTGCAAACCTAATATACCAGCTTGACCACCACTAGGACCACCACCATCTGTTCCAGATGTTGATATTAACCCACCAATACCACCATTATAAAAGCCAATTCCTCCACTAGACGCAGTACCATCATTATCAGCAGGACCACCACCACCACCACCAGTAAAATAATTACTATTACCATTTCCGCCATTTCCACCAATTGCACCAGTTGAATAACTATGGCTTCCTCCTCCACCACCAGGAGCATAATTTATTCCGTTTACACCGTTATCTCCATTTTGATTAATAGCAGATTTAGAATCTCCACCATTTCCACCAGTTCCATTTATAATTCCACCTATACCAATACCACCATCGCCACCACTAGCTGTTTCAGCTGTTACTGAACTTGAACCGCCTTTACCACCTGATGCTGTTAAATTCATAAAACTTGATATAAAACCATCCTGACCATCAGTATTTACAGTATTAGCTGATATTCCACCACTTCCAACAATAACATCGTATGTATTTTTAGGAATTGTTATATTTGTATATGCTAAACCACCACCTCCACCACCACCTGCGATACCACCACCTGATAAATATCCTGATGTACCACCTGCACCACCACCACCTATTACAAATATTTTAGCATCAATACCAATATTTAAGTTTAATTTATATGTTGTTTGATTATTTGTATTATTTATATCATTATATCTAAACATAAACATTGTGTATTTACTACTATCTTCAGGATGTGTATAATCAAATGGACCTATATTACAATCATTATATATATTTGGATCATCAATTACAAATGTAGTTTTATTATCTAAATTAATATTTAATTTTTCATATGTTAAATCTGCTTTTTGCATTTCAATATTTAAAGAACTAGTTTCAAAACTATTACCACCTTTACCATATTCAGTATTAATTGTTGTGATACTATAATATAATCCAGCACCACCTTTACCACCTCCTAAGGCAGTAGCATCTGTTCCTGAACTTGCAGAACCACCACCACCACCTGCATAATTGATAACTGTTCCATCAAGATTACTTTCATAATAATAATTACCACCAGTGAATCCTTTACCTAATGCCAAAAGAGGATTATGATGTTCTAATGGATCTGTTAATACTAACCCACCACCTGATGTTGCTGATGCTATTGGAGGTGATGAAATGATTGACGTATATTCTAAAATAATTAAACCATTTCCACCTGAATTTTGAGATCTTCCAACACCAATGGTTGCATCGATAGTATTTGTATTTGTTGTAGTAATTCCTATAGATGTTGTCGAAGATGAAGTTCCTTGATTACCTGGTATGTGTTCAATTAATGATGTATTACCCCAATAAGAAGAACCACCACCTCCGCCGAAACCTATTCTACTACCATCCGAACCACCACCACCACCATACCAACCTGCACCACCTGATGAAGATATTGTATTATATGCCTTACCTCCAAAATATTTACCACCATTGCCTCCTTCATTTGAAGGAGAAATACCTCCATCTATATTTGTTCCACTTCTATTACCACTAATATTATGTTTTCCACCTGTAGCTTTTAAACTATCTGCATCACCACCATCACCACCACTATCACCACCATTCTGACCTTTATTTTCAAATTCACCAGTTGATACATCCCATAAAGTTCCAGCACCACCACCACCACCATAACATACATTTTGACCACCACCACTCATCCAACCACCACCACCACCACCACTTCCTGCTATAACAATCGCAGTAGCAGAAGAATTTATAGCAGTAGTTTCTGTTGTATCCATAACTAAAATACCATTTGATATTATATCGCTATTATTAACAATAATACCTGATAATCCACCCCCTCCACCAGATGGAAACGTTGCATGATGTGCAACTACACCACCACCCGTCCAACTATTAGTATTTGGTGTATAAGCTCCTCCTTGACCAACTAAAATAACCAAATCAGTATAATTCGTTACATCTATTCTGGTTTTAATGTATGCACCACTACCTCCTGCAAAAACAGTATTATACGCACTACCACCACCACCAGCACCCCAAACATATGCAATTACTTCTTTAACACCTTCAGGTTTAGTCCAAGTGTATAGACCATGATATGCAGTAGAACCATCTCCGGGATCATAAGATGAATCATTTATTGTTCCAGGTTCATCATCAGAACGTGTTGATATATTTGAACTATATTCAAATACTTCAGTTATAGTAGAACCAACTGTCAAACTACCACCATTACCACCACCCAATACTTTATATATAGATCCACTAATATTACTCATTTCACTAGGACCACCGATATTACCTATATCACCGCCTTTACCAACTTTAAATATATATTCAATTCCTGCGGTTAATTCGTAATTTTGTATATATTCTACATCAGCACCACCAGCACCTGCTAATCCACCACCACCACCACCACCTACAACTAAAATATCAACATTAATATTACTTGTAGGTGTTACTGTATATGTGATATTGGAATCACCAGTTCCATCGTATTTAAGATTTGTATCTAATATATGAATCTTATCCAATTTATTATTTTCTAATTCTAATAATCTAAACTTAGTATCTACAGTTGTTGAAGAATCACTAAAACTCAATTCAGGTTTAGCAATTCCAGAATTATTTACAATTCCATAATATTTTGAATCTTTACCATAGTTTCTTAATTCACCATTTGGAGTTTTTTCAAACTTATACCAAACAATAAGATCATTAATATGATCTTTATACCCACCATAAGGTGCTTCTGGTAATTTAAGAACATAAGAACCGGTTCCTACATCTGATAAATCTACTGTTCCTGATCCGGATGATACTGTTGTAGTTGTTGGAATATTATATAATGATAAATTCTTAACATCTTCTTCAGTAAAACTAGTATTATACATTCTTATATCCTCTAAATATGCTGGTGATGCGTCTGGTAATGTGTTTTCAAATTTATGTTCAAAAATATATACATCATCAGCACCTGTAGAATTAATAATCATATTAGCAACTAAAATAGAAAACGTTGTAAGTTCATATGAATTATCATCTTCATCATATACTACTATTTTATGTGTTCCTTGATCCATACCAGCCGGACTACTATAATATATTTTAATACCGGTAAGTTCTCCTATTAGAGGTTTTGCAGATGAACCAACTAATTCAAAATCTAAATATTGTGTTCCATCTAAAGTTGCACTTATTGCATTATGACCTTGTGCTGTTCCTTCACCTGCTTCTATATTTCCATTAATTAATTTATTAATATCTCTATTTGTAGTTGCATAAAATGAATAATTTTGAGAAGTAATTGTAGTTTGATAACTACCAGTTGTTCTATTGCCTGTTCCCCATTGACCCAATCCTAAAAATTTTATTTCATATATATATGGATTATAAGTTGTTTGATCTTTGACACCTACAATTCTTATACTTTTAATTGGTCTAGCACTACCATTACCACCACCAATTAATACTTTATCAAATGTTTCATCAGTCCAACCAGTAAATGTTGGAGTTAGTTCCTCGCTTATTGGTGTGAGTGCAGTATTACCAATATTCATCATATAAATCTTGGCATTAGTTCCATCATATGTAAAAGTCCAACGATACCATACATTTAAATCAAAAGCAACATTGGTTTCATATGAAGTATCATTTAATTTTATATGTTGTTTGGAATAACGGATTATTACTATACCTGAACCACCTGCACCTCCGTTTGTATTACCACCACCACCACCTCCGCCACCTGAGCCTGTATTACTAACAGCATCCTTACCCACATCATAAGCAGCAGTTCCACCATTACCACCTATACCAGAGCCACCTAATCCACTAAATCCAGTTCCAACATTTCTACCACCGCCTCCACCACCTGCATAATAAGTGTCAATACCTGTTATACTATTTAACTTACCATCTCCTCCATCACCATTTGTTAAACCTGCACTACCTGCACCACCACCACCAGAACCATAATATTGCATAACAATATTAATACTTGTTCCACCAGGATTGCCATCGGTATTTGTATCAATATCTGTTCCAGGTGTGCCATTCCAATCAGCACCTCCTCCACTTCCTCCACTACCACCTGTTTCAGCACCATCACTTGCACCACCTCCACCACCAATAGCAGTAATACTAAAATTATTTCCTATTAAAGAACTATCGTTACCTGATCCACCTATTACTGATCCTGATACTGATCCACTACCACCTTTACCAACTTTAACTGTATAATCACCGGTTAGTAAGTGTGAAACACTATAATAATATCCACCAGCACCACCACCTCCAGCTGTATTATTACCACCACCACCACCACCACCAACAATTAAAATATCACATACGGTATCTTTAGCAAATGTTATATCATATTGTGTTTGTCCTGTTAATCCTGGTGAATCACCGGTATATCTAAATGTTTCATATATCATATTAACACCAACAGATATACGGTTTGTTGATCCTGATAATATATTGAAATCTGGTGATAAACTTGCATTTTTTGATACTGTTCCTTCAAGTTTCTTATAATATGAAATTGTCATACTATTTGCCGTAGTAATATCTGTCATTGGTGTAGCTGATCCTGTGGCTTCTATATATGCATTATCATTATTATCAGTTGTAGAACCATTCCAATAATAACTATAAGGACTTACGTGTCCTTTTTCTCTTGACACAGTATATCCTGAATATATCTGTTTAACTTCAAAATCTGATAAGGCTTTATCGTATATACGGAAATCGTCAATTTTGTCTCCAGAATTTCTAATTTGTATATTTATTGGATCACTTGCAACAGTAATGTCCATACTCCATACTGTTGAATCATTTTCTCTTAATCCTACTAACTTACCATCAACATAAACCTCTTGTTTAATATCTAATTTATTATTTGAATAGAAATAGGTAGCAACACAATGTATCCATTTATTTGATTCAACCGTAACGTCTATTGGATTATTATCGTGTGCTAATGAAAATCTTAGAATATTAGATGGTCTAAATACGAAATGAAAACCATTTCTATATGTTGCATTATTTCTAAGATCAACCGATGTAGTCATATTAAATCCAGTTGTAGATGATCCTCCTGTTCCATATATTAAATAAGAAATTGTAAAAGATTTGTTATAAAATAAACCTATATTTGGAATATTTATTTTAGTATCATTAGATGAATATTCTAAATAATATCTTTCATTTCCTAATTTTTTATATAGAGGTGCTATTGTGTTTTGATCTAAAGTTCCATTATGACCATTACCCGAACTATCTGTAAAATCTCCATCAAACTTATACCATGCTACAAGATCATTTTCATGATCTTTATATCCTGGATAACCATCAAGTGAATTTGTATTCTTTAAAACATTCTTTAAAACACCATCAAAATATGGTGAAGTATTAGCATAATTATAAACATAACCATTATCAAACTTTGATCTATCACCATATATTTGTTTTATTTCGGTTTCTGATAAGGCTTTATCGTATATACGGAAATCGTCTAGGTAGAGGTTTGTATTTGCGACAGATGCATTATAGTGATCATCTCCTATTCTAAAAATATTTGGTGCTGAATCACTTGGAGGATAATAAGCAGTTGAACTAGCGGTTTCAATTTCTTTGTAACCATTCACATATATTATCCATTTTGCATTTGTACCATCTTTAATTATATTCCAAGATATATGATACCATTTATTATTTAAAACAGTTGTAGGTGAATATTCATTTTCCATTGGTGTAGTAGAATCGTCTCTAATATAAAATCTAAATTTATATCCTGAACTATCTTCAATTGACAACCTTACAACATTATTAATCATACTATCGCCAAAATTAAAAACTGGATATATAGTATTTATAGTATCAACATTAATCCATAAATTAATAGATAATTCATTATTTGTATGAACAAAGTTATTTATACCTGTTGCATATTTGCCTACTACTCCTGTATGCACAGCATTAAAAGCACCCGAACCTAAAATCTTAGTATTAGTTGTAATAGTAGCACTTACATTAGTCAAATCATTACCATTACCGGAACTATCTTCTAAATCCCCATCAAACTTATACCATGCTATAAGATTATTTTCGTGTCCTGCGAATATAGGATAATCAGGAATACCTACCGGGTTATTATTCAATTGATACCATAATTTCAAGTTATCTTTTTTATCTACAATATCTCCGGTCCATTCGCTATATATTTGTTGTATTTCAATTCCTGATAATACTTTATTATAAATACGGAAATCTTCTAAATATGATGGTGAAGCATCACCATATTCATAACCACCTACATATATTGTATCACCTGCAGTTACATCGAATGCGGTTAATTCAGTTTTCTTATTTATCATATGTCCTACACGATTCATACCGTCTTTATAAATATCCATTTCTGTTCCACTATAAGTAAATACCCAATGATGCCAATTTACATCATTATAATCTTCTAATATATTTGAACTATCACCAACTGTAAAATTTACAGTATTACTTACATCTATTTCTATCAGATTTGTAGATGTAGATGCTGTTGATAATACAAATGATTTACCTTCTACGGATTTATCTAAACACTTTTTCCAAAATGCAATAGAAAATGTTGAGGGGAAATCAGTTATAGTATCTTTAGTAATATATGCGTTATCTGCATCATCTGCTGTAGATCCATTAAAGAAATACGCATATGGACTTATACGTCCTTGTTGTCTTGATAATGTATAACCATATATTTGTTTTATTTCGTCAGGTGATAAGGCTTTATCGTATATACGGAAATCGTCAAAGTAGCCATTATATTTATATACACCATCATTTTTAGAACCAAGATATAAAGAGGTATTAGGAAATACAATCGGAACAGGATTTGTAGTAGCATTGTTAGTCCCTCCATCAGATGTTGGTGTTTGTTCAATACCATTAATAAAATAATGAACATTTACAGTATCATTTCCGTTGTTGTGAATTACAAATGTTAAGAATCTCCAATTTGAATCTAAATATTTTGCCCCTGTTTCGCTTAACTCATATAAAAAATACTTATATGATCCTGCATTATACACATAAAAATATAGTCGATTGTCAGCCGTATTATTGCGAACTCTTACTGAAATTCCATTTGAAGTGTCATCTAAAACCTGAAAAATAACTGGCCAGGCAGCTGATTGACTTGATGACATTTGTGACCATACCGAGAATGTAATACCAGTAGATGAATCTATTGCAAATGGGTTTTGTGTTCTTAATTCATCTGAACGACTACCATCTAATACCGCTGATTTGCCATATTTGTATATTGAATGATCAATTACTGCGGTACTTGCACCAGTATATTCTAAATGATTTGCATTTACTGTTTCATCTTTAAACTTATTTGTTTGATAAATATCATCAAATTTATACCACGCTATAAGATTATTTTCGTGGTCTTTATATCCTGGATAGCCATCATCAAATGTTCCGGCACTAACATAATTTATAATTGTTCCATCTCTTTTATCTCCAGAATAATCTTTAATAGTTGAGGTATTCCAAGGATGCTCTTCAAACTTATACCAAAGATAAAGATCATTTGCGTGATTCTTATATCCTGGATAAATTGACATACAATCAATTATTTGTTGATGGGTTAATGATTTCTTCCAAATACGTAAATCCTCTAAATATGATGGTGATGCGTCTATAGGTGTTGTTAATGCTAATATTTTTTGATTATACAATATTGATATTTCGTCTTGTGATAAGGCTTTATCGTATATACGGAAATCTTCTAATGATTTATTTTTAAAAATGAAACTTTGTGTAGTATTATATCCAATAAAGAAACAAGCGGACGAAGTAGCATTGTCAAAATCTACTCTATCATATGTTCCACTTGATAAAACAGAACCATTTTTATAAATAGTTGTTTTAATCTCTGTTCCATTAGATAGATTTTCTCTCGTAAAAGTCCAATAAACTAATTGATTATTGGTAACTCCACTTGATGTATTCAATCGTCTAGCTGTTCCACTTCCATTTCCATTATCATAATAGATTTCTCCATTACTCCAGGGTGTATGTATTCTAATATAAATATTTCCTGATTCACCAGTTGAACTTGTTGATATTACTGTATAATCCATATCACTTGTAGAAGCATCTTTAGACCAGAAAGATATAGAATGTCCTGTATTATATAGTTGAGAAAGTATTGCAGGAGGAACTGATATATAATTACCATCAGAAGCATTACTTTTCCAATGATATTTAGTATCAGAAACATCACCGGTTATTTTTTCAATTCCATCATTAGCAATATAAATAGTTCCATTATATGTAGAACCACCTGTTCCATAATTTGTTAAAGTTCCGTTATTTGTCGGTTCATCATCAAACTTATACCAAGCAACTAAATTAGTAGCATCGGTTTCTAAGACAGTATATTCAGTTACTGGATTTTGATCTACATAAGCATTTACACCTTTACTACCAATCATTAACTCATCAGTTGCTGAGAGTGTTAATGATTCAGTTATTACACTTCCTAATTCTCTACCATCACGATACAATTGGTTAGATGATCCATCACTTGTAATAGTCCAAAAATGCCAATCTAAATCAGCTTGATTTTCTATTATTTCAGTTGTAGATCCTACCGAGAACTTAACAGCTAAATTACTATTTATAGATAAACTTAATTTATCAGTAATTGATAAGGTTTCTTCTGAAACCAATTTATCTTGTTTTTTCCAGAAAGAAATAGATAATGGTGGTGTTAAATTACTTAATGATGATGTTAAATATGAATTATCAGTATTATCATTAAGATCACCATCCCAATAAAGAGAATATGGTGAAAATGTTCCCATTGTTTTAGTAATTACAGAACCAGCAGGTATTTGAAGTTTATTTGTTGTAGAATCAATAGCATTTTCTAATGTTTTTGTAGATGAATAACGGATTATTACAATACCGCTACCACCGTTGCCACCATTGCCACCTACAATACCACCACCTCCACCTGAACCAGTATGATTAATTGCATTATCACCACTACCACCTCCACCACCACCTTTACCACCTGGAGAAATAGAATCTGGTGTTCCTAATGCTGATTTATTTGCTCCTCCACCTGCACCACCACCCGCAAAATATACTTTATTATCTTCAACTACACCTACACTATTACCAAAGTTTAATTTAAAATCATAAGAAATATCAGTTATTTCTGCTAAACCGTCTCCTCCATATCCTTGACCATCATAATTTCCTGGAAGAGTTCTTGAAGTTATTTTTCCAGCAGTTCCTGCACCACCACCACCACCACCCATTTGATGACCACCACTTTGCGCATCACCATCATTACCATAATTATAAATTGTTCCAGATACATAAGTATTATTATTTGTTACACTTGCTCCACGACCATTTGTTCCTCCATTAGTAGGATCATAGTCACCACCAGCACCACTTCCGCCATTTTTATCTGCAACTACATTAGTATTGGCACCTCCACCTAAAGCAGTAATAGTATCAAAAGTGGTATTATGACCTTTAGTTGCTTCACTACCTGACATTATTCCACCACTTCCTCCACAACCTATGTTAATATTATATTGTCCATTTAATACGGCTTGATTTAAAAATACTAATTGTCCTGCACCACCACCACCTCCACCACTCGCAGATCCACCACCACCACCACCAACAATTAAAATATCACAAGTAGTATCTTCAGGAAAATTAACAGTATAGGATGTTTGATCATCTGTAGATCCGTCGTGTTTAAAAGCCAAATAAACATTACTTGAATCAATCATATTAGGTGCAATAGATGTAATTGGTTCAGTATTAGCTTTTTCAAATTTATACCAAGCATATAGATCATTTTTAAATCCCACATAACCTGGATATTTATTAAACTTATATATATCATATTCACTTGTTTCCTCAATTGTTTCCTGAGTTTCCTGACTTGTCTCACCACCACCACCTTCAACTTCAACAACTGTATCAACTGTTGTAGTTACTGTAGTAGTTACCTCAACTAAATTAGAAGTTGAATATAATTGTAAGTTATAAGTAGTATCTGGTTCAGTGCTATCAATATCTTTAGAATAATCTGAAAATAAATATGCTAAACTATTTAGATTATTATCGGTTGTTTCATTCGTTTTAATATCACGTATATATAAATCCATAACTTCAATATCATCTAAAACTCTTTTATAAATAATTAAGTTTTCGATATTATTACCACTTATATCTGTAAAATTATTAAAAGTAAATGTATTTTTAAATGAATTGCCAGTTACTGGAAAGTTATCTACGTATAATTTAATTGTATGTGATGAACCATTGTTTTCGATTGATATACATACAAAATAATATTTAGATTCATCTTTTAATTTACGATTACTAAATACTTTATTTTTTCCAAAGGTTTCTGTATAAAATCTTTTCCCTTTAATTCCTACTTTAAAGTTATTAAAACTAATTATGTCATTGTTAGTATTACTGCTATCTATCCAAAATGCTAATGACATTGCATTTTCACCACTAACATTTATATTAAATTTATTTATTTTTTTATTATATGTTCCATTTACATCACTTAATGTAGAATTACTATCAATTGTTGTTCCCAAATTATATAATTTCGTAATTTTATCTTCTGCCAATATTTTATTAAAAATACGCATATCATAATATTCAATATTAGCATCTAATAATATTTTATCATTCTCATAATTAAAAACATAATTTGGTAAAATTATATTATTGGAACTTTTTACATTATTAACATAAACATATCCTTTTGTTATTAGAATATGATTATATCCAGTAGTATCAATAGTAACAGCACCAATAGAACTTCCATTTAATAATAAACTATTTGTTCCAATATCTATTTTAATATAATTAGTGTTAGTAGCACTATTATATATTCTAAATAAAACACCAGAACCCTTACACCATAAAGACAAAGTAAAGTCATTTTCAAATTCTTGAATAATATTTTTATTTAATTCAGTTATACCTTGTCCTGAATTATTCATATGTGTTGTTGAATTGGTAAGATCATTAGATGTAAAGGTAGTCGTAGTGTCATAGTTAGCTTGTTGGACACCGTAATTTTTTAATTTACTACTGTTATTAAACATATACCATAAATTAGGGAATGAAATATCAACATCTTCAATAAATTCATTTCTATTTTTAATACTAGCAATGGTTTTGTTTCCTTGAAGAGTTTTATTTTCAATATATTCCTTAGTAGTTACGGGTGTATCTGTTTGATACCCCTTTAACAAACGAGAAATAAATGACATAGCTTTATTTAGTTCTTAACTAATAGCAAGAAAAAAACAATATTATAATAAGCAAAGTAATATGTGTTTCATATAATCAACAAGTTTCATATATTCATTTAATGATATTGATTTATTAATATTAAAATTTACATATAATTTAAAATGAACATTATATACTATTTTTAATTTAATATTAGAACCAATATACAAATAAATTATTATTATTTTATACCAAAACATATTAATATTTGTTATAATATCAGTATAGAAATAATATACTATAGATGCGAAAGCTATACCTATTTCATATTCTTCATTTATTACACTAGTTAATAGTGCTAATTGCAAATAGTTTAAATTATTTTTATAACAATTAAGACATATGTATAATTTTGCAATTATTCTATTTTTATATTCTATATTGCTATTATCAAATATGAAAATCAAATAAAATATAATTTTTTCATATAGTTTATTTGAAAAAAGAATTGAAATAATATATGGTAAATGCATTATATTTTTTATACATTTTATATTTATATCAACAAACAACTGTGCAATGTATATTATGTTTCTTACACATTTCACGCATAGCACCACACGTGCGATCATTTACTTCTTCAACTGGTTTGTCATTATCAATAATTAATATTGTAGGAAAACTATGAACATTATATTTGTCAGCATTTGCTCTTCCTTGTTCATCTTCATCTACAACATATTTATGACATCTTTCAGTTTTTTTTTGAAAACTTTGCCAGATAGGATCAAAATCCTGACAATGTGGGCAAGTTGATAACGAATAATAATGAATTTCTTTTCCAGATGAAAATAGTTCTTTTTTACCCATAGAATAACATATAAGTGCTATAAATAGAATAGTAATAAATATTGCAATAATAATTAAAAGTTTATTGCTTATAAAATTAGGTGTATTACCTTTAACAGATTTCATTTTACTTAATATCCATATAAAAATACTTTATAATAACAAAAATATGACTGAAACTATCAATTTAGCAACTTTTAAAGAAGTATATCTAGAAATTGATGAAAATCCAGATGTAGATATACGTGTTTCAGATAAAATTAATAGTATTAAAGATATTATTAATAATGACGTTTATGTAAAACCAGCTAATAAAACTTTTGTAAAACATACATCTGCATTTAATTGTAGATTTCGTGAAGAGGATACTAAGAAAAAAACAGTTATAAGTTTTCTTAATAAACTTACAACAGTAAATATTGAAACTATTTTAGCAAAATTAGAAAATAACATTTCAGAACCATATGATAATGATATTATCAATGTTATTAATTTTATGCGTTTAGATATTAAAAATATTAAAAATTATATAAGAGTATTAAAGATCTTTCCAGATAAAGAAGTAATATCACAATTGGATAATATTTATAATAAAAATCCGCAATATTGGATAACACCCGATGAATATATAAAAAACAATGTATATTCTACTGGTTGTCCTGAAGACATTTACTCAGCTTTTAATAAATGGAAAGATTCGCAATTAGTTTTAACAGAAATATTGTTATTTTATAAAGATATTCATTTTGTTTCAACAATTGCTAAAAATATTTTGGATTTTATATTAGCTAATACAACAGTAAGGGAATTGATTGATCCTACATTGGAACATTTAGCAATATTGTATCAGTTAGTGAGTGATAAAGATCTAGATAAATTAATGACAATAGATACTATATCATCTTCAACTAAATTTAAAATTGAAGGTATAAAAAATAAAAAATGATATGTTAATAAATACAAAATTAAAATGGATTACAATAAACCGGTTTTAGCATATTTACAAGATTATCACGACAAAGAAGATAATGTTTTTAAAAAAAATGCTTATAAAAAAGCTATTAAAAACTTAAGTGGTGTTAAGATTAATTCAATACAAGATGTTATTGCTATAAAAGGTATTGGTGTTAAGATAAAAGAAAAGATTCAATATGTTCTTGAGAATTTTGAACCTGAATCAATTGACGAACCTTTAGATAACATTTATGGTATTGGACCTGCTAAATTAAAGGTTTTGAAAGAAAAAGGTATTAATACTTTTCAAAAACTTAAAGATGCTTTAGCATTAGATAGTAAAATATTAAATGCTAAACAAAAAATAGGATTACAATATTATGATGATATAGAAACTAGGATACCTTACGACGAAGTTTCAGCACACGATAAATATTTACAGAAGATTATTTTAGCAAATAAAAAGGTAAGTGATTTATCTATTGTTGGTAGTTATAGAAGAAAAAAACCAACAAGTGGTGATATAGATTTATTAGTTAAAGTAAAGAATAAAGAGGATTATATAGGTATTCTTAAAGAAATAGTAGAGAAATTGCAGGCTGATAAATATGTATTAGAGGTTTTGGCTTGTAAAGATAAAAAGTTTATGGGAATAGTAAAATTAGGAACTGTAGCAAGACGTTTAGATATGCTTATAACCTATCCAGAAGAATATGCGTGTGCTTTGTTATATTTTACGGGTTCAAAAGAACATAATATTAAAGTAAGAAATAAAGCATTAAAAATGGGTTATACGTTAAATGAACATAAAATGGAAAAAATAAAGAAAGATGTTAGAGATGTTCCATATTTTAAAACAGAAAAAGACATCTTTGATTTCCTTGAAATGGAATATATAGAACCACATTTAAGAGATTAGAAGATTGTAAAATAAAATATCTTACATAAATAAAAATGGATAATTCTGCGGTAGCCTATTTTATTCTTAAGATTCTTTTAGCTATACTATTGATAACTACTTATTTATATATTGAAAAATTAGAACAAACAGGTTGTGAATGTTCTGAACATCCTAACAGACAATTCATCAAGTCTTTTAGTTTATTCGGTGCCGTATTTTACTTAATAACTGTATTCGTAAATCCTGCTAATCTTGAGTTTGGCAATGCCTTTAAGGCAATATACGGTGTTATAGAATTAGTTTTCTTTATAATGTTAGGTATATTTTTCTATTATACCATTGATTACATCCGTTATTTAATCAACGAAAAATGTAAATGTTCCGAAGATATGCGTAGAGAACTTATTATGGGTGGTTCTATCATTGAACTTATCTTAATTGTAACTGTATTCATTGGAAGTATGCTTATTCCTGTAACAGGTACTTGTGTGGCAAGTGTAATAGATAATGCTGCTAAAACCAGTGCAGATATAAAGAGAACTGTATCAAATCCTTATACTTCTGTATTAGAAACTCCTAAAAAATTAAGCAAATCTGCTAGTCAATTTAAGAAAGTCTCAAAAGGTTTAATGAATAAAGTTAATACTAAAGTTCTAAAACAAAAATCTTAAAGATTTAATACTCTTGTATCTTTTTTAGACTTTTTAGTTTTTTTTCCTGCACTATTAATCAATTTAATATCTGCTGTATCTTCTATTAAAGAAGTTATCTCATCTTCTGTTACTGTTAAAGTTTCCATCATATTTTCTTCTGTAGGAACTAAATTAATCTTTGAATGAACGTTGTTTATTATATCATCTACATCAGTTGTAGGATTACTTTGTGTTGTATTAAATAAATTAGAAACCATTCCAAATAGATCACCTCCAGATGATGTATCTGGTTTATTTCTAGTTTGCGTTGGCATTGCTGGTCTATTAAATGGTCCTGCTTGTGAACCACGCATATATTCCATAGCAGATGCTTCTTGGAACTTTTTCATTAGATCCGGATTTTTTTGTAGCACTTCTTCTACCTTAGGTAATTGCGAATTACTAAACATTTTCTTTGTAAGATGAAACATAAAAGCACTTCCACCTAGAGAAATTAATAAACGTAATTCTGGTGCCATATTACTTCCTGAATCTTTATACTTGTCGTGTAATTCTTCAAATATATCATCATAATCATCAACACTTTCGTGTACTTGTTCAGACCAACCATCTAATTCAATTGAAAAAGGATTATAACGAGTATTTAAAAACTCACAACCTGTTACAAAACCCATCATCATTTTACGTTGAAATCTAATAGATGCATCTATCTCTTTCTCACGTTTTATTCTTTCATAACTAGATCTCATTTCGTGAATATTAGAATTCATATTAAAATCATAAGGAACTTTAACACCTTTAGATCTTAAACGATCAAATTGATATAATATTTCTTTTTTTTCGGTCATTTCATCTTGGACTGTATTTCTAGGTTGTTCTCTTTGCATTTGTGATGATTTAGGTATATCGTCAATTGATATTTCGGAAAAATCATCTGAATTACTACCCATACTAGCTTGTTTAAATACATATTTATCATCTTCAGCAATACTTTCTATTTCATCTGCAATACTAATATCTTCACGTGAAGACATACTTAAAACATCATCAGATATCTTAGATTTATTAAATAAAATGTTATCATCTAATATATTAATTTTCTTGTTTGGAAGATTAAAATCAAAATCATTATTAATTTCAAATTCCATTTTATACATTAAGAATAGATAAACACTTATATAACTTACGCATTTTATATTAATCCTGCTTCTTCTGGAGTTTTATAACCACCTGGTAGATTACTCTGTTTTGTTATAGGATGCAACCAACTTTTTTCTTTAGTTACTTTATTTACATAGTATATAATACCTGTATGGTTAATTTTTATATTTCTACTATGTCTTTCTATCCATTCACTTTCTTTAGATAAAGTTGGTTGAAACTTTATTGGTTTCATAGCTCTTAATTGCTTTTCTATTGTTGTTAGTGTATTTCTAGATTGCTTAAAAATATTTACATTTGGTGGTGCTTCTTCTACTTTTCTTTTAATTAGTTTTGGTTTATTATAATATAAATTATCATATCTGTAAATACCTGGTAAATATGTTAAAACAGATGAAGGAGATACAAGATTATTGCTTATTTTTGTAAATACATTATTTAGTTTAAATTGTTTTACTAAATATTCACAATCAACACCATCATCAAGTTCTTTAAGTATATTATAATATAATGGTGTATTGTATATTATATTTATGTATTCTAAACATAATTTACGATCATCTTCAGTTATTAAACTTTTAATATTATGAATATTATTCATAACATTTAGGCTAATATCAACATTATTAAACCAACCAAATATACCGTTTTTTGTATGTCTTGACAATGCTAATGACATTTTACCATTTTGAGGTATTTCACTATCCATAATATGTTTATAACTACATATGTTTCTAAAACAATTATTGTTAAAATTGTTATTAAAAAAATAATTACATCTATTGCTTTTACAAAGTGTTTCTAACTTATCACTGTTTTTATTTATATAAATTATTTCATTTGTTTTTGTATTAAAATAATGTTCCAATTCAAAATTACCACAATTGCATTTTTTCAAATAAAGTTGTTCCATTTTTTGTTATATATTTTAATAATGTTATCATTTTTATTATGTGGGGGTATAAGGTGATTTATAATGGTATTATAAGGGGATTTGTAAGGTGATTTATAAGGGATTATAAGGGGGTATAAGGGGTTTATAAAACTCTTTATATACCATATAAGGAATTATAATATCATATAATAGTTTATAAGGAATTATAAAACTCTTTATATACCATATAAGGAATTATAAAATCATATAATAGTTTATAAGGAATTATAAAACTCTTTATATACCATATAAGGAATTATAATATCATATAATAGTTTATAAGGAATTATAAAACTCTTTATATACCATATAAGGAATTATAATATCATATAATAGTTTATAAGGAATTATAAAACTCTTTATATACCATATAAGGAATTATAAAATCATATAATAGTTTATAAGGAATTATA
>Ga0209138_1000656_pt1 | contig 32655 bp, 47 predicted proteins | sample SaaInl3SG_22_DNA_FD_184645 | JGI IMG/M metagenome (GOLD analysis project Ga0209138, IMG submission 184645) | Marine microbial communities from expanding oxygen minimum zones in the Saanich Inlet - ESP_153SG_22_DNA (SPAdes) (version 2) | ecosystem: Environmental > Aquatic > Marine > Intertidal...
AATCACCTTGTTCGCATTGGCCCCGCTTGTCGGGCCTTTGAGTGTTTGTACTATGAGTTCACTTGCCATCTTAGATTACCGTCATTGTTCCGTTGACTGTGATGGTAGCATTAACTGTCACTGGCCCTACCATTGCCGCATTGTCGCCGCTAGGGATTGTGATTTCTGTATCAACGCTATCATCGTTTGAGAAGTAACCTAGTTCCATCTTATTGTCTGGAGCTTGAATACCTGTTGTGCCATTGATTTGTACTGCCATTTAGATCACCACATACCTTGAGCCAGTAGGAACAGTAACTACGACACCTGTGTTGACCGTTACCGGCCCAACAGTCATCGCATTACTACCGCTTGTAATTGTATAGTCAGCCGTCACAGTCTGCCCATTCTCATAAAAGATCTGATCAGAACCACCGCCAGTGGCTCCACCGCCACCGCCAATCGCTCCCCAAGCAGAACCGTCATAGCCTTCAAAGCTACTTTCTTCGCTGTTGAATCGTAGGTAACCTGCTGAAGGACTACCATCACGTTCTGCTGTTGTACCGGCGGGCATCTCTGCGGAGCCTGTATCAGATGTCTTAGTGACTGAGTTGACACTAGGGTCTACGTCTTGCCATGCAGAGCCTGTCCAGACAAACATGTTGCTCGATGTGCTGTTAAAGTACAGAGCACCAGTAATAAGAGCATCACCGTCGTTGTCTAATGTAGGAGCAGATGCTTTAGCACCTAGATAGCGGTCATCAAAGCTGTCGTAAGCCGCTTCTGCGTTTGTAGCCGATGTAGAGGCCGCTGATGCTGAGTTAGACGCTGACGTAGCCGATGTAGCCGCATTAGTCTCTGAAGTTGCAGCATTGGTTTCTGATGTAGAAGCGTTTGCTTCTGAGGTACTAGCCGCTGATGCAGATGCAGCAGATGCTGTTGCTGACGTACTAGCATTCGATGCCGAGGTTGAAGCAGCGCTGGCAGAGTTAGAAGCATTTGTAGCCGATGTAGCTGCATTAGTTTCGCTTGTGGCTGCGTTAGTAGCCGATGTCGAAGCGGCTGATGCGCTGGATGATGCTGAGGTTGCACTAGAAGACGCTGACGCGGCGCTAGAGGCTGCATTGGTCTCTGATGTGCCTGCGTTAGTTTCAGCCGTCTCAGCGCCTGCTTGAGCTGTTTCAGCTGCTGTTTGAGCTGTCTGTGCAGCATTCTTATAAGATTCAACTAAGCTTTCAGAGCCTGCGGCGGCAGTAGCTGACGAAGCCGCAGCAGTTGCTGAAGAGGCGGCGGCATCTCGTGCATTTTCCGCATCCTGAGTTAGCTCTGTGACAAGGTTAATGGTGATATCGCTGTTAGCGTCACCTGCACCACCTGGGCCACGATAAATTGCCATTGATCTCTCCAGTATAGAATAGGGAAGGCTAGAGAGCCATAGAGACTCCCTAGCCTAGATAGTCCTTATGCAGGTAGTGCTACGACTACGCCTGATTCTGGACGAATAACTTCAACACCATAGAGAGTGTCAGAAGTGAACAGAGTAGCGAGGTACTCTTGCTTGTATTGGGTCTGTGAACGTACACCGACCTGCTCAGCAAGAACCATAGCGTCCTTGTGGAACAAGATGCCACCTTTAACGCCTGACTCAAGAGTTGGAGCGTTAGAAGTAACGTATACGTCGATGCCGTACAACTGTCCGATTTGACCGTTGTTAACACCACGACCGTTTACGAAGTCAGAAGACATGTAGCGGTCGATGCCCATGATAGTGTTACGCGCTGATGGAGGTACGATCAATGCGCGGTTGTCCATAGGAACATCAGCGTCATCTAACTCTTGTACCAAACCACGGAAAGCAGCGTCGGTGAAAGCACCTACGTCAGCAGTACCGTCAGCGTCGTACGCTTCGATTACACCAGAAGTGGTGTTGATCTGGTAAGCGTTGTTGTGAACCCAAGACGAGCCATCACCGTTACCAAGTGACTTACCAAGAACGAACAAGTCGTCGTCGACCTGCTTAGCAAGAGCATAACCTGCGTCGTCTGTATAGAAACGACGAAGTGAAGCCAATGCTTGTGCTTCGGTAATGTCTTCGATCAAGCGCGAGTATTCGTAGTGCTTGTCGATAGTAACAACAACTTCTGACTCAGTTGAAGTCTGAAGTGTTACTTGTGTTTCAGAAGTCTTTGCAGACGCTGCACCACGAGACGGCTTAGGAATATGAAGAGTGTCACCCTTCTTTCCTGTCATAGGCATTTTGTTTACGAGGTTGGCAAGAACAAGATTCTTCTTGTATGCCGCTACGATTTCGTCACTCCACAGCTCTGGAATAAAAGTTGCAGCTGTAGTATTGGTGACGGAGTTAGTTGGAGAAAATTCACCAGCCATGTTAAGCTCCTTTCAGAATGGGATTACCTAACCCGCTTCTCTGCATAAGCTCGCTGAATTTCGTCAGCCATACTCATATATCGATCAGGGTCAGTTTGCATTAGTTTAATTAAGTCAGCCCGACGATAGACTTTCTTGCTAGGTGATTCACCTGATCCCGACACAGCGCCTGTAGAGGCAGCTCTAACTTGTTCTTTCCTAGCAGTGCGTTCGTTTGATACAGCCTGTGATGAATACTGTTGACGCTCTTTCCAGAGGCTTAACAGCTCGTCAGCAGCATCAGTATCGTACTGTGCGTCTGCTTGTTGGAACAGTTGCAACCGAATCTTAGAATTTGAAACCCACTTCTTAAACGCATCCTCACCAAGAACTGCCTGGTAGTCGGGGTGTTTAGCTTGCAGATCAGCTAGAGCTTGCGCTTGTCGCATCTGCTGTGAAACGGTTTCAGCTTCCTTAATCTTAGGATGCTTAGCCAAAGCTTGTTCTAGTGCTTTGTCAGGGTCTGAGAACCAATCTAGCGGTTCTTCTTCGTCTTGCTGTGGGGCAGCTTTTTGTGTTTCAAGTTGTGACTTTACGAAGTCGTCTACGATAGTTCGTAGTTCACCAACCTCAGAAGACTGTCGTCCTAGAAGCTTCTCAGCTTCCATGTGCATCTTAGCAATCTCAATATCAGATTTGCCTCGATACTTCTCTGGCAGTTCGTCTGTAGGTGAAGGTTGATTTTGGTTGGCCTGTTCAGGCTCCTCAATTACTTCTTCTGGGTTAACATCTTCGATCTCAGCATTAAGATCTTCGAACTCTTCGTTTTCTTCTTCTGGTCGCTCGTCAATAAAAGTAGCCATAAAACTCCGTGCATAATCGCATTGTGGAAGTAGCCTTTTAAATATGTAAGGGCTCTTACGAGTTTGCCTTACGCTCTTTCAGTATCTTCTTTTCACGATCCTTAGCCCACTTCATAGTTGCCCCAGGAAACGAACCGCTAATAGGATCAAGAGATACATTAGGTGCTGACAACATTTTAGTTGTCGGTGCATCACAGACTGGACAGGTTGGCTGTTCGTCAGCGTCTATCCAGTGCTCTGAGATGTGTTGGTTAGCGCATCGAAAATCAAACCGTCTTAACATCGACGTATTCCTGATGTGCTTGTTCAATTGCGTTTTCGAAGCCTTGTAGTCTTCGTAGTACTTTTAACTGGCCCTTCTTTTCTAGAAGGTCATCAAAGTCTTTAACGTAATCGAGAGAATCGAGTCCGATTACCATCTCTTGAATGTCTTCCATAAACAGTTTCCAGCCTGGACGACTAAACAGATCAAAGTAATCTTCGTATTGCTTTTCTACAGTATCCATAGAACCTCAGTAGTATATCACAAGTTTTTCAAAATGTCAAGTCTTTTGTTGACTTTTGGCACGATTTGTGCTAGCTACGAGTTTATTGGACTGCTCCTCCAATGTCTCCAACCGCTTGAAGAGGTCGTTGAACTTGAGGTTGATCTGGTCTAGGACTGTCTGTAGTTCTTGCTTGGTTATCACGAGGTGTCTCCTTGGACATTAGCTCACGTTCTTTGAGTAAGAGTTCTGCCGCTTTCACACGACGTTCAAACTCATCTTTATTCGGATCGCCTTTCATAAGAACATTGATCCGGTCTGTTTCAGCTTCAAACGCTGCAATCTGCGCGTCCGCTGTATTCTTCGATGCACGAGCACGATAGTCTTCGGCAGAGGCACTAAACGCATCTGTCTGTGCTTGTAGTTGAGCCATCTGAGCCTGTGCTGTTGCCTGTTGCATCTGAATTGCTTGTGGATCAGGCTGTGCAGCTTGCTTGAGCTTCTCAATGAGTTCTTCACGGTTAGACAAGTTCATGTTGTCTACGATGGACTCAATCAATGCGGGATACAGAGGCGAGTCAGGCGACATAGTTTGTAAGAGCTGTACTAACTGTGTGACTTCGTATTCTCGTGCAATAATCCCAAGAGAGCTAGATACACAGAACTGGTAATCATTGGTTGGGTAACGCTCTGGATCAAACTGCATGTAACGGTATGCAGACTTCTTAACGAAAGGAATCAAGAACGACTCTTGGAAGTTAATCAGCGTACGCTTGTGACGTTTGATGATTGCTCCAAGGGACATTGAGATGCCTGCGGCTGTTGCGTCCCCATTGATAGATCCTGGGATGCCTGCAGCGTCAATCGCGCCTGTAGCCATCTGTACCATCTGTTGTAACGATGCCGCTTGGTTGAATGTATTAGGATCAAGGTTACCAAAACGGAATGGCTGGAGAATCTCAGCAGGGTTACCGTTAGTCAGGATAGTTTTACCTGGTCGAATCTCCATTTTAGAGCCACGAGGCAACCTAGAAGCGTCTACAGCCATCATTGGGTGTACTGTAAGGGCTAGGGCATCAATACGAGCCCGAAGCTCTGTATCGAGCGCTTTCTGGCTGTTAAAGCCTTTCTCACAGATACCGCGACCCCAGAAACGACCTGGAACAACGTCCCAAGCAAATGCAACCACTGGACGATCCTGCATCATGAACGGACTTTCTTCAACTTTCAGTAAAGTACCACCGTTTGCAATGATAACTACTGCTTCGATGTACTTTGGAGCGTCCTCAGAAGGCTCCAGTTCGACGATCTCTTCATCTGCTTCCATTGTAGCCATATCGAACAGATCTTTCGGTACAAGGCCGTAGTATTTCGTCAGGCGTACCTTGTCATTGTCGTAAACTGTTAAGTTCTGGTCTGGTTCTAAGTCATTATCGGGTGCATCGCTGACAATTTGCTCATCACGGTAGACACCGGACTCCTGAAGAGTCTCTACAGAGTGTAGTGGAACGAATTCATCGATGGAAACACCTAATGCTTCGTCAATTGACGTTGCTACAGGGTCAATTAAGAAGTTCTGAGGCAGTACAGGGCGTAGTTTAACGACTGTACGGTCACTTTCACGAATACCAACAGCCATTGCAGTACCATCCATGACTGGTTCAGTCGCTGGACGACGGTATTTAACCTCTTCCATGACGATTTCACCGATCCCAGTACCAAAGATTGCAGAGTTTAGGATACATTCAGCAATGTTCTTACGCGCTTTGCAGTAATCGAAGTCTTCTTGCAACAAGTTCCGCATGATTTGAACGTCCATGCGCTGCTGATCTGCGTAGTCGTCCTTAATGTCGAACCACTTACCGCGACCGAAGGTTGCTTCTTCTACTTCTGCGACGGCTGATTCAACTGCTTGCTGTAGTGCAGGAGAAATAATCTTCGAACGCTCTGAGTTACGCATCGAATCTTCTTTAGCCCACTGTCCACGCCACAGTCTGTAGTACTCATCAAACTGTTCTTTGTAGTTCGCTTCGTAGTGATCTCTCCACGAACGTACTTTGTCCATTACCCAACCTTCAAGGCTGTTCTCGTTGACGTAAAAGTCGTTGTCGTCTAACATATCAATATCCTGTGATAGGGTCTAAGACTTCGAAGTCGTCTTCTTCAAAGTCAACGTAGTAGCTAACTTTAGCTAACTGGTCAACGTAGGCTAGTGCGTCGATTAAATCGTCGTGGACTAGCGGATTAGGAAACTGAAACAACTGATCGCAAAACTCAGTGTTCCACTCTCCTTTGTTAAGGCTTACTTGACCGTTCTCAAAACGTCCCTGTAAACCCCAAACAACACGGTCAATCTTTTTCTGGTTGCCATGCGTTAATTCTTCTACACGGAAGTAACGCTGATTAGCTTTCATAATGTCTGTTAAGTATGGTAGAACAGCGTTCTTTAGAGCGCCTTTCTCGATGCCTACTGACACCGGCTTGTATCGTGCTACCACATCAAAGATCTTTTTGGCAGTCTTCTTAATATCCCATCGACCATACACAATGTCAGCAACCCACCATCCGTCAGTGTTTGCTTTTACGACTGCAATAGCCGTTGTGTCTAACCTGGACTTCTTTGACGACTTGGCGACATCTGCAAAGCCTGCCAAATCGATAGCGACATAGTAGTCTCCGTCGTCCGGTTCTGATTCTTGGAACTGTACCCATTCTTCCTTGAATATCTCCGAACCAAGTGCTTCGAAGGATGCCATGAATTCCTGACGGAAAGCATAGGATGACATAGACTTCTTAGCGGTGTCGATCTCTTCAGGATCAAGTAATGGGTTGTCGTAGGACGTAAAGTGCCAACCTTTATAGGTTTCGTCCCCTTCTAATTCAGCGTACTTGTACAATTCGTAGAAGTGGTTACGACCCTTCGGTGTCCCGATAAACAAGGCTGAGCCCTTCTGGTCAGCAAGTGCTGGTCGAAGAACCTCTTCCCACACGGATGGCTTCATGTCAGCGTATTCATCCATGACAAGGAACTTTAAAGACACGCCACGCATTGTGTCAGGTCTGTCAGCGCCCTTTAGAGATATCGTCGCACCGTTAATCAACTTGATCTGCATGTTGTTGACATGTGATCCAGATGTAATCGGGTGGGCTAACTCTAGCAAGACGCCCCACATAATATCCCGTGCCTGCCCCTGTGTTGGGGCTACATAGAATACATGACCTCTCTCAGCCTGTAGAGCGTTGATGATGAGCATCCAAGCAGCGAGCCGTGACTTACCACATCGACGACCTGCTGCAACGACCTTGAAGCGTTCAGGAGCTTCTAAGACACTCTGTTGCCAAGGGAGCAACTCAACATTCAAGTCACTCAAGCGTTACGCATCCAGTTCTCTAATTCGATGCTACGGTTACCTACTTGATTGTACCAGCGGGAATCGACCATCTGGTTTGCTGCCTCTTTGAAGTTTCCTTCGTTGACAGCCTTAATCATCTTCTTAAACCGTCCCAGTCTAGTACGCCCTAAGTTGAACGCCATGTTCACTAAGACACGCTGTACCTGTTCAGGCAATGAAGCAAACTGTAAGAAGAGTACACCACAGTCTGAACAGGCGTCTTCGAAGTCTGCTTCAAACGCATTGTCAATTCGTTCTTTCTCAATGAACGTACCAACAGGCCAAGTGTGTTCGACGTCTGCTTCTTTGACGGCATGTCCGATACCAAAGGTCGGTATACCTTCAGAGCACAAGTAGATCTCTTGTTTGTATCCTTCGTGCTTAATCAAATCTTCTTTGATCGTTTCGCGAACAGCATCACTCAACATCTATGACTTCTCCCTCAATCACCTTTTCACCTGAATCAACTGTGGTGACATCGCCACCTATACCGGTTATCGTAATGCTTACTGCATTCCTTCCACCAGTTGCCTTATCCTTTTCGAAGTAAGAAACAGGTAACACTCTGTCCATACACATTTTAAGAGCCGCCATCTGTCCTGGATGGTCATCATCCAAAGCTATGGCGATAATCTTGTTGATTACTTTGTCACCCGAAGTGGCTAAGAGACGAGCTTTGAATTCATTGATTCTAGCCGCATCGCCAGGCGGTCTACCAACAACTCCTCTTTTGCCTCGCTTTTTAGCTTCAATGTCGCTTTTGCGGGGACGTCCTCGTTTCTTAGGGGGAGCCTGTATAGTCTGTATAGCCTCTTCAGTGACTTCAGTGTTCGAAGAAACCTTTTCTTCAAAGGAAGGAGTTTCAGTACGGGTGTCGATGGTCATACGATGTGCTTTGAAGTCTCTATATAGGGGAATAGTCTAGCATAGAATTCAGCAAAAGTCAAGCCTTTTTAACAATAATAGCTTAAAAAGTTCTGTCAAGACCTTTCTTCTTTTATATCAAAGGCTAAAGAGCTGTAAAGTACTGTATAGATGTACAGTCTTTTTATTTAATTATGTTACTTTATAACACTTGCTCGTTTTGCCCTCTAGCAAGTCTGTGTAGCTACCGTCACTGTAACGGCTGTGCCAGCCCCTCCCCCGCCCCTCTTCATGTTGCACTGCACAAGACTTTCAAGTCTATGTTGCACTTGCACAGTCGCCTTAGACTAAAGTCTATGCAGCGATGAACTAAGTTGGCATGCTAATTGCTAGACAGCCTGTGTTGCACTGCACAAGCTGTGTTGCATCGCACAAAACTTATTAGACTATAAAGTTTTGAACAGGCTACAAAGTTGGCACAGTCCTTGCATACCCAGGCTGCGCAGGTGCAACATTCTTATTAGACTATAAAGTTCTTGTAAGTGTGAGGGGCGATGTAGTAGGCGTCACAGCCTCTAAAGCCTCGACAGCCTGACATGCGACTAAGGTCTATCTTGTAATTCCTGAAACGCATTCTAAGCCCCTGTGAGCGGAGAAACCGTCGAACCCTTGTCACGGTATGGAAAAAAATAGATCGTCGATTTGCTACTAAAGTCTAATACGAAACCATTGACTTTACAGCCTGTATCGATTAGTCGCGCACACGCGTTCATTTATACTGAACACTGCACAGGCTATATAACCAAAAGAAAGCTACATAGAACAAAACGGTATTTGGAAAGTGTTTAAAAATACTTCGAAAACTGCTATGGTTTGGATTCATCAATTTACAGAGGCCTAGGAGGCACACATGACAAACACAACAGCAAAAACACATTACTTCTTTAGCACTGCCGACGCATACGATGCAGTGATGACAGGCTACAACGTCGAGGCGAAGGGCGTAGATTGTTATGCCGAAGACTTCGACTGTGAGTCCTTGGTCGTGAACACGGGCGACATCCTTATAATTGAGTCCGAAGGAGTGGTTGGAATTGCTAGTGCTTGGCCGTTTGCGATCACTGCTGAACGTGGATGCCTTAGCGGTAAAAAGGATGGAGTGTCTTGGGATGATTTCTTAGGATTCCGTAAAGAACACGGAGAGGAATTTGATACAGTTGAGAGCGCAATCGCCACGGCATATCAGCTTGGTTATGACCTAGCCGAAGGCTTGACCAACGCAACCACAGCACCACAGACAGCAACACAGATCACCATCGCAGAATTCCGCCAGACCGTCGAAGCGGTCGCCCACGACCTCCGCGCAGAGCGCGAGCACTACGAGAAGACATGGGAGGAGGTTGACGACCTCGTGTCTGAGATGTGCGAGACAGAATGGTGCATCTACATCTCCAGAGCTGAGGAGCTGGTCGACGCTTTGATGACCGAAGATCGGGAGCTATTCCGCGAAGCTCTGGCGATGTATGAGGAGTTCTGGAGTGACGAGCCGTACGCCACTTCTGGGTTTGCTGACTATCGGGTCGCATACTGCGCGACAGAGATCGCCGTGCGGAGAGTTGTCGAGGCGATGAAGTCTCAGGACATCCCGCACCAAGTCGCAGAGGCTTTGGATTGGATCGTCTCTCAGGCGCGTCGGGAGCTGTTCGACCTACGCGACGAGATGGAGTATAAGATTGGACGCATTGGCGACGAACTAATACCGGCCTGATGAGCGAGGGTAGCTACCTCGTGAAATGCCCTAGACCCTCATCTGGGGCATAGTCGGAAGCTCGACAGATTCCAAACACTTAGGAGATATGGAACCATGAAAAAGAAACTTGTAATCATCAGCCTATTCGATGGCATCTCAGCCGGTCGCGTCGCATTGGATCGCGCAGGGTTCACAGAGGCCAACGGATACGACGTTCACTACTACGCGTCAGAGATCGACCCGAAGGCGATCGAGATCACGCAGAAGAATTGGCCGGACACGGTACAGCTTGGCGACGTTCGTCGAGTCACTCGCGCCATGTTCCGCGATGAGTGGTTGGAAGACGCCACCGTGATCGTCTGGGGCGGTTCGCCATGTCAGGCGTTCTCACATGCTGGACACAAGCGAGGCTTTGAAGACGAGCGCGGTCAACTGTTCTGGGAGTTCGTGCGGGTCGTCGAAGAGTTCGAGCCGAAATACTTTATGCTCGAGAATGTCCGGATGAAGCAGGAGCACCGCGACGTTATTACCAAAGCCCTTGGTGTTGAGCCAATGCAAATAAATTCAGCCCTTCACAGCGCACAGAATCGCGTCAGACTCTACTGGACTAATATCCCCTTCGTCGGGTCGCTCGAAGACCGTCAGATTCTGTTGCGTGACATCCTCGACGAAGAAGGCTTCGTAGACCGTGACAAATCGTTTTGTCTCGATGCGAACTACTGGAAAGGCGGTAACCTGAAACAGTACTTCGAGAAGAACCGTCGCCAGTTGGTGTTTACCGGCTGTAATCAGATCGGGGAAGCAGACATCAACGGCCTCGACTGCATCCGTCGGGTCTACGACATCAACGCCAAAGCTCCGACGCTGACGACGATGGGAGGCGGTCACAGAGAGCCGAAGATTGCCACAAGCGAGATAACATACCGTAAGCTCACACCGACAGAGTGCGAACGCTTACAAGGCTTCCCAGACGGTTACACGACCGGAGTCGCCAACACGCACCGATATAAGGCACTAGGGAATTCGTGGTGCGTTCCAACGATTGTTGAATTGTTCAAAGGAATCGAGGCATAATCGCCTCGACAGCCTCAAAGGAGAAAATAAAATGTCAAAACTTTATAGCTTAGAAGACTACATGGCACACCTCAACGACACGACCGACTTCGAGTTGTCGAAGATCTCAGTCTACGCTGAGTTCGACACTTGGGTGGAGTCCGTCAACCCTCACATGCTCCACGACGAGGAAAAGTTTCTGGAGTGGTTCTACTCATTGCAGGAAGAGGACTACTGGGACTTCGTGGAACGTCTATGGAAGAACTGCAAGCTCGACGATGAGATCGAACAGGCACAGGAACGCTCGTTCATCTCTAACATTGAGATTGACCGTGGCGAAATGCTGTTAGAGAACCTGAAGGAGATGGAATATGCTAGGGTTTGAAGGAGTAGCACCGGAGGCGGTTTTTACCGTCTTCGTCTGTGCGGGTGTGTTCTTGGTGGGTGGGATGCTCGCCCTGATTGGTGACATGATATTCGAGGAGAACAACGATGAAGAGATTTAATGTTTGGGAGCGTGTGGACTGTGAACGGCTTTACATTGTAGAAGCTGAGACAGCCGAAGAAGCAAAACGCTTAGTAGAGGAAGGCGAGGTTGATTGGCACAATGCCGACAATCACGAGTTCGAAGTCATAGACGTTAAGGAGCGCAACGATGACTAATACAACAACAGAGAACTACTGGACAGGCGTCGCGTCTGGTCAGTTAAAGGGTCGCACGGTTAAGGCTGTGCGGTACATGTCAGAAGAAGAGGCAAAAGAGATGATGTTAGACAGCCGTCCGGTTGCGATCTTCTTTGACGACGGGTCGTTCGTGTATCCGATGCGCGACGACGAAGGCAACGACGGAGGAGCCTTGTTTACCTCCAACGAAGCCAACCCAGTTCTACCAGTAATTTAAGGAGACTACGATGCCTAATTGGACAGACTGCCGTGTGACTATTTCACACAAGAACCCAGACAAGGTTGACCAGTTGGTCATGATCTTGAACGGTGAAGAACCCTTCAACGCCATTGTCCCGATGCCTTCGTTGGTGTCGCTCGAGGAGAAGTACACCGGCTCGATGCCTGAGTGGTACGGGTGGCGTTGTGATAACTGGGGTACGAAGTGGGAGCCCGATGTCTTAGAAGTACACCGCCCCACAAGCACCACCATCGACTGCAACATGCTAACGGCTTGGTCGCCTCCCACGAGGATCTGGGACACACTGTGCAACCTTGGGTTCAGTGTCGAAGCTGTCTACCTCGATGAAGGTTGGTGCTACTGTGGACACTACCAAGACAAGGCAGACCAACAGTACGACGTTGACTTGGGGACGATGCCTGAGACAATCGCCAATGCGTTTCGTGACATCATTCAGACATGTTTAGAGGAGTCCCAACCTTGAGCCGTGTGACCACGAAGGAGAACCAAGGGCGTGGTAGACCTACGCTCTTTACTGAAGAGATGGTGCGTAAGATCGTCCATCTCGAGAGGCAGGAGATGTCGTACGCTAAGATGGCTGAGATCATTCACTTGCACCCGAATACGATACGGACGTTTGTAAGCCGTAACCGTGAGAAGCTGAATATCGAGCGTCGTGGTTATCGAGGCTTTGAGCGTGAGTGGTATGGGTATGTCCCACGAGGGCATTGGATGGTGTGTAAGCCGTGGGGCTCTAAACGGTTCTACGAGGCGTTGCGTAAGGCTATGCGTCGAGGGCAGCCCGTCGCTTATTCGTGATACAATCGGGCTAAGTAACCAAAGGAGGAACTATGCGTTGCTTAGCTTGTAACAAAGAGTTGACGGAGTTCGAAGCGACTCGAAAGTCTGCACAGACTGGAGAGTTCGTCGATCTCTGCAACGAGTGCTACCGACCGATCAAAGATGATCTACGGTGCATTGATAACGAGTCGTTGAAGTCGATCTTCGACGTTGTAGAAATAGATCCTGATCTCGATAGTTAGGATTGTTACAAAACCGGAATACTATATAGATCTGTGAAGCCCCATCGAACCACTTCGAACTGCTTCACTTACGTTAAACAAGGAGTAGCTATGCGAAAAGAGTTTACTAGGTCTGATCGAGGGTCTAAGCATCATAATGCGAAGGTCACCGAAGAAGATGTTGCGTTGATCTTGGAGCTGTACGAAGAAGGTAAACACCTTCGAACTCGTCTCCAATCTCTATCTTTGAAGGGCATCGGTGAGAAGTTTGGCATCAAGCCTCAGACAGTGTACGACATTGTTTCAGGGCGTTCTTGGAGGCATGTATGAGCTTCGTTCAAACAAACCTACCATGCGATGATTGTGGATCTTCGGATGCAAGAGCCATCGATGAGAACGGATGGTCGAAGTGTTTCAGTTGTGGTCAGAACAGACCTCTTAACAAAGTTGAGGAAAATATACAGATGGGTGCATTAGTGTTGAACGAGGACTACGATGCCTCTGAAGGGATCATCTATCGTGATCTGAAGGCGCGTAAGCTGTCCGTTAATGTGATGGAAAAGTATGGCGTTGGTTTTCGTGGCGAAGATATCGTCTTCCCGTTCGGTCAGCGTCAAGCAGCAAAAGTCAGAGTTGGAGGTAAGAAGGAGTTTCGTATTGAAGGCGACTGGAAAGGTGCGACAACCTTGTTCGGTCAAGAGAACTTCAGTAACAATGACAAGTACGTCATAGTCTTCGAAGGTGAACTGGATGCAATGGCCGGTCACCAGATGCTGTCTTACAAGACTCCATGCGTGTCCGTCCGCAACGGTGCTCAATCGGCTCTGAAGGACTGTAAAGAAAACTTCGACTGGCTCGACGGCTTCGAGCATGTGATGTTCTGCTTCGATAACGATGAAGCCGGACAAGAAGCACAGCAGAAGTGTGCAGAACTGTTCAGCCATAAAGCTCGAATCATGAAGCACCAGAACAATATGAAGGATGCATGTGAGTACCTCGAAGAAGGTCGGACTGCTGAGTTCGTGAACATCTTCTGGAGGGCAGAGCGTTGGACTCCCGATGGCATCATCTCAGGCGACTCGTTGTACGATGAGGTGATGAAGCCTTTAGAGAAGGCTGATTGTGATTACCCGTTCGCTGGCTTAAACACACTGACCTACGGTATCCGTAAGTATGAACTGGTTACCGTCACAGCCGGTTCCGGTCTAGGTAAGTCTCAGTTTCTTCGTGAGATCATCTGGCACATTCTTCAGAACACCAAAGAGAACGTCGGTCTGATGTTCTTGGAGGAGTCTACTCGAAAGACTGGACTGTCTCTCATGTCTCTGTCGGCTAACAAGCCTCTACACTTACCAGACACTCCATCAACGCAGGAGGAGAAAGATGAAGCATTTAAGCATACCCTTGGTACTGGTCGCGTCTTCATGTTTGACCACTTCGGTAGTTCCGATGTTGATAACATTGTTAATCGTGTCCGTTACCTTGCTAAGGTTGTAGGCTGTAACTACATCTTCGTTGACCACATCTCGATCATCGTATCGGCTCAGTCGAATGGTGACGAGCGTAGAGCCATTGACGAGATCATGACAAAGCTTCGTATGCTTGTTCAAGAAACAGGCATTGCGTTGATCGTAGTATCTCACCTCAAACGTCCTGAATCAAAAGGTCACGAGGAAGGGGCAGCAACAAGCCTTGCTCAACTGCGAGGCTCTGGAGCTATTGCCCAGTTGTCTGATATGGTGCTAGGACTTGAGCGCAATGGCCAGGCGGACGACGAAACTGAACGAAATACTACCCGTGTGCGTGTGTTAAAGAACCGTTTCGCAGGTATTACAGGAAAGGCATGTGCGTTACTGTACAGCCTTACAACCGGTCGTATGACCGAAGTAGATGAGGAGGCTTTATGAGAACATTAGCTGACATCGCCACTGAGATGAGGCAAATTCAACGCAAAGCATATGACGCTCATATGGACGCATCAGATCCTTACCTGCCTGATTGGGAACGAGACTTTGACGAAGAATCATATGACAAAGCCTATTCTGAACTGCATCGAGAGTTCGAACAATTATTAGGCATTAAAGATCTTGACGATTTCGGAACATCTACGGATGTTATTTTAGGAATGTTGCATAAAAGCCTAGAACTAAAACAACTACGCAGCAACTACTGGGAACTACAAGAGCACATTGAGTATGGTGACGATGATGCTACTAAAAGCATCGAAACCTTATCAGAGCTTTTGTTAGAGTTAGAAGAGTATTAAGGAAGTATTATGAAACAGTCATATAAGCAATGTGGCACATGCCATCGGTATCACCATGTGGATAATTTTTATGCACAGACTAATTCACCGACATACAGTACCGAATGTCGTTCGTGTAGAAACATACGCACAACCAACTGGAAGTCTGACAACATGTATCAGAAGCAGTCGGTAGAGCAAAGTGAGGGCACAGTCTATATCCTGACTAATGCGCTACACGCCAACTGGTTTCGTGTCGGGCGTACAAGTAACTCTTTACGGAGTCGAATGAACATGCACAGAACATCGACACCATTTCCAGATTCAATGAAGTATGTGATGTCATTTGAGTCCAAGTACTCGAAGCGATTAGAGAATATGCTACTTGACATACTCTCGACTCACCCTGACACTGCACAACGGACGAATGACTGGTTCAATATCGACAAAGCGATACTGACAGATATCTTTAATGAGGTAACACAGAATGAAGAAGCTAGTCTTAGACATCGAGACCAACAGCCAAGCCAATCACATTTGGTGCTGTGTAACTGAAGACGTAGATACAGGGGAAGTGATATGTCACACAGAGCCACACTCATTAGAGTCTTTGATCGCAAAGTACGACCGCATCATCGGTCACAACCTCATTGGCTTCGATGCTCCGAAGTTGCGAGAGTTATGGAATGTTGGGATCAGGCGCTCACAAGTGGTCGATACGCTAGTTATGTCACGACTTTTGAGCCCCGTGCTCGAAGGAGGACATTCGCTTCGCTCTTGGGGAGTGAGGTTAGGCGGTCAAGGAAAGATTGACTTCGAAGACTATGATGGTGGTCTAACTGACGAGATGATTACTTATTGTAAGCAGGACGTACACCTTACCGTACGTCTCTACAACCACTTAAACGAACACTTTGCGAGGTGGAGAGATGCTGAAGCGTCTATTGCGTTGGAGCATAATGTTGCCATTGAATGTGGTAAACAAGAGCGAACCGGTTTTAAACTGGATATCCCTAAAGCTCAAGTGCTACACGCTACTGTTAATGATCGAATGTCGGCTATTGAAGATGACATGCAAGCGATCTTTCTCCCGATTGTCGAGGAGCGTTGGTCTGAGAAGACAGGTAAACGACTGAAGGACAAGGTAACTGAGTTCAATGTTGGTAGCCGTAAGCAGATCGCAGAACGGCTGCAATCTCTTGGTTGGAAGCCTGAGAAGTTTACAGAGACTGGTCAGCCCATCGTAGACGAGACTACACTTGAAGACGTAGACATCAAGGAAGCGAAGGTCATCGCAGAGTTCCTAATGCTCCAGAAACGTGCAGGACTACTCGCATCCTGGCTGAAGACGGTAGGTGACGACGGTCGTATACACGGACGTGTCAACACTCTAGGGACAATTACAGGACGTATGTCTCATAACAGACCTAATCTTGGACAAGTGCCTAGTGTTAACAAACCGTTTGGTAAGGAATGTCGTGAGTTGTTTACTGTCGAAGACGGTAACGTCTTGGTTGGTACTGACTTGTCAGGCATCGAACTTCGCTGCCTCGCACACTACATGCAAGACGACGATTGGACTGAGGAGTTACTCAATGGCGACATCCACACGAAGAACGCAGAAGCGGCAGGCATTGACCGCCCGAAGGCGAAGACAATGGTATACGCAACGCTCTACGGATGTGGCATCGGAAAACTCGCTACCATCCTCGAGTGTAACGACAGAGAAGCCAAAGTAGTTCTTGATAACTTTTATAGAAACACACCGAAACTGCGTGAATTACTTGACAAAGTTAAACGCATTGCATCGAAGGGCTACGTCCCATCCCTCACCGGAGGGCGTATACAAGTTCGCTCAGAGCACAGTGCATTGAACACATTGCTCCAAGGAGCCGGTGCATCGATAGCTAAACAGTGGTGTGTTACTGCACATCAGAATCTAAGACGGGCTAGTATCCCTGCTCAGCAGGTTGCTATTGTCCACGACGAAATCCAGATCGAAGTTCCTGCGCAGTACGCTGAACAGGTTGCAGAGATCATGGTTGCATCTGCTAAAGAAGCAGGTGAGATCTTAGACTTCCGTGTCCCTGTGGATGCTGAAGCGAAGATCGGACTGAACTGGTACGATACGCATTAAGCGTTACAAAGTACTGGTATAATAGTTGTATCTCATAAACGAGCAGAAGGAGAATGAGATGGATCGAGTTAAGATCAAAGCTGACATCATGTGGGCATACTTGGATCGCATGAACGACATGTCACAGAAGTATCAGGTTGACCTGTGTAACCTGTCGGATGCTGCGGTGTCGGCTCTTGAGGGCATGGGTATCGGTGTAGCTCAGAAGGAAGGTAAAGGCTACTACGTTACCTGTAAGTCAAAGAATGAGATCCGTGCATACGGCTCAGACGGTGACATCCTCACCGGCTCTACAGTCGGTAACGGCTCTAAAGCCATTGCCATGATCGAGCCCTACGCTTGGACTTGGAAGAACAAGGAAGGTGTTTCTGCTTCTTTGAAGAAACTTGTCATTACTGATCTACAGAAGTATGAGTCTGATGTAGAACAGGTCGCCATCCAAGAAGACGACGACGAGATTCTTTAGTGGATAAAGCGATCATTGACGCAGACATCTTGGTGTATCGCATAGGATTTGCGACAGAATCGGAAGATGAAGCCGTAGCACTTAGGACTCTTGCAGGCTTCCTTGAGGACTTACTACTGTTCGATCTTCCGTATTGTGATCTCTGGTCGCTCCACTTAACAGGAACGAATAACTTTCGACATGACTATGCAGTCACTAGACCATACAAAGGTAATCGCAAAGGCAATAAGAAGCCTACGCACTACGAGGCTATTCGTAACTACCTTGCATGGTCTTGGGACGCAACCATCTGGGATGGTATTGAAGCAGACGACGCAGTAGCTATCGAGGCTACAGAGCTTGGCGAGAAGGGTATCATTGTCTCTTTAGACAAAGACCTCGATCAAGTTCCAGGTTGGCATTTTAACTTCGTCAAACGTGGGCTTTATTACCTCACACCAGAGGAGTCGATGTTTCTTTTCTACAAGCAGTTCCTTACCGGAGATGCTGTAGATAACATTCAAGGCGCTTGGCGTATCGGAGAGAAAAAGGCGACAGCCCTCCTCGAAGGTAAATCAGAGCTAGAGATGTGGGAGATCATTGTCGATAAGTTAGGGTACGAACGCGCTATAGAGAATGGACATCTGCTTTACATGCTTCGCAGTATGGGCGACAAGTTTGTCCCTCCAACGGAGAGAGAAAGTGAAAACTCAGTCAGCAAAGGCTAAAGGCAGAAAACTACAGCAAGTCGTCCGTGATGGAGTTCTAGAGCGATTCCCGTCGCTCGAGTCAGACGACGTTCGGAGTACATCGATGGGTGCAGGGGGCGAGGATGTCCAACTTAGCCCTGCAGCCCGTCGGCTCTTCCCCTACCAAGTAGAGTGTAAGTCATTGGCAAGTATCGCTGTGTACAAACACTACGAACAAGCTACTGGACACAACGACTATGAACCGTTGTTAGTAATTAAACAGAATCGTTCGAAGCCTCTCGCAGTAGTAGACCTCGAACACTTCTTAGACCTTATAAGGAAAGTACAATGAGTGTATCAGTTAACGAAGTAATGCAGATCGTGCGTGTCACATCAGCAATCGTAGCAGAGCTTGGCTTAGTACAAACAGGTGTGCGGTGCGATGGACGTAATGTTGGGTACGGTTACTCAAACGAACATGCTGACATTGCTCCTGTATTGTTTAGCCTTGATAAAGAAGCATTGATGTACGACGACAATGTTCTATCACGAAAACAAGTTCACACATTGATCGGTATAGCTATGGAGCTAGAACTGAACTATGGCGAACATGAACAATTCTTAAAGGTGGTGTAATATGAACTTCTTCGAAGAAGACAACAAGATGCGTGTTAACTTCAGCATCAGTAACTTTGGTAAGGAAACGAGCCTTAACAACGTCTATGATGACGATACAACATGGGGTGAGGTATTGAGTGACATTACCGCAGCTTTAGAGGCTTCGTTTGGCTACTCGTTCAATTTACCACACGCTAACAACCCAGACATCAACATGGGTATATATGTTGCTGATCGTGAGCCAGAGCCCGTCACAACTATTAAGGACTTGTTAGATGACTGACTTGACTGAGATGGCTCGACAGCACCAGATCGGTGGGGCTCATTATGTCGATAAAGCTATTCAGCCTTGGGACTTTATGAAGTCTGTGATGTCTGAAGAGCAGTTCGAGGGTTACCTTCGTGGTAACGTCATCAAGTACTTGGCTAGATATCCTGACAAAGGCGGTCAAGTTGATCTTGAAAAAGCTCGTCATTATCTTGACAAGCTCATCGAAGTCGTGTAGAATAGATAGGTTGCGCTTATGACTTTACACGAACTCAAAGAGAAGCTAGCGCAGTTGGATGAGGTCACTCTAGTGGAAACACTGGAGCTGACTTCTGAAGATATAGTGAATCGCTGTAGCGACCTTATCGAACAACAATTTGAAGCACTGGAGAATCAATTCGATGAAACAACACCTTGGGATAACGATCAATGAAGACAGGGATGATCGCCTTAGTGAACAAGCTGCTAAGCTTATGCAGGACTACTACATGGTTGAGAGCGAAGACAGTCCTCAACAAGCTTTTGCACGGGCTTCAGTGGCATACTGTGAAGGTGACCTTGACTTTGCTCAACGTATTTATGACTATGCTAGTAAGGGCTGGTTTATGTTTGCGTCGCCTGTCCTATCTAATGCCCCAGAACCAAACGGAAAAGGTAGTGGCCTTCCTATTAGTTGCTTCCTTACTTATGTGGGTGACAATCTTAATTCTCTTATTGAACATAATGCTGAAGTAGCTTGGTTATCAGTAAAAGGCGGGGGTGTCGGAGGCCATTGGTCGCACGTTCGAGGAATTTCAGAGAAGGCACCTGGGCCGATCCCTTTTATGAAGGTGGTCGACAGCCAGATGACAGCCTACAAACAAGGCAAGACTCGCAAAGGCTCATACGCCGCATACTTAGATGTGTCTCACCCAGACATTGAAGAATTCATCGGAATTAAACTACCTACAGGTGGAGACGCTAATCGAAAGTGTTTCAACCTATTTAACGCAGTAAACATTACAGACGATTTTATGGAGGCTGTAAAGAATGGATCAGAATGGAATCTCATCGACCCAGATGAAGGACTTGTTAGAGGTACAGTCAAAGCTCGCGAGCTATGGCAACGAATCCTTGAAGCTCGCTTTAGAACTGGATCGCCTTATCTCAACTTCATCGACACTGCCAATCGAAACCTTCCAGAGCATCAAAAGCGCCTTGGACTCAGGATTATGGGCAGTAACCTCTGTAACGAAATCCATCTCGCAACTGACGAGTCTCGTACAGCAGTCTGTTGCCTTAGCTCCGTCAACCTCGAAAAGTACCACGAGTGGAAATCCAGTGGAATGGTGTCAGACCTTATCAGACTCCTCGATAACGTCTTGGAAGACTTTATTCGAAGAGCACCAGAAGCACTTGGAAAGGCAGTGTACTCAGCTATGCGAGAACGCTCAATCGGTCTTGGAGCCATGGGTTTCCACGGACTTCTCCAAAGTGAAGGAATAGCATGGGAGTCTTGGCAGGCAGCATCGCTCAACTATCAAGTCTTCAAAGAGATTAAGGAGCAGGCTGTTGAAGCATCTTATCAATTGGCTACGGAAAGAGGCGAAGCTCCCGATATGGAAGGTTCTGGTCTTCGCAACGCTCATCTCCTTGCTATTGCCCCTAACGCTAACAGCTCTATTCTATGCGGGTGCTCTCCTAGCATCGAGCCTCTGAAGGCTAATATCTTTACGCATCGTACTCGTGCAGGGGCTCATGTCGTTAAGAATAAGTTTTTGGAGGTGTTACTCGAAGGTTATGGAAAGAATACTGACAAGGTATGGAAAAGCATCCTTGAGAACGAAGGCTCTGTTCAGCACTTGGAGTTCCTATCCGATGACGAGAGGGATACTTTTAAGACAGCGTTTGAACTTGACCAAACATGGGTCGTGGAACATGCGTGTAAACGCCAAGAGTTCATCTGTCAAGGACAGAGTGTCAACGTCTTCTTCCCTTCGGGTACGGATAAAGCTATTGTCAATCAGGTACATCTCAAGGCATGGAAGGAAGGGCTTAAAGGACTATACTATCTCCGGACGACTGCGGGTGTTACAGCAGAGAAGGTTGGCACTAAGGTAGATCGTAATGCTCTGAAGGACTTTGAAGATGATGAAGGCTGTGTGAGCTGTCAGGGATAGCTATTATCCGCATAAAAGTGGGAGTACATTACATAAAATGTAATTATCTATGCATAGTAATACTATGCAAAGGAGATAACATGCAAACCAGAGCAGGGACAATTGACGTTAAAGACTACGTTGAACATGAAGATGGTAGTGCAACACTGGTTGTCGATACAGACCCAGATGCTACAAGACTGTTAGTTGAGATTGGACTCAGGCGATTGCTTGAGATGGCTGTAGATAAAGAGAATGACGAGTATCAATTGGAGAATCTAGATGACGGAAACTGCACAGAACTTATTGAAGAGACTGGATCTGATAAAGGACAGCGACCCGTTTAACAAGCGGATACTGAATGACTGCTTTACAGAGATCCAAGTCTTACGCACAGAAATAGACAGACTAAAACAACTAAACACACAACTAAACATAATGGTTACACAACTGGAGAGTGGAGAATATGAGCGTTCTTGAACAGAATACAACTTACAAGCCTTTTAAGTACCCTTGGGCTGTGGACTATGCAGTCTCTCACGAGAAGCTACACTGGGGTGAGTGGGAAGCGAAGCTACAGGATGACGTAGCTCAGTGGAAGTCTGACAAGCTGTCAGAGGCTGAGAAGAATCACATCACTCAGATACTACGTCTGTTCACACAGAGCGACGTAGCTGTAGGGACAAACTACTTAGAGCATTACATCCCGAAGTTTAAGAACAACGAGGTTCGTGCGATGCTTACTTCGTTCGCCAACCGTGAGTTCGTACACCAACGCAGCTATGCGTTACTGAATGACACGCTTGGATTGCCTGAAGAAGAGTTCAAGGCTTTCTTAGAATACAATCAGATGGCTGCAAAACTGGAGTTCATGGCCGATATTGACACGCATAGCTTAGCAGGGACTGCATTGGCTATCGCACGTTCTGCCATCAATGAAGGCATGAGCCTCTTCTCAGCCTTCGTAATGCTCATCAACTACTCTCGCTACGGTAAGATGCGAGGCATGTCAGAGATTGTTCAGTGGTCTATTCGTGACGAGTCGATGCACTGCGAAGGCATGACAAAACTGTTTAGGACTTTCTGTGAAGAACACCCACGCATCGTCAATGACGACTTCAAAGCTGAAATCTATAAGATGGTACGCAGGGCTGTTAAGTTGGAAGACAAGGTTATTGATCTGGCGTATGAGATGGGGGCTGTGGAGGGTCTTGAATCGTCCGAAGTTAAGCAGTATATCCGATACATTGCTGACCGACGACTTACGCAACTTGGCCTTAAACCGAACTATAAGGTTGAAGAGAACCCTTTACCGTGGCTTGAGCCTCTTACTGCTAGTAGTAGCTTTGATAACTTCTTCGAAACTGTTGTGACTGAGTATAATGCGTCAGGATTAGACGGGGAGGATTGGGGATGGTAAGTATGCGATTCCATCATGTGTTTGGCTTATCAGCCGAAACAGTCGAAGGACAGCCTGTACTAGGATTCAGGGAAGACATTGATGAAGCAGATGTGTATTTCTTCGATGGATACGTCATCAATGTCCCTTTCTTTAAGATCATGATCGGAGATGTTTACGGCATCTTCGAAGACTGAATAGCCTCTCCAGTGGCTACGTTGCCCCCGAAAGGGGGCTTTTTTATTACTGAGTAAATTGTAAGCTAGCTGGATCGACGAACAATGGTGCAGCCGATGACATCCCTCCCTGCACATCCCCTTCAGAGGTATCGAATGCCCCAGAACGCATAAGAGGCTCTATGATTCCTTTAAATACAGCCCCACCTGCCATCTTAGTATTAAAGTTCTGTAGCCTTGCCAAGGCATTGGTAGCTTCTTTGTTAGTTAACGCTTTCGCAAGCCCACGAGATCCGATAACTAACCCTCCCGCTGACAAAGCACTTGTCCCTAACGCCTCCATAACAGATTGCTTATCCTCCGCCCCTAATGTCGAAATGACTGCCGGAGCAATAGTTAAAACTTGAATCGCAGTAGATGCGGTCTGTCCGATAACCATCTGTCGAATACCAATCGATGGGTCAGTCTTGTTCTTCCCGTACTTAGCAGTGTTTGCTAATCCCTCTAAAACTTCTAGAGCTTTTGGGTTATCCTTAAACAGCCCATAAGCAACCGCCTTAACTTTAGGATTAGTTTCAAACTGTTTAGCCCATTGAACAATCGCGTCTGGACTGTGAAAGAATTCAGACACATACCCTTGTCGTAAGTCATTCATAATGGATGTCTCACTGATAGCATTAAACTGATCAGGATTAGCTTTAATCTCCTTGACACGCTTAATGTACTTTGAAGTCCCCTTTTCCAACCCTTCAGACAGCGCAATACGACTGGCTGATAACTCTGCAGCAGTCTTTACCGACTGTAGTGTTTCTGCCAGAATCTTCGTATTCGCAGTTCCATACAAAAGCTTTGCTACGCCCTCTGGAGAATAGATTAAAGATTGGGTTAACGTCTCTCCGAAGATGTCTCTCTTAGACTGTTTGTAGAAGGATGTAATCTCTCGATACTCTGACGCTAAGTTCTGATTCCGTGATAACACATGCTGCGCTTGCTCATCAACTAGATCATCAATCTTGTTGAGAACGTCTTTCATTTGGTCTAACCCTGTAGGATCAGCGCCTTTCTGTCCCATTCGAACAGCATTACTTTCAGTCATGATTCGTGAAGCTAAGTCACTTCTTACTTTATGCAATTCAGCAAACGTAACATTATCACCCATTCCTACCAGTCTCTTAAGGTAAGGGCTAGCCTCTAAGACTGGGGTTTCACGCTCCTGAGTAATTGCATCTTCCCCAATCTTTTTGATGCCTTTAAAGTCAATGCGTATACCCGACCCGACTTCGTCGAGTTTAGCGTAAAAGGGAGCAACGGAATCTGATAACGCTTTCTGTGTAGCACTGATTGATTCTCTAAAGGCTGCACTGACCGCATCGGCAGTAATACCGTCCATCATGAACGAGCCTTTTGCTTTATCAGCTCCCTCACGCTCTAGCAAGGTTCCAAATAACTGCCCGCTAATATTCCCTTGATGCTCAACAAAGTTGGGCGTCCCTGGAAGCATTTGTTTAAGATCTGTAACAGCTAAAGCCATACCTACGTCCAGACCTTCTTGTTGCCTCTTAAAGTATGAGCGCGTCCAAGGAGCGTCTACAAAGCCTTCTAATACTTCTCGAATCCCACCGGCAAACTGACCGCCTGTAAGAGTTCCCCCGTACTTAGAAATAAAAGCTTGAGCAGCTAATCTAGGATTCGTATCAAGTGCAAGGCCACCTGCTGCTTTACTTAGAGCATCTCGCCCAACCCTAAATGTCTTACCTGCTAATGAAAAGACTAAGTTTCCGCCAGCATCCCATGCAACTTCTGTTGCTGAGTTTTTAGCAATTTCTGTCAAGCCTTCATAGGATACGGTATCACGCCCTTCGAGCTGTTGCTCCGCAATAGTCCCAACCGTTGTTCCACCGGCGGTGCCTAGCATAGAGGGTAACAGTGTTGTTGCCCCTTGAACTAACTTACCAGGAACCCCGGGGATAGCTTGAGAAGCTCTTTGTAAAACTTGTGGTACACCCTTACTAGCCGTATACATACCACCGGCTACAGCTCCTACCGTCGGTAAAAAGGATGTATCGGAATCTAAAGCAGTGTCCGAAGGTTGTATCCAAGCATCTTCTACTTGCGCTTGAGCAGATTGTGTCGGTAATACAGGCGGTGCAGTCTGTGCAGTTTGTGTAGCTGTTTGTTGCTCATCTTTTATAAACTCTGCAACTGGGTCTACAAATTTATCGGACATCTTAACCTCCTCGCCTTACTAATAACTCTTGACGGAGTTCATTTAATCTTTCACTTTCCGCTTGATTGATATTACTAGCAACTTTCTTTCGCGTTAACGCAGTCATCTCATCCCATTTGACGTTAAAGTCAACAGCAGCACCGACTGCATCAAACCCTACTGTAGACTTGGTCGCAGAACTGTCTCTGTATTTTCTAGCTTGATTGTACAGATATTGATCTGCATAACTTTCTGTTCGCATAATTGCGACAATACGTCTAATATTCTCAGGTTCTCTACGGATTGTGGGTGTCATGTCTTGAATAGCACGAAGTTCTTTCTCAGACTGTGATCCTTTAAATGTTCCTGCTAATTGTGCAAGTCCTTTATTAGCAAGCCAATCAATAAACTCACCTTGTTCCATTAATTGCTGAACATCTTTCGGATACTCCATCCCAAACCCAGCACCAATTTTAAGTAAGGAGGTCTGGACTCCTGCGAAGGCTCCAGCGTCGCCCCCAGCAGCCTCATAGTCATTTAAGGCAGCCTCAGTAGTGTTCATAGTGCGTAGTGTTGTTACACCTGTTAACGCTTTTTCCGATAAAGCTTGGTAAGCTTCTGCAGCCTGCTCAGCTTGCTTGCGTCCACCACGCTCAGTAACTTCCGCATTAAATAAGTCAGCTAAACCGTCAAGAGAAGTCGTTACCGTAGTACTTCCAGAGGGCTTTGGAGTAATGTTCTTACGAATTGCAGCCTTGCGTTTATCAAACTCTGCTGGGTCTAAAACAGTTTGTAACGGTAACAGAGCTTCTAGTTCGTTAGCTGCTGTAGCAACTGAGTCTGGAGTAGCATTACCAAGAACATTGCTTGGTAGTTCTAAATTTTTTCCTACAAAGTTCTGAGCTTCACTTAATTCATTTGCAGCTTCGTCTAATGTTAAACGACGGTTGTCAACTGATTGAGTCCACTTAAACTCAGTCTTTGCTTGAGCAAACTGATCCTTGTCTAACTTGAACTTATCCTCTGCTAACTTTTCAGCTTTTTGACTTGAGGCTAACTCTCTTCCTTGTTCCATCATTGCAAAAGCAGCTTTTGTCAGACCTGCTGACTTTAACGCTTCCGCTGCTTTAAAGTATGTAGTCGGTTGATTAGGATCAACACTCTGCATAATTGTACTAGCCTGCTCAGCTTGCTTTTCTTCAGTAGTTTTAAGACCGGCAGTTTGTGCAATACCTTCAGCCATCAGCTGTCCAAACAAAGATCCCCCTGAAGCGACTTGGCCTAAAAGCCCCGCCATTGAGCCACCTTGCCCTGCGAGATTCTGTTGTTGTTTAATTAATTCGTCGATGCGTGCTGATCTGATTGTCGCAGGATTTTGGAACAAACCTTTCATGTCTGTAAGAGCCATGTTACTTCCTTATGCGTTGTATTTCAGGAGACCTAAGCCTAATCCTGAAAGTGTGTTCGAAGTATTCAGTCCTGCGGCTAGGTTAGCCTGTGCAGCCCCTAAACCGCCCTGCATCAATGTAGCACCGGCTTGAGCACCGGCTTGTGAAGCACGGCCACCAAACTCTGCACCCATAGTCAATGGAGACATACCAAGCTGTTCAACACCAAAGCCTTGTTGGAATAGCCCTGTACCACGAGCAATCGAAGCATCAAGTTCATTCTGTGCTTGCTGTCTAGCCTGCATAGCCAGTGCTTGATCTGCCATTGCACGAGAGCGATTTATGCCAAGTACATCTGGCTGATACATACCTGATCCTGCACCTGCACCGGCTGCTTCGCCTGCTAAACGCATACCAAGTCGTCCAGTACCAAACAAACGGTTACGCATTGCGATGTCTTCAGCGGCCTGTGTAGGCGCTTGCATAGCTCGCATCTCATCGTAGTACTGTTGTGATGCTTGACCAACGTCTACGCCTTCTGGGAGTGCTTGAGCACCTAAGCCCATCAACGCATCTCTATAGGCTTGTAAGCCAGGGTCAAGAACGTAGCCTGCTTGCTGTGCATCTTCGTCGAAGAATCCAGTACCAAACCCAGTTGTAACTGTGTAGGGTTTAAACTCTGACATAGCTGCGGCTGTTTCGGCTGTACGCTGTTGAGCCGCCGCTGCATCTTGAGCTGCTGAACGGGCTTGGTAGTTACCAAGTAGTCCCAGACCAAGCGAGACGGTTGTAGGGTTTAACCAACTAGCCATTATGCTGTCCTCTTCCACATATATACTGTTATGAATGGCATTAAGTTTGTAGCTCCTGCTTCTGCAAGTGATGCGACACCTTTCTCACCACCTGTCTCTAACACGGTGTCAAACTCAGTGTCTGTACTATCTAGCCCAACAAGAACCTGTCCAGCAGCAAAGGCTTCCCAAGTTCCAAAGCCTAAGAGCGATGACGGGTTAGTTGCAACACTAGCGTTGATGTACACAGAGCCTACAGGATAGCTTTGACGTAATGCAGTCTGTACAAACGCTGTGGTAGCAATTTGAGTTGTTGTAGTACCTGCCCCTGCTGTAGGCGCTAAAGGCGTACCTGTGAGCGTAGGAGAGTTCGAATCAGCCTTCGTAGCAACTGCTTGCTCAATGGCCTCAAACTCATCATCAATCTCAGTACCTTTGACAATCTTAGACGCATTGCCGGAAGGCAGAGCATCTTTAGATGCGAAGTCCGTAAGTTTAGTATAGTTAGACATTAGTAAATCCTGCCTTGTTTTACAAAGATATCCATTTTCTGAATAGAAAGTTCTGCACCATCTACTGTGGCTTCAAAGCCTACTTGTAAGACTTCGCCAGATCCTCCAATTGATGCACGTTGTGTTTCTGCTAGTGTCCCTGATTCAAACTCAGCAATGTTGTACTCACCTTCGCCATACTCAGAGATTGCCTTAGCAGACAACTGAGCTGCAAAGGACTGGTACGCATCTGTGTAATCAAAGCCTGCCTTGAGTACAAAGTCTTGACTAGACCCTCCAATGACTGTCACAGCAAGACGTTTTAATATTTTAAACTGTGTAGCGTTACCAAAGTCAAAGTAGTTGGTGTAGTACTTGAGGCGATACGCATCACCGTTATCTGTGTAGCCTGTGTACTGAGCTAAGCCATCTGTATTAGTAAAGTACAGCTCACCGTTAGCAATCATGTTTGTATGGGTCTGGTTATCCCACACCGTGACACGGGCTGAACCGTCCTGTAAAGGCTGTCGCATGTCGAAACAGTAGATGCTTCGAATAGCAGGAAAGTACAACAGATAGAATGCGTCTTCTGCGTGATATACTGCACGAATCTGTGAGTTAGTAGACGCAGATATAGCACCTACAATGTCGTCTCGTACATTCTTTGAGATGTCGCGCATAGGCTGTGACTTCTCTTGAATGACTCGTCCTAGTGACTGTAAACCTGTTGAGGACAAGAATAAGATATCTTGACCCGTGTTCTGAACACTGTCACGGGCTATACAGCCTACGCCTTTAATTACTTCGACCATCTGCATGTTAGATGGATCAAACGATGTAGAGCTAGACGGGTCATCAAAGATGATGATGTTGTCTGAACAGAAGATAATTAACCGTCCGTTCTGCGCACCGATAGCTGTAATCTCATCATTACCGGCTACCAAGATACTAGAGATGTCTAGTGAGCCTGAGTCACCACTATTCCACGATGCACCATCTAATAGGTTAGACCAGTACAGCGTAGTCTTGTTAGTGGCTGTATTGGCTGCCCAGACTCTACCGTACGCGCTAGATGCAACATTAGCCTGTGGAGGCACACCAGACGCACTAGGAGAGTCTGTCATGTCCTGAATAGCATTATCAGACGGTTTAAAGTAAATAGGCTCGTAACCGGCTTGAAAGCCGTAAGCATGATCGTTAAGTGTAACGAACTGCCAGTTACCGTCAGCAATCGTCTGTGAGCCAGAATATGTAATAGGAGTGAGCGACGAGCCAGAAAAGATATAGAAGGTCGTGTCTGACCAACAGCCAAAGTACTCAACACCGTCAATGTCTACAAAGCGGTAGGCGCCTTGGAGGTCTACGCCTGTAGACTGTGCGACGTATGTCCAGCCTTTGCGAGCCCCTAATCGACCGTACTTGTCAATAACGCAATTGTCAGCCTGTAGAGCGTACCCAGCCGCTAGAGTAATCGAAGACTCCTGCGTGTTGAGTCCAAAGAACCCAGGTGCAGCAATCGATGCGCTTGATAGTTGCTTTGTCATACTACTGCAAAGTCCAGTTCATCAGGATGCTTAGATTGATCTAAAGCAACAGCATCGTTCCAGTTGCGTGTAGCAGTCGCTAAAGCCGATGCAGCTGAAGCTCCATTGTCTTCTCCACGCTCTTCAATGGCTTTAGCGTAGGCTAAGAGCACAACCGGTAAGGAGGGTACATAGATAGTATCGGTGTCTGACGCCATGTCTGCTGTTCGAAGAATGCAGTTGAAGCGTATCGTGTACTCTTTGTCTGGAATAGGATAGATATCAATCTGTGAATCATCGTCAAGCGACAACCCGTTAAACGTGTAGTACATCGGTGATCCGGTGTCTGGAGTATTCAAAGTATACTTCTCATCGAACCAAGACGAAGGACGATAACTCATGAACTGATTACTGGTATCGTTAATGACGTTAAGAATCGTCGCACGATTACCCGCACCATTTAACTCATAGTTGAAGACATCAGCAGTGGTAGTAGCCGAAAGGGTTACACGAAGACCTGACCAGTTCCAAGAGTTTTCAATCTCAGTCTTAGCTTCGTTGACTAGTTCACCAATGAGTTTAGAGTAGGTGGATTCTGACACCGAAGAGACTTCACGCTCTCGTAAGCGTCGTAGGACTTTGTTAACTGCTTCTAAGTATGTCATTTGATCTCTCTATACAGAATATATTAGCACATTTTATGCCAAATGTCAAGCGTTACCACTTGACTTTATCAGCCCAATATGCAGCTGATAGTTTACCTTTGCTGATATTCTTAGCGTGACGGGCTTTAAAGCTTCTCTTACGAGCCTTCTCAGCCTTTGTGCGAGGGCTCTTCCCTGCACCTGATACGCCTTGCTGTCCGAAGCGGATTAGTTTGATTGTGTCGCCCTCTTTAGCCAACACAGCGTGTGACTTTGTAGGGTGACTAGGCGTACGCTTAGGTTTGTTGTAACCGCTAAAGGTTTCACCACGATATGTAATAGCCATTATGTCCACCCCGCATCATACGAACCTGACCACCCGCCAGAGCTAGATGTTGAACTAGATGGTGAGCTACTTGGAGAGTCGTTACCACCACCATCGCTAATGTTAAAGTTATAAGTATTGACTTGTCCTGTGTTAGGGCTTACACCAGTTCTCACATCGGCAACCCCGTTACCAGTACGATCAATATTTAAGTTACCATATTGATCTTGACCTACTACAGTTCCTCCAAAGGCTTGTTGCCCTACTGGAGATGTAGGCGCGGTGTTAGTTGTGTTACTTGTAGTAGCTACAGTCGGCTGAGTCATCATACCAAACCCATAAGGCGAGGTAGCTCTAAAGCCTGTAGCTGCTGTTGCAGGAGTATATCCTGGGGCTAATACAGTTCCGTAGCCTGGAGTGACATTAAAGGGCTGTTGACCTGTCATTAAGCCGTACGTTCGCGAAGGGCGACTAAAGTCTACAGCGCCTGGATAGGTTTGCGTTCTAGCTGCTACATTTCCTAAGCCGGTAATGCCGGGTACGTTAGCTCCTTCGTATGCTGGTTTGTCCTCACCAAAGATATCGCTAAACAGTCCTGTAATACTATACTTATCTACTATCGTAGGTTTGTAACCTTCAGAGACTACGCCAAACTGTCCACTTGTAAGCCCTTGTTGAAGCATACTTGGGTTTTCTTTGATCGCTTCAATCTGTTCTGGTGTGTATCCTTTTGACTCTAACTCATTCTCAAACTGACTAATGGTATCGTAGTCTGCAAACCCACCAAGTAACATTCCAGGGATGCCAGCTATAGAGCCTAAACCAACTGCTGAAGCAGCTTCACCGCTTAACAAGCCTACAGCGCGCTCCATCATGTCTGTCTTGCGCTGTTCAGGCGTTCTAGTGTCACGATTGTTGTCGTCGCCACCGTCACCTGTCTCCTGCTTAATAAGAACACCTAAAGGCTGTGTCGTGATCTCTTCAGCTACAACGTCATCGACTGTCGGGCTATTCGTACCCAACATCATACCACCACGGGCGTCTGCCAGTCGTAGCATATACTGATACAGGCTTTCACCTTCTACACGAGTAGGAAGATCCTTGTACGGATTGTTTGCATCCATAAACTCTGATTGACTAGCCATTACGCACCTTTGCTTTCTTGGTGTTCGACACAACCTTCTTAGTAGACTGCTTCTTCTTACGAGCTGTTGCAGCTCTCTGAGCCCTTGTCAGGCTCTCAGCTTTCTTACGAGGTAAACAGCGATCTGGATCAGATGTATCTGGCGATGTACCACATGCACCTACGATGTCGCCATCGGTGTTAATACGAACCCATTCTTGGTCTACCCACTTCTTTAGATCACCCACGGGACTTCTTAGCCTTCTTAGCGTAGTTAGGGTCTTTGCAATACTTAGATGCCGCCATGTTTGCATACGCAGACGGATAAGTATCGAAGGTCTTCTGCGCCCAGGCTTTACCCTCTGCACAGATCTGGTTAGGCTTCTTAGACTTAGCCACTGTAAGTAGAGCCCGTCAGAGACTTTTGTCCACAGGCAGAGCACTGCTTCTTAGTTTTCTTCTTAGGCGCTTTAGGCTTGTCAGCCTTTGGAAGATCTTTGTCGCCTTCTAAGAAACGTCCTTCGTCGAATGCTTCTGCTGGATCACGATACTTGCTCATCTTAATAGCCCTTCTTACCTAAGCACTTACCTGCGGCTTTACACTTAGCCTTGCTTTTACAGCCTGCACAGGTCTTAAACTGCTTAGGTGCTGTTTTCTTCTTCGTAGCTGCCATTATTTCTTTCCTATCATTTCCATAAGACCTTTACCGGCTTTGACACCGAACGAGGCCAGTACAATTACCATGAGGATCTCATGATACCAAGTCGGCAAAGTTGCCAATGCTGTGAACCCTGATTGGATATGCTCTACCATGCTTGGTATAAAGACAAGTATCAGAGGTATTGAGAACACTATCGTAAGCCACTCGTCTTTCCACGAGTTCTTTGATGCTTCTGCCATGATGCGTTCCCAATCCGCTGTGGACTGTGCCGCTGTTTTCAGTGCGGTGGCTTTGGCCTCTGCGGTGGCCTTGGTTGATTCCGCCTTGGCACTGACCCATGTACCTGCCAAGTTCGTGATAGCTGTGACTAACCCAATCATGTGGCATTACCTGTTACGTCCGTCTGTACACACACTGCTTCATAGTTGATCTTAGGCTGTGGTGCTGTTGCCATGAAATACTCACGGGCTTCAAAGCACTCGTCCATTGTTGCAAACGGGCCTTGAGGATAGACAGCGTAGCCATCAGCTTGAATTAAGATTGCAAATAATAACCACATAAGTGACCTACTGTTTACTGAGCCAGTAGAAGATGTATATCACCAAACCAACGGCTGAGAGAACGCTAATGCCCAAACCAATCCCAACGCACCAATCAACAATCTGTTTCTTGCGTTTAGCTTTCTTGGCTTTCTCTGCTCGTTCAGCG
>Ga0209138_1000657_pt1 | contig 32653 bp, 30 predicted proteins | sample SaaInl3SG_22_DNA_FD_184645 | JGI IMG/M metagenome (GOLD analysis project Ga0209138, IMG submission 184645) | Marine microbial communities from expanding oxygen minimum zones in the Saanich Inlet - ESP_153SG_22_DNA (SPAdes) (version 2) | ecosystem: Environmental > Aquatic > Marine > Intertidal...
CGCCGGTAGATAGGTGGGTAAGACCGTACTTTTCTATCAGTTTGTTGCTTTGCGTACCTTTTCCTGCCCCTGGAGGGCCAAATAAAATAATGTTGAGCATGGTGTTCTTAATTTGGTTGCAAAGGTAGTTTGAAAAAGTGGGCAAGAAAGTCTTCCAACTAAAAAGTATTTATGCTTATTAAGAATCGTACCCCTTTGAAGCTGCAACAGCTATAACGAGCCTATCAAACAACTTGTCTCCAAAGTAGTGACGGTTGAGTTTATAGCAAAATTCATCCAGGTAGTTTTGTAAATATTTATCATCTATTCTGTGATAGATACCGAGTAAGTTTCGTTTTACATTACTGATGGCGATATGTACCCACTTTAGTGATTTCTGTGTTGCTACCTTATCAGATTTAACGGTAATATGCTCTTCTACATAGCCTTCTATATTTGTATAACTTGTGCTTTTATCTGTAGTGACAACAGAAGATGAATCTACATTTTCTTCTATGAAATCATCTATTTCATCTGACCTGTGACTCTCCAGTTTCTGCATTTTAAAGTGCCTGCACAAGTTGGAGATCTGACCTGTTTTAATATCCTCCAGCGGTATAGATTCAGCAGCCACAGCAATGTTAGATGTTCTTTGGCTTCCTCTACCTTTTTTCAAATTACTCTTAGCCCTTTTGCTAGTAGCTGTCACCACATCTGCTTCGTCGAACTCAATCATATCTACCAAAGTATAGCCAGCGTCTCGTTCTCCCATAGCCGCTCTTATACGATGCATCAAAGACCACACAGTCACATAGTGTTTATGACCTATTTGTTTTTGTAGTTCTGTTGCTGATACACCTTTTTTAGAAAAACTCATGAAGGCCATAGCTAAATACCATTTGCGTAATGGTAAGTTACTATTTTGCATAAATGTGCCACTACGAAGGGTAGTCCTAAAACTACAATTGGAACATTTCCATTGCCACTTATTCTTTAACCACCAGTGCGTCTTGCTTTGACACTTCTTACATACTACTCCTTGCTTTTCTCTAACTGCCTTGAAATCAAAGCGACAACTCTCCTCATTTGGAAAGTCTAGTGCGAAATTGATAATATTCATACCACTTTTATTTACCAGAATATAGCATTTTTAAGGTGAAGGGGTACAATAGTTAATAAGCATAAAAGTATTAGATGTTGTAATAACTTTTATACCATTTTGCAAATCTTTTAAGCCCGTGGCTTAATGACACTTGGGGAGAAAATCCTATATATTCTCTAAGTTTTGTAGTGTCGGCGTATGTATGATATACATCTCCGTCTTGCATTTCTTTGTAATTTTTTTTGGCTTTCTTCCCTAAAGCATCTTCTAATTCAGAGATAAAGTCCATCAATTCAACAGGGGAGCTATTCCCTATGTTAAATACTTCAAACGCATTTTCTAGATTATTCTTATCTCGCTTCTCTAGCAATAGCTTTATACTCTTTACAATGTCATCAACATATGTAAAATCTCTACTAAGTTTACCATTATTGAAGATATTTATCGAATCACCCCGAGTGATGAGATTTGAAAAACTAAAGTATGCCATATCTGGTCTGCCCCACTCGCCATATACTGTAAAAAAGCGGAGTGCAGTGGTAGTTATTCCATACAAATGAGCGTAGGAGTGACCTATAACTTCATTGGCTTTTTTAGTTGCTCCGTATAGGCTAATTGGTTGTGAGGTGTCGTCTGTTTCCTTATACGGAACCTCGTTATTCACTCCGTACACAGAAGAACTAGACGCAAAAACAAAATGCTTTATTTTGGCATTTTTTACACACTCACACAGGTTCACAAATTCTATAAGATTACTTTCCACATACGCGTCTGGATTTTCCAAGGAATACCTTACCCCGGCTTGTGCTGCTAAATGTACAACATAGTCAATATTATTCTCACGTAGTACGGTTGCTAACGTTTCTTTATTAGCTAAATCTGAGTGTATAAATTTCAAATTATCTCGAGTAGAGACCCAAGTATCATTTTCTAACCTGATCCCAAGCTCATTTAATCTACTATGCTTGAGACTAGGCTCGTAGTAATCGTTAATATTATCTAAAGCAACAATTTTGTTATCTGATTCAATCAGCAAATATTTTACTAGGTGAAAACCAATAAACCCTGCAGCTCCTGTTACGAGAATATTTTTCATTGTACGGTGCAATATTCGTTAAACAAAGTCCAAAAAGAAAAATAACTTCTAATGTAATCAGTCAAAGGGTTTAAACCTTAGTCTAAGTAACTGCTTGTTTACAAATTCGTTAAGCTCAGGAGCTAGCTTCATTTTGTACGCTACAAAATAGTATATAGCAAATGCCCCTCCTGAGAACGTAAAAATATTTAGAAATCCAGAAGAAAAATGCGGTAAATAATGAGCCAACAAAACCAATATTATTCCCATTGGAATTACTATCAACTCTTTATTAAAATTTGGCTTCAGATTGTATTTAGCTCGAAGAAAACCATACTTCAAGATATTGTAAACAAGAAGAGAAACAACCGTTGCAACTGCACTGCCTTCAATACCATATCCCGGGATTAGTAAGGCGTTTAATCCTACATTGAACACAACAGATATGCCCAAAAAAAGTAACAAGTATCTATAACTCTTAGACATAGCAAGAATCTGACTATTTAAACCTGCTGCCATATCAATAACCTTAGCTGTGCACAACATTATTACAGTCCACTTGGCTAATGCAAACTCATCCCCTTTTGGCATAATAGCAAATAGATCATCAAGCCCAACAATGATGCAAATGAACAGACCTATTGACATTACAATTAGAGACCGAGATGATTGTCCGTAAACTTTATTCAATTCTGAATGATCATTTTCTTTCCAATATCCTGAAATTAAGGGCGTTGCAATTGCCGCCAGCAGACTTAACGGAATAGCTAGCGAGTTTGCTATAAACATACTCCAAGTGTAAAGACCCGTATTATACGAACCTAAAAAAGGGGCAATCATCTGAATATCAATTTGGTTCATCAGAACCGCCCCGAAACTCCCAAGAAAGCTAAATCCTGCAAAATTCAACATTACACGCAATGGCATCTTGCGGTAAATTTCAGACGGGTTAAAAATGGGTTTAAATACGCCTAATGACCTAATGTACCAAAAATAGCAAACCCCTAAGAACAAATAGTAAACGACCAATAACCTAAGCAGTGTGGTGAAAGTATATAATTCTATGAAATAAAATACCACAAAACAAGGCATTGCAAGTTTAATGAAATTGAGCAAAAGATTAGGTATTGCTATCCTACCATGATTACTAGAAAATATCATAGATAACATCACAAAAGGGTGAATAGCGCTTACTACTATAGATGAATACAACGTCGCATCACTGAAACCGTGATTTTCCCTGAAAAACTGTAAAATTTCGACTCTAAACAGTAAGGCGATTAATAAAAACAGTAAAACATTAATCAATGCTCCACCAAAAACTAGCCCATAAAAAAGCTGTTTCTTATATTCATCTTCTTTATAATCAGCATAGAACTTAAATAAAACGCTCCCCATGCCAAATAACAGTAGGGGTCCCAACAGAGCTGCGGTGCTGAAGATATATTGTATCTCACCCAGCTGCCCAAGGGATAGCATCTTCGGATAAACGAAAGTTGAATTCAAAACTCCAAGCAGGACACCTAGGTAGGTTACAGTGCCTGCTTTAAATCCTTGCCTAGCTACTAACCCCATTATTTTTTACTTAGACCAAGTGCCCTTTTAAACTTAACTTTAGTGGGATAAATTCTCCTCAAGATATAATTCTTAAAATCTAATAATTGAAATTTAAGTTTTTTGTCTCTTGCTATAAATGGGGCAAGGTAATCCATCTGCAAGTCGTGTTCTTTCTCTGTAAATGATAAAGTTTCATCACCACCTAGCCCTGCTATTACATACAGTTCTGAATCGTGGTATTCATCTCCTTCTTCAATAGCAAGAACTTTCAATCCATTTTTTATCAGAATATTCGATAATGATTTTTTCGTAAAATAATAATTATGAACTATCCTCGAGAAGTCTCTACTAAATACCAGATCTCCTATGTTATAAGTATCTGGAACAGCTAGGTAAAGTAACCCCCCATCTGCTAAAACATTCTTCACTTTTTGTAAAAAATCATTAGGATAATGCAAATGCTCAAAGACATGACGCAACGTGATAATATCAAACTTCTTACCCCCTTGCATATGCCAATCACTGTCTACGTCGTTAGACAGAACTTCAATCCCCTTTTCATTTAATGCACCTAAAGCTTTTTTAGAAGGTTCGATAGCGTATAGATTTGCTTTTGGATACTTAGAGCCCAAGTACTTCAAATGCGTACCTTCACCACTTCCGACGTCCAATATTTCTAAACTGTCTTCCTTGGAAATAAAAGGTCTTATTCTATTATACAGTGGATTGAACCCCCATTTATAACTTTCATATTCTTCCACAGACATCTGCTGATTTAAAAACGTGGGCCTATAGTATTTGTCGTATGAATTTTCATAGAATTTTAGCAAAGACTCTTTTTCCCATCTTGGATTTTGATAGGCAAAACCGCATTTTTTGCAAATGGCAAAAGACGTGCGGAAATAATCCCTTCCAGATGTAGGTATTTTAGTGTAATCTTTATGTTCACAAATAGGACAGTCGATCTCTTCTTTTCTTGCCATATTATTTAATTTTGTTTCAAAATTAATGCAAGTACGCAATTCCTAACATTTGTAGATGAATATAGTAGCAATAATTCCCGCTAGAGGAGGATCTAAAGGAATACCAATGAAAAACTTGGTCAGGATAAATGAGATTCCACTTATATGTTACTCCATAAAACATGCTCTTCAATCCAAACTAATCGACAAGGTAGTTGTATCTACAGATTCAGAAGAAATCGCTAAAATGTCAAGAGAAGCTGGTGCAGAAGTGCCATTTCTGCGGCCAAAAGAATTAGCTGAAGATAATGTGCTAGATCATCCAGTATATGAGCACGCAATAGACTATTTATTACAAGAAGAAAACTACAAAGCTGACATTGTAGTTCATCTACGACCGACCGCACCCTATCGTAAGGCCAGTTGGGTAGATGATTCCATCAGGCTCCTTATTGACAATAAACGAGCTCATTCTGTAAGATCTGTGTCGCCAGTCAGGCAGCATCCTTATAGGATGTTTGAAATAATGGAAGATGGGTTTCTAGACCCATTGATGAAAGATAAACATCCTGAGCCATACTTACTCCGCAGACAAGACTTGCCGGACTTATTCTACTACAATTGCGTAATTGATATAACAAGATATAGTACTATTAAAGAGTTGAGAAGCATGACTGGTTCCAAAATACTCTCTTATGTTATGGATGATGAAGAAGTGATAGACGTGGACACTCCTTTAGATCTAGAAATAGTCAGAAAAGTATTCAAAAACAAACTATGAAAGTACTCATTTTAGGCTCTGGAATGTATGTTACTGGCAAGGGCCATTCAAAAACGGGCACTATCCTTAGCTCTGTGTTACAAAGCAGTAAGTCGTTACCAATAACTGAAGTCAAAATAGTTTCCTATTCAAAAAGTAGTGAAGGCCACACGTTAACTTCAGCTAAGTATACTAATGATTTGCTTGGCTCAGATGTTCCTGTAAGCTTCTACTGGCTTCAAGATAAAGAGTCAGACTGGCTAGATATTTTTATTAAATCTGAGCAGTTTGATTTTTGTATTAACTCGTTACCCGATCACTTGCATTTTGAATTTGGTAAGCTTACGCTGGAGAATAAACTGCCCACATTAATGGTAAAGCCGCTTACTCCTACTTATAAAGAAGGCTTAAAACTTCAGGAAATCGCCAACACAAACGAAACTTACTGTGCAGTGGAGTTTCACAAACGATGGGATGAGAGTAATCTCTATCTCAAAAATAGTATCGAGCAAAACAGAATAGGCGAACTTCTATACTTTGACGTCAATTATAGTCAACGGGTAGTTATACCTAGTGTTCAGTTTAAAGGTTGGGCTGCTAAGACTAATATTTTTCAATACCTAGGAGTTCATTATGTAGATCTCATTCATTTCATGACTGGAAAATTCCCAAAGCGGCTCAGCGTCTATGGCACCAAAAAGAAACTTCTCAGCTTAGGTCTTGACACGTGGGACTCTGTTCATGTGTCTTCAGTTTGGGGGGATAAAAATAACGATATAGATGATTTTTATGCTCACTTCAATCTCAATTGGATTGATTCCAACAATACCACCGCTATGTCGGACCAGCGAATATCTGCTATAGGCACAGAAGGAAGAATAGACTGCGACCAAAAAAATCGAGGAGTTCAAGAAGTAACAGCTAGTGGAGGTGCTCAAAGCATAAATCCTTACTTCTCTTCATGGATAGCTGGAGCCGATGGTACGCAACACCTGAACGGTTATGGATACAAAAGTATCTATGCATTTGTATCTGATATACACGACTTGATAAACAATAAGACTAACGTTGAACACCTTAATAGAATTAGACCTGGAATAGAAAATAGCCTAGTCTCAACACAATTTATTGACTTGGTAACTCAACAACTTTCATCAAATAATACAAATCAAATTACGATATGACAAAATTTGAAGGTTCACTATTAAAAGCCGAGATATACAATACCTATAAATCAATAGGAGTAAATGAAGATTCTGCCAGACTTGGTGCCGAGTCCATGGTAGAAACCTCACTCCGAGGTGTTGATTCTCACGGAATAAATTTATTCCCACACTATTTTAGATCGTTTCAAAGTGGCAGATTAAATAAAAATCCAAATTTCCAGTTTCACCAAACAAAAGGCTCAGCGGCTCTATTGGATGCGGATCATGCATTGGGTCATCATAGTGGCATTGTTGCTATGGACAAGTGTATTGAGATGGCTGCTGAAAATGGCATAGGTGCTTGCACAGTCACCAACTCTTCACATTACGGTGCCAGTTCTTTTTTTGGTCTACACGCTGCTAAAAAAGAATACATTGGAATGGCCTTTACCAATGCTGATGCTCTCGTAAAAAGTCATAATGGTAAACATAGTTTTTTTGGCACTAATCCTATCTGTTTTTGTGCTCCTCTGAAAGGAGAGGAACCACTATGTTTAGACATGGCAACTTCACTAGTCTCGTGGAATAAGATTAAAAATTACCGAAGAGCTGATGATTTATTAGAACCTCATTGGGCATTCGACAATAATGGAAATCCTGTCACAAATCCACACGAAGCCGCTTCACTTAGCCCTGCTGGAGATTACAAGGGTTTCGGCCTAGGCATGATGGTAGAAGTGCTTTGTGCTATGTTGAGTGGCAGTGTTATGGCAAAAGATATGCAAGCAATGTTCACTTCTCCTCCAGAGGCACAGAGGCAAGTAAGTCATTTCTTCGTGGCTTTGGATATTAGTTCATTCAATAATAAAGATTTGTTCATTAACAATTTAACAGATATGGTTCACCGTCTGAGAAAAGAACCCTCTATAGCACAAGAATCTGTTATGGCCCCTGGTGACCCTGAGAAGATCACTTTTGCTCAGCGTATAAATGACGGTATCCCCTGTTTTGACGAAATCATAAAAGAGTACATTGACATCAACCCTGAATTTAAAAAATGTCTAAAAAGCAAACATTAGTCGACATAATAAATCTAAACGCGGAAGCATCTTGCCTCAGTACAAAAAGGTGGCTTAAAGCACTGGATGGAGGAACAGATTCTGAATTATATCAAATCCTAACTTTATACGTCCAGGCAGATCTAAAAATAACATTGGGAATAGTAGGCAGTACTTTAGCTGAAATTGAAGAATTTAATCCTGAATGCATAAAATTAATAAATCGACACCCTGAAAACTTTGAAATTCTAATCAGACCGTTCATTCACTCCTTGTCAATATTGTGGTCTAATGATACATTCTTGTACAATTATGAACTGGGAAAAAAATACATAGAAGACAGACTTGACAACTGCATAAACTGGTATCTTCCGCCAGAATTCGCATTGCGAAATAGCCACATCTATGGCTTAAGTAGATTGAGCTGTGCAGGAACCTTTATTCACCCTAAAAGAGTGAAAGCAGACACGAAATCTTCATTGCCAAATGGGCCATTCACACTGGTATCCATTCAAAATATAAAGATGCCTTGCATCAATTTTACAGAAAACTACGATACTCATTACCTCGATCAGCTGCAGGTTTTCGATTCAAATGTTTCTTTTAATGAAGATGTCATTTATGGATGGAGAGATGGAGAAAGCCCGTTTTTCTTGCCTAATAGTGTGCAGCGGGAAGAAATTTTTGTTAGAAACTCTAAAAAAAGCTTTAATCGTATCTTTCTAAGTGAAGCTCTAGCCGAATCGGAAATAGATAGTGTACCAACTATACATTCATATCCTCAAAATTCTCTTCTACCATGGCTAGGAAATTTTAGACTTTTTTGGTTAACCACCGAAATTAAAAATATTGAAAAGACATTCCATCAACTCAGTATTACTAAGCAAATAGTTTTCTTAAACTTACTTAATAGCGATATTCTTTCGAGCATTGAAAAAAACGACGTAACGGTAACCTTAAAACAACTGAACGACAATACGAGTAGCCCATATGTTATTAGGCGTAAAGAGAGAAATCTGGATGCAGAAGAGATTCTATTTATTTTCAATAATTTTAATGAGCAACAGATTGAAGAATATATTGAAAATGCTTCAAGTAATTTCTTTATAAAAATTAGAGCTCGTTACAAAGCTGCCTTATCTGTTTCTTAAAAATTTACTAAGGCGAGCTCAAAAATTTTCTCAATTTAACATTATATCTCTTGGCTGATTCGACTATTCTTTCTCTGTGAATATCTGGCTCTTTTACCATTGAATTTAGTAAATTACTCATCTCGTCATAAGAATTTGCCTGTGGAAAGCCTATATCTACAAAATCTTGAACAAATGAACGTCTTGATGTAGGATTCATGAAAAAACCTAGCTTCCCTTTACGCATAGCATCTAGTACTGAAAGCGAGTACTCCGATATGAATATATCTCCTCGCTCCCAATCACGATCAAGTGAAACATTAGAAACCGACAGGTTTTCTATACCCGATTCACTCACAAATTGTTTGATACGATTCACCGAATTAGTGCCTTCTGCTATTGCAGTATTCATAGTTGGATGGGGTCTAATAATGAACTGTAGTGTCTCATTTTCTTTTGCTAGAAGTGCAAAATGCTCAATCAGCTTATCGGTATCTGACCTATTAATAAGAAATGTCCAATCCCCTGTATGATTTATTGACAGCACTACAACCTTAGGATTACGATATATCTCCTTCTCTGTGCCCTCAATATTAAAATAGGATATTTTTAAAGGCCCATATGGCTTAATGACCTCTTTTCCACTACCCTTAAAATAGGCATAGTCATACATGTCTCTGACAATAATTTTTCCAAGAAATATCATTCTTGAGTAAACGAATTCTGGATAATTCGAAGGCCTAAATGCATCTTCAAATATAAATAATGGGATTTCGGGGGCATTAATAAATTGCCTTAATTTCGGGTATTCGTGAAGTGCGGTAGCCCAATGAACAATAATACCTTTACTCTTTGCAATATGCTTCACAAACCTCTCAAAAACTTTATCGCGAGAATTATTTCTCGTTATTGAAAGATGCTTTATTGGATTAAACTTCACCTCTTGGATCACAACATCTTCTTGAAAATGTAACCTTCTTAATGAATGAAAAATAAAATGCTCCTTTTCAAAATCTACGAGATAGAAGACTCTTGGAGTCAATTGCTGATATAGTTTTAATATAGAGAGTCCAAAGGATTCGAAAATTTTCAACTTTTTGACTATAAAAGTAAGTCGTTTTACCCAATGATATCTTGGAGGTGGAATCAGTCTTTTAGCTCCAACTTCGGCCCAATACTTATTACTAATGCCTAAATTATAAGTCTCCACCAATGTTGACCAGTAGAATATTTTGTCAATATCATATAACTTCAATAATTCTTCATGAATCCGCTTATTCCTGAGGTAAACCATCACGTGTTTATGCATTCGAGGGCTTTCCCAGTGATTGGCTGAATTAATTGTAAGGCTTTCAAAAGTTAGCTTATCATAATCAAGCATTTCATCATCAGACAAAAATTCTCCAAAGTCAATAAATATGAGATTCTTGTCTTTAGTCAAATTTTGCAATTGCCTTTTCTCAGTAAAAAAGTAATAATGGGTTGATAGTAAAACGAAATTATTTAATTCAGAGGACTGAATTATTTTCTGAACCAGCTTGAAATCGACATCCTGGTTGACAACTAATAATCCGACTATGCTTTTTGCCATTGATGAATTTTTAAACCTTCTGCTCTAACCGAACACATTAAATTTCTTTTTAACATAGGAATGTCCAACAAAGCTGGTTAGATAATAGAGAATAGTTTTCAAGGTAAACTCAGATTTTAAAAAGTAGAACCTTGATTTTTTCATATTACCTATCACATAGTAATACCTAGCTAATGTGCCATGAATGCGTTTATAGGATTGCAAACACTGTTTAGGATACTTCTCCCAAAAATCTTCAAGTGTCAATAGACTATAATAAAAGTCCTTCATCCGATATTCTTCATTGAAAGATAAATTTTTATCAAGGATAATTCTATTGTACAAAGACCTATTCACTTCAACGGCTTTTTGTCCTTCAAACAGCCTTAATAACCAATCAAAATCGACCATGCCAAAATGTTCTTCGAATAATATAGATTTAAGATTAGCATTAAACATTATACTCCCTAAATAAATATTTTGGCCGCTTTTTTTCTTAAGTAGTTTGTTGAAAAACGTAACGTTATTATCATAGATGATATAAGGTTCACTACTTTTATTAACCAATTTAGTTACAGTTCCATCAGACTTATTAACTATAGAAAATCCTGATGAAACTATAGGGGCCAAATGGCTAACTTCAAGCTGAGCTAACAGCTTATTTGGGAGCCATTGGTCGTCGTGATCAACAATACAAATGAATTGGCCAGCTGCTTCCTTTAGCCCTATATTCCTACCTTTATTTGGGCCTCCACTATTTTGACCGGTAGAAACGAACTTAACATCCCTTTCTGCCAAAATCTCTTGAGTGCCGTCTGTAGAACAATCATCTACAACTATTATTTCTAAATCAAACTTTTTGCCAGCACCGTTTTGTTTCAGAATACTATCCAAAGTCTCCTGAATATAATCTGCAGAATTATATGTCGTTATGATAATCGAAATTTTAATCACGGTAGATTCTTAGTTCTAAAATGGCTGATGACGTATGTGAAAATTGATACAACCCAATATCATTGTCTATTAATAATGAAGGCACAAGCGTCACCTTTCTTTTCTTTATTTAGTTTCTTAGCCCTCTGTTTGTAATTATTAATTTCAGATTTAGAAAAAAGACTGCTGTCTTTTGTGTCATCCATTAATGGGATATCCTTCAGATATCGTTCGCTACCTAAAAATTGAAATTCCGAAGAATCATACACAACCTTCTCTACTTTCAAAGATGCTTTCTCACACAGAATATCCATGCTCTTTTGAGAATGGAGAAATAAATGCCGAGGGGCATCCAGTTGCACCCAATTCTCTCTGTAATGCTCCCAAGCGTATGAAGATGTAGTAGGTATCCTAATGATACACGAACCTCCCTTATTCAATAACTTAGAAACGGTTTGCATTGTTTCCGACGGGTCGTGCATATGCTCAAAAGAGTGATGAAACATAATTACATCTTGCTTCTCCGTAACTTCATGAATGGTCTTTTTGTAAATTTTAAGACCGTCTCCATAATTGATCTCATTCTCTATATAAGGATCTGCACCTGAAATATTGTCAAACCCAAGCTTTTTTAGCTCCAATAGTATAGCCCCAGTACCACATCCAACGTCGAGTATTTTAGTACTCTTTGTGACAGACACTTCTGAGAGTATTTGCAACTTAATATTTGGGACACGCTTTGAAACCAATTTTCCAAAAAAACCTTTCTTGAAAACAGAGTAATTATCTCTCTTTTTCTTTATGAAATCAATAATACGTGACTTCGATTTTCTTGCCGCAAAACTGTAATAATTAGAAGGGTAATATTCTGAAATGTTTTTTGGAATATCATCCAACTGAAGACAACCGCAATCCTCACATTCAGTGTAAGAAAATTCATCTCTTAAACCAAACATCATTTCTCTAACATTATATTTAATCAGAGATTCTGAATTACCGCATATTTTACATTCCATTTTAATATTCTTCAATTTTCGTTCATTTACTGCAAATACGTAGTATGCAAAAATAACATTTAGTTAATCAATACTTTTTAATATATGGTTGTGTAAAAAAGAATTTAATACTTAAAGAATTGTAGTCTGGAATGTATTCAGCACCTTTGCAAGGTCATTTTTGGATAAGAAAAAAAAGATATTACTATTAACTTACTACTGGCCACCTAGTGGAGGTGCAGGTGTGCAACGTTGGTTAAAACTGAGTCACTACCTTGCCGAACAAGGAGTAGAAGTACACGTACTAACACCTCGTGGTGACTACGCAAGCTACACCACCCTAGACCCTACGTTGCAAAATGACATCCACCCTGATGTAAAACTGCACCAAACCAAGTCTTTTGAACCCCTTGGAATTTTTGCCAAACTATTTGGCAAAAAAAGCATTCCCTCTGCCGGATTTGGAAACGTAGATAAAAAGAACTGGAAACAACAACTAGTAATCTTTCTTCGGACCAACCTATTCATCCCCGACCCCCGAAAATATTGGAAACCTTATGCCTACAAAACAGCTAAGGAAATCGTAAGACAACACGGCATCACCAATATTATCACTTCCAGCCCGCCACATTCCGTACAGCTTATAGGTAAGAAGCTCAAACGTAAGCTCAACGTAAATTGGATTGCAGACTTTAGGGATATGTGGACCGACATATACTATTACGAGCTGCTGAATCATAGTCGTCTCTCGCACATTATGAATCTGCGTATGGAACGTAAGGTCATAGAGCAAGCAGACCATATTGTCACTGCTACGCCTGTATATATTCCATTTTTTGCGTCAAAATCGAGCAAGGTAAACAGTGATAAATTCACATCTATACCCAATGGGTACGATCCTAAGGATTTTGAAGATTTTGATTACGGCAAAAACGATGTTTTCACGATTACCTACACGGGCACGATAAGCGAGCAGTATAATATCAATCCGTTTCTGGATGCATTATCTTCATTAAAGGATAGTATAGAATTTAAACTCCAGTTTGTTGGTTCGGTATACCCTCAGCTGCACGAGGAGCTAGAGCAACGCAACCTCAGAAAGCACACTTTATTTAGTGACTATGTGCCGCATAAAGAGAGCATCCGCTACTTACAAAAATCGAGCCTTTTGCTCGTATGCGGACCATTAAATAAAGACAAGAAAGAAGGGGGAATCCCGGCCAAAGTATATGAGTACCTAGCTGCCCGCAAGCCGATTATTTACATTGGCAAAGTAGATGGATTTGTAGCTCAAATCTTAGAAGAAACAGCAGCAGGACAGTCCTTCGATACTGATGTCCCAGCAATAACAGCTTATCTTAATAAAGTACACGAGGATTGGCAAAGTGGTAAAGCCATTTTGCCAGAAAATAAAGCTGTACTAGTCTATAGCCGTCCGTTGCAGGCTTCTCGCTTCAAAGATTTGCTCGTGTAATAGACTCGCTCTACCGCTTGTTACTTCGCAAAGTAATTCTATTTTTGAGCCTACGCTTTATGAATAAAATAAAATCACTCTGGAGTAGGTATAAGAATGAAGTTCTTGCTCTACTTGCTGTACTTGTTATTTCTGCTCTTTTTGTCCCTTCTAATTTCAAAGGCAAAGCTCCCATTCAGAGCGACATCACCCAATACAAAGGTGCTGCAAGTGAGATTACTGCTTATGGCAAAACGGATGAAAACATTATATGGACAAACGCCCTATTCGCAGGAATGCCTGCTTATGCCATCCAAAATCAAGGCACACAGACTGTACTTCAGCATCTGAAATTTCCGTCACACCCGCGTATTTGGGCACAACTATTCTTATACCTGATATGTGCCTTCATTATGCTCAAGTCATTTGAAGTACGCACGTGGCTTGCTGTTATCGGAGCGATAGGCATAGGTTTCGCCACTGAGAATTTTACCATACTAGCCGTAGGGCATAATACCAAAGCAGCAGCCATAGGATACCTACCTCTTGTCATTGCAGGGTGTCAGTATCTTTTCCGCAAGAAATACCTGTTTGGTCTCACGGTATTGTCTGCTGGATTTGCGTTGCAAATTTTTGTAAATCACGTGCAGATAACCTATTACGGTGGGTTTATGGTGGTGTTGTTTTTTATATTCCAGTTAGTAAAACATATCCAAGAAAATAAGATTAAGGATTACGCCATTGCCGCCATTCTCGCTCTAGCTGGAGCAGGTATTGCTGTAGGTGCGAATAGTCTTAACCTATTACTTCTTAATGAATATGCCGAAGACTCGATACGTGGCGAAAGTGCTCTTACCATCACACCTGATAGTAAGACTAACGACAATGTACAAAATGGCTTGACGAAAGACTACGTATTCTCCTACAGTATGGGCTGGACCGATGCAATGGCTACTTTCATTCCCAATTATAGTGGCGGTGATTCCGACAAATTAGGACTATACTACGGAGAAATAGGCAGCACATCTGGCCCTAAGTACCTTGGAGCTACAATGTTTATACTTATGCTTCTTGGCCTAGTTTTGGTGAAAGGTCCCAAAAAATGGTGGCTAGTAGCAACGATTATACTAACCATTGTACTATCCATGGGTGGCAATCATTTTGTAGGCTTCAATACCTTTATGTACGAACACTTTCCGCTCTACAACAAGTTTAGAGCTCCGAGTATGATGGTGGTTCTCTTACAACTAAGTGTGGGGTTACTGGCTATTTTAGGATTAGAACAATTATTCAAGGATTCTAATGCATTTCAAGCTAATAAAATTGGAGTGTTGATTGCTGGAGGGTTCGGATTACTCACAGTTTTCTTACTCACTTTTACAGGAACACTGTTGAATGATTTCAATACTAATCCAAAGGTAAATGAGCAAGGAGTAGTAATGTATGATGCCGATACAGAGTATGCCAAACGAGCTCTTTCACAACAAAAACAGCCTGTAAACCAAGTGAATATCGACCGCTTCAGAGATATGCTGAGTGAAAATCGTATAGAAGAAATGAAATCTGATGGTATCAGAAGTCTATTTTTTATCATCGCGATGCTATTCGCAGTATGTTTTATGGGTGTAAATAAGTTAGACAAAAAATACGCTTTGGTTATTATTGGCCTACTGGTTACGCTTGATATGTGGACAGTTGGAAAACGTTATTTGGATGATAAAGACTTTAAGAAAAACAGAGTACTCGCTCAACCATTTACCCCATATCAGGCAGACTTAGCTATACAGCAGGACAAGTCTTATTATAGGGTACTAGACCTTACTCAATCTCCTATCAATAGTAATCGATGTGCAAATTTTCATAAATCTATCGGTGGATATAGTGCTGCCAAGATTCGTCGTTTTCAGGATCTTTGGGATTGGTACTTAATACGCGACCTACAGCAAGGAAAGGTTCAGAATAACCCAATTCTCAATATGCTCAATATGAAGTACTTCATATATCCCAATCAGCAGCAGCAAGGCGGGCAACCTATGTACGGCCAAAATACCAATGCACTGGGCAATGCGTGGATTGTCCCTAATATACGTGTAGTAGCTAATGCAGACAGTGCAATACTTGCTCTTGGTGAATTAGATACCCGCACCAATGGTGTGGTAGAACAAGAATTTGCTGACCGAGTAAGTAAAAATAATGCCGTAGATAGTAATGCAACCATCACTTTTGACAAGTATCACCCGGAGCAGATGGAATATACTTACTCGAGTTCTCAGGAAAGCAATGTCGTATTCTCGGAAGTGTTTTATGACAAGGGATGGAATGCATACATAGACAATGAGCTTGTGGACCATTATAGAGTAAACTATATCTTACGTGGGCTCAGAGTGCCCGCAGGTAAGCATAAGATTGTTTTTAAATTTGAACCAAAGACCTATGAGCTAGGAAGTACCTTATCTTTATCTTTTGGTGCAATTATTTATTTACTAATTGCCCTCTCATTAGGTCTCTGGATAAAAAGCGAATTCTTTAGCCCAAAAGAAGTTTAGTAAAAATGCAATTTGGAGATGTACCTGGACTGGCCAAGTTAAAAACCAAGCTCGCTACGAGTGTGAACAAGGGAAAGCTACCTCACGCGTTGTTACTACTTGGTAATGAAGGCAGTGGTAAGCTTGCTCTGGCTTATGCTCTTACTTCATATATATACTGCACCAATAGGCAAAATGACGATTCGTGCGGGGAGTGTAGCAGTTGCCGAAAAATAGGCAGCCACACCCACCCTGATGTGCATTACACCATGCCGCTCACCAATAACAGCACGAGTGCCAAAAAACCAATAAGTACTGATTTCATAACGCAATGGCGAGAGTTTAATAAGGATCATACTTTTTTTAACACTGCCGATTGGGTATCCGTCATAGCCAAAGACGAAAACAAGCAACCCAATATATACCGTGAGGAAACACGAAGCATACTCTCCAAACTCTCGTTAAAACCTTATGAAGGCGAAGCAAAAACACTCATCATTTGGATGCCGGAGTATCTGAAAACAGAGAGTAATGCCCTGCTCAAAATCATAGAAGAACCACCACAAAAAACATATTTCATACTCGTAGCAGAAGATAGCGACGAACTACTGACTACCATTACCAGTAGAACACAACTGGTAAAAGTGCCCACCTATACCGAAGAAGAAACGGAGGCCTACCTCAAAGAAAAATACAACCTAGAAAGCACCAAAGCCGAACAACTAAGCTACTTAGCCGAGGGTAATTTTCGCAAAGCTATCAGCCTAGTAGAAAGCGTAGAAGATAATTACAGTGCCTTATTCAGAGAGTGGATGGTGGCGTGCTATACCAACAACCTAGCCAAGGCTTATGAAATAGGCGAATCACTGCACAAGAGCGGGCGTACACAAACCCAACTTTTCTTGACCAACGGACTGGCTATTTTAAGACAGAGTCTGCTCCACAAAATGGTAGATAACTATCAAATAAAAGCAGAGAAGGAGCAACAAGATTTCATCAAAAAATTTAGCACCACGCTAAATGCAGCGTGCATAGAAAAAAGTTACGAGCAAATAAATGAGGTGATTTACCAGATAAAACGAAACTCCAATGGTAAGATGACGCTTTTTCACTTGAGTCTAAACCTAAGATACAACTTCGTACGTAAATAAATGATTAGCAACAATATAGAAAAGATATTAATCCTCGCCCCTCATACAGATGATGGCGAATTTGGCTGCGGAGCAAGTATATACAAGTGGGCACAAGAAGGCAAGCAGGTATACTATGCTACGTTCTCTGCCTGCAAGCAATCCGTTCTTCCTCAATTTCCTGAGGACATACTCATCACCGAGGTAAAAGCAGCTACTCAAGTGCTGGGTGTGAGACCTGAGAATTTGATTTTGTATGATTATGAAGTAAGAACCTTCAACTATCACCGACAAGAAATTTTAGATGATCTCATAAAACTAAGAGAGAAGATACAGCCCGATTTGGTCGTTATGCCATCGCTCAATGATATACACCAAGACCACAAAACCATCGCCGAAGAAGGTGTAAGAGCTTTCAAGTTTTATAGCATATTAAGCTACGAGATGCCTTGGAATAATTTGGTATTTAATACTACGTGCTTTAATACACTGACACCGGAGCACGTAGAGCAAAAAATAACGGCACTCAAAAAGTATGAGTCACAAGCCCACCGTCCGTATAGCAATCCTGAATTTATCAAGGGACTAGCACTCAGCAGAGGCATACAAGTAAACGCACCTTTTGCAGAAGTTTTTGAAGTAGTACGTTGGAAACTATAAATCGTATACTCGTCACTGGCGGAGGAGCTCCCGGTGCTCCCGGCATTATAAAAGCCATAAAATCAGCCCATCCTGATGTAATCATATACGCGTGTGACGCCCAACCTGATACCGCAGGCAAGCTATTAGCTCACCGCTATTTTACAGTGCCATTGGGTACGGATCCTGCTTTCTCAGACACCCTACTAGCTCAATGCAAAAAGGGGCAAATACAAGCCATACTGCCTATTACCACACGTGAACTAGAACCACTCAGCCGATCTAAGGATACATTTGCCAAAGCAGGAATTCGCGTAATAGTAAGCGACTTACACGACCTTACTATAGCCAACGATAAAGGGAAGCTCTATCAGCACCTGAGCGATAACGGCATTGCGGTACCGCAATTTGGAGTGGCGACTAATTACGATGAATTTCTTGCGATACAAAAGAGGCTTAAAACCACTGAATCCAAATACATTGTAAAACCATGTAGAGCCAACGGAAGCAGAGGTTTTAGGATAGTGGATAGCAGCATAAGCAAGCACGATCTCCTTTTTAACCACAAACCAAACAGTACGTACATTACTGAAAATGAGCTTAGTGAAATACTCCAAGAGTCATTTCCGCCACTACTCGTTTCTGAATATTTACCCGGCCAAGAATACACCGTAGATTGCCTAGTGAATAAGGGCACACCACTACTCATAATACCACGTAGCAGAGACAAAATGAATGCCGGCATCAGCGTAGCTGGGCGTATAGAAAATCACCCCGAAATCATAGCCTATTGCACTCAAATACTCGCCACATTAAACCTGCATGGCCCAATAGGTATTCAGGTAAAAATGAGTACAAAAGGACAACCCCTGTTGGTAGAAATAAATCCAAGGATACAAGGAACTACCGTAGCCTTACAAGGAGCTGGGGTAAATATTCCTTCGTTATGTCTATCTCCTGATTTCAATGTAGCAAAATTGAACGATTACCCGATAAAATGGGGCACCCAATTTGTTCGTCATTACGAAGAGCTATATTTCTAAGTCATTTCATTTTTTTTGAGATATATTTGACCGATGTATGCAATTAACCTAGCGGTCACCCGCTAAGGTACAATAAGCAAGCATACATGTGCGGTTTGAAACGAACACCTAAACCGCCATAACAAACTGATAAACAAGTCCTTCGGGCAATAAATATATGGGATGCGGAAGTTGCGGAAATAATAATGGGAGCCACAGCCCTGGATGTGGAAATAACGGCAGCTGCTCTACGGGGAGTTGCAATAAATTGAATGTGTACAATTGGCTTACTGATGTGGTGCTGCCAGAAGACTATGAGCCTTTTAACATCGTAGAAATTCGTTTCAAAGGAAGTAAGAAACAGTTTTATCGCAATGTAAATCACCTTGAATTATTCACAGGTGATAAGGTGATTGTAGACTCGGACATAGGGTACGATGTGGGGGAAGTATCGCTAGCAGGTGAGCTGGTAAAACTACACCTCAAAAAATATGGTGTAGACGAAAATAACTCAGAGATGCGTACCATACGAAGCATTGCAACTGAGGAACAAATACAGAAATACGACCACTTCAAAAGCTTAGAACAAAAAACACTAGAGGAAGCTCGAACTATCGCCCTGCAGCTTCGCTTAAAAATGAAAATAAGCGACATTGAGTTTCAAGGGGATGGTAAAAAAGTGACATTTTATTACACTGCAGAAGGTCGTGTAGACTTCAGAGAATTGATACGCCGATACGCTTCATCATTCAAGAGCCGCATACAGATGCTACAAGTAAGCTACCGTGAAGAAGCTTCACGACTAGGCGGCATAGGAACTTGCGGAAGAGAACTGTGCTGTAGTACCTGGCTTACCGATTACAAGGTAGTGAGCATGGGGGCTCCTAAGACGCAGAACTTGAGTATCAATATGCTCAAACTAAGTGGACAATGCGGCAGACTAAAATGCTGTTTAAACTATGAGCTAGAAACCTACCACGAAGCATTAAAAGAATTCCCAAATGAGAAGGTGAAACTTAAGACAGAATCAGGACTCGCTAGTCTGCGAAAGATTGACATTCTGAAAGGGACTGCTTGGTACTGCTACGAAAAAAGCTTTGACTGGATACCACTCGACTTAAAACGTGTAAACGAGATTATCGCCTTAAACAAAAAAGGCAAAACACCTCCAACGCTAAGCGATACCGCTCTGGGTGCAGAAGTGGCCTTCAAAACATTGGAGTACAAAGATGACCTACTAGGAGATACTGACCTTACCCGTATGGATGATAAAAATCGCAGAGGAGGAAACAGAAATAAAGGTAAGGGGGGAAAGCCAAGAAACGATAGAAATCGCAACCAGCCTAAAGGCAAAGGAGGCAAACCAAGAAACGACCGTAACAGAACAGACAAGCCGAAAGGTGATAAACCGCAGAGCGATAAACCCAGAGGTGAACGCACGGGTAATCCACGTAAGAAAACGAGCAATCGCAAACCTAACCCAAACAGAAAACCACAAGGAGATAAAAAAGGGCCATCTCCTGAGAATATAGGATAAGTATGCAAGAACGGCACTCTAACAGAAAGCGGTACTTTTATGAGCAAGGGCTAACTACTGAGAAACATGTAATTCCCTACATATCAGACCTTATCACCATAACCCCAGAAACATCCGTACTAGAAATAGGATGTGGCGAGGCAGGAAATCTCAAGCCATTTTTGGACATGGGATGCAAACGTGTAGTGGGTATTGACATTTCTGAAGGGCGCATAGAAAACGGCAAAAAATTCTTTGCTGACCATCCTAATGTAGCAAACCTTGAACTGATAGCGGAAGACATATATGACACGGTATCGCCCGAAGAGTTTGATGTCATTATCAGTAGAGACGTAATAGAGCATATCCCCAACCAAGAAGTATTCATGAGAAGGTGTCGCGATTTTATGAAACCCAATGGCATTTACTTCATAGGTTTCCCACCGTGGCATAATCCTTTTGGAGGTCATCAGCAGCTATTAGAGCATACGTTTTTCTCTAAGCTGCCGTACTTTCATATTTTACCGCGAGGTATCTATAAGGGTTTTCTTAAGCTCATCGGCGAATCTGACGTCAAAATAAAAGGAATGCTCGAAATATATGATACACGTATTACCATAGATCGCCTAAATAAAATCTTGAAAAAGAACGACTACTCCGTCCTGAAGAAGACGATGTGGCTTTTTAACCCGAACTACGAAACTAAGTTTGGGCTAAAACCACGCAAGCAGATAGGTTTACTCTCAGGCATCCCATTTTTACGAAATTTCTTCGTCACGGCTGCTTACTATGCTGTAAGAGCAAATAAATAATAGTTATAGACTATTGTTTGACAAAACCTAGATTTGAAACTGGTTGTACAACTTATAAAGTAATTACCCTTCCAGATTCACACGATTACGAATGGATCGTGCTAAGGTCATTTCGTCGGCGTACTCTAGCTCTCCTCCAACGGATATCCCCTTACTTAGAGTACTTACTTTTAGGTTGAGCTCACGGAGTTTTTTGGCAATGTAGTATTCCGTGGTATCCCCTTCTAAGGTTGAACTCAGGGCTATGATTGCTTCTTTGATAGTGCCTTGTTCTACCCGAGCCAAGAGTTGCGGTATTTTGATATCACTAGGCCCTATGCCGTCTACAGGCGATATTAAGCCCCCTAGCACGTGAAAATGCCCATTATACTGCCCCGTATTCTCTATAGCTATTACATCTTGAAAATCCTTTACAACACAAACCACACTCTCATCCTTACTTGGCGAGTTACATACATTGCATAACTCGGCATCACTTATATTAAAACATTGCCTACAAAACTTTATCTCAGTTCGCATATTTATGAGAGCCTGACTAAGGTCTATGGTGTCGCCTTCTGATTTTTTGAGTAAATGTAGAGCCATACGCAGAGCACTCTTATGCCCCACTCCCGGAAATTTGGAGAGTTGCTCAACGGCCTTATTGATAAGATTGGACGACGTACTCATATGATTATGAAGCAAATGTAAATACTGACATTAAGAATACAACATATATTGCTAGGATGTGTTTAACTTGCACTTACCAATTTGGAATACACAGATAAAATAGTAGTAAACGCAGCACCACGATACGAACCCGCTCACAAAGTACGTGGAGCTCGCCACGTATTTAGCTATACCGTTACCGTGACCAATAATGGTTATGAGACGGTGCAGTTGCTCCGTAGGCATTGGTTTATCACTGATGGCATATTTGCGGAGCGGGAGGTAGAAGGTGAAGGCGTAATAGGGCAGCAACCTACCTTAGAACCTGGCGAAAGCTTTGACTACCAATCATGGTGTCCCTTATCCGAAGATTATGGCAGTATGAGAGGTTACTTTACCTTTCAAGAACTGAGAACAAGAAAAATGGTGCAAGCAGAAATAGAAACATTCTTACTCATGCCAGAAGAGGCGTTAAACTAAAGAATAAATAATGCCTATAGCTCCTACGACAAAACAGTAGTAGGCAAAATAAGACAATTTACTTTTTTTCACTATCGCTATCATCCACTGGCAGGCTATTATGCCAGAAACTAATGCTGCAACAAAACCTACAGCAAACGGCATAGCCAAATCATCTGAGAGCACTAACTTTCCATCCAGCACATCTTTTGCCATTTTGCCAATGATGAGTGGCACGACCATCAGAAATGAGAAACGAGCAGCCTGGGATCTATCTATATTGAGAAGTATAGATGTAGAAATAGTAGCACCTGATCTGGATATACCTGGTAATATGGCTATGGCCTGAGCAATGCCGATGAGTAGTGATTTCCCTACTGTTAGTTTTTTAGTGCCCGGGCGTGTAGTTTTTTCTGCAAATAGAAGCAATGCTCCTGTGAGTAGCAACATCACACATACCAATAATACTTGCCCTTCGAATAGTTGTTCTAATACTTCATCAAAAAAAAGACCAACTATAACCGCTGGCACCATAGATACAATTACAAAAAGAGTGAATTGCTTTTGCTCTTTGTCATTCTTAGAAAATAACCCTTTCAGGATAGCAACGATGTCTTTTCTAAATACAAGTATGGTAGCCAATGCCGTGGCCGCATGTAGCACTACACTTAGTAGCTCCTCTTGCTCTTTTAGACTGGCAGTACCTAGTATGGCCTGCCCAAGCTCTATATGCCCGCTGCTACTAACAGGCAAAAACTCCGTAAGTCCCTGAATAATACCAAGAACTATAGATTCCCAAATTGACATTACTGGTCCTTAGGTTTTTTCATTATGGCGAATATCTCTATCGCAAATCCAAGCACCACTACCACTGGAGCGAGCTTAGTCTTTCTGAAATCGTATATATCTTCGTTGCCATACATCAATGCAAAACCAATTATAACTACTAAGAGGCCAATGAGCATCCACATATAGTTGTCTTTGGTAAATACAAACTGATTTTTTGCGGGGGTATTACTATCTGATTTTTTAGTGCTTGACATCTTATTTTATTTCAATATTGGTTGCATTTTCAGAACAAGTCTTTAAGACAAATCTGTTTTTGTATAGTGGACAAAAATAACATCTAATTGTAATGCACCCAATTTTGAGTGAATAGTTGGCAAAAGTGCCTGTTTGCTAAACGATGGGTTGATGACTTTAGTTGCTTTACAATGTGAAAAATGCTGCTCTACCTCATTTTTTTTAACGAAGTTGTTTAAACCTAAGGGCTAAACTCAACTTTTAAAAGAGTTTGTATTAGAGCTAAAATAACTGCAAAGTAAAGGTGCTCATCCTAGTCAAATCGGAACAGGGGTGTGAAAAGTCATAAAGGAGCTGTAGTGAAAATTAATGACAGGGTGTTAGGAATGCTTAAGTTGTGTAATGTGCAATCTAAAGAAACAATAATAGTTAGCCGAGCTATCAACACACTGCGTGAAGAATGGTCTGCCAATATTCACATGATAACATCAGACAATGGTCGATAGTTTTCAGGACTCGCCTAGCTGAACAATCAGGCATTCCATTTTTCTTTGTCATTCCATATCATAGCTGGTACCTGGGATCAAATGAAAATTCATAAGGACTAATAAGCCAATTTATCCCTAAGAAAACCGACTTTGAAACCATAATCGATGAATGTCAAACGCTTAGAAATCAAGCTAAATGAAAGGCCAAGAAAACGCCACAATTACGAAGCCCCTATATTTGGGAAGAATCAATTATTATTCAATCAAAAAGTTGCGTTTGTAGCTGGAATCCTAGCAGGTTCTTTTAGTTATTATATAGATAATTTGCTCATTTTTTTTCTTTTCCAGCAGAATGGAGCTATTGCTATGTAACTTAATGTTCAAACCTTCGCACCAAATGACAAATCCCCTGCATCCCCAAGACCTGGCACGATATACCCATTAGAATCTAAATCTTGGTCTACCACACCTATCCACAAGTCTGCATCGGGTATGTTGCTAGTAACGTAGTCTACCCCTTGCTGACTACCAATTACACTTACCAAGTACACCTTAGAGGGTTTCCCTTTGTGCATAAAAGCCTCATAGGTCTGCACCAAACTTTGGCCAGTGGCGAGCATCGGATCACATATAATGAGTATACGGTCGTTGATGTCTGGCGTGGCGACATATTCCAGCACAATTTCAAAAGCGGTGTGGTCCGTTTCGTCGTGTTTTCGGTACGCAGATATATAGGCTAGGTCCGCTTGGTCAAACATATCATTGAGGCCGCGTTGGAGTGGAAGTCCTGCTCTCAGTATGGTTGCGATAATAGGCTGTTCACGCATTTTTTTCACTTGAGCTACACCCAACGGTGTAGTAATAAAATGCAGTTCAGATTGCATCTCTTTACTAATTTCATAAGCGATGATTTGCCCAATGCGTTCTATGTTTTTACGAAAACGAGCTCTGTCTTGTTGTATGTCTTTGTCTCGCAGCTCACGAAGAAATTCATTGACTAGCGAAAACTCTTTAGAAAGTATATGTACCACCCTTCGAAAATAATTCATTTTAGGGCAATGGGTTTAAGCAGGGGAGATTCTGCATTTCAATTGAATCGCTGATTTACAGGCGTTCATGTTTTTCTTCTATATATTGTTATCTTTGACTTTGAAAATTTTATCTGATGCAGACTTTACGAATAATTGTTTTATTACTCTGCTTTCCAGCACATCAATATGCTTATTGCCAATCACAGTATTGGCCTTATGGAGATAAGGCTGCTATTAATATTAGCTCTAATGGTACGGTAGTCTCATCTAGTAGTAATATGACGACAGGAGAAGGGTGTTCCTCTATTCAAGATGAGACGGGTGAAGTGCTCTTTTATACTAATGGGGCAAATGTTTATAGTGGTTCGGGAGTTTTAATAAACACAGGGGGTCCGTTGTTTGAAGCAGCTTTTAATCCTTCTTCTAGTACTCAGGGTTCTGCAATCCTACCTCTAGGAGACTGCAAAAGATTTTTAATATTAGCAACCCCAGGAGTAGAGGGTACTACTGGAAGCTCAAGTACCGTAAAAGGTATTGGAGTGGCCTTTGTGGAGATAGACGAAAATGATGTCATTACCGTAAATTCTAGCACATCTACCAGGGTTTTGACCGAGTTTACTTTTTGCGAAAAATTAGCCATATATGAAAATCAAGGAGAGTATTGGATTGTGGCTAAAGAGTTACTTCCTGGGGGGAATACATATTTTAAGTGGAACCTAACCGCGGATATACTAGACAACATTACATCGGTGTCAGATGCAATGAGTTTTTTTAATACGTCATCGCAATCTCAGAGTGTGGGGAGATTGTATGCCAATGGCTGGTCATTAAATGCAAACTCACGTTATTATCAAGCCCAAGGTCAGATGAAATTTAGTCTAGATGGCACAAAATTAGGACACGTATTCCCCGCCGATCGTGTAGTTGAATTATTTGATTTTAATCCTGTTACGGGTATGTTGACTAATTCACGGACGTTTTATACAGGAGCGGTAAATTTATACGGTTTTGAATTTTCCTCATCGGGTAATTCATTTTTTGTGACTGAACATTATAAAGGTACGAGTGCAAAAAATAGAATTTTACGATTCAGGTATAACGATCAAGAGATTTTAAATCCCGAGGTAATTTTCACCGCATCATTTTATAAAAACTATGCTTTTACAGCCCTGCAATTGGCTATTGATGATCATATTTATGTGAATGGAACTGCGTTTAGTCACTTGGTGAGAATAGAAAATGCCAATGGTGTAACTCCTTCATTAAATACGGCTAATTTTGGTGCTGCCTCAGGTTTAGGTTTACCGTTGGTGATCTCAGGAGATTTTACTTGTGATGATTGCGGAAGTTCTAGTGAATTAGAGGTTTCTTTCTGTGAGTTTGACTCTGTACTTCTGAGTTCAAGTGTCTCTAGTTTTGCCGATTTCGAATGGAGTACGGGTCAAAAATCTTCGTCTATTTATACTAAAACACCGGGAACTTTTATATGTGTAAGTACAGACAATGACTGTATTACATTGGATACTTTTGTTGTTCAGATGAATAGTCCAACGCAATTTGATTTGGGCGATGATTCAGTGTACTGTAAGGTTCAGAGTATTCTCTTATCTGGTCCCATTGCAACGTCTTATAAATGGAGCAATGGAGCAACTACACGAAATACAACCGTTTCAGAATCGTCAAATTACATATTGGAGGTAGTAGATACTAACGGTTGTATAAGTATCGACTCAATTGAAATAGATTTTGCCGAAGAGTCGTTTCAAGCGTTGATTAGAGACACCGTATTGTGTGATTCAATTGTAGATTTAACATATACATCTTCTTTTACATCTACATTGTGGAGTGACAATAGTACCGCATCCAGCTTTGATGTATCGGACCTTGGCAGCTATTGGATAGAGGTGCGAGATGCGGCAAATTGTGTGTTGCGGGATACATTCCAGGTGTCGCTAGGAGATATACCTAATCACGATTTAGATACCATAGAATTATGCTTAGGACAAAGGGTGAAAATAGAGTTGCCTTCGGAATACCATGCACTGTGGTATGACGGGGATACCTCGCTGGCTAAGAGTGTGAATAGTGCTGGCGTATATCCGCTTGTGCTGATCTCGGAGGATGGTTGTGAGCAACCATTGCAACTGATTGTGAATCAACGTGGCTTTAGTAGTCAAGTGCATATACCTAGTGCTTTTACCCCTAATCGGGACAACTTAAATGAAGTATTCCCGGCGTTAAGTGGAGATATTTCTGTTCGAGATTATTCGTTACAAATTTTTACACGCTGGGGTGAAAAGATATTTGAAACATTCGAGGTGAAGAACTGGGACGGCTCATATAACGGTGGCAAGTGCCAGCAAGGAGTATACTTGTATATTATTAGGTTTACGGATTGCGGAGGTGAGGTCCAGACATATTATGGAGGCGTTACACTTTTAGATTAAGCTTAATGTTAGTAGGTTGTTAGAGGTGGTTCGCCCAAGGGAAAAGCTAAGGCGAAAATCTATTGCCAAATTAATTTTCAACCTCTCAACTAAAACGTAAATTTGACCAATGGATTTTAACAACCAATTTGTAAAGCAACTTATAGATTTAGCCATAGCCGAAGATATAGGCGATGGCGACCACAGTAGTCTTGGAGCTATACCTGCAGGTACGCAAGGGCAGGCCAGACTGTTGGTTAAAGATGAAGGGATCTTGTGTGGTGTGCCGCTTGCTCGTCATATTATGGAACGAATAGATGCCGACGTGATATTTGACCAACTGATAGAGGAAGGAGCAGAGGTTACGTTTGGTGATATTGCTTTTACTGTAAAAGGCAGTGTGCATAGCATACTACAAGCAGAACGACTGATGCTCAATTTTATGCAGCGTATGAGTGGGGTAGCTACTGTAACCCACAATCTTGTGAAATTAATAGAAGGCACCAATGCCAAACTGCTCGATACACGCAAAACAACTCCTGGGCTTCGCACCTTCGAAAAATATGCCGTGACCATAGGTGGTGGGGTAAATCATCGTTTTGCACTTTGGGATATGGTAATGCTCAAGGATAACCACAATGACTATGCAGGAGGAATCACTGGTGGCGTGACGCGTACCAAAGAGTACTTGAAATCTAAAGGGAAAGACATTAAAATAGAGGTGGAGACCAGAGACCTCAACGAAGTGCAAGAGGCTCTAGATACAGGGTTGGTCGATAGGATAATGTTCGACAATTTCACTCCAGAGCTTATGGTAGAGGCTGTGAAATTGGTAAACGGACAATGCGAAACCGAAGCTAGCGGGGGGATCACTGGCGATACTGTTCGCAGTTATGCTGAGACCGGTGTAGACTACATTTCAGTAGGAGCACTCACGCACTCAGTAAGAAGTTTGGATTTGAGTTTGAAAGAGTTTTAGATTTAGCTGATTTAGGACTTAGGATGTAAGATTTAGGACTTATTGTCCGTGTCCGTCCCTGAAGTAGGTTGCCCATAATAGTCTTAAATCTTTTATCAATCCTACAGTCTCTCCATTACTCCATCCACATACACCTCGTGCACTCCATCAAAATTGACGAGCTCCATATCGAGTTGACTCTGAGCCACGGCATCATAAAATTCCTGAACAGAAGCCTCTGTACGATAAGGATCATTTACTCCTGAGAAGTAAGTCATTTGAATAGGGTCAAATACCACTTTTTTGATATTTAAGTCTACGTCAGGCGGCACTAGTCCGCTGCAAATGAGGAATGTACTTGGCTTTATATTGTTATGAGCTAACCACCGAAAAGCCGTAGCCACCCCTTGACTAAATCCGAGTATCACAATTTCTTCCCAATCATTTTCTTGTTGCAATTCTGCGTGAATGGCATCCAAATAGGCCAAGTAGTTCTGTATGTCTTGTTCACGATTTTCTTTGGTCATCCAACTAGCACCTACACGACCGCTCGTGCCGTTTAGGTAAAAATAGTGTTGACCCTCAGGAGCGATTATTGTATAATCTAGTGATACAGCAGGATGAAACTTACGTATAAAAAACTTAGCTAGTTGACCATATCCATGCAGTACGTATAGTAGCTTCTTCCCGCTTCCTTCGCGGTAATATTTTGCACGTTGCGAGTAGCCTATGTGATGTTCCATTAGCGTAACATAAATGCTTGAAGACTCTCAAGATAAGTCTCGTAGCCCATCACTTTGGGTACGTCACTATGATTTGCCTTTGGGATACGGTGTGCTTCCTTGTAATCTCCTTGGTGACTTTCGTACACTACTAAGCCGTGGGTCTCCATTGCAACAAAATCATCAAGCTCCCCGTGTAGCCAGTAGAGTGGTTGTGTTACCTTTTTTACCTCTTCGGCATTATCTATTTGCAGATTGATGAAAAAAGAACCTGGCAAGGCCAATCCACTACCATCTTGCACCATCACTTCAGCACTTGCAAATGGACTCTCGAGCATAATTTTAGTGGGGGCAATAGGTGCTCCATTTGCTGTAAGCTCAAGTGTAGGGGCACCACCCAGACTAAATCCATAGATTAAAAACCGGTCTGAGGTGAGCCCTTGGTCTAAGAGCCATTGTGCAGCGGCCCTACTATCTTCGTATAAGTTTGCTTCGGATGGCAAGCCATCACTTAATCCATAGCCACGGTAGTCTATCATGAGCACTCCGTATTTGTGCTGACGGCCTATATTAGCGAGTAATTTTGCTCTAGGCCAGTAATAGTCCATATGACCAGAGTTGCCATGTAGATAGAGAATAACGGTATCTGTGGCGATATTGGAGATGTTACCAATGTATATGGCGTGTATTTTTTCGTTGTTTTCGCCCACGTCCATAGTGAATAAAGTCGTGAGACTATCGGCTACGGCGTATGTGTCTAATTCCTCGTCTTCTTCTCGCTCAAAATCATCGAGCAGATATTCTGTAATGTCGGTGTTGGGGTTGAATAGCAATGGATCTAAATCCAAGCAACTACTTAATAATGTAACGAGTATGATGGTGTAAAATGTCTTGTTCATAATGAGTTAAAATCTGCGTGCTATGCCAAAATAAATTCCTACTGCTCCTCGTGGCTCGCCAGCTAAGGAGTACGACTTGTAATCTACTACACTATACAAGGAGCTGCGAGTGGGAGCAAGCCACTTACTCTCGGCGGTGAAGCTCCATTTGGGTGTGACCCAAGTATTGCCAAATTGTATACCGCTTAGTATTCTCTTTTCTTGTGTTTGTTCGTGTGCCTTGGTGCCTACGAGTTCTATCCAGTTGGTGCTTCCCAGATACATAAAGTTATCTGAGCCGTATTCCCAGTACAGATTAGCATCCAGTTGCGGATAGAGTCGTGCGTTGCCTTCTCGCATATCTGTCAATACATTGAGTGATCCACTTACTGATAATCCGGGTTTCCATCCTTTGGGTTGGAGTATGCCGTATGTTGCTCCTGCGTCCAGCTGTATTGTTTTGTAAATGAGCGACGTAGTTTGAAGGCCGCCGTGTATGGTAAGGCTATCGGTTATTCCGCGAGCATAATTCACTGAGGTAAGCGGAACGGGGATAGTTAATCCCCCAAAACCTATGAGTGGTCCGCCCAAATTAGCACTTACTTGTTGTTGTCCTTTTTCTAAGGGTTTTACGATCTTTTGGGAAGTGCAAGCACTAGTGGTGATAATGGCCGAAGCTAATAATGTATAAATATACTTCACTATTTTACAAATGTAGAGTACCTGTTGTAACATTTTTAAGTTTAACGTTGATTTAATCTTTCACTTAGACGTAAATTTGACCCAATGACCATCTCTCTCATCGTAGCCCGAGCTAAAGACAATGCCATAGGTAAGGATAATGACTTGCTATGGAAGATTAAGGACGACTTGAAATTATTCAAACGTACAACTGCAGGCCACGTAGTCATTCACGGGCGTAAGAGTTTTGAGAGTATTGGTTTTCCATTGCCCAATAGAAGCAATATTGTAATTACCAGAAACAAGGAATACAAAGCAGAAGGTGCCTTTGTTACTCACTCCTTAGCAGAAGCTATAACATTGGGGAGGAATTTGGAGATGAATAATGAGATTTTTATACTCGGCGGAGCTGAGATTTATAAGCAGTCACTCGATATAGTAGATAGAATGTACCTTAGCGAAGTGCAAGGATCATTTCCAGACGCGGATGCCCATTTCCCGCGAGTAGACCTCAGCGGTTGGTCACGCGTTCAGTGTAATTGTTATGAGCAAAATGAAGTGAATGAGTTTGCTTTTGACTTCTGTGTGTGGGAGCGTAATTAACCCTTTCCCTTGCCACGTGGTTTTTGTCCTCGGGAGATTGGCTTCTTATACTTTTTGGCTTTTTTTATTTTTATTTTCTGTCCGCCACCTAGGTTATACTCTTTCTTGTTTTTGTCCTTTTTCTCGTGAAAACTTGGTCCTGCTACGTGCTTTTTCGTTTTGTGAGGGTTCTTTTCTATGATACGCGGTTGCTCATCTAGCGTGAGTTGCTTGCTTACTCGCACGTCATCAGAGGGGAATTGTTCTAAGGGTATCGTGTATTCCATAAGCTCTTCGATGGCTGTTTTCCATGCTTCTTCTTTTTCGGTAGAGAACAAGATGGTTTCTCCTTTTTTCTCGGCTCTACCCGTTCTGCCGATGCGGTGCATGTAATTCTCAGGAAACTTAGGGGTATCAAAATTGATAACATGCGTAATGTCATCTAAGTCTAAACCGCGTGCAATAACATCTGTAGCTATAAGTATGCGTGCATTGTTATCATTAAAACGCTCTATCGCCGCTAGTCGATTATTTTGACTCTTATTACTGTGTATAATCCCTAGTTCATTCCAGTAGTCTTCTTGCATTGCTTCGAATAGGCGGTCGGCATTTTTCTTACTATCAATGAATACCAGTACTTTCTGAAAACGCTCCTTATCTTTCAACAGATGGTTGAGTAAATTTACCTTGGTATAAAAATTAGGAACAGAGTACGACGATTGTGCTATGTTGTCAAGCGGTGTGCCACTTAGAGCTATCGCAATGTAAGCTGGAGCGATGAAATTTTCATTAATCAATATTTCCACCTCTTCGGTCATCGTTGCTGAGAACATAATATTCTGTCTTTTCTCAGGAAGGAGCTCAAAAATATTATTCAACTGAAAACGGAACCCTAAGTCAAGCATTACGTCTACCTCATCTATCACCAGTTTTTTTACATCTTGTAGAAGCAGCGAGCGGTTTACGGCGAGGTCATACAACCTACCCGGCGTACCTACTACAATGTCCACACCTTGCGTAAGAGCACTCATCTGAGTTTTAATATTGACACCGCCATATACTCCTAGTACGCGTGTGCTCATATACTTACTGTATAGTTCTATTTGCTCTACTACTTGCACTACAAGCTCTCGAGTAGGCACAAGAATAATAACGCGTGGTTTATAGGTTTTGAGGTATTTTAATCTTTGCAGAATGGGAAGCATGTAGGCCAGAGTTTTACCTGTACCTGTTTGCGATATGCCGATTACATTTTTGCCCGACATAAGCACAGGGTATGCCTCTGCTTGAACTGGCGTAGGTTTTGTAAACCCCAAGTCTGCTACGGCATTTTGTAAAAAGCGATTGATATTTAATTCTGAAAAAGACTCCATACGTTCGACAAAGGTAAGCCT
>Ga0209138_1000661_pt1 | contig 32488 bp, 35 predicted proteins | sample SaaInl3SG_22_DNA_FD_184645 | JGI IMG/M metagenome (GOLD analysis project Ga0209138, IMG submission 184645) | Marine microbial communities from expanding oxygen minimum zones in the Saanich Inlet - ESP_153SG_22_DNA (SPAdes) (version 2) | ecosystem: Environmental > Aquatic > Marine > Intertidal...
GTATTTGTTATCAAACTTCGACTTGGTTACCGAGTCATTGACATTAATCGCAGGCATTGGAAGTGTTCCTTTGGCCATACGCTCATAGAGACGATGAACCCCAGTAGTAGTTTCTTCAGAGAGACCTCTGATCTCGGCTACTAGTTCTGGATACTGATCAAGTACCATATTGGTAAGGTCTCCACCATCGTCAAGAATCATGTTGAGTGGCTGACGATCTTCTCCGAAGAAAAGGGTTTGCTCAATACACCAGTTGAATTCCTCTTCGTTCATCCCCTTCCAAGCATAAACCGGAATTCCCGCTGCTGCAATAGCCGCTGCTGCGTGATCCTGAGTAGAGAAGATGTTACAAGAACTCCAAGTAACCTCTGCTCCCAAGGCCACTAGGGTCTCGATAAGCACGGCAGTTTGAATGGTCATGTGCAGACAACCCGCAATACGAGCACCTTTCAGAGGCTGCGCTTGGCCATACTCTTCACGAAGGGCCATAAGACCCGGCATCTCTGCTTCTGCAAGCTCAATTTCTTTGCGTCCCCAGTCTGCTAAACTGAGGTCTTTTACTTTGTAGGGGGTGTAAGTGGGTGTTGCCATGATTAAAACCGTATTTTTACGGCCACAAAGATACCATCAATTTTCAGAAAGTGCCTTTATTTAAAAGCCTGAGTAGTAAGAGTATTCAAGATTATAAGGTCGCCGTTTGGCGGGTTTCAGAGTCTGAAGAGGAACTACGTAAAAACCTCAATCTTTCTGAGGCTTCTAAAGAGCGCTTGTCTCAAATGAAGTCAGAAGCGCATCGCAAATGTTTTCTTGCGGTAAGGCAGCTACTAAAGACTTATCAGATTGAGGATGCAGCGCTGAAGTATAAGCCGTCAGGAAAGCCTTTCCTTGATAGTGGGATTTCGATATCTATTTCGCACACTTTGGGCTATGTTGCGATCGCATTGGGATTTAATGTTGAGGTTGGCGTAGATGTTGAACAACATCGCGAGAAAATTTTGAAAATTGCACCTCGATTTACGGGAGAAGGAGCCGTAGCAAGTCTTGAAAACACCTCAGACCGCATTGAAAAACTTACCGCTATTTGGGGAGCTAAGGAATCGATTTATAAGATCTTGGACCGGGCAGGATTGTCCTTTAGAGAGGCTATAAATATTGATGATTTTACCCTTGAATCTCACCACAGCAGTGCATGGGTTGACGAAAATCGATTTCACTTTACTTTCGAAACTTTCGACAATCACACCTTAGTCTATACCTATCAGACTAAAACGTTATCATGAATATGGTCGATTTCTTCTTAGGCCCTTATTTAGAACGCAGTACTGAGCTTATTGTGCTTGAGCTCTTGGCCTTTATATTCGGGGTGTGGAGTGTTTGGTTGGCGAAGCGTGCGCACATTGGGGTATATCCGACAGGGATCATAGGAACAACGATAACCATGTACCTTTTTTTTACAGACCGACTGCTCGGAGACATGCTGATGAATGCCTACTACTCATTGATGAGTATTTATGGTTGGTGGGAGTGGTCGAGACAAAAGGACGGGAAAAAAGTTCGTCAAATCACTACGATGACCAGCAAAGAAAAAGGGCTTGGCCTTACCCTAGTACTCGTTACAATGCTGGTTACTTATATGGTCTATCGTTTGACTAGCACAGCAATGGATCTTTCAAATGTCGTCGATATTTTTACCAGTGGGGTATTCTTCACGGCGATGTGGTTGATGGCACGAAAAAAATTAGAGAGTTGGGTTCTTTGGATTTCAGCCGATTTAATCACCATTCCCCTTTACGCCTATCGAGGTTGGGGGATGCTCTCTTTACAATATTTAATTTTTACGATACTTGCCTTTCAAGGATATTACGCATGGAGAAAATCCCTTCACAAAAACGAACTCTAGTAAAGCGTATTGTTCTTTTTGGCCCTGAGTCAACGGGTAAAACTACGCTTGCCAAACAACTTTCTGAAAAGTACGATGTGCCTTGGGTGGCTGAATACGCGAGGGAGTATCTGCAGGAAAAATGGGATCGTTCGCGTGCTATTTGTCAGCCTGAAGATCTGGTACCGATAGCTATCGGACAGATGAATCTTGAAAACGAGGCTATTATTCAGGCCGAAAACGATAAGAAACAATTCATCGTCTGCGATACAGATTTACTCGAGACTTTGGTATACTCTGAGGTCTATTATAACGGATGGGCAGATCAAAGGCTTCTTGATGCGGTGTCTGCTCAAAACTATGACTTGTATTTACTTACAGGGATTGATGTGCCGTGGGTAGCTGATGATCTCAGAGATAAACCGGATGAGAGAGAGAAAATGTACGAGGCATTTCGCTCTGCTTTGGAGGCTAATGGTTGTAATTATATATCTTTACAAGGAAATCAAACAACCCGACTAGAGTCTGCTTCAACTGCCATTGAGGCGCTCTTTTAAACTCTATGAATTTAGCCCCTAGAGACCAAGCCCAACTCGAGAATCTAGGTATTTCTCTATCTCAATACGAGAGACAGTTAAAGCAAATAAAAGAAGGTATACCCTTCGTGAACTTAGCGCGTCCGGCCACGTTGAACGATGGCATTATTCCTATTGAGGATTCAGAAAAATACCTTGAAATATTTACTCAAAAAGCATCGCAGTATAAGCTTCAGAAATTCGTTCCGGCCTCTGGTGCTGCTACTCGGATGTTTAAGAGTTTATACAGTTTCTTAGAAGACTTTAGACCGTCTGACTCCTTCGAAGCGTACGCTGAAAAGCATCCGCCCTTAAAGCAATTCTTTGAATGTTTTGATCGCTTCCCATTTGCCGAAGCTCTAAAAAATACTATTGGACTAAACGATCCAATAAGCAATCAAGACCGTATTGCACTTATAGGTAGCATGCTTAATGAGCCACCCTTTGAATTTGGTAACAAGCCAAAGGCCATCTTACCCTTTCATAAAGAAGAACAGCCTTATACTCCGCTTTTTATTCATCTCATAGAGGCTTTGGATTATGCGCAGGGGAGTGTTCATTTTACGGTTTCTGAAGATCACCTGGATGTTATTTCTGAAGAAATTGAGCGATTAAAAAAGTCGTTTGATTTTAAAGTTGAGGTTTCCTATTCTTTTCAGAAAAAGCACACTGACACCCCCGCTCTGAACACTGATTTTACACCAGCGAGAACGGTAGATGGTGATTTGCTTTTTAGACCGGGAGGTCATGGTGCACTGATTGAGAATCTCTCTAAGCTCCAGGCAGACTTTGTCTTTATTAAGAACATCGATAATATTTGTGTACGAAGAGATTGGGCTGAACATCACAAGTTCAAACGTATTTTGGCAGGTTTTGCTTTTGAGATTCAGGAGCAAATTCACCGCTTTCAAAAAGAGGTGTGTGAATCTCCAGAGGCCGCAGATCTTGCAGAAATCGAATCGTTTCTAGGTGCATATTTTGGATATGAGCCCAACAAGGGTGCAAAGGATCCTTTGTTTGATTTAAAAAATGCCCTCTTCAGACCGTTGCGCGTTTGTGCCATGGTACGAAATGAAGGTGAACCTGGGGGAGGCCCATTTTGGGTAAGCACCTCTGACGGTGAACGACTTCAGATTGTCGAGTCTGCTCAAATTGACAAGGGAAATCCTGAGCAAAACGCTTTTCTTCAAAATGCAACTCATTTTAATCCGGTAGATATTGTTTGTGGCCTTACGGATTATGGTGGAGAGCCTTATCAACTCGAAGATTTTGTGGATTATAAACAAGGATTTATTGCTCATAAAACTTATGAAGGAAACGAAATTCTTGCCCTTGAGTTACCTGGCTTATGGAATGGAGCTATGGCTTTTTGGAATACGCTATTCGTGGAGGTACCTTCAATGACCTTTAACCCGGTGAAGACAGTAAACGATCTACTTCGAGACTCTCATCAAAACAAGAACGATTAATTAAAAATGTAGAGCGTATTACCCTCGGTTCTTACCTGATATTCAGTAAGGTCGAATAGGGTCTGTGAACCTTGACGGTTAAGTAGTTGGCCAGTAAATACGCTGTAACTCAATTGATCTTCACATTGGCAGTTGACTTGACTTCCTTGCAATTCAGTGGATGAACACGAGCTGGGGGTGTGATTTGGACACGATACTTCGAAGGCTCTAAATGTCGAGAATCCTACGTTGGTTATGTGGATTCCCTTTACTCCACCAAGGTTGCTTGGGAGCGTTACCGAATTCCCTGTGTTTTGAAGCGGACTGTAGAGTGGAAGATTTAGGTCAATTTGAACATCAAAAGAGGCTTTTGGTAAAAATGGATTTTGAATAGGAGTGGTTGATTCACAGCTACATACAATGATAAAAAGGAGAATAGTAATGAATTTAATAGGTAATCGCAACTTTCGAGACTCTTTAGAATTTTGTATCTTTGATTTAATCCTCTCGACTTATACATCGTCTTGAGGATTTTTTAATTGTTATGACCATGGCAAAAGTAGCTTATTACACGAAAGAAGGTTTACAAAAACTGAAAGACGAGTTAAATCAATTGAAAGATGTCGAGCGTCCAAAGGCTTCGCAGGCTATCGCAGATGCAAGAGATAAAGGAGATTTGTCAGAAAATGCCGAGTATGATGCGGCGAAAGAAGCTCAAGGACTTTTAGAAATGAGAATTTCTAAGCTTGAAGAAACTTTGGCCAATGCTCGTATCATCGATGAATCACAATTAGACAACTCTAAAGTCTTAGTGCTGTCAACCGTTACGATTAAGAATAAGGTTAATGGTCAAGAAATGACCTATACATTGGTAGCTGAAAGTGAGGCAGACCTTAAGACTGGTAAGATCTCAGTAAATTCTCCTATCGGTAAAGGACTTCTAGGCAAGGCTGTTGGTGATACGGCAGAGATTCAAGTGCCTAGCGGTAAAATCGAATTTGAAGTAGTAAAAATTACAAGATCCTAATGGCCACGATCTTTTCAAAGATTATTTCCGGCGAAATACCAGCCTATAAAGTTGCTGAAAATCAAGATTTTTTGGCGTTTTTAGATATTAATCCAAATGCCAAAGGACATACCCTGTGTATCCCTAAAAAAGAAACGAATCGACTTTTTGATCTATCAATAGATGAGTATACTGACCTTATGCAGTTCTCTTATTCAGTTGCTAAGGCTATTGAAAAGGTCGTCGAGTGCAAACGAGTAGGTCTTTCAGTTATTGGGCTAGAAGTACCTCATGTTCATGTTCATCTTATTCCGCTTAATGAGATGAAAAACGCACAATTCACACATAAAGAAAATCTAACCCCAGAAGCCTTTCAGAGCTTAGCGGCTGATATTGCAGAGGCCTATAAATCTCAAAACTAGATCATGGAATTACAAGGAAGTATCAAATTAATAGGTGAAACCAAAACCTACGGTGCAAATGGCTTCAGAAAGCGCGAAATAGTGGTTACCACCGAAGAGCAATATCCACAAGACTTACTGGTAGAGTTCATTCAAGATAAATGTGATTTATTATCTCAATTTTCTCCAGGTCAAAAGGTTACCGTAGGTATTAATCTTAAAGGTCGTGAGTGGACTTCTCCTCAAGGAGAGGTAAAGTATTTCAATTCGATTCAAGGCTGGAGGATTGAAGCTCAACAATCTGCTCCTGCGGCAACATCAGATAGCGGAATGCCTCCACTACCTCCTCTAGATAGCTTCCCAGCAGCTGATCAGACTAGCGAGGAAGACTTTGACGATCTCCCTTTCTAAACCGATTGATGTAAGAAACATTCTAGACTATGGTCGTTGGTTAAACCGTTGGCCTGCATAAAGGCATAGCACACCACGGGACCCATAAACTTGAAGTTCGCTTTTTTAAATTTCTTTGAAAGCGCCTTTGCCTCTATTGTTGTAGAAGGAAGCTCTCCTGAGTCTGTAAACTTTGGTTGAAGAACCTTTTGGTCGGTTACCTCCCAAACAAACTGACTTAAGGTAGTGCCTTCTTTATTTAAAGAAAGCAGGCTCTTGGCATTTTGAATGGTCGCTTCAATCTTCAGGCGATTCCTGATGATGTTCTTATCAGACATCAATCGCTCGATATCTTTTTCGTTGTAGGCCGCAATTTTCTCTGCATTGAAGTTATCGAATGCCTTTCGAAAATGCTCTCTTTTTCTTAAGATGGTGATCCAGCTTAACCCTGACTGAAAGCTTTCCAAAATTAAACTCTCAAAAAGTTTTTGGTCGTCTCTATTGGGCCTGCCCCATTCGTTGTCGTGGTAAGCTATATACAGAGGGTCTTCACCGCACCAGTGGCATCTACTTTGCATAAGTGGTTGTTTGATAGGTGTAAAGCTAAGCCACCGAACTGCATTATCTTTACAGTCAACGAAAATTCAAGATGAATTATAGCGAATACAAAGAGTTACACAAGCGTTTAGTAGATGAGAATAGAACTACTGGCGGCCATACAGAACCGGCTTATCTAGAATATACACAGCTAAATTGGCAGCGCATAAAGCGTTGGGAAAAACAAGCAAAGCTCACTGATCAGGAGATCGATTGGCTCAAACAACAAAATGCGCCCACAAGATGGGTTGTACTCACTGAGCCTTGGTGTGGTGATGCAGCGCCTTCACTGCCTTTAATGGCTAAAATTGCCGAAATACACCCTGGTCTTGAATTAGAAATTCTACTTAGAGACGAGAACCTTGATCTGATGAATCAATTTTTGACGGGAGGTGCTCAATCGATTCCTAAGCTGATTCAATATTCGGAAGACACTATAAGTAGTTGGGGGCCACGACCTGCAGGCGCTGCGAAATTGATCGATGATTATAAAATTCAACACGGAAAGCTCGATGCGACTGCAAGGGAGCAATTACAGCAGTGGTATAATGAGAATAAGGGACGACAGATTATTTCAGAATTGTTAGTCCTCCTTGGCCGGAAATAAATAGGTGATGGTTCCTTCTTGATAGGGCTTTCCAGACTCTTGAAAACGTGAGAGTTTAGCGTATTCTATGGCGTTGTCCACTAGACATCCGTTACTTGTTGATGAGAATTCAGGACTAAACCAGGCATCGATAACGCTACCTCGATTGTCTACTGCAACATTGATGACGATTTCACCCCCTTCTAAGCATTTATACACGGGTACCGGAAGTTCGCGGTGCACGCGACCTTTTAAATTGTAGCTAATAGTTGTTCGTTTGGCTAATTTTATAGGTTGTCCTTTTGGAGGGGCATTCTCCTTCATCCGATTGATACGATCCTCGATTTCCTTACTTAAGGCTCCAATCCCAGAACCGGCGGCCATTTCGGCGGCCATTTTTGAATAGTCTTTTCCTGCCTCGAGACTCTCTAAAGAAGCTAACGGCTCGGGGTCTTCATATTCAGATTCTTTTCCAGCTTCGTTAGAGGCTTTATTCGTTTCTACTTTAAAGGCTTCGAATCGTTTTTCCTCCAATTTTTTGAAAAAGTCAGGTTCAGGATCTTCGATGACGTTTATCATCTCATCGCGATTGAGATTTAACTCAATACTGTACCCAAATAAAAGCATGCTTATGAGAATCATCAAAACTCCAGTGATTACTCGGGCGATCCGCTGTGCTCTTCTGACTAATTCACGCATAAGCTTTCTTTAATCTCTTCAGGGGTTAAAGCATGGGCTACCTCGTATTCTCCGATTTTAGTTCTGCGAAGGGCGCTAAGATGGGCTCCAGATTCGAGCGCCTTACCGTAATCATGTGCGAGCGATCTGATATAGGTTCCCTTTGAGCAGACCACCTCAAAATTGACTTCCTTATTTGAATCGAATCTAGAAGGATCAATCTCGAAGGAGAGGATTTCAATTTTCCTTGGTTGAATCTCGGTTTCTTGACCTTGTCGAGCGTATTCGTATAGGCGTTTCCCGTCTTTTTTAAGTGCAGAAAATAGCGGGGGAATCTGTTCTATTTCACCAGTAAATTGCCTGGTTTTTTCTTGAAGATCTGATATGCTAATATGGGCGGTTTCAAAGGTTTCGTCAAATTCGGTTTCTAGATCATACGAAGGAGTGGTGTTTCCAATTGAAATGGTTCCTGTATAGGTTTTTATTTGACCTTGAAAAGTGGGTATCCGTTTGGTAAACTTTCCTACGCAAATGATTAGTAGTCCACTAGCTAATGGATCTAGTGTGCCAGCATGTCCAATTTTGATCTTCTTTAATTTTAGTTTTTTTAAGAGAGCCCATTTTATGGCGTTTACAGCTTGAAACGAACTCCATCCGAGGGGTTTATCAACCAAAAGCAGTTGACCTTCGAGCCATTGTTCGGTAGTTAATTCGCCTAGGTTCTCCATGAATTATAAAAATATAAGTGCGGATACACCCGCTAAAACACAATAGACGGCGAAATAGGTAAGCCTGCTTTTCTTCACCAGTGCAATCATCCATTTACAAGCGATAATTCCTGAGAAGAAGGCACTCAGAAAACCTATGGCTAGTGGTACTGTTTCGATTTCAGTGCTGAAAATAGATCCGCTCAACAGATCTTTTGCAATCTTACCGAAGATAAGAGGAACCACCATTAGAAAAGAAAAACGCGCCGCCTCAGACTTGTCGAGCCCTAAAATGACTGAAGTTGAAATGGTCGCCCCACTTCTTGATATACCCGGTAGAATTGCAATCGCCTGGGCGATACCGATTAGAAAGGCGTCTCTATAATTAAGTGATTTTTGACTTGCCTTACTGCGATCTGCAATGACCAATAAAAGTGCTGTTAAGATGAGCATCATACCCACGAGCGTTAGGTTGCCCGCGAAGAAAGAGTCGATAAGGTCTTCAAAGAAAAACCCTACTGCTGCAGCAGGGAGCATCGACAGGACGATAGAAAAGGTGAATATTATTGAAGATGGATCTTTAGAAAGTGTTTTTTGAATAGTCGCCCATACATCTTTTCGAAATAAGAAAAGGGTGCTTAGTGCGGTAGCGAAATGAAGGATTACCGTAACAAGAAGACTCTCTTGAGGTAGTGCTTCGCTCCCTAATAAAGCCTTGGCTAACTCTAAATGACCACTTGAAGAGACGGGTAAAAACTCGGTTAGGCCTTGAATCAGACCAAGTATTAAGGATTCAATAACACTCATTTCTTCGGCCTATATAGTATAGCATAGGCTTGTAGAGCTAGGCCTATAATGATTAATGTGGGGGCGAGTCTGATTCTTCTGAAATTATAAATCTCCGGATTGAATACTTCGGGATCATCACTTCTTCCGCCACTCATAAGTATGAATCCAAGGGCGATTAAAATAATTCCTGCAATGATTATTTGATAATTTCTTTTCTCTAGTAGCGGTTGTTTCATAGGTTATGCAAAATCGTTAGTTGCCTTGAGCGATAAGAATCTTGAAGTGGCTAAATAGGTGCTAAAGACCGTGATGGTCGTTCCCAATAGATACAGCAGTGAGATAATAGCTCCAAGAGCATAATAGTCTGCCGTGAGTTTAAGATTAGGATACCACTGGTCTAGTTCAAAATAGAGGATGGTAAGCAGGATGGATGATATCGTTGCTCCAAGAAGCCCAAGGCGTAAATTAATCCAGATAAATGGCCATCGAATAAAGGCCTTTTTTGCCCCAACGAGTCGAAGCGTCTTGATTACCAGACGTTTAGAGTAAATCGAAAGTTTGATCGAACTGTTGATGAGTAGTATGGAGAAGAGGAGTAGAATTATCGCTCCAACTGCGAGCGCTTTTTGGATTGAAGAAAAGTTGCTTTCAAGTAACCCCAACAATTCAGTGTCATAAATCACCTCCTCAACAAAGGGCCTTTGGGCTAGATCGGTCGCAAGTTGGTCGATTGAACTGACGGACACAAATGGAGCTTTTAACGCTATTTCAACACCGTCCCTTAGTGGATTGAATCCTAGGAACTCTACAAAGTCTTGTCCGATTTCTTCGCTGTAATCTTTGGCGGCCTCTTCTTTAGAAATGAAGGTGACCGCTAATGTATTTTCGTTTAATTCAAAGCCTTTGAGTAATTGAGCTTTCTCGACCTCTTTGGTATTGGGACTTAAGTAAGCGGTAACAATGAGTTGCTCCTTAAAATAATCACCTAGCCGGCTTGCGTTAAATACAATTGTGCAAAGGAGCCCTACGAGAATAAGAACCACAGTTATACTCAAGGCTACAGAGATATAAGAAGATCTCAGTCTTCTTTTTTCATAACGTGCGATATAGGAGCTCATGAATTGCTTTGGAGCACTAAAATTAGCAAAGTAAATCTAGATTTTCAGCCTCGGTTTATTCGCAGTACTTTTAAGGCCCAAAATATCGGTCAGAAATGAATTATAATTTTAACGAGATTGAGGCCAAATGGCAGCGTTATTGGGCAGAAAATGAAACTTTTAAAGCAGAGGATCATTCGGCTAAGCCGAAGTATTATGTGCTAGATATGTTTCCTTATCCTTCGGGGGCTGGCTTACACGTGGGTCATCCGCTTGGATATATTGCAAGTGACATCTATGCGCGCTTTAAGCGTCATCAGGGTTATAACGTATTGCATCCGATGGGATATGATTCGTTTGGGTTACCTGCTGAGCAATATGCGATTCAGACCGGGCAGCATCCGGCAAAAACAACCGAGGTTAATACGGCTCGTTATCGCGAACAATTAGATCGAATCGGTTTTTCATTTGATTGGTCTCGTCAATTCAAGACTTCTGAACCTAGTTATTACAAGCATACCCAGATGATTTTTATTCATCTGTTTAATTCTTGGTACGATAAGGATGCGGATAAAGCAAGATCGATTACCGATTTAGTCGCATATTTTGAGAAAGAGGGAAATGGTAGTGTAAATGCCCATTCTGATGAGGATACTCCGATATTTGCTTCTGAAGAGTGGAAAGAAATGAGTGCTGAAGCTCAAGAAGATCTTCTTCAAAAGTATCGCCTCACTTATCTCGCAGACATTGAAGTGAATTGGTGTCCTGAATTAGGAACGGTTCTAGCCAATGATGAAATTGTTAACGGGGTTTCTGAGCGTGGCGGACATCCAGTAGTTCGCAAAAAAATGAAGCAATGGAGTATGCGAATTACTGCCTATGCGGACCGTTTGCTTGAAGGGTTATCAACCATTGATTGGCCTCAGCCTCTTAAAGATTCCCAAACCAATTGGATCGGACGATCTGAAGGTGCAGAAGTTAGCTTTCAAGTGGAAGGTCACCAAGAACTTATCAAAGTATTTACCACTCGACCTGATACCCTGTTTGGTGTGAGCTTTATGACGCTTGCTCCCGAGCATGATTTAGTGACCAAAATCACAACAGATGCCCAGCGCGCTGAGGTGCAGGCTTACATTGAAGAAACTGCAAAGCGTTCAGAACTTGATCGTATGTCTGACGTGAAACGAATTACAGGTGCTTTTACAGGTGCATACGTAATTCATCCATTTTCAGGGGATCGAATCCCGGTTTGGATTGGGGACTACGTACTGGCGAGCTATGGAACGGGAGCTGTAATGGCGGTTCCCTGTGGAGACCAACGCGATTATGATTTTGCAAAGCATTTCAACCTTTCGATTCCTAATGTTTTTGAAGGAGTTTCTATAGAGGATGAGGCGTTTACCGATAAAGGAACAACGATCATCGCGAATTCGGATTTCTTGAATGGTTTAGATTACGCCACTGCGAAGCGCACCATGATCGATCGTCTTGAAGCAGAAGGAAAAGGAACTGGCAAGGTTAATTACCGTCTAAGAGATGCGGTATTCAGTCGTCAACGTTATTGGGGAGAGCCTTTCCCAGTTTATTATGTAAATGGTAGACCTCAAATGTTACCTGAATCAGCGCTTCCTCTTGAATTACCAGAGGTTACACAATATTTACCTACCGAAAAGGGCGATCCTCCTCTAGGTAACGCTAAAGTTTGGGCTTGGGATTCTGTAAACCAGAAGGTAGTAGACATCAATCTAATTGACCACCAAACAATCTTTCCACTAGAGTTGAATACTATGCCGGGTTGGGCGGGATCTTCGCAATACTTCAATCGATTTATGGACCCTCACAATGAGACTCAACTTGTCGACAAAGAGAAGGTAGCGTATTGGAAAGGAGTAGATCTCTATATCGGAGGTAGTGAACACGCTGTGACTCACCTTTTATATGCTCGCTTTTGGCAGCATTTTATGTACGACCTAGGCCTTGTTTCTCAACCTGAATTTGCTAAGAAATTGATTAATCAGGGTATGATTACGGGTCTTTCGGCAATTGTCTATAGAAAGTCCAAAACCAACACCTATTATTCTCATGGTTTAATCGATTTTAAAGATTCGTCTGCTGAGAATTATATTGACCACTTTGAAAAATTGAGAGTGGATGTAGGCCTTATTAATTCAAGTGATGAATTAGACATCGAAGGTTTGAAAAAGTGGCAGCCTCAATACGCCGATGCCAGTTTTGTTCTTGAGAAAGACCGATATATTGTTGGTCGTGAGGTTGAAAAGATGTCTAAGCGTTGGTATAACGTGGTGAATCCAGATCAGATTTGTGAAGAATACGGAGCCGATGCATTACGCCTTTACGAAATGTTCTTAGGCCCATTAGAACAGTCTAAACCATGGAACACCGCAGGTATTACAGGAGTATCAGGATTCCTTAAGAAACTGTGGAAGTTATATGATTCAGTAAACGACGAAAATCCAAGTGCAGAATCGTTTAAGATTCTACATAAGACGATCAAAAAGGTGCAAGATGATCTAGAGTCGTTCTCGTTCAACACTTCTGTTTCGTCATTCATGATCTGTGTAAATACGCTGACTTCTGAAAAGTGTTTTTCTAGACAAATCCTAGAGCCTTTAGCAATTCTTGTTTCACCCTATGCGCCTCATATTGCAGAGGAATTATGGATAAAATTGGGTAATTCACCCTCGATAGCACATCAGCCCTTTCCTATCTTTGATGGGAGTTATTTAGTTGAATCTGAAAAGGAGTATCCGGTTTCTTTCAATGGAAAAATGCGCTTTAAGATTACTTTGAGCGCTGATGCATCCAAAGATGAGATTGAAAAAGCGGTGATGGCTCACGATAAGACTGTGGAGCAACTCAAAGGCGCAGCGCCGAAAAAGGTCATTGTGGTACCCGGTAAAATTGTCAATATCGTTGTTTAATAATTTCATTCTATAATTATGGGCGGATATTATTTATTACTCATTATAATAACCCTAGTGAGTGCTGGTGTTTCTCAGCGATTAAAATCAAAGTTTAGAAAGTACGAGAAAACTAAACTTTCGGGCGGATGGTCAGGACTTGAAATTGCTCAAAAAATGCTCGATGATCATGGTATTAGCGATGTTCGTGTTATTTCTACTCCCGGTAGATTAACGGATCATTACAACCCTCTAGACAAAACCGTAAATCTTAGTGAGGCGGTTTACTCAGGAAGAAATGCATCTGCGGCTGCGGTAGCTGCACATGAAGTAGGACATGCGGTACAACATGCAGAGGCTTACAAATGGTTGACGATGCGATCACAACTGGTTCCTATTGTTCAAGTTTCTTCGGGACTTTCAACTTGGATTGTGATTATAGGGATAGCCCTCTCTTTTGGCGCAGGAAGCTCCTTCGGGTTTCTTATTGCTCTTATAGGGCTTGGGCTTATGGCTATTGCAACCGTTTTTAGTTTTATTACCCTTCCTGTGGAATACGATGCCAGTCGAAGAGCTTTAGCCTGGTTAACAAGGGAGAGAATGCTTACCGATCAGGAATATGATGGTGCTCAGGATGCCCTGAAATGGGCAGCAAGAACGTATCTAGTCGCAGCGCTAGGTGCTTTAGCTTCGCTTCTTTACTGGGCGATGCAGGTCATGCGCTCTAGAGACTAATTTGACGATCGATTTGTTGATTCAGAGAAATAAAGGTCTCTGTTCTTGAGATTCCTTCGATTCGTTGAATGTGATTGTTTAGAATCTGCATGAGATGTTCATTATTCTTGCAAAGGACCTTGATGAGAATGGACCAGTTACCTGTGGTATAATGACATTCTAAAACTTCAGGGATTTCTTGTAGCGCTTTAACTGCAGACGGATTATTCATGGCTTTGTCTAGGTATACACCAATATACGCCATCGTACTGTAGCCTAGTTTCTTGGTGTTGATCACCATTTTTGAACCTTCTAATACACCCGCTTGCTCTAGTTTCCTTAACCTTTGATGAATAGCTGCTCCCGAAATTCCTACCTTTCTTGAAATTTCCAAAATAGGAGTTCTAGCATCTTTCATTAGATAGGATAGTATGGTTTTGTCTATCCCGTCTAGTGTATAGACTGAATCTGAGTTCTTCATGTGGCAAATTTTAAGCGTTTAAGATACATATACTTATAAAATAGAAGTAAAATGAAGATAAAAGTTTCAATAACGTTGTTTTTAGGAATGATCGCCGTCATTCTAGGAGCTTTAGGATCTCATGCCTTAAAAGAAGTACTAAGCCCGGAGCAATTAGAGAGCTTTACGATAGGGGTTCGGTATCAGATGACCCACGTTTTACTCTTAATGGTTGTTTTGTTAACCTCTTATTTTGAAGAAGGGATTAAGCTAACCTCTTTCTGGTTGACTATTATCGGAATATTATTGTTCTCAGGAAGTATTTACCTCCTCAATCTACAGCAATTACTGGGCGTGAAACTTTCGTTTCTCGGGCCTTTGACTCCTATAGGCGGACTATTTTTAATTACCAATTGGGGATTTTTAGCGCTTAAGTCTCTTAAGCGTTAACCTCACTGATGTATTTCTGAAGCGCCATGGTCATAGACGGAGTTTCAGGGGTTGGAGCTTTGATGTTCACCACTAGTCCTCTAGCTTCTGCAGCTTGAATCGTGCTGCTACCAAACGCAGCGATTCTCGTGTTGTTTTGAGCGAAATCAGGAAAATTGTGAAACAAGCTCTCGATTCCTGTTGGGCTAAAGAAAACGAGAATATCGTAATAAACGTCTGCTAAATCTGAAAGATCACTCATAACCGTCTTATAGAAGATTCCTCGAGTCCAGTTAATTCCAAATTCATTTAAGGTATCTGGAACAATTAGCTTTAGCGAGTCAGATGACGGTAATAAGTAGGTCTCGTTTTTGTACTTCTTGAAATTAGGAGCGAGATCAGATAGTAGGCGTTGCCCTACATAAATTTTACGCTTGCGATAAACCACATATTTCTGAAGATAAAAAGCAACCGCTTCAGACTGACAGAAGTATTTCATGGTATCTGGAACCTTGAAGCGCATTTCTTCAGCGAGTCGAAAGTAATGGTCTACGGCATTACGACTGGTTAGAATAATGGCGGTGAATTTGCTGAGGTCGATTTTTTGAGCTCGCACTTCTTTAGAATCTACCCCTTCAACATGAATGAATGGTCTGAAATCGACAGTGAGTTTTTCTTTCTCTATGAGCTTTGCATAAGGAGAGTTCTCTAATTTCGGCTCGGGCTGAGAAACCAATATGGTTTTCACTTTCATATTCAAATTCATTTAATGACCATTAACAGTAACACTGCCAAGGGTGCCATTTCAAGAGTGCAAATATACAAAATAAACCCCACACCGAATCGGATGTTACTGCGTTGTGTCTTTTTGATAACGCTGATATAACTTAAAATTTGCAAACCAAAAAGCACAACGAAATAAAGCGGTTCGAGAATTGGGTAGGGTACGATCTCTGCGAAATAAAGCCAGGTAAATAAAAAAGAGAGGAGTCCCTGATAGGCTAAAAAACTTGTGGCAACACTACTAATTAGTTTAGAAGCCTTTTTTCTCTTAAAGAGAAGAACTCCTGCGTTTGATCGTAGCATCTGTTTAAGGAACAAAGCACCTATGATAAAGAAATAGCCATTAAACCCCAGTTGGTCATCAAGGGTAGCTTTAAAACTCAGTTTCTCGATTAAATAAGAAAGGCTAAAAACCCCAGTAGCTAAAAATCCCCAAAGCGTGAAGCGCCACGATCGCAGTTTTGAATCATAGAGCCTGATAAACGTATCATTGATAGGAAGTTGGAGAAAGAGTCGAAAAGGTTCGGGATAATTCTTTTTAATAACCACTAACAGACCTAAAAGAATAAAGCAAAAGATGAAAATAGTATCCGCGTTCATGGTCTTGAAGGTTGAGCAAACTTATGAATAATTCGCGGAGGCAGGCCTGGTGATGAAATGCCTATTCGATAAAAAGGATAGGCTGGGTTGATCACAGGAAAAGAGGTGGAATGACCCTCTTCAATCGTTAGTGTATCCATCGTTTGAACGCGTCTAAACTTATCTAGCTCTGCTAAATAAATTTTTCCCGGTAATGTGCGCTTTAAGCGAATAAGCGTTGAATCGATAGCAACTTCTTCAGGTAAAATCAGATCGAGGTAGGTGGTTGTGCTCCAGAATAGATCTCCTTTTTTAGGACTATCTACGCGTTGCTCGAAATCGTAGGGCTTAGAACTGATTACAAAAACAGAATCTTGATTAATACTCGACCATCGTGTATCAAAATCGTACTGATTGGGTCGGTAAGTGAGCGTGTTATAAGATAACCCTATTTGTCTGCTATAAAATTCATAGAGAGCAGCGCGTTGATAAGAATCTATAAATAGAACGGGTTTACCATTTGCTTTAGATGAGATCTTGTGCGACCATTCCTTGACACCATGAGGTTCGAGATGAACCGGAGATAGTTGTTCAAAGGCCATCATAATTCTTAGACTAAAAATGAGAATGATGCTCACGAGTCCTAACCTCTTAATTCGTTTTGTCTCATGCACGGATAGCGGTCTTTCGATGAAAATCAGAAGCAACGGATAGACTATTGGGAGTAACCACTGAAGCTGTGACTTTTTACTGAAAGACGAAAAGAAGAAAAACACAAGAACAAACCAGATCGAAAACTGTAGTCCTTTTTCAAAGGTATTTCTTGCAGTGGTCGAAAATAAGGCTCGATAAAAGTCGAAAAAGAACAATCCGATAATGGCAATGGCGTTTAGGAAAAACCCTCCTGTGAATGGTAAAAATTCATAGGCGTGATTCGGTCGTTCCGAAAAATGAAACCTCAAGGTCACCCATTCGTTTTGAGAGAGCCACAGTAAGTGCGGGCCGAATAAAAGTAAGCTTAGTGCAACCGACTTCCAGGCCCTACTATCTCTGATTAAGGCTGGGTTAGAAATGATTACGCCAAATAGGATTAATACACCTGTATACTTGCTATACATGAGACCTGCCATAGCTAGACCTAGGGTAAGGACGGCGTATTTTGTCTCTAAAAGAAATTGCTTGTAGGCGTAAAAGAACAGGGCGGTAAATAGGAGTGTCCCTGTGTCGGGTAAGGTGAGAAATCCGTAGAGATTGACTAAAGGTAAGCCTAGTAGCAGCAGTGAAAATAGCCCGTTAGAAATTCTTTCCTTGGTCTCCTTACTCAACGTTTGGTACAGTAGCCAATAACTAAGTGATACGCTGAGTACGCTGAGTACTCGAACGCCAAAAAGCCCTAAACCTTCAATCGACGAAGGGAGCGCTAGTAGGGCAATTAGGGGTGGATGATCAAAGTACCCCCACTGCATATTCCTCGCGAAATAGGCATAATAGGCCTCGTCTTTTAAAAGGCCAGTAAAACTTGCCTGAAGCAGATTGATCAGGGTAATTACAACGAGTTGAACGTTAAAGGAAAACTTGAGCCTCATCACAGAAATCAAAGGTACGTTTTTGAAGTTGTCCTTGGATCGACACAAATGTCCTATTTTAGCCGCCTATGAGTGAATGCCTAGTCATTATCCCGACCTACAACGAAATCGAAAACGTTGCACTGATCATTGCTGCGGTTCAAGATTTAAACAGAAGGTATCATGTACTCATCGTTGATGATAATTCTCCTGATGGAACGGCAGATAAGGTTCGCGAATTACAGAATAGTTATCCTGACTCACTTCACCTCGAGGTGAGAACCGAAAAGGCCGGACTTGGTACCGCTTATATCCATGGATTTAAATGGGCCTTGTCAAAAGGATATGCCTTTATTTTTGAAATGGATGCTGATTTTTCACATACTCCAAGTGATTTAATTCGATTGCATACTGCCTGTGAGAATGGTGCCGATGTGGCTATTGGAAGTAGATATTGCAAAGGAGTGAATGTGGTGAATTGGCCCTTACATCGAATACTGCTCTCCTATGGGGCTTCCTTCTATGTTCGTTTAATCACAGGAATGCCTGTATATGATCCTACGGCTGGTTTCATGTGTTATCGGGCTTCGCTATTAAAGCAGTTGAATTTAGATGCGGTGCGTTTTGTCGGATACGCCTTTCAAATTGAAATGAAATTCAGAGCTTACAAGAAGGGTGCAAAGATTAAAGAGGTGAGCATTGTTTTTACAGATCGTATCAGAGGAGTGTCAAAGATGAGTGGCGCAATTGTCAAAGAAGCCATTCTCGGGGTGCTTAAAATGCGTTTGGATAGTATCTTTGCTAAAAAGAGATTCTACTATGCCGAAAACCCTGATTAAAAATGCGAGAATTGTAAATGAATCATCCATTTTTGAGTCTGACATTCTCGTTGAAGATCAATTCATAAAAAAAATAGCTTCCTCCATTTCGGACCAAACCGCCGAGGTTGTCGACTTACAAGGACAGCTACTGTTACCCGGATGTATTGACAATCAGGTTCATTTTCGCGAACCGGGATTAACCCATAAAGGAACGATTGCGACAGAGAGTCGAGCAGCTCTAGCTGGCGGAATCACAACCTTCATGGAGCAGCCAAATACCAACCCTCAAACGGTTACTTTCGAAGCTTTAGAAGATAAATTTGATCGAGCAGCAAAGGGCTCTTATGTGAATTACTCTTTTTTCTTTGGAGGTACTAATGACAATTTAGAACTCATCAAAAGATTAGACATTAATGCCTGTGCAGGAATCAAGCTTTTCCTTGGTTCTTCCACAGGTAATATGCTAGTTGATCGGGAGGAAACCATTCGTGGTATTTTTTCAAATACAGAAATGGTGATTGCGGCGCATTGTGAAGATGAACCCACTATTCGAGCGAATACTGAGGCGGCTATTAAGAAATATGGAGAGAATATTCCGATTGAAATGCATCCGCTCATCAGATCTAGAGAGGCTTGTTATCAGTCATCTTCAAGAGCCATTGAACTGGCGAGAGAGACAGGGGCAAAACTTCACGTGTTTCATGTGTCTACCGCTGAGGAGCTTGAACTTTTTGATACTCACTTACCTTTTGCGAAGAAGCAAATTACTGCGGAGGTATGCTTACACCACCTTTGGTTTAGCGATGAGGATTACGCCGACAAGGGTACATTGATTAAATGGAATCCGGCCGTAAAAAGCGTTTCTGATCGAGACGCTCTTTGGGAAGGTGTCCGAGGAAATGCTCTAGATATCCTAGCTACAGATCACGCACCTCATACGATCGAGGAGAAATCAAATACCTACCTAAAAGCTCCTTCTGGAGGACCACTAGTTCAGCATGCGCTACTGGGTTATTTAGATAAAGTTGAAGAAGGTGCCTTTGATCTTGAAACACTCGTTCAAAAATTTGCACATAATGTTGCTGACCGCTATCATATCGATCGTCGCGGTTACCTTAGAGAAGGTTATTATGCAGATTTGGTGACCGTCAAGAAAAATCCACATCAGGTAACTAAGGAAAGCCTTTTGTATGATTGTAAGTGGAGCCCATTTGAAGGGCATACTTTTGCCTATACCATTGATAAAGTTTGGGTAAATGGCCATTTAGGCTATTCTAATGGGACGGTGAGTGAGGATCGTCATGCCCAAAAGCTAGCATTTACTAGAAAATGAGAATTGTCTATTCAGTCTTAATATTGGTTTTGCTGATTTCTTGTTCTACAAGAATGATGGAGCCGCCCGAAAACCTTATAGAAGAAGGTACTTTTTCAGACATTCTTTATGATATAGCGGTTTTAAAAGCAGTTCATAGTACTTCTCCTGCCACTTTAGAAAGTCAAGGGATACTTATTATGCCCTACATCTATGAAAAGTACGATGTAGATAGCCTTCAATTGATCAATTCAAACAAGTATTACTCCACATTAGGTGATCGCTATTTCAAGCTATTTGAAGCTATTGAAACTCGATTAGCAGAAAAAAGTGAGGTGATCGATAGTCTTCGAGCTGAAGCTGCTTCTAAGCCCCTGCGCATGTAGCGCGATAAGATTGAGATAGTTGCTTTAATTCAGCTTCAAAATCTTCTAGCTCCACTTCACCCAGTTCAGGGTAATCAGATAGGGTCGGATAGAGCGATTCTGAGGTTAGTGAGTCAACAATCTCAGGGGATAGTTTGCGTGGCTTTCTAAATATAAAAGCATAAAAGCCTTCGATTACGCTAAAGACTCGTAATGTAGGCTTGCTTATCATTACTATTTTTTCTGCGCCCATCGCCTTAGCAAGCTCATCGTATCGCATGATTTTAGAGACAAGAATGGTAGGAGTTTTCTGCTCATTTTTAGAAAGATGAAGGGCGCATTTCACTACGGTATTTGCTGATGTTAAGCCAACAGAACCCATGGTAACCCTGACTTTTTGCTGAGCGAGTTGCTTGAAGATGCTTCCGCTGGGTCTATTCCAGAAAAAATCACTTAAAATTACCCCAGGCCGAACAATAGTAGCTTTAATCCCCTCTTGTATTCCCCGATATACCTCTAATTCAGATAAGTATTTGGTGTACCCGTAATAACTCGACGCCCCTTCGTTGGCAGCTGCAATCGAACTGATGAAGACCAGGTTGATTTCTTTAGCGATCAGTGCATTTACCAAATTTCTTGTACCCTCAACATTAGTCTTATAAAGCTGGCTTTTGTGTTTAGGATCAAAAGAGATTAGTGCAGCACAATGAATCACAGTATTTACTTCTTTTAAAGCCTCATCGAGTAGGTCGATTTGATCATAAGAACCTTTCATCCATTCAATATCGTTGAGGTTCTCCTCTTTCTTATGGTACTTGAAAAAAGCAATGACTTCTAATCGTTTCTCTTCGGTTCTATAGAACGCGCGAATCTTCTTTTTTTGAGAACTAAGACTAAGAAGAAAATGAGCCCCTAGCATACCTGTGGCTCCTGTGACTAAAATCATAATGTAAATGTAGGCAAAGAAGCTATATTTGTAGGCCTAAAGTTATGATGAGCAAGACATTTATAGAAGAGTTACAGTGGAGAGGAATGGTGCATGATTTTATGCCAGGCCTCGAAGATCATTTGAAAGAATCGATTCGTTCGGCTTATGTGGGCTTTGACCCAACAGCTGATTCGCTACATATCGGAAATTTGGTAAGCATCATGATGCTGCGTCATTTTCAGATCGCAGGGCATCGCCCTATAGCCTTGGTTGGAGGAGCTACCGGAATGATTGGTGATCCTTCTGGAAAATCAAAAGAACGTAATCTACTCGATGAAGCTACGCTTAGGCATAACCAGGAAGCTATCAAAAATCAGTTAGCGAAGTTTTTAGATTTTGACCCTTCACTTGATAACAGCGCTGAACTTGTCAATAATTACGATTGGATGAAAGATTTCAGCTTTCTAGCTTTCATTCGAGATGTAGGTAAACATATTACAGTCAATTACATGATGGCCAAAGAGTCGGTGAAAAAAAGAGTTTCTGCCGAAGAAAGCGACGGGATGTCTTTTACTGAATTCACCTATCAACTGGTTCAGGGTTATGACTTTTTACACTTATATCGCGACAAAGAAGTTAGTCTTCAAATGGGCGGAAGCGACCAGTGGGGAAATATTACCACAGGTACAGAGCTTATTCGAAGAGTGGCTAGCGGTAAAGGATTTGCACTTACTTGTCCGCTAGTTACTAAGGCTGATGGCACAAAATTCGGGAAGTCTGAGGGAGGAAATATTTGGTTAGACCCCAATAGAACTTCTCCTTATAAATTCTATCAGTATTGGCTGAATACCTCCGATGAGGATGCAGCTCATTTTATCAAGATTTTCACTTTCTTAGAAAAAGAAGAAATTGATTCCCTAATTAGCGAGCATGCAGAAGCCCCACATTTACGGACGTTACAGCAGCGACTTGCTAAAGAGGTAACTATACTGGTTCATTCTGAGGCTGATTACGAGAATGCAGTGGCCGCCAGCGCGATTCTATTTGGTAAATCAACCGCCGAAGATCTAAAACAACTTCCTGAAAAGGTTTTTTTAGAGGTGTTTGATGGTGTGCCGAGTGCTGAGGTGTCTAAAGCTCGATTTGAAGAAGGTCTAGATATGATTGCTGCCTTGGCCGCTGAAACCGGATTTTTCGCTTCAAATGGTGAAGCACGTCGGGAGCTAAAACAACAATCTATTTCGGTGAATAAATCGAAAGTTGGTGAAGATTATTCACTTTCAGCAGAAGATTTAATAGCCTCTAAATACATTCTTTTACAGAAAGGTAAAAAGAACTACTACCTACTAAAGGTGGTCTAGGCCATCATTAGATTACATCCTCTTATCTCTGCCGTGTCGAACCTGCCAAGCACCTCGAAACTGCCGTTAGGGTAGGTCCTTCCAAGATCTTCTGTTGCTATAAATGCACAAGAGTGGGTGTTGGCTAGATCAATGATGTTGATTCCGCCCGTTTTTTCATGTGGACTAATGGTGAACGGATCCTCTGCCTCTCGAATGAGTACTTTCATCCAGGGTGCAGGATAGAAAATACCCTCTCCTGGCGAATAGGCTTGTGAAAACAATTCGGTCATTCCGTATTCAGAATGAATCGTGTCTAGATCGAAAGCCGCTTTCAAGTGATCATGGACTTCTTCTCTGACCACTTCTCTGCGTCGCCCCTTCATTCCGCCTGTTTCCATAACAATCGTATTCTGCAACGCCATGGGATTGCTCTCTGCCCAATCGAGAAGGGCATAGGTTACTCCGATTAACAGCTTTTTCTGATCACTTGTTAATAGTTCAGTGAGTTGTTGATCTCCGAGCTTATAATAACCTGATCCTGGTCGTGCTTTCTTTATTAAGTAATCGACCATATAAATGAGCGAGGAATGAGTTTGTTCTGTATAAGAGGGTAAAAGAGCTACTAAAACTAAGTCCGAAATAGGCCCGTAGGTAGCTTCGAAAAAAGTAAAAAAACTTTGTTCATACCCTTCTAATGATGGATAGTAGTGCTTGCTTCGGTTGGGCTGAGCCGTCGTTCCCGAACTCATAAAGTACCCCTCTTCTTTTCGATTCTTATCAAAGACTTTATGGCTCTTAAAAAAGGATATGGGTAGAAAAGGGATTTCGGGCAGTGAAGAGACATTACTCGGATCCCTTTTTAGAAGTTGGCAGTAGGCGTTATATACCTCAATATTTTGAAATTGATCCTTAAAAAGCTCTAACGCCTTTTCCTCAAAATCGCTTTCAGTTACAGATGTGAATTCAGCTTTTGCCATGACTCTTTAAAAGTGAATCAAAGGTAACTAGAATCGTTCGTTTTTCGTTCAGACCTAATGATTTAAGGGCCTTCGGGAGGTCAGAAAACACACCTTAAAGATTAATTAACATTTAAGAACAAAAGACTTAACCTTTTTAAGGATTTATACATCGAAAGTTAACCTTGTTCTAAAATAAACACGAGAATGGCCCCGTAGTTTTGGAAAAAATTTTAAAACCCTCAAAATGAAAAAATCAATCTTTGCTTTTGCTTTATCTGGAGCAATGTTATTCTCTTCTTGCCAGCAAGAAGTAGTTATCGACGATGCTCAGTTACAGGCGATCGTTGACGCTGCTGTTGCTGCTGCACTAGCTAATTATCCAAACACTCAAGAAATTGCTGATGCTGCCGCTGCTGCTGCTACTGCTGCTGTAGCTAATGGTCTTGGTGATATCGATTCTGCGATTCAAGATGCATTAAACGCTGCTGAGGCTTTAACTAATCCTCCGGTTGTACGTGTTGGTACAGGATCAGTAACTGAAATTACTTCTGATACTACTTGGACGAACGATAAAATCTGGTTAATGGATGGTAAAATCGTTGTTCAAGACGGTGCTACTCTTACTATCGAAGAAGGAACTATCGTTAAAGGTGCAACGGGTACGGGTGCCAATGCTACCGTTTTAGTAGTAGCTAAAGGTGGTAAAATCAATGCGGTTGGTACTGCAGATAAGCCAATTATCTTCACGGATGCAAACGATCAAATTGTTTATGCAAACGGCTCTACCTCACCTAACAGATCAGCGACTGATAAAGGTCTTTGGGGATCTGTAATTATTTTAGGAAACGGAATCGTTGGTGCTGCTAACGGGGAAGCAAACATCGAAGGTGTTGTTTCTGGATACGAGTGGACGAAGTACGGAGGATCTAACAATGCCGACAACTCTGGTGTGATGAAATATGTTTCTATCCGCCACACAGGAACTGCTGTTTCTCCAGGAAACGAACTTCAAGGCCTAACTATGGGAGGTGTTGGTTCAGGAACCGTTATCGAGAACATCGAACTTGTAGGATCTGAGGATGACGGTATCGAAATCTTCGGTGGAGCGGTAAATGTAACTAACCTTGTTGTTGCTAACTACGATGATGACGGTATCGATCTAGATCAAGCCTACGCGGGCACTATCTCTAATGCTGTTGTTATTCTTGCTACCGGTTCAGATACTGCTTTCGAAATCGATGGTACCGAAGAGCCTAACGATGCGATTGTTGGTGAATACACGCTTCAAAACGTAACCGTTTATGGACGCTCTGACGTAGTAAAAACAGCTACACTAGGTGATTGGAAATCTGATGCAACTGGGTTCAATGATAACATTCTTTATGTTGATTTCAAGTCAGGTTCTACACTTAAAGGAATTGACGCTGATACTTACGGTGGTGCTGGTACTGCTACAGTGGTAGGAAAGGTAAACTTTAGAGATGTGGTTGTTGTTTCTGCTGATGCCAAAACTGATGTGATCGCTGGTAAAGTTGACGATGCTTCAGCTACTTGGTTAACAATCAGTGCAAGCCGTCCTTCAGGAAAAGGTGCTGACGAATCTGTATTTGCTTGGACACAATTCTTCAACTAAACCCAATAGACTTAATTCTATTTTAAGCAAATAGCCCTGCTTTGCCGGGGCTATTTTTTCAATCTATACCCTTATGAAAAACTTCTTTCTTTTTGTTTTAGTCTTCATCACTTCACTCAGCTTTGGGCAGTCTGTGATCACTGGTACAGTTATCGATGGAGATTTTAATGAACCGCTAGCTTTTGCAAACGTCGTATTGCGTGAACAGGGCTCGACTGAAACTGTTTCAGGAGCCATCACCGATTTTGAGGGAAAATACGTTTTCGAAGTGAATGGTCCCGGTCCTTATGAAATTGAATTTTCATACCTAGGATATGAAACTAAGGTAGTAAGTGAGATTAAAACTAAAGAGGGAGATGAGGTTGAGGTTAGCATCGTTCTTAATCCGTTAGCCAACGCGCTAGAGGAGGTAGTGGTGACTACCACTGTTCGTAAGAATAGTGAAGCCTCAGTACTTGCGATTCAAAAGGGAGCAGTTACGATGCTTGATGGTCTATCTGCTCAAACGATCAAAAAATCAGGTGACGGAAACGTGGCGACAGCTATCAAGCGTATACCAGGTGTTTCGGTTCAAGGAGGAAAGTTCGTTTATGTTCGCGGTTTGGGAGATCGTTACTCAAAGACCTTATTAGGAGGTCTTGAGGTTCCTGGATTAGATCCTGATCGAAACACTTTACAATTGGATGTTTTCCCTACTAATCTTCTTGACAACCTACTGGTAAGTAAATCGGTTAGCGCAGAATTACCTGCTGATTTTACAGGTGGATTGGTTGATGTAATCTTGAAAGATTTTTCAACCTTACCTGAGTATACCTTCTCTATTTCTACCGGATACAACTCGGCTACCAATTTTCAGGACGCCCCTGGTTTACCAGATTATTCATTGAATGGTCTTTCGTTTGATTCGGGAGCGAATGATTTACCGTTTTCGTCGGTAATCAATTTTCCTCGTCCGGTAAACATCACTAATGCGCAGCAAGAGGCCTTACTCGTTTCAAGTACCAAGGCTTTTACTCGCCAAATGGGTGTTAGTAGAGAGAATAACCTTCTTGACTATAGTATTGGAGGCACGGCCTCAAATCAGTACAATATCAATGATAAAATCGCGATTGGATACATCACCTCGGTGAACTATAAGTACGATTCAGACTATTACCAAAATACAATTAATCGCAGTGTAGCTGTCCGTAACGGAGCACAACAAGAATTTGACGCACAAGAGGGTGAGTTGGGGTCTATTCAGGCGATTGCTAGTGGATTATTTGGAGTTTCATTAAAGACTGGAAGTTTCAAACACAAGGCTTCTGTTTTAGCCATCCGAAGTGGAGAAAGTAATGGTTTCGATGGGGTTATTGAAGATTATATTGAAAACCCATATACTGGGGTTACCAACACGATGACCCATACCCAAAGAGACATTTTAACGGTTCCTTTCTCAGGCGTTTATCGACTAGGAGACAAATTGTCATTTGATTGGAAAGTAGCTCCTTCTGTTGTTCGTGTTCGAGACATCGATTTTAGAAAGTCGGTTTTCAATGTATTATCGGATGGAACACGAATAATCGATAACTCTGTATCTGCACTTCCACTTCGATTATGGAGAGATTTAGAGGAGTATGCTGTTTCTGCTAAAGCCGATTTGAAGTACGATTTCAAACTATTTGGATCTGAGGGAAACAACCTAAAGGTCGGATTCGCTTACAATAATAAGAGTCGTGATTTTGGAACAGACTTATTTTCTATTGGTTATAGAGGATCGTCTTTAGACGTTGCTGGGGATTACAACAACATTCTTAACCCTAACTTTATTTGGAACTCGACTAAAGGGGTAGGGTCTTTTGTTATCGGAGATTATCAGCCAACCAACCAATACAAGGCTGAAAATACCACCATTGGAGGATACCTTTCAACTGAACTGCGTATTGCTGAAAAACTAAAAGCAATTCTGGGTGTTCGTTACGAGGAATATAATGTACTCTACTCTGGTCAAGCTATTTCTGGAGAAATTTACAGGGATAGTGAGTTCATTGATGTTGCAGATGTTTATCCTTCTGCAAACTTTATCTATTCGGTAAATGATCAGACGAATATTAGAGCTTCGTATTCGATGACTACGGCTCGACCAAGCTTCAAAGAAAATTCAGCGGCAAACATCTATGATCCGATTACCGAGCGATTCTTTGTTGGTAACACCGATCTTGTACCAACCTATGTGAATAATTTTGATTTGAGATGGGAGCATTATGGAGAGGATAACCGCTTTATGGCGCTAAGTGCTTTCTACAAGCAATTTACCGACCCAATAGAAATCAATTATTTTGATGTTACTACTCCAAATACGTTAATTGCGAGAAACACTCCTGAGGCAATTGTTTATGGTGTTGAGCTCGAAATGAGAAACTCGATTTATTCGAATGATTTCTACAGGCTTTCTTATAATATTAATACTTCGCTCATTGTTTCGGAGCTTGAAATGTCTCAAAACGAGTTAGAAGCAAGAAAGTCGGTAGCCTTAGATAGAGAGGTCGACACCAAGCGTCAATTACAGGGACAGTCTCCGTATTTGGTAAATGCAGGGATAACCTATAATCTTTTTGACAAAGAATTCGAAGCAGGTTTATTTTACAATGTTCAAGGACGGGCACTTCAGGTTATTGGTGTGGGTCAATTCCCAGACGTTTTCACAGAGCCTTTTCACAGTTTGAACTTCAATGCAAGCAAGCGATTTGGAGAAGCCAAGAACACAACACTTTCATTTAAAGCCGAAAATTTATTGAATGACTTGATCGAAAGTCGATTCGATTATTTCGGAAACAATGATTTTGTATTCTCAAGCCTAGCTCCTGGGGTGAACCTATCACTGGGGCTTTCGTTCCGTTTTTAATATAAAAACCCGCCATTCACGGCGGGTTTTTTTATCTTTAGCAAAGAGGCTTCAATCCAAGAATAATTTCTATGAAAAAAGATGACATTCGAATACTCCTAGTTGATGATGAACAGGACATCCTTGAAATTGTAGGATATAACCTATCACAAGAAGGATATCAGGTTTACACGGCCAAAAATGGAGTTGAGGCTGTGGCTAAAGCCAAAAAGAAGAATCCGCATCTAGTGATCCTAGACGTTATGATGCCTGAAATGGATGGGATCGAAGCCTGTGAGACCATCCGAAACACTCCCGGATTAGAAAACACCATTATCACTTTTTTAACCGCAAGAGGAGAAGATTACTCTCAGCTGGCTGGTTTTGAAGCTGGAGCAGATGATTACATACAAAAGCCAATCAAACCCAAGGTATTGATGTCTAAGGTGAAGGCATTGCTACGTCGTCGCAAAGAAGAATCTCCTGAATCTGAAGGGCTGCATACTGTAGGTAATCTAACGATTAATAGAGAAGAATACAAAGTCATCAATAATGGCGAAGAACTCATTTTGCCTCGTAAAGAATTCGAATTATTGGCTCTATTAACTTCGAAGCCAGGCAAGGTATTTAAACGCGAATCTATTCTTGAAAAAGTATGGGGTAGTGAAGTCGTTGTCGGGGGTAGAACCATCGATGTACATATTCGAAAGCTTCGAGAAAAGATCGGTGATGACCATTTTCAAACCGTTAAAGGCGTAGGGTATAAATTCGTAATTTAACGCCCTAGATGGCGGCTAATTTTAAAAATGCGAATCCTTTTGTCCTGAGATATGCACTGTATGTCTCACTCGTTGTAACGGTTTTCGTCACTTCCCTGCTTTACATTTTAGGCCTGTCAGAGCCGTTAATTATTGTTGCGTTTTTCATTCTGTCATTAATATCGAGTTTTTTGATTCTCCGTGTAGGTATTGAGAACTATGTTTTAAAACTCATCAAGGAAGTATATTCTGAGGTTTCATTGTTAGAAGGTATTCGATTTACAGGCAGTAGTGTTTCTACCGATTTAGAGTCGTTAACTTCTGATATTGAGAAGTTTGCTAGAGGAAAGAAAATAGAAATCGAGACGCTTAAGATTCGAGAGGAGTATCGAAAGGATTTCTTGGGTAATGTGGCTCATGAAATGAAAACCCCCTTGTTTACCATTCAAGGCTATATCCTGACGCTCTTAGATGGTGCTATGCAGGATAAAAAAGTGCGTAAAAAATACCTTGAACGAGCCAATAAGAGTGTAGATCGTCTCCTTTATATTGTCAAAGATCTAGACACCATTACCAGACTAGAATCTGGATCGCAGAAGCTTTATATGCAGCCTATGGATATTGTTGAGCTCATCGAAAGTGTTTTTGAGATGCTTGAAATGAAGGCTGCGAAGAAGGATATTACGTTAGTTTTTGATAGGGTTTATGAGCATCCGGTTTGGGTGAATGGTGATGCAGAGAAATTAGAACATGTTTTAAGTAATCTCATTGAGAACTCTATTAAGTATGGGCATCAAGGAGGTACTACAGAGGTTACCATCGAAGAGTTGACAGAGGATAAACTGATCGTAAGAGTCACCGACAACGGAGACGGAATTGCCAAAGAGCACTTACCAAGACTCTTTGAACGGTTTTATCGAGTCGACAAGAGTGGATCAAGAAAAGAAGGGGGCTCTGGTTTAGGCCTTTCTATTGTAAAGCATATCGTAGAAGCTCATGGTGAGCGAATCTATGTTGAGAGTGAACCAGGTGTTGGGTCAGAATTTTCTTTTACGCTTCAAAAAACCGAAAATAGTTCGTCGAAATTAACCCCTGAACTAAAGGCTTCAAGCCCTGAATAGCTCGAAATACGCTCGAGTTGATTAAGACTAAATTCTTCTTGGGTACAGCTAGGAACAACCCCTAATTTGTCAAGTCTTTCGGCGATATGAGCCTGTTCGTATTGACCGGGCGTAGGAATAAAAAAGGCTTTCTTTCCCAGTTTAGCCAAATCCATAACAGTGGTATAACCCGATCTACACAAAATAAAATCACTGGCTTGAACACTTTGTGAAAGCTCTTCAGATCTCATGAAATTAATCTTGAGCATTGATCCTGAATCAAGGGTCATTTCTTGCCGTGTTTGCTCTTTTTCGATAACTCCGCGAACCATAAGAATATGACCCCTAAAAGCTTGTAACTCCTCTGTCAATCGATTTTCAAGAAGGGTGCGTTGGGGTTCTGGTCCTGATAAGAGTACCATCAAATCGTAAACCTTCTCTACCGACTTTTTCTCAAATCTACTTAGAGGCCCCATGTATTTGAGGTTTTGTGGCTTCTTGTCAAGATGTCCGAGTTCACCGGTTAAATTGTTCTCTCCTTCAAAATCGGGTACCCAGACGGCATCGTACTTTTTAAAGATTTGTTGATGCATCGCCGAGCTAATTTGGGTAGTACTTCCTGAAAGCACGCGAAGTTGATGGGTGATAAATACGTTTGGGATGCCTTTTACATAAATACCTAGTCGATTATCTGATATGATTCCGTCGGCATTCACCTCTTTGGCGATTTTTTCAATGGCCTTTCTCTCTTTGCGCATGGCATTCAATATCTTGGGAGAGTCGAAGATCATTTTGAGCTTGAAGAATCGTCCGTCAGAAGCGTAGGTAATTTGATAAGAGGGTAGTTCGAAACTCGCTAGTTCTGGAAATTCCTTGGTGAGTAGGCCTAGAGCTACACCATCAGAGGCCAAGACTACTTCATAGTCTCGCTCCAATAAAGCTTTAATAATCGGAATGCATCGGGTTGAATGCCCGAGCCCCCAATTAAGAGGCGCTACCACTATCGTCTTTTTTTTCATTGGGTTTAGGGCGATATTGGGTTAGCTTTGTAGGCTTAAAACAGATAAACCTTGGGTAGTAAAAATAAACTAAAACGCTTTAGAGATAATGATTCTTTTGAGAATGTGATTCAGCCTTCTCGACAAGAAATTTTAGAAGGTTTTGAATTGAAAGGGGCTTGGAATGCTATTTTTTCGAATTCAAATCCGATCGTTTTAGAATTGGGCTGTGGTAAGGGGGAATACACCCTAGCACTCGCTGAACGTTACCCAGAAAAAAACTTCATCGGAATCGATATCAAAGGTGCCAGATTATGGAGGGGAGCTAAGACCGCTCTTGAAAACAAGCTACCGAACGTTCGCTTTCTGAGAACACATATTGAACTTATCGATCTGATTTTTGATTCAGCTGAGGTTAGCGAAATTTGGATTACATTCCCAGATCCCCAGATAAAGTATAAACGCACGAAACATCGACTGACCAACCTACAGTTTCTCGATCGTTACAAAAAGATTCTCGGAGGTGAAGGTTTGGTGCACCTTAAGACAGATAGCGAGTTTTTACACGGATACACTTTGGGCCTTCTGCACGGACTAGGTAAAGAAATTGTATATTCGAACAACGACGTGTACAGACAGTCGGGTAGCCCTTCAGTAGTAACCGAGGTTCAAACGTTTTACGAGAGCCAGTATTTAGAAGTGGGTAAGCCGATTACTTATGTATCGTTTAAAATCTAACTAATACTAAAGGCGGTTGCACTACATCACTCTTTTTGCTCTGACTTTTTTAGCCGCTGCCGTAGCTACGTTACCTCCCGGTTTACTCAATATGAATGCCGCCAAAATCTCTGTGGAAAGAGGTAAGAAGTACGGAATTTATTTCTCCTTAGCTTGTTCGCTCGTCATCTTCGCCGAAGCCCTAGGCGCAGCTGTATTTTCAAAATTTCTTTTCGAACATCCAGAAACAGTCAATCATATTTTAATCGGAGCCCTTCTCATCTTCCTTATGCTCTTTTTCTATTTCTGGAAAAAGTCAAATCGAAATCTCACCGAACTGGTACCATCCTCTTCTAATTCCTTTTTGAAGGGGATCAGTTTAGCGCTACTCAATGTCCTTACCATTCCTTTTTATGCGGGGCTGCATGCCGCGCTTCGGAGCTCCAAAATTGCACGCCTAGCCACCTCTGAAACACTTGTTTTTGCGGCTGCGGCGCTATCAGGAACCTTCGTGATTCTTTATGGTTATTCCTATGGGTTTGCTAAAATTTCCTTCGACGAGCAAGGTTTCGAAAAACGCTCGAATCGAATCATCGCCGTTCTGATGTTGTTGCTTGTAGTTATCACTTTTATTCGTTTATGGTTGAATTATGAGTAGTAGTGATTTTTATGAGCGTGTCTATGAGGTTGCCCGACAAATTCCCGAAGGAAGAGTTACCTCTTATGGGGCAATCGCCAATTACCTAGGCCGTAGGGGCGGGGCTCGAATGGTCGGATACGCCATGAATTTATCTCACGACAAAGATGTGCCCGCTCATCGAGTGGTGAATCGTATGGGAATGCTTACCGGCAAACATCATTTTCCTGGCACTAATCTTATGCAACAACTACTTGAAAATGAAGGAGTTGAAATTAAAGATGATGGTGTAGTTGATTTTGATCGTCTTTTTTGGGATCCGTCAGAAATGCTTTTATAGCCTTTGTTATCTGCGTATCTTTGTAGTAGAAATGCAGATCTATGACAAAGAGTGAAATTCTTAAAGCTTTAAGTACTATTAGCGCACCCGGCGAAGGCCAGAATCTAGTT
>Ga0209138_1000675_pt1 | contig 32223 bp, 27 predicted proteins | sample SaaInl3SG_22_DNA_FD_184645 | JGI IMG/M metagenome (GOLD analysis project Ga0209138, IMG submission 184645) | Marine microbial communities from expanding oxygen minimum zones in the Saanich Inlet - ESP_153SG_22_DNA (SPAdes) (version 2) | ecosystem: Environmental > Aquatic > Marine > Intertidal...
GCGGCCATGGGAGTTCACCCTTATATCTTTATGGTGTCAGCTACGCTTGCTGCCTCCTGTGCATTTATGTTGCCTGTGGCGACTCCACCCAATGCAGTGGTTTTTGGATCAGGCTATGTTAGTATGCCTTCAATGATAAGAGCTGGATTAGGCCTCAATTTGATCTCTATTCTTTTGGTAACGTTTTGGGTATTCTATTTGTTGCCTTATTTTTGGGCCCTTTAAACAAGCTTTGTAACAAAATAGCGTTTCAATCGTTAACAAAGTATAGTTAGCGATTGTAGTAGATACAACCTATCCAGGCCTTTTCATAAGTAGCTATCGTTTAGTTTTGTTTGTTATGGTAACTATCGTGAGAGGTCTGGATTTTTAGCTTTTCGACTTTACGGATTGATCAAACGGAAGCCCCAATTGAGTAAGTAAGCTTTCGTCGTTCTTATGATCTGCAATGTCCACACCGTAAACTACCTTTTTCACGTCGTCGTAGACAAATGTTCCGAATAGTCTATCCCAAATAGATAGCATGTTTCCGTAGTTAGAATCGGTCCATGGAAGTTCGTTGTGGTGATGAAACTTATGCATGTTTGGCGTTACGAAAAGATAACTTATGGTACGATCAACCTTGGCAGGTAGGGCAATGTTTGCATGTGTGAAGTAAGTAAATACGACACTTAAGATTCGGTAAAATAAATAAAAGGCGATCGGCATACCAGTAATCGCGATTGCGATTAATGCAAAGGTTTCTCGGAGCAGAAAATCTAGGGGATGGTGTCGTGTACCTGTAGTTGCATCGACGTGTTTATCGCTATGATGCACTAAATGAAGCCTCCATAAGACAGGTACTTTATGCAAGAGATAATGAACAAAGTATTGCGCGATTAAGTCGAGAACAACTAACGCAATGATGAGTTCAGCCCATACAGGTAATTCAATAAGATTAAGAAGCCCGAAGTTGGTGTCAGAAAGCCACTGATAAAGAAGGGCAGTAAGTGTACCAAAACCGACATTGATAATCATCACCATGGCGAGTAGTGAGCCATTAACCCGAGCGTGTTTCCATTTCTTGTAATTGAAATTGGTTTGCGCGTAATAGCCTTCAGCGATCCAGAAAACACCTAATACAAAAAAGATCCAAGCCGCCTTCATCCAGACGGGCATCTCTTCAAAAAATAACAGAAATGAGTCCATAATATCTAATTCACAGCCTCCCGAAGATACTAAATATTAGAATTTTAAGTGTCTAATCGTTTCACCTTTATCCTTCAGCTGTTTCAATGAATCGATTCCAATTTGAACGTGATTCGTATCAAAGATTCGCTTGTTTTCTTCATCTTGAGCCATTGATTTTACTCCTTCAGGAACCATGGGCTGATCGGTGACAAGTAGAAGAGCTCCTGTTGGGATTCTATTGTGAAAACCAACCGTAAATAGGGTAGCCGTTTCCATATCAATGGCATAAGCTCTTACCTTCTTGAGATGGTTTTTGAATTTCTTATCGTGCTCCCACACTCTTCGGTTAGTGGTGAACACGGTGCCTGTCCAATAGTTTTGAGCTCTGTCCTTGATCGTTGAAGAAATCGCTCTTTGAAGGGCAAAGGAAGGTAAAGCGGGTACTTCTTTAGGTAGGTAGTCGTCTGAAGTACCATCTCCTCGTATTGCACCGATGGGCAGTACAAAATCCCCGATTTGATTTCTTTTCTTAAGTCCGCCACACTTACCTAGAAATAGAACGGCTTCAGGTTCAGCTGCCATTAAGAGATCCATTATTAAGGCTGCATTAGGGCTACCAATACCAAAGTTGATAATGCTTATACCGTCGTGAGTAGCAGATGCCATTACCCGGTCTTTCCCCTCTACTGTGGTGCCTGTAATCTCTGCAAATTTTGAGACGTATTTGTAAAAATTGGTCAGAAGAATATACTTGCCAAATTCATGTGATGGCTTCCCTGTGTATCGGTGCAACCAATCACTGACAATTTCTTGTTTTGTTTCCATAAGCTAAAATTTCTCTAAGTTAGTAAGTATTCTGATAGGTATGTCTAAACAAAAACATCTTGGGGTCTTCATTGCGGCCGCATTTATTGGCCCAGGCACAGTTACCACCTGTACACTTGCCGGAGTAGACTTTGGGATCGAACTCCTTTGGGCGCTGACCATTTCGATTGTAATTACCTATTATTTTCAAGAAATAGCTGCTCGTTTAGGATGGGTTCTAAATGAAGATCTTGATCAAATTATCATGAGAGGTATCAAACAGCCACTGCTACGATTTACGGTCCTTGGTCTGATAGTCTCTTCTATTTTTATAGGAAACGCAGCTTATCAGGGCGGTAACTTGAGCGGCACTCTAATAGGATTACAGCTGCTTTCAGACGAATCCATTTCAAAGACCATACTGATGATTCTCATTGGCCTAGGGGTTCTTGCTATGTTGTGGAATGGTCGATTTGAACTAATTAAAAGATTGCTCATGCTCTTAGTGGTTTTGATGGGCATAAGCTTTTTATTTACAGCGATCTACCTAGGGCCTGGGATTCTATCCCTTTTAAAGGCTGCTTTCATCCCTACTTTCAAAGGATCAAATACCCTTATGATTGTTGCATTAGTTGGTACCACTGTTGTGCCGTACAATCTCTTTCTTCATACGGCATTAGTAAAACAGAGTCGATCAGAAATTTCTAGTCATCGACTTCTAAAAAAAGATGCCTTGTTTAGCATCCTTATTGGAGGGCTGATCTCTATGGCTATTCTTGTAACTGCGGCTTCTGCAGGTAGCCAGGGAATAAGTTCGGTCATCGATCTAGCCGCTATTCTCAAACCTTCACTCGGAGAATGGAGTAAATACATTGTCGGTTTTGGCTTATTCGCAGCGGGGTTTACCTCTTCAATTACGGCTCCACTAGCTGCAGGCTTAGTAACAGCTTCTGTTTTTAGATCAAAAGAAGGTGCGGTCTCTGAACGGTTTTCGAAGTTCGCCGCTATACTTGTATTTGCCATTGGATGGGTCGTTACGATGATCGGTAGTGCCCCAATTGAAATTATCAAATTTGCTCAGATTGCGAACGGGATACTACTACCTATTGTGGCAATCACACTATTCATTTTATCTCGAAATAAGAGTTTATTAGGAGAATTAGTAAACACAAAGGGTCAAAACATTCTAGGCGTCATTTTAGTGCTCTTTACTTTAATTCTAGGCCTTATGGGGCTTAGTAAAGCGCTTGGTTTATGAGTTTGAACAAACCACACATCAATATGGATGCTGGCGAAGGAGTAACAGGAGAATATGAGCTTTACCCTTTTGTCAATGCCCTCAATGTTGCCTGTGGCGGTCATTATGGAGATGAGCGTACCATTTTTGAAACTTTAAATCATGCGATTCGCTATGAAATTGAATTTGGGGCACACCCTTCGTATCCAGACAAAGAAAACTTTGGTAGAGTCTCGTTAGAACTAAGCTCTGAAGAGCTCACTGCTTCAATCGTCGATCAAATCGATTGTTTTGCAAGAGTGGCTGAGGATTTGGGCGCTACATGGACTCACATTAAACCTCATGGAGCGCTCTACAATGACCTAGCCAAAAACGCATCTCTTGCTGAGGTTTTTCTAAGCGCTATAGCGTCTTACAAGGAGAAGACGCTTTATTTGCAAGAGTCTTCTATCATTGCTCTTAAAGCCGAAGAACGTGGCTTCAAAGTGGCTCACGAGTATTTTATTGATCGCAATTACCTTGCAATCGACCGACTAGTTCCTAGGAGCGAAGAGAATGCTGTGATTTCTGATCCGAAACAAGCGTTAGATCATCTGCACGCTATGGCAGACAAAAAATCTCTGAAGCTATTAGATGGCGCTGAAGTTCCTATTGAGCCTCACACTTTTTGTATACACTCAGATCATCAGGCGACCCCGCAAATCATTGCTGAAATCACAAAGGCTTATGGGTCTTAAGGTTCATTTTCATAGAATTAGTCCTGAGGTACTTTCTATAGCGTTAGAAGAGACCTCTGCTGCCGAGCTTTCCTATGTTGCCGAGCAGCTTGAGTCTCGATTTTCATCGATTCAAGACGTGGTCTTTTTGAACGGAGTGATCACCGTTTTTTCTACTGAAATAAACCTGATTTTGAACGAGTTAGCGTCTTTTTTTGATTCGATGGACGAAACCTATGAGTCGAGTTTCAGAACATGGTACATCCCTATTTGGTACAATGGACTCGACTTGCTGTTTATTGCAGAGAAAAAGGGAATGAGTATTGACCGAATAAAGGAGATCCATCAAAAAGAAGAATACACCGCCATAGGCTATGGATTTCTACCTGGCTTTTTTTATGCCTCAGGGGTGCCCGAGTCTATCGATTTACCTCGTAGATCTTCTCCTCGGGCTAGGGTTCCAGCTCAAAGTGTCGCTTTTGCGGCCGCACAGATGGCTATATATCCTTTTGAAACGAGTGGAGGATGGAATATTCTAGGTACCACACCCTACCAGTTCTTTGACCCTAATAAGAACCCTCCTGTGATCGTTAAGGCTGGAGATCGACTGCGTTTTTATGAAATTGATGAGTCTCATTTTAAAGCGTTACAACTTATTTGGGAGACCAGCTCTGACCGGGAAAAACTATTGAGTCATGTTTGTTAAACGAGCCGGTCTTTTAGACACCATTCAAGATTCAGGTCGTACGGGATTCTTTAAATATGCAGTTCCGAGGTCCGGTTTTATGGATGCCCAGTCGGCAAAAAGAGCGAATACTATTTTGGGAAATGACCCTAATGACGCAGTTTTAGAAATGAGTATTCAAGGAGGGATCTACCGGTTTGATTCGCCCTCTTTTGTTTGTGTCTCGGGCGCTTCAATGAAATTTACCTTAAATGGTATTCTCGGGGAATCTAATTGTATGATTCGTGTTCAACCCCACGATGAAATTGAGTTTAGCCAGGCATCTGAAGGAGTTTACACCTATCTCGCGGTGAAGGGCGGTTTTAAATCTTCGATTCGAATGGGAAGCCGGTCGATGCATCCGAGCTTGTTTGGTGTATCACGGCTAAAAGAAGGAGATGTGATTGAATATACTTCAACAGATACTGTCTCTAATACTGTCGTTGGTAAAACTAGTGATGTTAACCTCAGTTCAAAGATGGTTGTTTACCCCGGACCAGAATTCACTTGTTTAAAAACCCCTGAGCAACTGGGTGAAGTGTCTCTAAAAGTGGCGGGTCATAATCGAATGGGCATTCGAGTACTCCCTTCGACTTATTTTCACAGAAGGCATTCTACGATCAAGTCTTCGGTCGTTTTTCCCGGTATTGTACAGTTGACTCCCTCAGGAGAATTGATTGTTCTCCATCGAGATTGTCAAGTTACGGGAGGATACCCGAGAGTTTTACTCACCGACGAAAAAGGCTTAAATCAAATCGCTCAAATGCGTCAAGGGTCAAGGATTCAATTTGAGCTTACTGACTTATCGAATTATTTAGGAGAATAACGTCGCACCGCATCTTTGATGACGCTAGGCTTATCAAAATGCATGGGTTTTGTTTGAAAATTCTGATAGAGTTTCATCTGATCGTCATAATGAAGAGATTCTGGGCGTTCACTATTACCGTAAGACATCACAGAACGATAAATCGTTTCTTCAGGAGTGAATTGAATTAGACCGATATAAGATTCTCCATTGGTAATTCGATAACGACCGTTTTTATGCTGAACCCCACGCATTGCAGTCACCACATCAGGCATTCCCCAGATCGGAATCGCCTTCTCGCCTCTAACCAGCTGCTGAAACTCACCCAACGTAACCGACTGAGTCTTGAAATGCTTTTTTAAATAGCGAGAGGTTTTTTTCAATGCCTTGTAAATCACTTCTTCGCTGAAGCTATTATCAGAATTGCGCTCCCCATAAAGTTTTTGAAGTTGGTAGTAAAGAATCGCAAAAACACCTGCTCCTTCAGAGTTCATGTCTGCTACTCGGTCCCAACTTTGAATTTTTCGTAACAGAGCCCCAGCTCCTGGATAATCGGAGGGGTTCATCTCAAATACCGCGTTAAAATCGACGTAGTTGTAATTGAGCGGAGTAGGTAGTGTATGGTCGTACTTGATGGTCTTGAACTCTTCAAAGGTGATCTGGTCATCTCCACTGAGCAGTTCATAAAGTCGGGTGCTTCTGTTATTGTCATAAAATTCATAACCCATAGCCTTTGCGAAATCTTTAGGGTTTGGGTTGTCTTTGATACCCGAAGACTTGAATGGGCTATGATTAGCGTTGTAAACAAATCCAGAAGCTGGACTAATCACTTGAGGAAGCTCTTCTGTTTTGTAGTAGGTGTCCCAAAGGGTTTCACTAGAATTTCCTGGTACTGTTTTGGTCCAATCATAGGCCGGATTTCGCTTGGGCATTTTACCATTTGAGATATAGAATATGGTATCAAACTTGTCAGCATATCCAATATTATACCCGGGTAGAGCATTCATTTGAAGCGCTGAATAGAAATCATTGAAGTTGTTGGCTTTATTCATCCTCCACCATTGCTCAAGCGCTTTGATCGTAGTAGTGCTAGGTGTTCTGACTGAATAAAATCCGCTTCTGTTTTTTAGAGTAGGCCCGTAAACACTGGTGTAATATTTTTTGTTAATCCCAATTTTAAATCCGAGAAGTTTCAGATAAACCTTAGCTCGTTTTTCTTCGAGCATTAATACCTCGTCGTCGAACTGATAGGTAAGTAGTTTCGGATCGACCATTTCGAGTTGGAACACATCCGCTTTGTCTTGAAAATTTACGGTATGTGTCCACCCAAGGTTTTCGTTAGCACCGGTTAAAATACAAGGAGCTCCGGGAAACAACGTTCCGATAATATTGGTTCCCTCTTCACTTACTAGATGAGCCTCATACCACGAGGTTGGTCCTTCTAAAGGTTGGTGCGTGTTGATCGTTAAGAAACTTGCTTCTTGTCCTGTTTTTATGCTCGATAATGCGATGAGGTTTGAACCATTTGAGTCGTCTTTAGGGGTTGCGATTTCTGGAGTTTTATTGGATACAATTTGCTTCACTAGCTGATCTGCAGCATTAGATACGAAGAGTTGTAATTGGGAGTATGCCACCATTTTTATCGGGGTGACAGGGAATAGACTCTTCTCTAATACTTCTTCAGGATGTTTTTCGGCGTATGCATTCAAGCCAGCCGCATACCCTTCAATGACCGCTACAAATTCATCACTTAGAGTGTCAAATTGTTCGGCTGCCGTACCTTCTGCTTCAATAAGTTGAGCAAGAAAATCAGCGCCTGCCCCCTTTAATCCCATATACCTAGAAAGCTTTGCGTCGCCGGCGAGGTAGCCTAATTGAATCGTTTCGAAGTCATCTTCGGCATGTGCCCAGGCAAGACCATAGGCTACCTCGGCGTCAGTAGGGGCATAAATATGTGGTACGCCGTAGGAATCTCTAATGATTTCGATATTTGCTGGGTCGATTTGTGCGATTCCTGAATAAAACAGGACCATTGCTGCTAGACTGAAGAGTCTTCTTTTCATTCGATTGATTTTAGTACCTTGAAGTTATGAAAAGATTGACGGTTAGCGAGGCACAAACGCAACATAAAAGTTTAGAAAGTCATTGGGGACTTCGATCGGATCGAATTGTTGCTCGATTTGAATTTGAAAACTTTGAAAGAGCTATTGATTTTATGCACGAAGCGGTCCCTTTTGTTGAACGTCTGAATCATCATCCCGATTGGTGTAACCGATACAATGAAATTACGATCACACTCTGGACACATGATACAGGTGGTCTTACCGAATTAGATTTTGCGCTAGCCAAAGAACTATCCGCACTTTATAATACCTTCAAATAAGCTATGAACGAAAGAAAAATTGCACTGATAACCGGTGCAAGTAGTGGTATAGGCTGGTCTACGGCCTTAGCTCTTGCAGCAAAGGGTTATGATTTAATTCTTTGTGGCCGAAGAAGTGAGCGACTTCAGCAACTCTCAGATACAGTAAAAGTTGAAACCCATCGACTTATTTTTGATGTGCGCGACAGACAAGCTGTATTTCAGGCCATCGAAGGTCTTCCAGAGCAGTGGAAGTCGATCAATGTTTTGGTTAATAATGCAGGTAATGCTCACGGATTAGATACTGTTCAAGAAGCGAATCTCGATGACTGGGATGCCATGATTGACTCAAACGTCAAGGGACTCATGTACGTTACCAAAGCTGTTCTTCCATTGCTGCGTGAAAGTAGTTGGGGTCATATCGTTAATGTCGGCTCCATCGCAGGAAAGGAGGCTTACCCAAAGGGCAGTGTGTATTGTGCTTCTAAGGCAGCTGTTCAGTACTTCACAGATGGTTTGCGTCTAGATCTCAACCCTGAATTAATAAGAGTTAGTGCGATTCACCCAGGTCTAGTTGAAACCGAGTTTTCCATGGTTCGTTTTAAGGGAGACGCTGACCGATCAAAAACCGTTTATCAAGGAGCAGATGCACTTCGGGCTGAAGATGTCGCTGACGCGATCGTTTACATGGTTGAAGCTCCTAAATCGGTTACTATTGCTGATCTAGTGATTCTTCCGACCCGTCAGGCCAGTGCGTATGTAATCAATAGAGAATCTTAGCGCACCTTTTGCTTCAGGAAGTGCTGAAGGTCTTTGTTTGAACCGTAAAGTACTAGGATATCCCCTTCCTCAAGGACGTGTTCTGCAGAGGCAACCCCCTGAACTTGATTTTCAGTCTTAGGACTACCCAGTAGCGGGTTAACCGTAACCTGCTTAATGATGGTAAGCACCAGAAGATTGTATTTCGATCTGAATCCAACCTCTTTCAGTGTTTTACCTACGTATTCATTAGGTACGGTAGCCTCGATGATACTGAAGTCGTCGCTTAGTTCAAAAGAGTCTACTACGTTTACAAGACAAAGCTTTTTGGCCCATCTTTCAGCAGTTTCTTCTTCAGGGTGAACGATCTCGTCTACCCCTATAGCCTGTAATACTTTTTCGTGGAGCGGATTGATCGCACGGCTCACTAATCGTTTTACCTGCATGTTTTTGAATAGCGCAGTCGCCATCACATTGGCTCCCTGATCTTCTCCGATGGCGATAATTACTATGTCTGTTTCTTTGAGTGGAAGCCCTGCAACTGCGAGCTCATCTGTAGCATCAAGTTGAACGGTATAGGTGATCTTCTCTTTATAAGCGTCGACTTTTGTTTTACTTGTGTCTACAGCGAAGACTTCATTCCCTTGAGCGGTTAGTTTCTCAGCGAGTGAAGCTCCAAAATTCCCAAGTCCGATGATGATGTATTTCATAACTAGTGGATTGTAATTTCTTCTTTCGGGTAGCGATAGTTTTGGTTAATCACATTGCGGAATATCGCAATGAGCACCGTCAGTGCACTTACGCGGCCAACGAACATTAATATAATGATAATGAATTTACTAACAGGGCTAAGGCTTGAGGTGATCCCCATACTAAGCCCAGTGGTGCTGTAGGCTGAAACGCTTTCAAAGGCAATTTCAATCATGGTAAGATCAGGTTCAAAGGCGGATATGCCTAATACCCCGATGGCAATAACGATAATAGATAGGGAGATCATTGCAAATGCTCTTTTTACCGTTACTTCAACGATTTCTCGGCGATATAATTCGATTCGTTCACGACCCCTGGCTAAGCTTAGGATGTTTAAGATAGCAATGGCTAGTGTACTGGTTTTAATACCTCCTCCTGTTGACTTTGGTGAGGCTCCTACCCACATTAAAAACATCGTGAGTAGCAGCGTTGGAAATCTGAAATGACTGGCATCTACGGTATTGAAGCCCGCTGTACGCGGTGTAGTGGCACCAAATAGTGCGGTGACTAGCTTGCCAAATCCTGAGTGTGTAGTGAGTACGCCGTCTTTTTCAAGTCCGAAAAAAACGAGTGTTCCTCCGACGGTTAAGACAATGGTGGTAATTAGCGCAATTCGACTGTTTAGTGTTAATACCCACGGACGATAATTCGGCTTGTCAAAAAACGAAAACACCCCTTTTGTCTTATAACTTAAATAAGAGACGATATTAGAAACGATTGGAAATCCGAGTCCTCCTATAACAAAGGTCAAAATAATGGCAAGTTGTAGTCCATAATTAAACTGAAAACCACCTTGCATCAGCGAATCACTGAGGGTAGAAAAACCTGCATTACAGAAGGCAGAGACTGCGTGAAAAACAGAGAAAAATACGCGTTCAGAAACACTAGTAAAGGCAGCTGGATCCGTGTTGTAAAAGATAAGTAAAGCCGAAAAGGCCTCAATACTTAGTGTGATGATTAAGATGCTCTTCAGTAGGCCCAATTCTTTACCAATAGCTCCCGAACTATTAATCTGATTGATGGCTATTTGTTTCTCGTAGCTGATTTCACCTTTAAAGAAATAACTAAAGTAGCTGACGAAAGTTAGTATTCCGAGCCCACCGATCTGAATCAAAAAAAGAAGGATTGATTGTCCAAAAAAGGTGAAGTGTGTAGCCGTGTCTACCACAATTAGCCCCGTAACACAAACCGCACTCGTTGCCGTGAAAAGCGCATCAAGTAGACCAATGCCCTCATGAGTAGCTCCGGGCAATGACAATAATAATGTACCCCCTAAAATGATAACGACAAAACTGATCAAGAAAAGTTGAGCCGGGTTCAAGGCAGTTCTTTTATAGCTTACTCTTAAGTCTAGAAACCCTTTAAAAAAAAGAAGGGCGGCGGCAAATTTTTCTAGGCTGAATTGCTCAGAGACCTGTCTGAATTCGTAATTCTCTGGAGTAAAAAAATGGAGCGCTAAAAGAACTCCCGAAAAGAGGCCAGAAAGACCATCAAGAATTGCAATTCGCTGATAGATTCTTTTGCGATCGTTGATATAGGTAAGTACAGAACTTACTAATCCTACCAGTAAAGCGTAGTAATAGAAAAGGTCTAGGTCGAAACTTTCTGTTATCGACGAGTGAAATCCGAAATCGTAAATCAGAAGAAGAAAACAGAACAAACTCGTCCAAAACGAAAGTCTGTAGAAGTATTTAGGGTTAAATAGCATGCTATTTTCTTGAGTAAAGTCTCAAGATTCAATCAATTTATTGACATCAAAGGTATTATAATTGCCGAACCTGTGGTTATTCTACGCTCAGCATTTTGTATTTATAGCTCGCTTGAAGCCGAATTAGTTCAAAATTTGAATTACTTAAAAAGCTCCTGCGTCGGCTATGAACGAATAGATTTTTATGCCATTGTAGCGAGTCGTTTAGAATGAGGCTTATCTTTCCGTTGTGATCTACTGCATTGGCCAGTACATATTTTGTTTCCTGGTCAAAGAAAAAATACCAAATATCCTTTGAGTTGGGGTAGGTCACTCTTATTTGCTCTAAGGGTTTTTTTGAGAAGCCTGAACTTCTCAATCCCAAGTATTCAATTTGAGCTCCCTGGTCTTTTAATTTAAAAGGCTGAAAAAAGACAAAGTTCGCTCCCTCGATAATACTCTTGTAGTTCGGTGGGTTACTATCTAATGGTTTTGAGGTCTGAATGTTCTCGTTTTGGAGTGTTATACGGAGTGAATCCTCTGTGATTAAAATAGTTGTGCCCAATCTGGGTATCTCAAATAACTGAACGAGTGTATCATTGATTCTTTCTTCGGCGTCTAGGGTATAGCTCGTTTTTTCATATCTGAAATCTTGGAGATGAGTATAGTTTTTCAATCCTCCATGGGCAAGAATAGATTCTTCGACTAATGATTCCCCTTGAGATTTTTGGGTTGAACATCCGCCAAGGCTAGCTAACAGGACGATAAGTACGATTCGATAGATCACACGTTTTCTAAGGCTTGCTTCAAATCTTCAATGAGGTCATCAGCGTGTTCGATTCCTACACTGATTCGCACTAAAGAGAGCTCGATACCCATCTGTGCCTTTTCCTCATCAGGCACGTCTGAGTGAGTCATTGAATGTGGGTGTTGGGCTAGACTTTCATTACTGCCTAAACTCACCGCAAGTTTGATTAGTTTAAGTGTGTTTAGAAAGCGAAAAGCTTCGGCCTCACCTCCTTGCAGCACAATACTGATCATTGCACCGGGCGATTTGCATTGCTTATGATAAATTTCTTTCTGGCTATCAGACATGCTTTCTAAGCCAGGAAATAAAACTTTCTTGACTTTAGAATGGCTTTCTAAAAACTGAGCGAGCTTTTGTGCATTCTCAGTTTGGTAATTCATTCGCACATGGAGGGTTTCTAGACTTCTGGTTAATAACCATGCGGTGTAAGGCGCAATCATCCCGCCTAGAAAGGTTCTTAGCCCTTTAACCGGACCAATAGCTTCTCTGCTTCCCATTACCGCCCCTGCAATCACGTCACTGTGCCCGTTTAAGAATTTAGTGGCAGAGTAACAGACTAGGTCGGCTCCGAACTCCAAAGGTTTTTGCCATATAGGCCCGAGATAAGTATTGTCTACCGCCATGATCACCGTTTTCTCTAGTCGTGATTCGAGCTGTTTCTTCAATCGAACCACAGCTTCTAAATCAACCAGAGTGTTGGTAGGGTTGGCAGGTGTTTCGCAATAAATCATGGCAACCTTGTCGATGAGTCCTTTAGACTCAAGCTTTTGTTCGATTTGTTTGGGGTCGCTCCAATCTAGGATAGAGAGAACGTTTACTCCTATAGATTTGAGATAATGATGAACGAAGTGGTGCGTTCCTCCATAGACTTCATTGCTGAAAATGAGTGTATCCCCCGGCTTAAGATACGCAAGCATAACGGTAGAGATTGCACTCATCCCGCTTACAAACGCTGCTGCTTCTTCACTGTGCTCAAGGACAGCCAGGCGCTCCTCGAGAATTTGCATGTTTGGGTTGTTGAGTCGAGAATAGATCAGACCCATTTGTTCTCCTGGCTCTAGAGATGATTTGCCGTAGGCTATTTCGAAAAATCGCTTGCCCTCTTCGGCGGTTTTAAATCCGAAGGTTGAGGTTTGAAATATTGGGGGTTTAACTGAGCCTTCGCTCCATTCAGGAACATAGCCCAGAGACATCATTAACGACTCAGGTTTTTTCATAACTAAATGTGATTTTAGTTATGAAAAGATAGTGAATTTGTTAAGATTCTTGTGGTGTTTCAACGTCAGTTTATTGACGTTTTTTAGAGAGCTTGTTTGAACCTACATTTGGAGGAGTCGTAATTTCTGCATCTTCACCCATCTTTGAGGTGTTCGTTGCTTTACATGAGATAAGTAAGCTGCTAACGAATAGGCCGGCGAATAAAACAACTATAAATCTTTTCATTTTCTCTTTTTCTATAAATTTAAGCACCAACAATTAATTTTTCAAATAGATGGCTCGATTTCAAGACAGTTCATTGGCCCTTTTACGTATTGTATTTTCATTACTTATGATGACTCACGGGTGGTCAAAGTTTGAACGGATTCTTGAAGGGAATTTGAGTTTTGGGGATCCTTTAGGGTTAGGTAGTACACTATCTCTTTACTTGGTAACTTTTGCAGAACTAGTTGCCCCAATTTTGATCATTGTTGGTTTTAAAACCCGCATCATGGCGCTGATCACCTCTTTTGCTATGGCTGTTGCTGCGTTTATTGCCCATGGTGCCGATCCACTGGCAAAGAAAGAAATGGCGCTACTTTATTTAGTCGGATTTCTATGTGTTGCCTTAATGGGAGCAGGGAGATATTCAATAGACCAACGCACTAGATAAATCTAGTCTTGCACAATCAGATCCTTCTCATCACCGCGATTATATTCGGGTTGAATCGTAACGTGGTTGATTTTGAATTGTCGCCAAAGGAGTTGTTCGATCTGTAATTGTAGTTCTTGAAATTCTAGAAGACTTAAATTGTCATTGAGGTCAAGATGCGCCTCAAGGTGAATTTCGGTATCATTGAGCTTCCAAATGTGGATGTGATGCAGTCGTGTATTGGGGCGTAATTGTTCAACGGCGGATACAACCTCATCAAGACTAATTTCAACGGGAGTATAGAGCATTAAGATTTGGATCGATTCTTTCAATAAATCATATCCGATATATATGAGATAGATCGAAATTAAAATCCCTAGTAAAGGATCCACCCAGTATACCTCAAAATAGTAAATAGCAATACCACCAACTAAAACAACCACACTGGCCATTAGATCTGATAATAGATGAATGTATGCGGATTTCAGATTAATGTTGTTTTCAGTTTGCTTGTGCAATAAAAACACACTCAGACCATTTCCTGCTATGGCAATTAGTGAGAGTAGAATAACGGTTTTTTCTTCAACGGGTTGAGGATCTAATAACCGCTGAATCGATTCGATAATGAGCCAAAGCGAGAGTAGTACTAGAGAAATTGAATTGATGAATGCAGCAATAATTTCGGCTCGCTTGTAGCCAAATGTTTTATCAGAAGTTGCTCGTTTCTTCGCTAATCGGTTAGCGGTGTAGCTCACCACCAATGAAATCACGTCACTGAAATTATGGGCGGCATCGGTAAGTAACGCAATACTTCCAGACAGAATACCACCGATGACCTGAGATGCAGTAATACCTAGGTTTAATAAAATGGTTAATCCTAGCTTTTTTGAGGAGGTATGGTGGCTGTGGTTGGACATTATGATTAGCGCAAAAAACGCTGAATAAGTGTTTGTTTATTTTCTACAAGATAATCAAGAAATGCCTTTGCAAGAGGTGATTGTTTGTTAGAACGGTTATAGACGATCCTCCAGAAAGTTACTATAGGTAGGTCTTTCTTCTCAATGATATGCAATTCACCTCTTTGTAATTCATCAGCAATACCGATATAGGGTAAAATAGAATAGCCTAAACCGGCCATAACCGCTTGTTTCACGGCTTCGTTCGTAGATAACTCAAAGGATTTCTTTCTGGGTTCTTTATCAAAGTACTCGTCCATTGCCTTTCTTGTTGCTGACCCAGATTCTCTGTAGATCAACGGCATTTCTGGATCGTATTCTGGGGTTTTACCCACAAGGTATAATTGATTTTCAAATAGAACTTCCTCATGAACTAGAAGGTTTTCTGGAACTACAGAGATAAGAGCGAAGTCAATTTCATTTTCCTTAAGCTGATTAATTACATCTTCTTTATTCGATATTTCAATTTTAAGATCAACATTGGGGTATTGCTTTAAAAACCCATGAACTAAATAGGGTATGACATATTTGCCTGTGGAGGCTGATACGATTTTCAACTCTCCTGCTTCTAAATTCTTGTAGGCTTTAGTTAGATCGGTAATTTCTTGAGCCTTTTGTAAAACTTCATTGGCTAGTTTTTCAATTTTTAAACCGTATTCGCTAATCTGTATTCCTCTACCTTTTTTCAAATAGAGTGGAAACTCAAAGTTTTCTTGAAAGTTTTTTAATTGAATAGAAAGTGCTGGTTGCGTCATTCGAAGCTTATCTGCTGCTTTTGATATGCTCTTCTGCTTCACTACCTCACTGAAAATACGAAGTTGATGAAAACTATAATTCATAAACTATTTTATATATAAAATGATAATAATTAAAATATAAAATTATCAATAATAAACTTCAATTTCGCGTTCCAAATCCCGTGTGCTTATGGAATGGAGTTTATTGTTCGACAATTTTCGCAATCCTGCTCTTTTATTTTTTGTTCTTGGTATTCTTGCTTCACAACTTAAGAGCGATCTCAAGGTTCCAGAGAATTCATCAAAGTTTATTTCCCTCTATCTTCTTTTTAGTATTGGGTTTAAGGGTGGACAAGAGCTAGCCCACAGCACCTTTTCTAACGAGATACTCTTGGCTTTAAGCGCCGGCATTTTATTGGCTTTAATGGTTCCAATTTATGTTTTCTTCATAGCGAAGCTCCGATTTACCCTTGAGAATTCTGCCGCAGTTGCAGCCTCTTATGGTTCGGTTTCGGCGGTCACCTTTGTAACTGCAGTAAGTTTTTTAGAAGTGCAGGGCTTGAATTATAGTGGATATATGGTTGCCGTGATGGCGCTAATGGAAGCTCCTTCAATAATGGCTGGTGTGATTCTATTGTCGCTATTTCAGAAAGGGTCATTTTCATATACTAGGTTGCTGGGAGTTGTACGGCATGCATTTACCAATGGAAGCGTATTGCTGATTCTGGGGAGTCTTTTTATTGGCTTTTTTTCTAGCGATTCTCAGGCAGAAGGAATCGCTCCTTTTACGACGGATATTTTTAAAGGTTTTTTGTCCATTTTCTTATTGGATATGGGGCTGACCTGTGGAAGTCGATTAAAGGGATTTGCGGCCCAAGGAAGTTTTGCCTTAACTCTTGCGATTTTGTTACCCCTGTTAAACGGGATAGTGGTGGCCTATTTAAGTGGTTTTATATTAACTGCAGTAGGGGATCGATTACTTCTGACTATTCTCGCAGGAAGTGCTTCTTATATTGCTGTTCCGGCCGCTATGCGATTCGCAGTTCCTAAGGCAAATCCGGGCCTCTATTTAACGATGGCGTTAGCAATTACCTTTCCTCTCAATGTGATGTTCGGAATACCCTTTTATGAATACCTAATTTTTAACTTTTTCAGCTAGTCTTCGCTTGAGGCTCTGGTGATTTTATCGTTTAAGGTTCTACCCAACCCGATATTTTCGAAACGCTCAATGATCAAATAGTCTAGGTTCTGTTTATCTAATTGATGAAATGCGGCATAGAGCTTTTCGGCCATTTCATTCAGGTCTCCTCCTTTTGAAAGCGCTATGGTCTGCGCGGCAAGTTGATGTGGTTTTGTATGGGCCGGATAGATGACACCAATTTTATTCTTACTCCCGAATTCTTCTAAGTGCTTCTCGATAGAATCGACAATTTTCAATGGGGTATTCGGTGCATAATGCCTTTTGATCATTCCCGGAGCGACAATCGATTCTTCAGCATTTGATCGCTGCTGCAATAGATAAGTTTCGGGTAAAACTTCTTGTAAAGACTCTAATGAGATGGTTCCTTGTCTATAAACCACTGGTTTGCCATGATCATCGAATCCAACGATGGTAGATTCTAATCCTAGCTTACATTCACCACCGTCAATAATGGGTACCTCAGCGCCCAAACTGTCCAAAACATGAGAAGGCTCAGTAGGGCTGATGTGTTTGAATCGATTCGCACTTGGCGCAACTAGAGGAAAGTCTAGTTTCTTCAATAAATCTTGAGCAATCGGATGACTAGGCATTCGAATCGCCACAGTTGATTTACCTGCCGTGATTTGGTCTGACACACTATCTCTTTTGGTTAGCAATAGGGTCAACGGACCAGGCCAGAATTTGTCGGCCAATTTTTTTGCGTTTTCAGGAAAAGATGAAACTAGATCAGTTAATCTCTCATAGTTGGCGATATGCACAATTAAAGGATTGTAGCTCGGTCTACCTTTGGTCTCAAAAACCCGTGAAACTGCCGTATCAGAAAAAGCATTAGCCGCTAATCCGTATACCGTTTCGGTAGGTATAGCAACTACCTCATCTCGCTGTAGAAAATCTACCGCTTCCTCTATTGAAACTAATTTCATGTGCACAAAGATAGGTTCTATAGTGCTTCGACAAGTATAGCCGACGCGCCTCCGCCTCCGTTACAGATCGCCGCGATACCGTATCGCATCTTGCGAGCCCTTAAGGCATGTACAAGCGTTACAACGATGCGAGCCCCTGAACAACCGATCGGATGTCCTAGTGATACCGCCCCACCATTTACGTTAATCTTATCTAATCCAACGTTTAAGGCTTGAGCAAATGCGAGAGGAACCATTGCGAAGGCCTCGTTAATCTCAAAAAGATCAACCTCTTCTAAAGGAATGCCTGTAGTCTCCAACAAAGCTTTAGTAGCCTCAATCGGAGCAAGTGTAAACTCGGCAGGAGTAAGGGCGGTTTCGCTGTACCCAATAATCTTAGCAATAGGTTTAGATGAAATTGTTTTAAGCCCTTCACTATTTGCTAGTAGAATCGCTGCTGCACCATCATTAATCGTTGAAGCATTCGCTGCGGTAATCGTTCCGTCAGGGTCAAAAGCTGGTTTTAGCTGTGATATTTTTTCAAAATTTACTCTGAAGCACTCCTCGTCTTTGTCGATGAGAACCACTCCTTTTTTGCTGCTAATCGATATGGGGCAAACTTCATTGCTAAAGGACTTCTCTTCCCAGGCCCTTTGAGCACGTTTATACGAGTCTATACTGTACTGGTCTTGAGCTTCCCGGCTGATCCCTTTTTCTTTGCAAATGCTCTCGGCTAAAACTCCCATGGCGACCCCTTCGGTAGCATCGGTAAGCCCATCATAGGCAAGGCCGTCAATGAGTTTCTGATCTCCAAATTTAACCCCCCAACGAGCCGCCCGATCATAGTAGGGAATGTTTGACATGCTCTCAGCCCCGCCAGCTATCACCAGTTTTCTTTGATTCAATTGTAGTGCTTGGGTTGCAAGGATGATTGATTTTAAACCAGAAGCACAAACCTTATTAATGGTGGTGGCAGGTGATTTTTCAGAAATACCTGCTTTTAGAGCCGCTTGTCGGGCTGGGGCTTGACCAACACCTGCAGCGCAAACATTTCCCAAGAAGGTCTCCTCTACTTCTCGTCCTGAAACACCTGCCGATTGAAGAGTTGCTTTGATGGCTTCTGAGGCCAGATCAGTTGCTGTAAGTGAAGCCAGTTCTGAACCAAAACTTGCTATAGGCGTGCGCTTTGCGGCTAATAAATAAATATCAGTGTTTGCTTTCATAGAGCGTATTATTCAGATCAATAAAAAATTGAATCGCAGCAGGATTTCGAAGAGCATCTAATGAAACGACTTCTACAGGGGATTGCCCTTCGAGAATTTTTCGGATAGGAATTTCTAGTTTTTTCCCACTCAGAGTATAAGGTAGGTCATCGACTTGCCAAATTCGATCAGCCTGATGTCTTGGCGATAAATTGGTTTTGAGATGCTTATTGATCTCCTGAGTAGATAAGTCCTTAGCCGTCTTAACGAAAAGTAATAGTTCATCTTGGCCTTTGTGGTTTAAGTGAAGGACTAGACTATCTTCTACACCGTCTATTTGCTTTAAACTTTGATCAATTTCTGCGGTGCCGATACGTACTCCGTGCCTGTTGAGGGTAGCGTCAGATCGGCCATAAATGCTGAAACTACCTTGAGTAGTCTCCTCTGCCCAGTCTCCATGTCTCCAAACATTCTCGTAGTCGGCGTAATAACTGCTGAGATATTTAGAATGCTTCGAGTCATTCCAAAAATATAGGGGCATAGAAATTAGTGGAGCGGTTAGTACGAGTTCACCCGGGGTGTTGATTATCTTCTCGCCTTTTTTATCAAAGATTTCGACAGCGGCACCTAAGAGTTTGCATTGTAATTCTCCAGGTTCTGATTCTGATCCTGGTAGGCCTCCGAGAAAAGCAGAGCAGACATCTGTTCCTCCACTGAGCGAGATGATATGGGTCTTTGGGAATCGCTGTTTTAAAGCGGCTGCAACCTCTTTGTGTAAAACTGATCCCGTAGCGCCGATACTCTTTAACTGAGGCTGATGCGACCGGTTACTAAGCTTCGAGGATTTTGATAACAAGTGGCTGTAGTACACTGACCCGTGACCAAAGTGATTGATCTTAAATTCACGAGCGAATTGCCATAATCGATCAGGGTTGGGGTAGAATGAATCTCCGTGATATAGACATAAGGTTGCACCTAGAAGTAGTGAGCCTAGACTGTAATTGTACATCATCCATCCGCTTGTGCTGTACCAGAAATAACGGTCACCACTATGGACATCTTGATGCAATCCTAGAGCTTTGCAATGCTCAAGAATCATTCCGCCGGTGCGATGAGTGATAGCTTTAGGTTTGCCTGTGGTACCTGAAGAAAATAAAATCCAGATCGGGTGGTCAAACCCTACTTTTTCGAAGGTTAGTTGATCTAACTGATTTGATTCTTCTGTAAAATCAAGGTCGAGTACAATCGAATGTTCAATACTAGGAATCTTCTCTTTTAATTTTTGAAGAACCTCTGAACGATCAAAATGCTTGCCTCGAAAAGTATAGCCCGTATGGGCAACCAATAGTTTGGGTTCGATGAGTTCAAATCGATCTTGAACAGCCTTGTCTCCAAATTCTGGTGGACAGCTTGCCCATATCGCTCCTAAAGCATTAGTGGCTAAAAAGGCGGCAACGGTGTCGGGTCGGTTAAGGACATAACCAGCAACTCGATCTCCTTTCTTAAGCCCATATTGCTCGAAGATATTTTTATAGTGGAGAACCTTCGCAAGAAGTGAGGGCCAACTCACCGAAAAGGAATTACCTTCTTCATCAGAGTAATGAATCGCAACCCCATCAGACCTAAAGTGTTTAAAAACCTCGTAGGTGTAACTTAAAGTGGCTCCAGTGAACCATCGGGTGTCGATGAGGTGCCCCCCTGTTTCTAGGATTTTCTGAGGTTTATCAAAAAATTTTATTTCGAAAAATTCAGCGAGAAATTGCCAAAATTCTGCCAGATTATTCACGCTGTACTGGTGCAACTCCGCATAGGTTTTGAAGGCTCTCCCGAGTTGTTGCTCTAGCTTATTCTGAAACGATTGTAAGCGTGTTTTCATAGCTCGTTTTCTACCCTTTAAGTTACCCAAATTTTGTTGAGTTACCTAGGTTGCAAATCATCTATGATGAATTAAATACTATTGTGTACTTTTCTTGTAACAACCATACAGATACCGAATGAGTACCAACCAATCTGATTTTAAAGAAGTTCTAGGGCAAATTTCTCGGTTAATTGCTGTCACAACCACTGTATTATTGCTCATGGTTGCTGTGATTTTTATCGGGGTTTTGGCCTCGGGTCCTACAGAAAACGTACAAGTCATTCCTGTTCAATCCCCTTTAGTCTCTGTAGAGCGCGCACCCTTATCAGAGGCAGTTCTAAATCAATCTCAGGATATACAGTACGGATATGAATTAATCACCAACACCGATCAGCTTATTGGCATGGCTGTTGACGATGAGTCAATGAGATATACGGGTAATGTTTTAAGGTGTTCGAGTTGCCATCTTCAAGGCGGTACCCAATCCTATGGAATCGCTCTAGTAGGTGTCACCAATCGATTTCCTCAATTTAGAGGCCGGGAGAATAAAGAAGGTACCTTGTCTGAACGTATTAACGGGTGTATGACCCGAAGTATGAATGGTTTACCACTGCCTGAAGACGGAAAAGAAATGAAAGCGATGCTCGCATATATTTCTTGGTTAGATGATTATTTCGGAGAAGATGCTTCTTCGGTCGCTCCAGGTTTAAAGCCGATTGAATTGCCTAATAGAGCCGTCGATTTAGTTAAAGGTGAGGCCATTTTTAATCAGCAATGCACGGTTTGTCATCAATCGAATGGCCAAGGTCTTGCTAGTTCAGATACTTCTGGGGCTTCGTATACATATCCTCCGCTTTGGGGCGATTACTCTTATAATAATGGAGCTGGAATGCATCGAGTGATTACTGCTGCGCAATTTATCAAGTATAACATGCCTTTTGGTATTACACATGAGTCTGCGGTACTTAGTGATGAAGATGCCTATGATGTTGCCGGGTATATGAATAGCCACCACCGTCCCTTGAGAGACCACTTAGATTTGGACTTTCCTGATCGTAAAAGAAAGCCAATGTCTACCCCATATGGGCCTTATGCAGATGATTTCTCTCTTGAGCAGCATAAGTTTGGGCCGTACCCGCCGATCGCTGAATATTACAAAGAGGTCTATCAAATGACCAAGAAAAAATAGACACAAAAAAACCCGCCGATGGCGGGTTTCAATTTGTAGTATTGATTTGATTATCTGATTACGATACCAAATGCGTGTTGGAAGTGAGAAACTCCGTAAGAAGCAGGAGTGTGTTTGAACGTACTGTCATAGGTAAGACCTAAGTGATCAGTAATCCAAATATTTAAACCAGCTCCAAGGTTAACAGTTCCTGAAGAGAAATCTCCCATCCAGTATTTACCAGCACCAGCTAATACATAAGGATCAAATTTAGTGTCGCTTAGGAAGTTGTAACGAACAGATGCGTCAGCTCCAATATAACTTTCCTTAACAGATTGTGTTCCTAACTTAGAAATTGAACTAGCACTCCCTCTAAGAGCAACAGAGAATCCATTTTCTAGGTAGTAAGTCCCCTGAATGTAGGTTACCGATGGAGCAACATTCCAATTATCTGCAGCTTTAAAGAAGTCTTGAAATAGGGCTCCAGCATAATCGTTTGTTGCGTTCGTTGGGAATGCATCAACTCCAGTAAAACCAGTGCTAAAAGTAAAGCGGTTGTCGGCATCTTGAGCTTGTACGCCAAATGATAGCGCAAGGATCGCTACAAGAGTCATTAATGATTTGATTGTTTTCATGTGATTTGAGTATAGTTATGGTATAAAATTAAGCCAAATAATTGAAATGTGTCAATATAAGTGAGTTAGCCTCCCTTGCAAATGATTGAAACCTCATTGCTGTCGCATAAAATGCGACCATTTTCAACAAGGTATTTTGGGGCATTCATAGGAATTTCGACTTCACCCTTGTCAATAATTTTGGTGGCAGACAAGTGAATTTCTTCGAATCCTGCAGTTTGAAATGCCTTGTAATTGGATGAATTTATTCCTCCTCCCGGTAAAATGGTGGTTTTGTAGTTTCTATTCCAGGTGGTTAAAGTCTTTAGTGCATCGATGGCTTTGGTGCATCCGCCCGATGTGAGAATCCTTTGTACCCCGAGATCATCTAACTGGCCAATGGCTTCCTCTTTATTTGGAATCCAATCGAAGGCTCTGTGGAAGGTAAAGGGTAAACCCCCTCCAGCGTTTATTAATCGCTTGGTGTTTTTGATGTCAAGGGTGTGATCACTAGTTAATACCCCAGAGACAATCCCGCTGACCCCCAATGATTTGGCCATTTCAATATCTGCGACCATCAGTTCGATTTCGCTTTCAGAATACGTAAAATCTCCTCCTCTCGGACGTATTAAGACATGAATGCCAATAGACAGTTTTTGGACGGCCTTTTCGATTAAGCCCCATGAAGGAGTAATACCTCCGAGAGCTAATGCTGAGCAAAGCTCAATTCGATTAGCTCCTGATTTTTCAGCGATAAGGCCAGAATCGATAGAATCGACACAGATTTCAACGATCATTAGATAGCTATTATTAGCTTCAATGTAGTAACTTTTAGATCTAAATCAATAAATATGAAACGCAGAACCTTCTTTTCTTTATCTGCCATGGGCTCGGCAAGTCTCTTATTTGCTAAATCAAAAACGAATACTGCAAGACAGTATCAAGGCAGTGGCATTAAGGTGATTGCTACATGGAATGTGCCTAATGCGGTGGACGCAGCGCTTGAACAGTTAAACCAATCCGCTAGTGCTTTAGACGCCATTGAGGCGGGATGTAGGGTTGAAGAATCGGATATTTCAAACAGCTCTGTAGGTAAAGGAGGACTCCCAGACCGAGAAGGAAGAGTTACCCTTGATGCTTGTATCATGGATGCACAAGGTAATGCAGGTTCTGTAGTGTTTCTAGAAGAGATTGAACATCCGATTTCGGTAGCCCGAAGGGTAATGGAGAACTCACCTCATGTCATTCTCGCCGGCGAAGGTGCGCAACAATTCGCCCTTGAACAAGGATTTGAAAAGACTAATTTGCTTACAGAGTCTTCAAAGGCGGCCTGGGAAAAGTGGTTAGAAACCGCCCAGTATAAGCCGATTATTAATATTGAAAATCACGACACCATTGGTATGTTGGCGATTGATAATTCAGGTAATATTTCAGGCGGATGTACCACTAGCGGTCTAGCCTATAAGATGCGGGGCCGTGTCGGTGATTCACCGATCATTGGATCAGGACTGTTTATTGATAATGAAGTAGGTGGAGCTACAGCTACGGGAATGGGAGAGGAAATATTGAAAAGTGTCGGAAGCTTTTTAATCGTAGAACTCATGCGCCAGGGCATGCATCCTCAACAGGCTTGTGAAGAAGCGGTTCGTAGAATCGCTAAGAAAGGTGGCGATCGTGTCAAGGATTTTCAAGCCGGATTTGTCGCCCTTAGAAAAGATGGAGAAACAGGAGGATTCGCTATTCATCCTGGATTTAATTACACTATTGGCGACTCAAAGGGAAAGACCCTTTTAACTCCAAAAACCCTACTTTAAACGTTTTAGTTGACGTTCTATTTTGGCAATAACCTTTTCGATTTCTGAATCGGGCTCAATAATGGTATAGTTTTCCCAGAAGATCGGGTCATAGAAACCTTCAAGAGATTCAATGAGCACTTTATTGGGTCTAAGTCTCGACTTCTCCTCAAAGAGGTCTTTATTGCGACCTTCTAGCCAATCGGTAATAGCCAGTTCGGCTTCTATCTGATAGGTTCTTCTAAAGAGACGAGATTTCCAATTGACCCTAAACTCTAGATCAATTTTACCATACTGAAGGAGCCAATGATCGCCCTTTGGAGCGTAATCGATTTGGTAATGCATTTGGGTCGGCCAAATATCCATTCCTTCAGGTTTCTTTTTGACGAAGATCCTAGAGGCTCTCTCCCTGTTCGATACGTCCAAATCTAAATCTGCTCGAACTAAATCAAAGGAAGCTTTATTGAGGTATAGTACTCCAGAGAAGTTAGGGCTTTTAGAGCTACTCCTTGGTTCGAAGGCCACTTGAAGTACCTCTTGTTCATTGTAATCGAGGGCGCCCAAATAAGTGTATTTGTAAAACTCTAGGTTATTCTCGTCAAATACAATTTCTGGGTATTTGGCTAAATCGGTGTATAGAATATTAAATGGGCCACCCTGTAATTTAACGGCTACTGAATCTATAGATCGATAATTATTTGCTTTTCGAAGCTGATTCAAAAATACTAGGTCATTGAGATCACTAGTATTAGGTCTTTTCACAATACTTATAACCGCTTCTGCTAAAGACAAGTTATTACCTCGTTTTTGAATACGTTCTCGAAAGAAGCCTAGTGCTTGAATAGCGTTTTTGTCCTCGTATTCTTTACGTCTATTGAGCATTCTTTCAATGAGTTGCTGAGGATCGCGGTATCCTTCTACGTTAATTTCTTTTAAGCGTATTTCTCTAGGCTCTAGATAATAGACGAGATTTTCTGTAGCGTCGTTTTGATTATAGTTATAACTGGTCTGATTGAATCCTATTCCTCCGATTCGAAGTTGAAACTTGTTTCCTTGAGTGCTAAGAGGGATGGTGAAACCTCCTTCTGAATTGGTTACAATTCTTACCACAGACGTTCCTTCAAGCTCTACTAGCGCTCCTTCGATAGGTTCTTTAGTGTAAGTGTGAAGTACTTGACCACTGATTCGTTTCTGAGCAAACGAAAATGTGGTAAGTAACAGTAAACACCATAAGAAAATCGGTCTCATAATCTTTTTATTATAAAAATAAAAAAAGGCACTCTTTTATTAGAGTGCCTCTTGGTTAGGATGCTAAAACTTTACTCAAACTAGTATCCTGGGTTTTGCGTTAGTGCTCCGGCACTTAAGTCGATTGCTTGAAGTGGAATTGGTAGAAGCGTGTGCTTGTCTTGAACCGTATTTTTCTTCTCAGCAATATTAGTGATCGTACGTGCCTCGTTATCGAAGTATTCGTTCATTGTGGCAACTTGTGTTCCCCAACGACGAAGGTCGAATAAACGTTGACCTTCCATTCCTAATTCAAGTCGACGCTCGAATCGAACAGCCTTTCTAGCATAGTCTGCAGATGCAAATGATGCATAAGGCTCTACTGAATAGTTAGCAGCTGGGTTACCATCTTCGTCAAGAACCACGTCTGAGTTCTTAGCTCTTAAACGAATCTGATTCACATAGTCTAGTGCTTTGTCTAATTGACCTGTTTCAACGGCGGCTTCTGCTGCCATTAAGATCACATCAGCATAGCGAATGATGTGGTAGTTCAGCCCTGAAAGCTGCTCTCCCCATCCACCAGTTGCTTGGGTAATAGAGGCCTCGTCTTGGTGATATACATTTTTCTTAGGCAGGTAAGGACCAGAAATATCACTGAAGTTAGCACGTATCCAATCTTTACCGATGTGTACACCGTAGTTGTTATAATCAATACCTCTACGACCAACGGTATAATCAATACGAGGGTCAAGAGTACCAGCGTGTGGAGTAAATGCTGCATCAGAAGTAACTCCATAGTCATTTGCGATATCTTGATCACTGTAAGTGTCTAGTAAAGGCAGTCCACTAGTATCTACTTGGAAGGCATTGGCTAAATCCTGAGTTGGCTGATAGAATCCACAACAAGATCCAAAAGGCCCTGGGTTAGGGAAGTTTAGTGATCCTGTAGGGTTTGCATTAAATGATTGGCCACTATCAGTGGTGAACTGAATGGCAAATACAGACTCCGTGCCATTTTCACCTTTTGCTTTGAAGTTATCTACATAATTAGGTAGTAGGGCATAAGCACCACTATTAATTACCGCTTCAAATTCAGAAAGTGCAGCTGCATACTTCGATTGATAGATTAGGGCTTTTCCTAGATATGCAGTTGCAGTCCATTTCGTTGGTCTTCCAGGCTCAGCTTGACTAGCCGGCAGGTTAGTCTTAGCGTAGGTAAAGTCGGCCTCGATCTTGTCCCAAATTGGTCCTGGATTAGGCTGGTTGAACTCTGTCATTGCATAGTTCTCCTCAGAAATGTAAGGTACATTACCCCACATTCTTTGAAGCTGGAAGTTAAAGTGTCCGCGAAGGAAACGCGCTTCGGCAAGTTGTGCAGAGAAGTCACCACCCTCAATAGAGTTGATAAGTGCGATTACTGCATTTGCACGGTTGGCTCCAGCGAATAGAACTCCCCAACGAGCAGCCCAGTATCCGTTTCCTGGATCCCAGTTATACAATTCAATTTCTTTAAGGTCACCTTGGTCATCATCTGTACTCCCCTTGTGAGCATCATCAGATAATACGTCAGCAACCCAGTCGTCTGCAGCACGACCCCATCCGTTTCCATAACCTCCGTTACGTACAGCGTTTAGTGCCGAGTAAGCACCGGTAAGCATTAGGTCTACACCGGTTGCATTCTTTAGAGCGTCATCACTTAATGCACCGACTGCAGGCGACTCCGTAAAGTCTTTACTACATGCGATGACAAGTAGAAGCGCAAATAAAAAGCTAATTCTTGTTTTCATTTTAATCTTTTTTAGAATTTAATATTTGTACCTAGAGTGATGGTCTTAGCAAATGGATAAACTCTACTGTCAATACCCAAACTTAGGTTGTCGTAAGCCACAACCTCAGGATCAAATCCTGTATAATCCGTTAGGGTGAACAGGTTAGTTCCCTGTACATAGAATCTTACACTGTCTGCACCGATCGCTTGAATAGCGCTATCAGGTAGTGTGTATCCAATCTGAAGGTTTTTCAGTCTTAGGAATGAAGCATCTTCTACGAAATAGCTGTTCGCCGATGATTCATTAAGCGGATACGAGCTAGATAAAGCAGGAATCATAGTATCCGTATTGCTTGATGTCCAAGCGTCTAATACTCTCGCGCTTCTATTACCTAAGAAGAAGTAACCAAAGTCAGTAAATACTTTGTTGTAGTTGTAAGCATCGTTTCCTTGTGAACCGTTGAAGAATGCAGCAAGGTCAAACCCTTTGTATCCTAAGTTCAAGTTAATACCATATGTGAAGTCTGGGTGAGGAGAACCAATTTTCTGACGATCGTCAGCAGTAATTTGTCCATCGCCATTTAGATCCTCAAAGGTCATACGACCATTGCTATCAAGGCCGGTTTGTTTTAAACCAAAGTAATAAGACATTTCATCACCGACAGCTGTACGAGTAACAGATCCATTACGAAGATCACCTCTACCTGCAACTGGTGCGTCTCCGATTAGACGTACTACATTGTTTTGGTAGTGCGATAGATTTACGCTCAAGTCATAGGTAAGACCTGTAGCTGTTTCATCAGCATATCCTAACGAGAAATCAAAACCAGTGTTCTCAATATCTCCAAGGTTAACTAATGGTGCACCAGCATCGATAGCGGTTGTACTGATAAGGCTATTATCTCTAGTAATAAGGTCTTTAGTCTTGATGCTAAAGTATTCAGCAGAAACTGATAGTTTATAATCTAATAGACCTAAATCAACACCGAAGTTGGTAGTCTCTGAAGTTTCCCAACGAAGGTTAGGGTTACCTACTTGCTGTAAATACGCTCCTTGTGAAATAGCGCTATCGTTGAACGAATAGTTCGCTAAACTTTCGCTAAGACTTGAGATATTGATTGTTGGGTTGTTTGCTGGTAAGGTTTGGTTACCTAATTGACCCCAAGAAGCCTTAATCTTCATTCTGTTGATTAGACCATCAGTGTTGAAGAAATCTTCGTTGCTTAAGTCCCAACCTACACTAGCAGATGGGAAAATATCACTCTTGTTATCTCCCATGAAACGTGACGACTCATCACGACGAACAGTTAAAGTAGCATAGTACTTGCTGTCATAAGAGTAGTTCGCGGTTCCGAAAAGAGAATAAAGAGAACTGAATCCGTCGTAAGCATAGGTTACGTTTGGTGTACCCGAACCATTGCTCAATAAGTAGAACGTTGGGTCTTCGAATAGGTACCCTTGACGAGATACTCCGTGACCTTTACCTGACTCTTTCACCCACTCGATACCAGCGATAGCATTTAATGAGTGTGATCCAAAGTTTTTATTAAGGTTTAATGTAGTGGTCCAGTTCCAGTTATACGATGTCTGGTTCTGCTCGTTTAAGGTGTTCGTTGAAATTGGTTCACCGTGCTCAGGATCTAAAGAGGTGAATTGACGAGAATCAAAAGTGTTGAATGCTCCAGCAAAAGTTGTTTTTGCTGTTAATCCTTCAGCTAGCTCCATTTGAGCATAAATGTCTCCAATAAGATTGAAGCGCTTGAAGTAGTCATTTCTCGTACGATAAAGCTGTGCAGCAGGGTTACGAGTATTACTCAAACCTGGTCCAGCTACCCCAGTATAGTTTCCATCATTGTCTACTACAGGTAGAAGTGGCGTGATACGCATTGCACCTTCAATAGCCTCGGCGTTACCTGGCATAGTGTTCGTGTAAGAAACATTAATGTGCTGCCCTACGGTGAATTTACCTGATTTTGCTTCGCTGTTAAATTTGATACTTCCTCTTTTGAAACCGGTATAATCTAATACCCCTTCTCTGTCTAAGAAGTTTAAACCAAAATAGTACTTAGAAGTCGCGTTACCATTAGCAATTGAGAATGCAGCATTGGTTAATTGAGCATCACGGCTAATAGCATCAATCCAATCGGTTCCGCCTGGGTTTACATTAGCTGTAAATACACCTGGCTCAGAGAACGTGATAGGGTTATAAGAAACTACACGACGGTAACCTACGATGCTTGATGGTACTACAGGAGAAGCTCCTGAACCGTATTGTGGGTGTGAAGGTGTAATACCGTCATTGATATAACTCTGCCAAATCATATCGGCGTGCTGCTGAGCGTTTAGCATCTCAGGTGCATTCGATAATTGCTGATATCCTGTGTAAAGGTCAACAGAGATAGCAGGCTTTGACATGTTGTAACCTCCCCCTTTGGTAGTAATGATAACAACCCCGTTAGAAGCTCGAGCACCATAGATTGCGGCAGCTCCATCCTTTAAAACGTTCATCTGTTCGATGTCGTTAGGGTTAATGTTGTTAAGCACTAAAGGATCATCGGTTTGTACCCCATCAATAATGTAGAGAGGGTTGGTACTATTACTTGTACCGAAACCGCGGATGGTAATCTTCGGTGCTTGACCTGGGTTGGCGTTAGTTACAACGTTTACCCCGGTAACACGTCCTTGTAAGGTCTCAGCCGCGTTAACTACTGGAGTTTTGACAGCCTCAGACATGTCAACAGTGGCGACCGATCCGGTAACCCCTCCTCTAGTTTGCGTACCGTAACCGATTACGATTACCTCATCTAGGACATTTGAAGATTCGAGCATCACATTGATCTCGCTCTGGTTGCCCACTAATACTTCTTTGCTGGTGTATCCGATAAAAGAAATTACCAGAACATCCTCGCTTGAAGCCTCAATACTAAAGTTACCATCAAAGTCGGTAGATGTACCGATTGCGGTCCCCTTAATTAACACTGTAGCTCCTGGTAAAGGACCGTCAGCACTGCTAACAGTTCCTGTAACCGTCTGGGCCAATAGCGCGCTAGTTGAACCCAGAAGAAGAGCTATCAAAAGTAATTTGATCTTGTTCATCATGGTTAAGAGTTAGTTAATTTAATCCTTAATGATAATAATTTTTTGCGTCTTCTGTTAATTTTTTAACAAAAAAAATATATCAATTTTACACATTTGATAATTTTCGGATATTGAAATTAATGGTGCTATATTGCCCTAACCGATAACTAAACCAATAGAAGTAATGCGAATTATCCTCCTTATTACTCTTATATTTTTCTCCTCATGTTCTTTTTCGGATCATCTTTTTGAAAGGGTCTCCTCTGATCAGAGCGGTGTACATTTTTCAAACACCATTACTGAAGACGGGTCATTCAATATTCTGACTGAAGAGTACATTTTTAATGGGGGCGGTGTGGTTAGTGCCGATTTTACAAATGATGGTTATAGAGATTTATTTTTTACTGGGAATCAGGTAGGCAATGCTCTTTACATCAATAAAGGAGACTTAGAATTCGAAGATCAAACTGAGGTTTCTGGAATTGGAATGTCTAATCAATGGGCTACGGGTGCTGCTTATGCGGATGTTAATGGGGATGGCTGGTTAGATCTATATGTCTGTACTGCTATGAATACGGATAATCGTCGCAACATCCTATGGATTAACGAAGGTCTCGATGCTGAGGGGAACATTTCTTTTTCAGATCAGACCGAGGCCTTTGGTCTCGAACACAATGGTAATAGCATGGGAGCAGTGTTCTTTGATTACAACAAAGATGGATTTTTAGATCTCTATGTGATCAATAATGAGCAGTCTGAGTCAATCCCTATGAATTATCGCAACAAGGTAGTAGACGGAACCGCTCCTAGTAATGATGCACTTTTTAAAAATAACGGAGACGGAAGCTTTTCAGATGTTACCAAAGAGGCTGGAATTTTGGTGGAAGGCTTCGGTTTAGGTATTGTAATTAGTGATGTCAATCATGATACATGGCCAGATATTGTTGTTGCGAATGACTATATCTCCAATGACCTTGTCTATATCAATCAACAAGATGGAACGTTTAGAACGGCAGCTCGCGAGGTATTTAAGCATCAGAGTATGTTCTCGATGGGTGTGGATGCTGCTGATATAAACAACGACGGCTACGATGATATTATCTTTTTAGATATGCTCGGAGAGACTAATTATCGCAAAAAGACAACGATTACCCTTAGTAATTACCAAAAGACCTTGCTTGATCAGCGATGGGATTACGAATCTCAGCATTCTAGAAATATGCTGCATCTAGGTACTCCTGCTGGGTTACCTTCTCCTGAAGTAGGAATGTTCTATGATGTTTACCAAACAGATTGGAGCTGGTCGCCCCTCTTTTTTGATGCCGACAACGACGGATATCGAGACCTTTTCATTACCAATGGGTTCCCGAGAGATGTCACGGACAAAGACTTTACCAACTTTAGACAAGGGGTTGAGAATTTTGTGAGCGCTGAGGTTTTATTAACCAAGGTGCCGGTGATCAAACAAAAAAATTATGCTTATCAAAACATTGAAGGACAGCGATTCGAAAATAAAAGCGATGACTGGGGATTGGGCTTGCCTTCTTTCTCGAACGGTTCTGTCTTTGTAGACTTAGACAACGACGGTGACTTAGATTACGTGGTAAATAACATTCACGACGAGGCGTTTGTCTTTGAAAATAAGAGCGATAAGAAAAATCAATCGTTAACCGTTGATCTTGAAGGACCATCAAGCAATCCAACAGGAATTGGGGCTAAGGTTGTGCTACGCTCACAAGACGGATCGTTTCAGCAACAAACCAATTATCATACTCGAGGATACATGTCTAGCGTTGACGATCGCCTCTTTTTTGGTTTAGGAAAAGAACAGAAGACCTACACTGTTGAGGTGCTATGGCCTGACGGAAAGTATCAGAAAATCGATGAGGTTACCCCTAATAGCACCCTGTCAGTTAACTATTCTAATGCGCTTGAACAAATAGGGGCTACTGATTTTCCACTTAGCCCGAAAAGCAGTGAAACTGTATTCACGGGGGTAGCATCTACCTACACCCACAAACAACCTGAACTAGGAGATTTTCAGGTTC
>Ga0209138_1000677_pt1 | contig 32123 bp, 19 predicted proteins | sample SaaInl3SG_22_DNA_FD_184645 | JGI IMG/M metagenome (GOLD analysis project Ga0209138, IMG submission 184645) | Marine microbial communities from expanding oxygen minimum zones in the Saanich Inlet - ESP_153SG_22_DNA (SPAdes) (version 2) | ecosystem: Environmental > Aquatic > Marine > Intertidal...
TTTCGAGAAAAAAGTACCCAATGAGACCCCGCCTAGCTGAATGCGATAGTGCGGGTTTTGACTTACTCCTTCCTGCTCAATTGAAAAACCTTGTCCAATAAGTGTTTGTATGACTCTTTCGTTGCACGCGGTGACCTCTACTCCGCCTGAATAAGTAGTGCATTCGTGACCATGGTAATGTGCCATTGCTTTGGCCCACAGTTGCGAAAACTGACTTCTTCTTGAGTTGTGGGTGCAGATAAAATTTAAATGCAACGGAAGATTTTTCGCCTTCTTTTCTTGAAGGTAATCAACAAAATCTTGGAGTTCCTTTTTGCGGCCTTCCTCAATGTTTTTAGAGGGTAGACTTTTAACGAGCGAAGCGAGAGTTGTATTCATGCTGCAAAGATACAACAGGAATAAATTCACACCGAATTTTCCCTATTAAGAAATTTAGATTGATTGTGTTAGTTTGTTTAAACGAAGAATACCCACACACATGCTTAACATAGCCAAGGCGGGTAAACTGCGCTCAATAGGATCTGCAATTTTTAAATGCATGGCAATAGCTCCGAGCATTAAAACCGCAATAATTTGTGCGGAAGGTTTTACTGTTTTGGGAACTTTTAGCCCAATAAATAACCCAAGAGCAGCCAATAATTTTACTCCCCCAATGAGGTAAAAAACAGTATCACTTAAGCCATAAGCTAAAAATTCTTCTTGCAAAGTTGAAGCAGTTCCTCCTCTGTAGGGAGTAGCATTGCCTAGCCGTAATAACCAAACATTAAATACGGTACCAGAAACGAGTACAATCAAAAGACGATAAAGCCAAATCATAATATAGAGTTTAAATAGTTGTTTTTTTCCCGTTGCTGTCAATGGCAACAAATACGATTTCACAGGCACAATTGTTTTTGAGCACCTGCCCAATTAGGTTTTCACTAGAGACTTCAACCTTAATGCGCATTGAAGTGTTACCCACATGCAACAAGGTGGCCGTTAAAAAAACCAAGTCACCAATGTGTATTGCTTCTAAAAATTCAATGTCGTCGACAAATTTAGTAACACAATTTTTTCGCGCATAACGAACGGCCAAAGCATAAGCCACTTCGTCGATCCATTTCATCACTTTGCCTCCATGCACATTTCCATGGTAATTTGCATCGGTGGTTTGTGCCAGAAACGACATTGAAAGGCTTTTGTTCTTCATAATCATTTTAAAGTTAGGGCAAATTTCCAAGATCAAGTTGAGTCGCTGCCTTTTTTTTGATGAAATTACAACTATCTTTGGGTTAATACCGACAGATATGAAGAACATTACAGTGATTGGAAGTGGCACAATGGGAAGCGGAATAGCGCATTGTTTTGCTCAATATGGATTTAGCGTTTCTTTGGTTGATTTAACCCAAGATGCGCTTGATACTGCACAGATAAAAATCGGAACTAACCTCGACCGACAAGTAAAGAAAGCCATACTCACCCAAGAGGATAGAACAGCGACCTTGGGTAGGATTTCCTTTTCAACTGAACTCCAAAAAGCTGCGGCTAGTTCTGATTTAGTTGTAGAAGCTGCTTCTGAAAATAGCGCAGTAAAAAAGAAAATTTTTGAGCAATTAGATCAATGGGCTCCTGCGCATTGTATTCTTGCGTCAAATACCTCTTCGTTGTCGATTACAACCTTGGCCGCTTATACCCAAAGGCCAGAAAATGTTATTGGGATGCATTTCATGAATCCCGTTCCGGTGATGCGGTTGGTAGAAATCATTAAAGGGCACAGGACTAGCACCAGTACTTTGTCTAGCATTGAGGCCTTGACAAAAAAAATTGAAAAAGTACCGCTTGTAGCAGCAGATTATCCTGGTTTTGTGGCCAATCGGATTTTATTGCCCATGATAAACGAAGCCATTGAGGCGCTTTTCCAAGGTGTAGCTGATGTAATGACCATAGACGAAATGATGAAGCTAGGCATGGGTCATCCTATGGGGCCTTTGCGTTTGGCAGATTTTATTGGTCTCGATGTATGTCTTTCTATCTTAGAAGTCTTACATCAAGGATTTGGGAAAGACAAGTATGCTCCTTGTCCTTTATTAAAAAACATGGTTGCTGCTGGAAAACTGGGAGTGAAATCAAAAAGCGGATTTTACGACTACCACAAGGACCCTAGAAATCCTCAACCAACGATCTTTTAAAAAGCACCCTAGGTGAAGAATACTCCTTCAGATTATTTTTGGTTAAACCTTAGCTTCCTGTTTATAAGCACTTCTGGAGCATTGGGAAAGTGGATTGATTTACCTCCAGAACAGATCATTTTTTGGCGGAGTCTATTCTCCATTCCTTTTCTGCTTCTTTTTTTATGGACAACCAAACAAAGCATTAAGATTTCTTTTCAATGGAATGCTTCCACTCTCCTTGCTGGGGTGTTAATGGGAACCCATTGGGTGACATACTTTTATGCATTACAGTGGTCAAATGTAGCCGTGGGAATGCTTTCTCTTTTCACCTTTCCCGTTATTACAGCCTTTTTGGAGCCGTTGTTCTTCAATACGCGGTTTAATAAAAAGCATATTTTTCTTGGCGGCCTCACCTTGCTTGGAATATACTTCTTGGTGCCTTCTTTTGATTTGGCAAAAACCCACGGGCCAGCCATTGCTTTAGGTGTTTTTTCTGCCCTGTGTTATGCCATCCGAAATATACTATTGAAAAAGGCGCGTACCTCTGGAAACGGAAGCCAGCAAATGCTTGCCCAAGTGGTTATCATTGCCCTTTGTTTTGTGCCATTTATCTCCCAAGAAACAGTATCAATGAATCAAGATTTTTGGCCTGCACTGGTGTTCTTAGCTCTCTTTACAACAGTCATTGGACATAGCATGTTTTTGTTTAGTCTCACCCGTTTTTCGGTAACCTCTGCAAGTATTGCTGCAAGTGTTCAGCCACTTTATGGTATACTTATTGCTTATTTTTTCTTGAACGAAATTCCCCATTGGGGAACCTATATTGGGGGGGCCTTGATTGTGTTTGCTGTATTGGTAGAAGGCTTGTCTTCAAAGGAAAACTAAAGATTTTTTGAAACAAATTGTTATATTTAATTTAATCCAAAAAAAATAAAGTACAGAATTTTATTATGCAAGAATAATAGTTTACATTTGATTTATCAATCTAAACGCATTAATTGAAACGAATAGGATATGAAAATTTTAGTTTGCATTAGCCACGTTCCCGACACTACATCGAAAATCAATTTTGTTGAAAGTGATACAAAATTTGATACCAATGGAGTTCAGTACATCATCAACCCAAATGACGAGTTTGGACTGACACGCGCCATGTGGTTCAAGGAAAAAGAGGGCGCTGAGGTCGACGTAATTAACGTTGGCGGTGCCGAAACAGAATCAACCTTAAGAAAAGCTTTGGCTATTGGAGCAGATACAGCGATTCGTATAAATACCGAAGCCCTAGAAGCGAGTCAAGTAGCTCAAGAGATTGTAGCGGTTATCCAATCGGGAGGATATGATCTCATTATTGCTGGTCGTGAATCGATTGACTACAACGGGGGTATGGTTCCTGGAATGATTGCAGCGATGATTGATGCCAGTTATGTTAACAATTGCGTGAGCCTTGAAATCGATGGTGACAAAGCCACAGCGGTACGTGAAATAGACGGCGGAAAAGAAACTGTAACAACCAGCCTACCTTTGGTTATTGGAGGGCAAAAAGGATTGGTGGAAGAAAGTGATTTAAAAATACCTAATATGCGCGGGATAATGATGGCACGAAAAAAGCCATTGAATGTAATTGAACCCACTGGTGCTGCAACACGAGCAGCCAACGTCAAGTTCGAAAAACCTGCGCCAAAAGGAGAAGTAAAATTGGTCGACGCCGATAATGTTGATGAGTTAATCAACTTATTGCATAACGAAGCGAACGTAATTTAACCTAAAAAAAGTAGAAGATGTCTGTATTAATCTATGCCGAAACTGAAGGAGGAAAAGTAAAAAAAGTTGCTTTTGAAGTAGCTTCTTATGGAAAAGCTGTCGCAGATCAAATGGGATGCGAAGTTGTTGCAGTTGCCTTTAATGCATCCGATGCGGATGTATTAGGAAACTACGGAATATCCAAGGTCATGAACATTACCCACGAGGGTAATTTTGATGCGAAAATATATGCTAGTGGAATTCAACAAGTTGCCGAACAAACCGCTGCAAAAGTTGTTGTAGTCAGTTCAAGTGCGGATAGTCGTTATTTAACACCACTCGTAGCCGTAGGTTTGTCTGCGGGCTATGCAACGAATGTAGTGGGTGCTCCAAGCAGTTTAGCGCCATTTACGGTGAAGCGCTCTGTTTTTACGAACAAGGCTTTTACACAATCAGAAATTACTTCTGACATCAAAATCATTGGGGTGTCTAACAATGCCTTCGGAAGTATGGAGAACAATGTTTCTTGCACTGTCGAGGAATTTGCAGCAAATTTAGCCACTTCTAGTGTAACTGTTGCGTCTGTTGACAAGGCAACCGATAAAGTAACTATCGCCGATGCAGAAGTAGTTGTATCTGGTGGACGAGGCTTGAAAGGTCCTGAAAACTGGCATATGATTGAAGATCTGGCAGAAGTTTTGGGCGCAGCAACAGCCTGCTCTAAACCTGTTTCTGACATGGGTTGGCGACCGCACAGCGAACACGTAGGCCAAACAGGGAAACCCGTAGCCTCCAATTTATACATCGCTATCGGAGTATCGGGAGCCATTCAGCATTTAGCAGGAATTAATTCTTCTAAGGTAAAAGTTGTCATCAACAGTGACCCAGAAGCTCCGTTCTTTAAAGCTGCCGATTACGGAATTGTAGGCGACGCCTTTGAGGTTGTTCCGCAATTGATCGAAAAGCTTAAAGCCTTCAAGGCGCAAGCATAATAATGGTTAGATTGACACTAAAGCGATGACTTTTCATCGCTTTTTTTATGCCCAAGAATGAAATTCAGCTACTTTTATACTTTACGATTTATTCATGAATACCACGCTTAAACGGGAGTTAGCCTATTTGTCAAGTAGTGTTACAGGTTGTCGGTACTGTGAGGCACACACCATTCGCGCAGCTGAACGCTATGGTTCATCGGAGGAACGCATGCTTAACTTATGGGAATACAAAACACATGCAGCTTTTTCTGGGGCTGAGCGAGCGGTCTTTGATTTGGCCATTGCTGCCTCGCAAGTACCCAATGCTGTCACCCAAGAAATTGCTGAAAATATCCGTAAATACTGGGATGAAGGGGAGATTGTTGAGGTCATGGGGGTAGTGGCTCTCTTTGGCTACCTCAATCGTTGGAATGACAGTATGGGGACAGCACTGGAAGATCCTGCTGCTGTTACTGCCGCAACGCTATTGGGGCACAAAGGCTGGGAAAAAGGGAAGCACCAGTACTAGATAAGCGTTAAAAGAATACCGAAATTATTCTTTTAAAGAACTCCCTTGGTTTTCGGTTTTAACAACATTGTCTCCAAGGCGAAAGCGTAGTATAACCTCATGCGTTTTAAGACTCATCCCAGAAAGTCTTGCCTCTGAGGGTGTTTCATAAGCATAGCCAATATCTATTCCATTGAATACATTGATGTATACCATATAGGAAAGGGCAGTTTTAGTGCGATAGGAAATCCCAAAATCCATTCTATTTTTAATGCTTAAAAAGCCAGTAATGTCTGCGTTGAGCGGTAAGCCTTTTACTTTGCGAAACATAAGACTGGGCTTGAAGATAAAACGTTCAGATAAGTTTAATTGTCCCCCGACACCAAGGTAAGTGTGGGTTCGGTCTTTTGCTGCAATATATAGATCGCTATCTCTTCGAACATTAAATAAGCGTGGTATTGAAAAGGAAACCCAATAGGAACTGCCTTGAAGGTAGGCACCAACACCAACATTTGGATTGAAGCGGCTGAGCATTTTCTGTGCGGGGTCAATTTCGGTACCATAACTTCTAAGATCAATCCCATCGGCCGTATAAAAGTTTCCTCCGGCTTTTAAACCTAGAAACACCTTTGCATCATTGGCTAGTTCAAGCTTGTAGGAAAAATCCACATAGGCAAACGTTTGTTTTTCAACAAAGACTTTATCCGACACAACCGAGAGTCCGAGACCTACATTGTTCGCCCGTTCCGAGGAAAAGGAGAACGCAGTTGTTTTAGGCGCATCTTCTAATATTGACCATTGATTTCGGTTGAGTACTGTTGCGGTCATCTCGGCTTCTGCTCCTGCAAAAGCCGGATTAATTATTTGCATATTGTATTGATACAAACTGTAATACGACTCTTGCTGAGCGTATATGCACAGGGGAAAGAATAAAAAACACAGCCAACTTTTTTTCATTTCTTAACGTGTTAGGTAGACCCAGTTTTGAAGATCAACAATTCCGTCACCTTCTTTATCAATCATGTAGATGTAAGAAGCTTCGGGAAGGTTTACGCCATTTAAGACGCCTTCCCATTCGTTTCTATATCTTTTTTTGTTGTAGACAAGTTCCCCCGTTCTTGTATATATCCACACTTCGCAATTGGGGAAAAGATCTGTATTGACAATTCTCCAGCCATCGTTTATTCCGTCTCCGTTGGGGGAAAACACTTCTGCAGGAATCAGAATATCATCCACAAAACCATCTCCATTGAAGTCATTGTCACTATTGTCTCCAATTCCGTCTCCATCAGTGTCTTTGCTTTCAGTTGCATCGAAAGGGAAGGCATCGAGTAGGTCGTTAACACCATCTCCGTCATCATCGTTATCCGCATTGTCACCAATTCCATCCCCGTCAAAATCGTCACATTCAAAAGGATCATTGGGTAAGTCGTCGTCTTCGTTGGGGCATCCGTCCTCATCGATGTCTGTGTCGAGACAATCTGGAATACTGTCCCCATCTAGGTCATTAGGAATGCTTTGGCTGTTATATGAATCGGACTGACAGGCTTCTTCATCAGTATTGGTAAAGCCATCATCATCAATATCAAGATCAATACAGTCAGGAATGAAGTCACCGTCGAGATCATTAGGTATGTCTTGCGCATCCAATGAATTTGCCCGACAGTTTATTTCTGCTACATCGGTAAACCCATCATTGTCATCATCTGGGTCTGTATTATCTCCGATACCGTCATTGTCGGTATCGAACCATTCACTCGCATCTAGTGGGAAGGCATCATCTTCGTTTATCACACCGTCGGCATCCTGATCATTGTCGACACAGTCGGGAATGTTGTCTTGATCACTATCTAGGGATAAATCTTCTACATCCAGGGGATTTGAACCACAACTTATTTCATCCTGATCGGTTTGTAAATCATTATCATCATCCAAATCTTGATTGTTCCCCACACCGTCATTATCGGTGTCTAGCCATTCTGTTTCGTCGAGAGGATAGGCATCAATTAGATCATCATAGCCGTCATTGTCATCGTCCAAATCTGCACAATCTGGGATGTTGTCGCTATCAGTATCCAAAGGATTTTCTCCGCACAATACTTCATAAACATCGTCTATTTCGTTTCCGTTGGCATCTATATCACAAACATCTCCAAGCCCGTCTCCATCGGTATCTAATTGATCTGTGTTTGCAACCATAGGACAGTTATCTTCGGTGTCTAAGCGCCCATCATTATCATCATCAAGATCTGCATTGTCTCCTGTACCGTCTTGATCGGTATCGGTGTTTTCAAAAGGATCTATAGGAAATGCATCGGCTTCGTCATCGACTCCGTCGTTGTCATCATCTGTATCCAACACATCTGGAATACCATCTGCGTCGGTGTCATTTTGATCTGCGTTTGGAATTGTAGGTGCATTGTCACACACATCGCCAACACCGTCTCCATCGCTGTCCAATTGATCTGTATTTGCGACTCTAGGACAGTTGTCTTCAGTGTCTACGTGCCCGTCATTATCATCATCTAGGTCTGCGTTATCTCCCGTTCCATCTTGATCAAGATCACTATTTTCATTTGGGTTATTAGGAAAAGCATCCTGGTCATCCAATACGCCATCATTATCATCATCCGTATCAATAGCATCGCCTATACCATCACCATCGGTATCGTTCTGATCTGCGTTTGGAATCGTAGGCGCATTGTCACACACATCGCCAATACCGTCTCCATCGGTGTCCAATTGATTGGCATTTCGGGTTGAGGGACAATTGTCGTTGGCATCAATTATACCGTCTCCATCACTATCGCCTAACTGCACTCTAAAAGCTGCAGTAATGCTTCCCGCGCCGAAGTTGGTGGTTGCATTTTGGGTCGCCGTTATTGTAGTGTTTCCTATCCCAGTAATGGTGATCAATGTTCCAGTTATCGTCGCCACATTTGAGTTTGCAATTGTATAGCTAAAACTTCCTGATCTATTAGAGGTAGGTGGTGATAGGGTGAAAGGGCCATCGTCAATTAATTTAGAAATAGCGCTAAAATTAGATAGTGTGGTTTGCCCCTGAACGATTGTAATTACTTTACGAAGGGTGGGTGCAGCATTGTAACTGACATTTCCAGCCTGTGTCAATTCAACAATGATCGGTCCAGTATTGTTTACCAATAATGTATTCCCGTTTAGGCTAGCATTGGTTCCTGAAATTAAGGTATAACTTACCGTGAGTCCTGCGCTAGATGTGGCTTCTAGATCTAGTGTTAAGCTGTTTGTATAAGAGATCTGACTAGAGGGTTCATTATTAAAGCTTATCGTTTGATTGGTTTTCACGACATCAAAGGATGCTGTTGTAGTTGCAGTGGTGTAATTTGGATTTGCAGTATCGTCTGTTGTAAACGTAATACTGACAATTCCTGTTTGTTGAATACTCACAAGCGCATAGTTCCCAATCGTTCCCGAGAGGGTAGCAGAAGAACCGGGTGCTAGGGTAATAATTACTGGTGCACCCGAAGAAGAAACTGCCGAAAGTGGAATAGAAGCGAAATCTTTCAAGGCTTGTGACTGAGGTAAACCACTTATAGTAATTACTTGGCTTGCTTTATTGATTGTTAAGGTAGTGGTAACTGCTTTTGATTGATAATTATTATCTCCGCTTAAGCTAGCAGTTAGGGTAACTACTCCACTTTGAAGGATAGTTACAGTATTTCCACTGATACTTGCAATAGTGGTATCGGAAGATGTAAATGAGAAACTTCCGGTATAATTGGAGTTGGTGGTCGGAAGTACGAGTTCAAATGTTGGGTCACCATAGGTTTTCACTATGGGATCAAAGCCTGTGATTGTAGGGTCAATTTTCCCAATACTGAGGGTCATGGTAGCCACTGCGGCGTTATAGTTATTGTTTGCCGCCTGAGTAACGGTGACAAGGGTAGTCCCAACACCAATAATTGTGGTTGTGCTTCCTGTAACCGTTGCAACGCTTCCATCTGCAATAGCATATCTGAGTGCAGCTGTGCTACTAGAGGTAGCGGTCAAGGTAAAATCAGCATCTGCAAAGTTTTTTGACACATCGTCAAAAACAATAATAGGGGTGGCTTTGTTTACTGTTAGAGTCATGGTCGCCACTGTGCTGTTGTAATTATTGTTAGCAGCTTGTGTAAGGGTGACGAGAGTTGAACCTGCGCCTACAATTGTTGTTGTGCTTCCTGTTACTGTAGCTATAGTTGCATCTGCAATCGCAAACGAAAAGGCTCCCGTACTGCTTGAGGTAGCTGTTAAGTCAAAGTAGCTATCTCCAAAGGTCTTTGTAATGTCGTTAAATGTAATGCTAGGATTAGCTTTCACGATGGTAAAGGAAACCGTTTTACTTCCTGTAAAGTTACCACTACCAGTGAGTGTAACTATAGCGGTTCCGACAGAAGTATTTGCCCCAAAACTTGTAGTGAAGTCTGTCCCTTCCGTAAGCGTTGTGCCATTGAAATCAACGGTTGGTGATAGTGTTATTGCGTTTGCGGTATAGGTTTGATTGCTAATACTCGATACCGAGCTTTGGGCAATATTAGCTGGATTAACGCTTAAGGTCATTGTGGCAACAGCTGCAGCATAGTAACTGTCCTCGGCTTGCGTAAGGGTCACGATTGTAGAACCAGCCCCTTGAATGGTAGTTGTACTTCCGGTTATGGTCGCTATAGCTGCATCGCCAACAGTGAAAGAGAATGCTCCTGTGCTGCTTGAAGTAGCCGATAAGTTAAAGTCTGTGTCACCATAGGTTTTGTTGAGGTCATCAAAGCCTAGGTTTGGATTAGCTTTAGTAATGGAGAATTGGGTTGTTTTGCTCCCAACATAACTTCCAATCCCCGTTATGGTTAGAGAAACTGTCCCTGGATTAGTGTTGTTTGAATAGCTGCTGGTGTAATCTACACCTTCAGTTAAAGCTGCTCCATTAAACGACAGTGTAGGAGAAACGGTAATGGCTGATCCGGTATAAATTTGATCTGGAATACTGGATAATTCCGCATAGTTAAATTTTGTTTGATTGTAATTTTGAAGAACGTCACTTGTCGATAGAGCGCGGTTGTAGATACGCACAATTCCTATATCTCCATCTATATTTTGTGCATATTCACCTCCGTTATAGCGTCCAATATAAAGAGGATTGGACGTGTTTTTCACCGATGAGGTAAAGGCTGTTGTATTGTCAAAAACAGCGCCATCTTTGTATAGAATTAGCTGGTCATTTGACGAGTCAATTGCACCGACAACGTGGTACCAAACATTTGTCGCAGCAGTAAATCGTTGCGTATTTGCTGCTGATGTACCCTTTCCTACGTTCAATCGAACTTGGCTATTTCCGTCCAATCGAAGCGCGTAACCTATGTCGCCCCCACCGCCCCCATCATTGAATTTACCTAAAATAACGCTATTTTGAAGTACATCAAAACGCACCCAAACCTCAAAAGAGTAGTCTGTATTTTCGGGCTCTAATAAGCCAGTATCATTAATTCGGATTTGCGAATCATTTCCATTGAAGGCGAAAGAGGAACCATTGTGCGAAAGGTTGCTTAGTGTTCCGTCAAGACTGTTAGGACTTAGGTCATTGATGGTTGAACCACTCCCTGAATAACTGTTAACATTGTTTGGATCAAAATAAAGGATTAGTCCAGAATTGGAATCATTGACCGTTAGGGTCATGGTCGCTACTGCGCTGTTATAGTTGTCGTCCGCTACTTGTGTCAGCGTTACTAGCGTTGAACCAACCCCCACGATAGTAGTCGTGCTTCCTGTTACCGTTGCAACAGTTCCATCGGTCATACTATAAGAAAAGGCTCCTGTACTGCTCGATGTAGCTGTTAGGTTAAAGGCAGCATCTTGACTATTTTTAGTAACATCATTAAAAACGATAACGGGTGTCGCTTTTCCGATGATTAAGGTCATGGTCGCTAATGCGCTATTATAGTTGTTATCTGCTGCTTGTGTTACGGTTACAAGGGTTGAACCAGCCCCCACGATAGTCGTGGTGCTTCCAGTTACTGTGGCAATGTTCCCATCGGCAATAGCAAAAGAGAAGGCTCCTGTACTGCTTGAGGTAGCCGACAAATTAAAGTCCGCATCGTCAAAGTCTTTGCTGATATCATCAAAGTTAATGGCTGGCCTAATTTTATTGATCGTTAGGGTCATGGTGGCCACGGCGCTGTTGTAGTTCGCATCTGCTGCTTGTGTTACGGTTACAAGGGTCGAACCAGCCCCCACGATAGTCGTGGTGCTTCCAGTTACTGTAGCAATATTCCCATCGCCAATAGCAAATGAGAAGGCTCCTGTACTGCTTGAGGTAGCCGACAAATTAAAGTCAGCATCGTCAAAGTTCTTGGTTATGTCATCAAAGCTAATGGCTGGCCTAATTTTATTGACCGTTAGGGTCATGGTGGCCACGGCGCTGTTATAATTATCGTCTGCTGCTTGGGTCAGGGTAACGATGGTTGAACCAGCCCCCACGATAGTCGTGGTGCTTCCAGTTACTGTGGCAATATTCCCATCGGCAATAGCAAATGAGAAGGCTCCTGTACTACTTGAGGTAGCCGACAAATTAAAGTCAGCATCGTCAAAGTTTTTGCTGATATCATCAAAGCTAATTGCTGGACTAATTGTATTGACCGTTAGGGTCATGGTGGCCACGGCGCTGTTATAATTATCGTCTGCTGCTTGGGTCAGGGTAACGATGGTTGAACCAGCTCCCACGATAGTCGTGGTGCTTCCGGTTACTGTAGCAATATTCCCATCGGCAATAGCATAACTAAATGCTCCTGTACCACTTGAGGTAGCCGACAAATTAAAGTCAGCATCGTCAAAGTTCTTAGTTACATCAGCAAAACTAATTGCTGGACTAATCTTGTTCACCGTTAGGGTCATGGTCGCTACTACGCTGTTGTAGTTCGCATCCGCTGCTTGGGTCAGCGTTACTAGCGTAGAACCAGCCCCCACGATAGTCGTGGTGCTTCCGGTAACTGTAGCAATATTCCCATCGGCAATAGCATAACTAAATGCTCCTGTACTGCTTGAGGTAGCGGTCAGGTTAAAGTTTGCATCATCAAAACGTTTATTTACATCGGCAAAAAGGATGGTTGGGTTGGCTTTTAATATTGTAAAGCTAACGGTTTTTGATCCTGCATAATTACCGATTCCTGTGAGGGTGATAGAAGCAGTTCCAGCATTTGTATTGTTGGTAAAACTTGCACTAAAGTCATTGTCTTCAATGAGCGTAACGCCATTATAGGTTACTGTTGGAGAAACCGTAACAGGAACACCCGTATAGATTTGGTCTGGAATAGGAGTGACATTGATGACATATCCGCTAGATGTATATTTCAACACGACTACTCCCGAGCCACCAGCTCCCCCGTTTCTAGCTCCAGAACCTCCATGGCCACCACCATTACCACCATTACCTGTATTAGCGGCACCACTTGTTCCTGTTGTTGCTCTATTTCCTCTTGCTCCATTTCCACCGACACCATACGTAATACTCGAACCAGTAATTGACGAGCTAATACCCGCACCTCCGGCACCCCCAGAGCTTGATGTTCCATTGCTCCCAGCTGAAGAAGCACCACCACCTCCACCACCTGAACCACGGGAAGAAGAAGAAGCGTTTCCACCCCCAGAGCCCCCTGTTGCGGCACTACTATTTCCATTTTGTGCATTTCCCGCAAGGCCGGCACTATTGGGGACATTTCTACTACGTAATCCTTTGGTTCCTCCAAGGGCTACTATCGAGGCGAAAGAAGAGTTTTCTCCGTCACCACCATCGGTTTCATAGGTGACACCATAATTATTGGTAGAGGCTGCACCTCCATTTCCCGTTACTACAGTATAAGTTGACCCTGGAGTAACGCTGAGGGTGCCCGATAAAACCATACCTCCACCACCACCACCAGCAGCTCCGGTGTCATATCCACCTCCACCACCACCTCCGCCTCCAACGACGAGGTATTCTACACTTGAAATGCTGAAAGGAGCCGTCCAAGATGTAGAGCCAGTTGCTGTGAATAGGCTAGTCGTTGATCCAGTTGGATTGATGTCTGCTCGACCTATTGTTAGGGTCATAGTAGCAATTCCACCCAAATAGTTTGCATCGGCTGCTTGGGTAACTGTAACGAGTGATGAACCAACTGCTGCAATTGAAACAGTGTTTCCAGCCAGTGTAGCGATGGAAGTGTCTGCAATTGTATATGTATAAGCTCCGGTACTACTTGAAGTAGCGGAAAGAGCAAAGTCGGAAGCTCCAAAAGTTTTGGTTATATCTGAAAAGTTTATCGGTGCCGTATTCTGGATGACCGTTAGGGTCATGGTTGCCACTGCACTGTTATAATTGTCGTCTGCTGCTTGGGTCAGGGTAACAATGGTCGAACCAGCTCCCACGATAGTCGTGGTGCTTCCGGTTACTGTAGCAATGTTCCCATCGGCAATAGCATAACTTAATGCTCCTGTACTGCTTGAGGTAGTCGACAAATTAAAGTCCGTATCGCCAAAGTTCTTGGTTACGTCATCAAAGCTAATTGCTGGACTAATCTTGTTCACCGTTAGGGTCATGGTCGCTACTGCGCTGTTATAGTTGTCGTCTGCTGCTTGGGTCAGCGTTACTAGCGTAGAACCAGCCCCTACGATAGTCGTGGTGCTTCCGGTTACTGTAGCAATGTTCCCATCGGCAATAGCAAAAGAGAAGGCTCCTGTACTACTTGAGGTAGCCGATAGATTAAAGTCAGCATCGTCAAAGTTCTTGGTGATATCATCAAAGCTAATGGCAGGACGAATTGTATTGACCGTTAGGGTCATGGTCGCAACCGCACTGTTGTTATAAGCATCAGCAGCTTGGGTCACCGTTACTAGCGTAGAACCAGCCCCCACAATAGTAGTCGTGCTTCCGGTTACTGTAGCAACAGTTCCATCGGTAATAGCATAACTAAAGACTCCTGTACTACTCGAAGTGGCCGATAAATTAAAGTCCGCATCGCCAAAGTTCTTGCTTAAATCAGTAAATATTATTGTTGGGTTCTTTTTTACAATGGAAAAACTTGTTGTTCTCGAACTGACATAACTTCCCATACCTGTAATGGTCAATGAGGCAGTCCCTAGGTTAACATTGTTTAAGTAACTAGTGGTGTAATCTGTCCCTTGGGTCAATGTTGCTCCGTTAAACGTCAGTGTTGGCGTTACCGTAATAGCTGAACCGGTATAGAATTGGTCTTGGATAGTAGCGAATTCAGCATAGGTTAACCTTGTTTGATTGTAATGCTGAAGTACATCGTTTGCTGATAATGCACGGTCATAGAGACGAAATAGTCCAATATCTCCATCCATATTTTGGCTAAACTGCCCTCCATTGTAACTTCCTAAGTAAAGATCGGTTGCGGTGTTTTTAACATTAGAGGTGAATGAAGTGGAATTGTCAAAAGCAGTTCCATCATTGTAAAGTTTTAATAAATCATTCGAGTCATCAATTACCCCAACAAAATGATACCAGTTGTTAATACTCGCTTGAAATTCTTGGGTAGAGGTGTGTGTGCTACCATTAGACACATCAAGGCGTACTTCACCGCTTGGATTCATTCGAAGAGCATATCCAATATTGCTTGAATTACCCCCATCAAATTTACCTAAGATTACACTGTTTTTAAGACTGTCAAAACGCACCCAAATTTCAAAAGAGAAATCGTTGTCATTGGGCTCAATTAATTCATTGTCGACTATTTGTATTTGAGCATTACTTCCATTATAATTGAAATAAGGCGCGGTGTAGGTTAGGTTACTTAGCGTTCCGTTTAGCCCATTTGAACTTAGGTCATTGATGGTTGAACCACTGCCCGAGTAACTGTTGACATTGTTTGGATCATAGAGGAGAATTAACCCAGAATTGGAATCATTTACCGTCAGGGTCATGGTAGCCACGCCTGCGGTATAATTACTGCTTGCTGCCTGAGTAGCCGTTATTACGGTAGATCCAGCTCCTATAATAGAAACAGTAGAACCCGATAGGGTTGCGACTGAAGCGTTGGCAATGGCAAAGCTGAAGGCATTTGTGTTACTTGAAGTGGCTGTTAGGGTGAAATCTGTATCGCCATAGGTTTTTACGATATCGCTAAATTCGATAGTAGGAGTAGCCTTTGTAATCTCGAAATTTTCATTTACAAAAGTGATGTTATATTCGGTACTTGTAACCGTTCCGATGGTAATGCTATAGGTGCCTGAATTTTCGCCAACGGTTCTAGCCAAAGCACCGGTTAAATTTACCGATGGACTAGTGGTATAACTCAATACAGGATCTGTTCCCCCAAATGTTTTTGATAGTGTGCTGCTGGGGGTTAAAGTGACATTTTGTACAATTCCTAGGGCATAATACCCCGTAGCTAAAGCTTCAGCAGTAAACGTAACTACATCACCCCATAGGGTTCCTGTTTGGCTTTGCGTGAAACCCCCGCTTGTACCAGCTCGATAGAGCAGGCTAAAGGTTGGATTGGCATAGTCGGAAGCAAGTTTACCCGTTGCTGAAGCTACCCCAACTTTGACAGTGGCGGTAACACTTCCTGTTTCATTGACATACCAAATACGATTTGAACGCAGTTTGTCTGTTGTCGGAACATCAAGTGTGGAGGTACCCGTATTTGCGCTACTGGCAAAGTTTATATAGTTGTCTGCCGTGAGTTGTGCACCCATTGCCATATGCAACCCATTGGAATCTCGCGTATCGTTAGTGCCACTTTCGCTCCACAATGCTACTGGCATGTTGGAATAACCGGAGACTAGACTTCCTTCTGGGAAAGGATTGTCGACCCAAGTAGAGCTATTTCCGTTTCCTAAACCAAAATTATTTAAGGTTCCTTCGGCTGTATTGGTTAGATCGGTTAAAGTGGTATTTCCAGTGTTGTCTTGAGCTGGTATTCCGTCGTTAAAATCATAGTAAGCAATTAGTCCAGTCTCATTTCCTTCCAGTTTTTCATAGAACTGAAGTTCAATTTCTTCTTGGGTTAGGGCTTTGTTCCAAAAACGAATTTCATCCATTTTCCCATTGAAAAAATTGGTTTTGGTACTGCCCGAAGTATAATGTGCACCAATGAGTACTTTTAGATTATTTGGTGTAGCTACACTTCCCGATGTGTTCGTCCCCAAAAGCTCACTATCAACATAAACGCTCATGGTGGTCCCATCATAGCTAACGGTTATTTGATACCATTTATTTGGACTGATTTGTTTAGATGCTGTAGCATAATTATATGGGCTTACTTCCCGGAATAGGTTTAGGTAACCATTGTCAATAAATATGTGCCATTGCGAATTGGCATCAGCAGACTTCCATTTAGAGAGAATATGTTGGATTCCAGAAATACTAGTAGGATAAATAAACGCTTGTAAGCTGAAACTTTGTGTTCCGCTAAAATCAGCAAAGGTAGCGCCGTCTAATTCAATATAATCATCCACTCCATCAAAATGAAGGGCAGCTTTGCTTGCGGCTTTTACTGCAACTGTTTTTGAGATTCCCCCAGTAGTGGTCATGGTTACTGTCCCAGAAGGATTGCCGCTTGCACTACTTTTTACGCGAACATAAACGTTGGTTTCTGCCAATGATCCGCTGGTATTGCTAAGGCTTAGACTGTCCGTGTAAGCGCTTCCGTCTAACGAAAGCTCGAAACCTGTAGGAGCGCTAATACTGACGTTTGCAGTAAGCTGAGTCGCACTTACTACCATTGTTTGTGGATCAGACGACAGCCCGCTAGAAAAAGCAAAAGGCGTGAAATTTTCTGCAAATGTGATTTCAGCACCAGTTCTAAACAAGGCATAAACACCATTACTTAAGGCGGGAGAGAAAGAGGTAGTATTCTGGTCTACACCAATTCGGATGTTATCGTTCCCCACCAACGCTTCTAGGCCAGTGCTGCTAGCGGGAGATCCGCTGTAAAGCGAAGCCCGTCCGCCACTTCCGGTGGTCACCGTTGCACTTCCTGTAATGATAATATTTCCATCTCCTGCATTGGGAGTGGTGGCGTCTTTGTCTGCATAAAGTTTTATTGCAGCATTAGAGGTGTTTGTTGTGGCGACTTTTTGGGAAAGGGTCAAATTACCCGAAAGGGTTTCAACCTCGACGGTCCCACTACTATTAATTCCTTCCGATACAAGGTTTAATGCATTACTATCGGTGTAATTTAAGGTTCCGATGCTTTGGTTTGAGGTTCCCGCGGTTAGACGATTAACGTCATTCGAACTATTGCTTAGGGTAAACGATCCCGAGCCAAGAAGGGCTAGAGTAGTGGCAGAAACAGCTTGTGATTGGGTAACTGCCCCACTACTTTGTAGGGTTAAAGTGTCCGTGGTCGTAAGCGGATTTGAGAGCACTATATCTCCGCCAGAAACAGTAAGTGGTCCTGCGATGGAAATTGCATCACCGATGGTAATATTAGCGCTGTTGGTCGATGTTCCTATAGTTAACCCTCCAAGTGAAGTATCAAAATTCCATTTAGCGCTTGTGCTAAATGCTTCACTAAAGCTGTTGCTTTTCGGTATGATTTTGACCACCCCAGAGGTGTTGAAATTCAAGGCATTTGATGCAGGATTACTCCCCAAGGTAAATCGATCTGATTTCCAAATAATATTACTCGATGAAGTTGTTATTGCAGAGCCTGTTTTAGCACCAAAATTTAAAGCTGAGGCGTTGTTACTTTCTACTTTGTATCCTCTATCGCCAAAGTCAACGGTGATGGTTCCGGTGTTCGATAGGAGGTTTAGTTCCCCTTTGTCAGAGGTTGAATACCCAAGCCTTAGGCCATAATCATTCGCATCTCCAAGAGATGTAAATACAATTCCTCCACCATTAGTAGCTATTAAATTAATTCTACCTGCTAGTGTTGCTCCATGAAAAGTTCCTGAAGTTGTATCAAAATTTACAGTAATGGCATCTGAGGCATTACTTGCAGAGTTGATTGTAAATACAGCTGAATCATCATGAAAACCAGTTACCCCTCCTCTTGATCCTGAACCAGTGGCAATTCCTTCAATATTAATTTTTCCAACTCCAGCATCTAGGGTGATATCTTGGTGCGTTAAAAAGCCGTAATAGGTATTTTCTGACTTTCCTTTTAGGGTAATATTACCTCCATTTGTTGTTGCAGTAAAGTTTTCTAAATACACCCCAGATTTGGAAGCACTTCCTCCGTTTGACGGGCTAATACTTGTTCCTGAAACCGCATGACCATCACCAACGGTAATTCCATTCCATGTGGTTGTTCCGCTTCCTCCACCTACCCATAAATGTCCACCGTTTGTCGTGATGTCGGATGAATCTCGAAGTATTACAGCTCCATTTTCACTTTCACCATCTGAATTAGCCCATAGGACGACATCTCCGTTGTTGGAGGAGATAGATTTATTGGCAGACAGGTTAATGTCTTTGGTTGCCTTAAGTGTAATTGATGCTCCAGAACTTGTGCTGCTAATATTTTCACTTAGAACAATGTCTCCGCCATAAAGTGAAATTGGCCCTTGAATGTCAAGCGAACCAAGCGTAAGGTTTTGCGTATTTTGTGCATTACCCACGGTAAAAGCAGTGAAATTAGTGCCAAAGCTTATCGGACTTAGGTCAATGGCTGTGCTAAATGTAGTGTTGTCTGTGTCGGCTAAATAGGTAAAAGAACCCGTTCCTGTAACGGTAGTCGAGCCACTATCGACTAAGTTGTCGGCATAATAGGCTTGATTTCCTACTGCACCAATACTCATGCTCCCGGTCAAATTTATTCTCCCGCCATTTTGTGCATCTAGGGTTATGTCTCCTCCTGCAGTGATTGATAAATCTTGAAACGAAACATCATAGTCATTGGCTGAAACAGCTTTTCCTGTAATACTTACATCTCCACCCGTGCGGATACTTCCTTTGAGCCACAGGCCGCCTGTTCCATTCGAATGGGTAGATTCTGAAGTTCCGTTGATGGTTAGGTTACCGGCAGAAATAATTTGATTAGTTGTGTTGCTTGATCGAACACCGATTAAACCGGAGTTATTTCCATCTCCACTCCTTCCCAACAATGTGATGTCGCCTGAAGTAATGGTCTCAATACGGGCTCCATCAATTTTAATTCCATCGTTTCCCGTACTAAGTGCGGATCCAGTATCGGCATCTAATCTAATCGATCCATTAGTGGCCTGAAGGTCCTCTTCTACAAGAATACTTCCGCCATTAAAAACGATGTCTCCTTCGACTTGAAGCGCATTTGTTTGGTGAATAACCCTCATTGTATTGGAAGTAGTCCCAACCGTGAAGCCTGTCATGATATGGCTATTTTGGTTCCAGTCGAACCAAGCCGTGGATACATCTGCTCCAAAGCTATCACTAGTCGATTTGAAAGTTACGACACCATTTGTGGCAACCTTTGGGAGGTAAATAAAAGTATAATTGTTGTAGGATATGTTTAGGTTAGTGCTACTTGAACTAACATAGGTAGAGCCAGATTTGGAACCTAGATAGGTATTGGCATTCGATTCTCCCAAGAAAATTCCATACCCATTAGATATCCCAGAGTCTCTATGCCCAATAAGATTAATGGTCCCAGCATGCGCTAAAATTTCTACAGGGTCTCTAAAAACAATATCGTAGCCATACTGTGTCGAAGATAAAATAGAGATATCGCCTCCTCCAGTAGCATACAAATTAAAGGGGCCATTTGCCTCTAGCGCATAGGCATCCAATCCACTTCCTGTTGCTTTTGCAATCAATTTAATGGCGTCTGAAGTGGTATTTGAGGAAATAACAGAAAATGAATTGTGCGTATATATTCCCGCAGAGTAAGTGCTATTGCTACTTTGACTATAACCATCTATATACACCGTTCCTAGACCAGCATTAATTACTGTACCACTGGTAATACTAAAAAATCCAACTCCCCAGGCACCTTCGCCACTACCGGCATTTTTCGCAAAGGACTTTCCTCTAAGTGCTATGTTTCCCCCTCCAGAGTCTAGGGAGAATGTAGTATCGATACGGATTCCTTCGGGAACACTGTTTTTTCCCAAGGCATAGCCTGTACCGAGCGTATTTCCTCCTCCAAGGGTGATGTCTCCTCCTCCTGAGTTTATGCTCAAACCATACCTAAAATCGATACGACCATTTTCTGTAGTATCATTATCGGTGAGATCATCTACATTAGCTGCAAACAAAACATCTCCACCACTTGTGGTAATATTTACGAGTGCGGTATTAGTGATATGTTCTTTTGCCTGTAAGGAAATGTTTCCATCAGAAGACGAGCTGCTAAGGTTGTCCGAAAGCGTTAGATTTCCTCCATTTATTGTAATGGGTCCAGCGATTGAAATATCACTACCCACAGTAATGTCTGCCGTATTAGAAACAGTTCCAACAGTTAATGCAGTGATGGAATTACCAATATCGAGGTTCGATACGGGGTAGGTAAGGGCATTTGTAAAACTGTCACTAAAAGATTTGGCCGTTAGCGCGCCAGTCGTAAACAAAGAAGTTTCAAATCCACTAGATGGGCTTGAAAAATTCAGCACATCCCCAATTAAATCAACTGAAGCAGAACTGCTTGTAATTTCTGAGCCAGATTTACTTCCTATTCGCACACCTCTGTCCGTACTATAGATGCCTTTGACACCTCCATCTAAACGAATCGTACCACTGGTGGCTAAAACATCAACATCTTGAAGGAAAATTCCGTAATCGCTTCCCGCTCCTGTGCCCGTGATTGTGATGTCACCCCCACCTGTGGCGAGTATTTTTTTTAATTGATTGTAATTAAAAACAACGCCATAACTCGCAGAAGATTCCCCATTGATTGTAATTGCTGCCCCTGATGATTTATTGGAACGTAGCTCTAAGGTGTTATAAGAAGTTGCGCTATTTAAAAAATTAATTCCATAAAAATGGGTGCTTTCTCCATAGATGACGATTTCTCCGTTTCCTGCATTCGCCAAAAAATCACCGAATTGAAACACTCCTATTCTGTTTCCGGAACTATTGCTATTGTCCGAGGAACCTCTCAAAACAATGCCTCCACCTCCTGAGTAAAACCGAGAAGCACTTGCATCTGTTGTTCCAATACTTAGTCCATAATTTGAGTTAGTGGTTGCATAACCATCGGGGTAACCGTCATTGGCAGTACCGCTATTGTCTCCGTTGTCTAACCCTCCAGATAGAATAATATTCCCTCCACCAGTTAGTCCATTTGCTGTTGATCCGTTTGCTGTATTGTAGATATTATTGTCTCCGGTAATGATGTTTCCACTCCCGCTAGCATTGGCATCGGACCAGAAAATAAGATCCCCATTGTTGGTCGTAATATTCCTCGATGCATTTGTTGTGATACCTTCATTTGCTTTGATCAGTATGTCGGCTCCAGCAACAGTGGTGGTCAAATTGGCATTTAGGGCAATATCTCCTCCACGGAATGAGATGGGACCCGCAATAGAGATTGCTTCATCAAGGGTAATGTTTTGCGTGTTCGAAGCAACGTAGGCTGTGTCGCCAGAAACACCAGTCCCCTCATAACGTCCATACGAGAATCCTCCAAGGGTGGGGAAGTCAATGATTTTTAGTCCAAGCATTGAGTCGGTCCCAGTAAAAGTGCTTGAAGAGAAACTTCCATCCCAAGTAACATTCGACACCCAGTCTTCGTTACTAGGTGGCGCAATGGTGAAATTTCCGGTGGTTTTGATTGAAATAAAATTTGTCGAATTTTCAAAGGTTGAAGCGTCTCTAACAATAAAGGAAATGTCTCCAGCGCCAGCAAATAAGTTTACACTATTGATTCCTCCAATCGATGGACTAGTGCTGTGTCCATCATCGGCAGCGAGATAGATGTCTCCCCCACTGGTGGTGATATCCCCATGCAGGTCCATGCCAAACCAATTGTTGGTTCCGTCGCTCATGGAAAGCCCATCCCCAATGGATAAGCCATTCCACGTTTGTGTTCCACTCCCTCCACCTACCCAAAGGTGACCTCCATTGGTGGTGATCGCACCCAGCGCGGCTCCCAGGGAGGTTCCCCCGTCGGATTCCACCCAAAAGAGTACGTTTAATTTGTTGCTCGTACTGGAAATGGTATATCCATTTGAATTGATTTTTCCAGTAGATTTTAGTGTAAGGGTGGCCTCTCCGCCAGAGGTCTTGGTGATATCTGCCTGAATTAAAATAGATGAAGATGTAATGGTAAGATCTCCGGCATTTAATTTAGCTGCAATGTCAGAGGCGTTTATTCTTGCGTTTCCAGAACTTGGCGTGATATTATTTGAACTAGTGCTCCAAGTAGTGCCTTCGGCATCTCCGCCTGAACTGACAACAGTAACTCCATAATAGTTTGTGCGATCAGCGTTAAAGTTGTTTGTAATCTCTGCCGAGCTCAGTACATCGTTGTATACCCTTGCAGCACCAATTTCTCCATCCAAAAAACCGTCTGCCGAAGAAGGCCATGCTGTCAGTTTATAACTTCCTATTCGCCAAAAACCCGAATAACTTTGAGCATCCCCTGCTGTAGTAATTTCATTTTGATAAACACCATCTACATACAAAATGGCTGTCTTAGTACCGCCGTTAAAAGTACCCGCCAAATGATGCCAGTTCCCGTCATTAATGCTACTTCCTGTAACGATTGTTGTAGTTCCGTCAAAAATACCAAAAACGGCATTTCCTGAGGTGTCGACATACAAATGCCGGTCATAGGAACCACTTGCCGTTGCTGCTGTTTTATCTTCAAAACCCATTATTTTTACCCCAGTATCGGTGGTTTTTACCCATACCTCTATGGAGAAGGTCTGCGGATTGGTAAATCCATTCCCTACAAAGATGTAGTCATCACTTCCGTCTAGATCTAAGGAGTTCTGATTCACACTGGGGTTACCTACAATCGTACCATTATTTGTATTTCCTGCTAAATCAGTCAAGGTGCTCCCGCTACCAGAATAGGAGGAAGGGTTCCCGGGGTCTAGATGTATTTCAAGGTTATCAGTAATAATTGATTGCCCCGAAAGGAGATTGACTCCTGAAAGGAGAAAACAGCTGAATAGGAAGAATAGGTTCCTTTGCAATGAATATAGTTTTGAGAATTCCGCTTAAAAGCGTTAATCTTTGATTTTACCTGCAAAAATACGCCCTATCCCCATTTTGGATACGAATCCCTTGGGTAGATTTGTACGATTTTTAAAAAATCGCACTACTTTAGTCCCGTATAATGCAGTTCCATAGTTTTATACTCAGCCAACTATATTAAAATTATGTTTTTAGGGATACTTATTGTTATGCTATTTTTGAGTTTTCTGCCCTTTGGTTTTAATGCCCAGAAAAACCCTAACACTCTTTTTTTATCATTTCTTTTAGGCTTTTTAACCCTTTATGGTATAACGCATTATGTGGTTACCATAATGGAATCTGTTTTTTGGGGTGCGCTGTTGTACATCAATTTAACCCCCTTGTATTTAATGACTGGGCCATTGCTGTATTTCTATGTTCGGAATACAATTGCTGATGTGTATCGTTTTGAAGCAAAAGATTTGTTGCATTTCCTGCCCGCTTTGATCCATTTTATAGGATTGATACCTTATACTTTCAGCGCCTTTAGCGATAAGAAGGCGATTATGCAAGAGCTTTTTGTCAATAGAGACGAGGTGCTAAGTCTACAAACAAGCCTTTTCTTTACTCCCACTGAAAATTTCATCATAAGGTTAACGTTGTTATCGATCTACACCTTGATTAGTCTGTGGGCTTTATACCGGTTTAGGGCTAAGGGTTACGTCTCTTCTATTTTACCTGAGAATCAAAAAAAGACCACGTTCAGATGGTTATTAATGTTACATTTTTTTATTTTAATTTCTGTTGGAAGTTATATCGTTTTTGTACTCATGCTATTGACGAATCCAGACGCTATTGACAGTCACTTAAATAACAATATATTAAATGTGAGTGGCTTGTTTTTGGGTCTCCTTATTTTTTCACTACTCGCTTTTCCTGATATTTTGTATGGTTTTCCGAAAAAGAAAGAGGAGCTTGTAATTGCGGGTAATGATCCATTACCAAAAACAACCAATCAGAGCAAGCCTCCAAAAGAGAATGAAGCGTATTATATCAATTTAAAAAAAGAGCTAGAAGACTATTTTGTTAGCGAAGAGCCCTTTTTGAGTCCAGACTTTAAGATGGCCGATATAGTAGTTGCGCTCTCCACCCCCCAGCATCATATTAACTATTGTTTAAAGCATTACATGCATCAAACCTTACCTCAGCTTAAAACTGCTCACAGAATGGCGTGGGTGGCCAATGCGTTAACAGACAGTAAATTTAATGCCAATACCATTGATGCGATTGGATTTAAAGCTGGATACAGTTCCAAATCGAGCTTTTACAAGACCTTTAAAGATCATTTCAATGTTACTCCGCAAGAATTTAAAAATCAGCAAAATCTTGCTAAGCAGGGGTGAATGGTAAATCCAAAAAAAGAACCTTATTTTTACGAACTTAGCTAAAAGTTTATTGTCCAGCAAAGCTGTGCGTTAGGGTTTACTTTATTAGCACATTGTGGTGGATTAATAACCCTCCTCCTTGAAGGAGGGCTTTAGACTTAGTTTCTCGGTTTGGAGAATTGATTCATCGTAATGATTTTATCGTCTTCAAATTGAAAAGATTCCATCCAATTATAGGCCATTTCTGTGCCATCAGCGGTAACAATTGTACCATTATCCCACAAAAGAACCCATTCGTGTCCATTGTCACCTTTTACGGCTAAATTTACCGCAACTTGATAGTCTTCAATTTCTATGGATGAATAACCTTCGATCATAAATTTAATACAAGCATCCTTGCCCTCTATTTGTGAACCGTCTTCCAATGCAAAAACAACATCATCAGCAAGATAATTTGCAACCATATCATAGTTCTTGTCTATAATGTATTGGTGCATTTCTTGAACTTTTAGGACCAAGTCTGTGTTTCCAATCTCAAAATTATCGAGGTAAGTGGCTTCATAGATATAATCTACCTTTTTAGGATTTTCTTGTGTTTCTTTTTTCTGCGTTTGGTCACAGGATAAAAAGAATGTAATTGTGGCGAATAAGAATACTATTTTTTTCATTTTTAGTGGTTTATGGTTAATTAATTAATTGCAATACTTCGTCAGAATTTCCCTCACTGTATTCAGATAATACATCCCAAATATCTCTTCTAAAAGAGCCAAGGCCATTGATTTTCTCATATTCTTGCTGAAAATTCGCTGGTAATCCGTTGTCTTGATTGAATCGAGTAAATGACTTAAACGGATAAACGAGCGTTATATTCTCACCGTTTTCATCGTTAAAAACACTTTGGTATACTCTTCTTGGATTTGGTGCATTAATTTGGTTCAACACTTTTCCAATTTTTGTAACTGCTTCGAGTACTTTTCCATAACTCCCATATTTTCTGCCAATCTTAATGGTGCGATGAAGTAAATATTTAGGATTTCCCCAAGATGGAGGCGTATAACTTGCATCCCAATTTAATTTACCCAACACAACTGATTCAGAAGAAACATTATTGCGAACGTTTTTTTGCCAGTCAGCCATATGAACCTCATTGGGCATAGCATCATAGTCTGACAGCCCCATTGGGCCATTTAGCCAAACATATTGCCCAGAACGACGACCAATTAAAACGCTATATAGCGAAGCGGTAGTTTTACCTTCACTATGAAATTTTTCATTGTGTTTTTTTACGCCCTCGACCAGTTTTAATTCTTTTGCCTTTTCAGGAATCAAGTAGATGCTTTCATAGACCACCTCTTGGTTTTGTGCAAAAATGGGTAATGCACACAAGGTTAAAATACCTAAAATAATTTTTTTCATGGAAAATATAGTTTGTGATTAACACTCAAATATAGCATTAAATTTTAAATTGCAATTTTAGTTTTAATTTCATCAGATTACTATATTGCCTTATGAATTCTTTTTATCAAATAAATAAGCTAGCAATTGATTCGTTAGGATGTAGCAGAGTAGTGCTTGCAAGCTGCAATATCTTTTCAAACGTATTGTTGTTGGCATAAACAAATCGACATGAATAATGTAATCAAAGGCTTAGTGTTTTTAGTGCTCTTGGGTTGTTCCAAACCAGATGATTGTTTTACCATCAGCGAAAAAATAAGCACAAATAACACCTACTATTTTGTCTCTGGTGGGGGATGGCAATTAAATGAAGGTAGTGCACCTGGGACTCAAGCAATCGTCTCACGTGAGACCTACAATGCTTTTGAGTTAGGGGATAAGTATTGCAATGAATAAACGAAAACCGCAACCATAGTGCAGTGCTGCAGTTTCCGTTTCTCTATGGATTGATTCAGCAGTTTGTTTGTCAGGTGTGAAAGAAATATGATGCATAAAAAAAGCACCTACATTACTGTAAGTGCTTTCTAACTTGCTCCTCCTCTTAGGCTCGAACTAAGGACCCTCTGATTAACAGTCAGATGCTCTAACCAACTGAGCTAAGGAGGAGTGTTAATTGGTTGGCAAATATAAATGAAAATCCTATTTCCCCAAACACCTTTTGTGATTTTTTTAGCTATTTATTGCTGCTACTTCTTCTTCAACTACAACTTCCTCAAATTCAGCGACTTCTTCGTCCCATTCAAAAGCACTGTCGACCTTAAGTGTGTTGGGATCGTATTTTATCTCTAAGTACTTAAGGCGTTTGTGATTTTCTACTTTTACTTGTACAATAAAAGTGTGGGAATGATGGCGGTCATATGGGCTGATAAAGGTTTCATAACTATCCCAGATGATGTTCCGTGTGAATTCAACATTGATGTATTTTTCTTCAATAAAAAAGCGAATTTTCTTATTGATTTCTCTATCATTAATAGGGACAATTTCGCCATCAGGGTTTTCTTTTAAACCCTCGTGTTGAGTAACAAAATCTCCAATGGTAACGCGTTTGTCTTGTGCTGTAACAACAAAACTAAACAAGGCAAAGCTCAAGATGAATATCTTTTTCATATGTATAAATTTAGTGTCTTAACCTCAAAGATAAAAAAACAGGAACGGCTGAGCTCAAGCTTTTCTGAAAAATTGCGTTTGACTAGGTAAACAACCAGCGGTAAACATCATTACCATTGGCAAACAGCACCAAAGCGATAAGGAGGAAGAAGCCAAACATTTGCGCATATTCCATGAATTTATCGTTGGGTTTGCGTCCGCTAATCATTTCGTAAAGCAAAAACATTACATGCCCTCCATCCAACGCTGGAATCGGTAAAATATTCATGAACGCTAAAATAATAGAAATTAAGGCTGTGCTACTCCAGAAGCCTTTCCAGTCCCATTGTGCGGGGAATAAACTTCCAATGGCTGCAAAACCACCTACTTGGGTAGCGCCTTTTTTGGTAAAGATATATTTGAATTGTACCACATAGTCATGCAATGTCCAGTACCCAAAATCAAAGCCTTCGGTAATGCTTTGTCCTAAGCCTAAATCGACATGGGTGGTGGAGATATTTAATTCTGGTTTAACAACAAAACCTAAAACGGCGTTTTCGGTTGGGACAACAGTAAATTCTAGCGCTCTGTCTCGTCGAAGTACAGAGAAGACAATGCTGTCCTTTGAACGCAATTCTTCGCTTTTTAAATCATCGAGAGAATTGATGGTATTTCCATCATAAGAAATCAATTGATCGCCCACTTCAATACCTGCTATTTCTACAGGGTTTCCAGGGTACAGGCTGTCCACAAAAATGGTTCCTCTAGGCGTCAACGGGAACATGTCTCCGCTTTCAAACATGGTAGAACCAAAGTCTTCTGGAATGTTCAATACTTCGCGCTGGCCGTTGGTATGTAAAACTTCTATGCTGTTTGGACTGCGTAAAAACAAATGACGGTTAATGTCAAGAACATACTCCATGGGTTCACCATCGACCGCTAAAATCTGGTCTCCATTTTGAAATCCAATGGTTTGAGCAATGGGAGCAGCACTGAGTCCATTAGGAACAGCCTCTGTTGGGAGCACTTCTTTCCCCCAAACAAAGAGAATCATCATGTAGATCAAAAAACCGAGAATAATATTCACAGTAACTCCACCCAACATAATAATCAAACGTTGCCAAGCTGGTTTGGAGCGAAATTCCCACGGCTGTGGAGCCTGCTTCATTTGTTCGGTGTCCATGCTTTCGTCGATCATCCCTGAAATTTTAACATAACCACCAAGGGGTAACCAACCAATTCCGTATTCGGTTTCGCCAATTTTCTTTTTAAAAAGCGCAAAATTCACATCGAAAAAAAGATAAAATTTCTCTACCCTAGTTTTGAATAATTTTGCGGGAATAAAATGCCCTAGCTCGTGTAAAACGACCAATATTGATAAACTTAATAATAACTGAATGCCTTTGATTAAAGCTGGATCCATAGGGGGGAGGTTTTTTCAATGAAGCCCAAAAATAAGAATTTCCATGGGTACCGTCCTTGCCTTGTTGCATTTATCTTTGTTTTAACAATTCGTTCGCACCAAAAAACCCCAAAAAAGAATGTATTTTTGTTGTAGTTATGGAACACTTTTTTACTCGTTACAAAACCTTTCTATTGTTTTTTTCCGGACTCTCGGCTATAATCTTGTACCTATTTTTCAACGCTTTAACGCCGCGGAAAATCCTCCCCATTTATCAACCAGCAGAGGTTAGCTTTGAATTGGTAGACAGTAGTTTACAGCACATTAAGAAGTACCATAAGATTGCCGATTTCAAACTGACCAATCAAAACGGTCAAAGCATTAGTCAGCGCGATTATGAAAATAGAATCTATGTTGCCGATTTCTTTTTCACAACTTGTCCTTCCATTTGTCCCATCATGACCGATAATATGGTAGATATTCAGCAGTATATTATGGATGACGAAAACATAAAGTTATTGTCCTTTAGTGTTACTCCAGCAATTGATTCGGTGCCACAATTAAAAAAATATGCGCTCGAAAAAGGGGTAATTGATGCAAAATGGAATTTACTTACAGGCAATAAAAAAGAAATTTATACCCTTGCGCGCAAATCCTATTTTGTGGTGAAAGAAGACGGTGACGGTGGTCCCCACGACATGATCCATACCGAAAACTTTGTTCTTGTTGACCCCGACAAACGCATCCGCGGTTATTATGATGGTACAAGCAAAACAGCCATGGATAGTCTAAAGCTAGATCTTGTTACACTGAAAGAAGAATACGGATTTTAACCAAAAAAATATAATTCCCCTTAATTTGCGAAGGGTGGCTTTTTCCGTTACTTTTGCTTCTTTAAACTCATTCTAAATAATGATCACCTTAGATCAGATCGAAAAAAATCAGCGCGGAAGAATTGTATCGATCGATACCGATTTGCTTCCGTTGAAACTGATTGAAATGGGTTGTTTACCCGGAAACGAAGTTCACCTAGAGCAGCTCGCTCCGTTAAAAGACCCCATGTATTTGGTTATTGATGGCTGCCACTTGGCCATTCGAAAAGAAACAGCCCAACACATAACCATAGATTTGATCGCATGAGCACTAACCTAAATGTAGCGCTCATTGGAAATCCCAACACCGGGAAGACATCGGTGTTCAATGCGTTAACGGGTTTGAATCAAAAAGTGGGAAATTATCCGGGCATTACTGTTGAAAAAAAACAAGGAAGCTGTCGTTTAAACCGAACGACCAAAGCACATATAATAGACCTTCCGGGGACCTACAGCCTCAATGCATCTTCGATGGATGAGAGTGTGGTGATAGAACTCTTGCTCAACAAGAACGATAAAGACTATCCAGATGTGGCGGTGGTGATTTCGGACATTGAAAACCTGAAGCGCAACCTCTTGTTGTTCACCCAAATCAAGGATTTAGAAATACCTACCCTCTTGGTCATCAATATGTCCGACCGCATGAAACGCAAAGGTATTTCGCTAGATATTGCCCTGCTGGAAGAAAAATTAAAAACGAAAATCGCCTTGATTAGTACCCGTGAGAACACCGGGATCGATCAATTAAAAACCTTCCTTCTCGACTATCGTTTGTTGTCTAAAGAAAGCATTACAGATATTCATGCAATCGATAAAGATTATTTCCAGAACTTAGAAAAAGTTTTCCCAAATCAATCCTTGTATAAACTCTGGTTGGTGATTACCCAAGATGTGAATTTCGCCAAGCTGGAACGGAAGAAAGTTGAAGATGCTACGGCCTATAAAACCCAGTCCGAATCGCATTTAAAACGACTGCAACAAAAGGAAACCATCAAGCGTTATCAGGTCATTAATAACGCCCTCAAAGAAACCTACACCGTCGACATCAATAAAGCGACTGATATTCGTTCGAAACTAGATCGCGTTTTGATCCATCGTTTTTGGGGATACATTATTTTCTTTATGATTCTACTCACCATTTTCCAAGTCATTTTTGAATGGAGTAGTATTCCCATGGATTTTATCGACGAATCCTTCACCAAGCTAAGCGAGTTGACCAAAGACAAACTACCACCAGGATTATTCACCAATTTACTGGCAGAGGGAATCATTTCTGGTTTGGGAGGTATTGTTATTTTTATTCCACAAATCGCCTTTCTTTTTCTTTTCATTGCCGTCTTGGAAGAAACAGGCTACATGAGTAGAGTGGTCTTTTTAATGGACCGCGGATTACGCAAATACGGTTTGAGTGGTAAGAGTGTTATTCCCCTCATTTCTGGAACAGCCTGTGCCATTCCTGCTGTTATGGCAACCCGAAACATTGAAAATTGGAAAGAGCGTCTCATCACCATCTTGGTTACACCCTTTACCACCTGTTCTGCGCGTTTGCCGGTCTATCTCATCTTGATTTCACTGGTCATTCCCCAAGGAAACTTCTTAGGAATGGGGTACCAAGGATTAACCCTAATGGGACTCTATTTATTAGGCTTTGTGATGGCTCTGCTCTCAGCGGCTTTGCTCAATAAACTCTTGAAAATTCAATCCAAGACCTATTTTGTCATTGAAATGCCCAACTATAAACTACCGCTTTTAAAAAATGTTGCGATTACGGTTTTTGAGAAAACGAAATCCTTTGTGGTAGAAGCCGGAAAAATCATCTTAGCCATTTCGATCTTATTGTGGGTAATGGCCTCTTTTGGTCCGGGAGAACAGTTTAATAATGCGGAAGAAATTGTGCGTGAACAACAGGCGCCAAATCAATTGAGTGAAGAAGACTTGTCGACCAAAATCGCTTCCTACAAACTAGAACATTCTTTTATTGGGATTTTAGGAAAAAGCATTGAGCCGGCCATTGCACCCCTTGGTTTTGATTGGAAAATTGGCATTGCCTTAATCAGTTCATTTGCCGCTAGAGAGGTTTTTGTGGGAACCTTGGCCACCATTTACAGTGTTGGAAACGACCAAGAAGAAACCATTAAAAATCGAATGGCAGCCGAACGTAAGCCCAATGGAAAAGCGCTTTTTGATTTGCCAACCGGGATTTCCCTCATGCTCTTTTATGCCTTTGCATTGCAATGTATGAGCACCCTGGCGATTGTGAAAAAAGAAACCAACAGCTGGAAGTGGCCCATGATACAGTTGTTTAGTATGACGGCCATTGCCTATCTTTCTGCTTTAGTCGTTTATCAAATTCTGACCTAATGGAAATTCTTCAATCCTTATTGGTAGCGGGTGTGTCTGTTTGGGCAGTGCGTTTACTTTACCTAAAGTTTTTCAAGAAAAAAGATTCTGATTGCGGAACCGATTGTGGCTGCCACTAACGATTCATTAAGTCCTCAATTT
>Ga0209138_1000679_pt1 | contig 32071 bp, 27 predicted proteins | sample SaaInl3SG_22_DNA_FD_184645 | JGI IMG/M metagenome (GOLD analysis project Ga0209138, IMG submission 184645) | Marine microbial communities from expanding oxygen minimum zones in the Saanich Inlet - ESP_153SG_22_DNA (SPAdes) (version 2) | ecosystem: Environmental > Aquatic > Marine > Intertidal...
TTTGAGACGGGCCAGAGGCCGCCTTTCCCGGTGTCTTTAGCAATTTATGCGGTGGTAATTTAAACCCTGAGCCGCCATCAAAATCGAGTGAGGCTTGCGTGGCGCGGCGTTGTTTCGATCCCGCAGTTGCAGGTGACGACGGCGCCGCATCAAGCGGCGTTGCCCCAGCAACAAGCGTTGGTTCCTGCCGGCTTTTTGCACCTGATTTTTTCTTTGCACGCCGGGATTTCTTTTCTTTTGCACTAGCCCCCGTATCGGCGTCATCATCCTGCGCCGCCGCCGATTGTGACCGCGATAGAATGCCGCCAAACACCAGCTTTGCGCCCTTGCCAACAACGCCTAATGGCCACGTGATAATGCGCCATTGCTGGCGTGACATCGCCGCCGCCCAGACAAAGGCCATAGCGCCAAAAATCAAACAGCCAGTGCCCAGCAGATGCATTGTGGTAATGCCATAGAAATCCGGAATAGGCGGGATTAACGGCAATATCATGCCGGTGATGATAGGTCCAACCGACCCCCCTATAGAGCCGTCCATAAACGCACCAGCGGCGCCATAAAAGCCCGCCGCCAGCAAAACCAAAGCAACAGGTGCCATGAAAAAGCGGACGCGTTTATGGCCAATTTCCTGATTGCGAAGAAGCCGATATCCCCAGCTTATGGGAAGGATGGTAAAGGCGAATGCGGCAAGGCCAACCGCCTCATACAGTGCCGATGCAACAGTCGCACCATAGCTGCCCAGCCAATGTTGGACCGGGCGGGTGGAAAAGACGCTAAGGGAATTGTCGCTGGAATAAGCAGGAAGCAATGTCATCAGCAACAGAACGCCGATTGCAATCAGCACAATGCCGGTAATTTCCATCAAACGGCGGCGCAGAAATGACGCCAGCGCAGGTGATAGGAATGGTTTTTTTTCGGTCGGATCAGCCATCGATTTATGCTAACCCATTACCATAAATGACCGCCACCCTTTGCATTACCGCTTCGATGCGATCATGATCATGGACCAGCGCCAAACGCACATAATTCTGCCCCGGATTATTACCACCATCAGCATCAGTGCCGACGCCCATAAAGGATCCTGGCATCGCCCGCACCGCCTGTTCTCGCATTAATCGCTGTACGAAAGCCACATCATCATCCACGCGCAACCACAAAAAGAAGCCGCCTTGTGGTGGCTCTATTGATAGGTGACGCGCCGCGATGGCAAAAGAATGGTCATAATGTGCCCGAATTTTGGAAACATGATCATCATCGTCATAAACATCAGCCGCCGCATTTAGCAATGGCGTTGGCAATAATGATCCACCATTAGCCACAACCTTGGCAAAGGTTTTTATCGCCTCGGCATCACCGATGATGTAGCCAGCCCGCAAGCCAGCCGCACTAGAGCGTTTTGACAGCGAGTTCAATACCACCAGATTACGCAGCGGGTCATCACCCGCGGCGCATGGCATTTCGGCCACCGCCTCGAGCATGCCGATTGGCGGCGAACCACGCCAGATATCAGAATAACATTCATCCATCACCAGCAGAAAATCATGCCGTCGCGCCATTTCCAGAGCCGATTTAAGATATTCCATCGGCATCACACTGCCTTCTGGATTGGTTGGGCTACATAGATACATGATCACCGTGCGATCGAGCGTATCGGTTGATAACGCGTCCAGATCAGGCAGAAAGTCATTCGATGCATTCGCGTTCATATAGGTAATCGTGCCGCCACTAGCTAGCGCACCTGAACGCCATGCGTGATAAAACGGATTGGTCACCAGCGCGATCGGGTTTTCCTTTGTGTTGCGGACCAAACCGCCAAGAAACGCCAGCGGTTCACGCGTGCCAGTAACGGGAAAAATCTGTGCGCTCAATTTGCCCAGCGCCGCCGCCGATGGCCACCGCCGGCCAATATAATTGCCGACCGCCTCGATAAAGCGCGGATTACCGGCGGCCTTTGGATAATATTGCCAATCACGATTATGCTGGCTGACGCTATTGGTGATTAAATCACCACCGCCAAGCTGGGGCTCGCCGATAGATACATCCAGCATTTCAAGCCCTGCCGCTGGCTCGATACCGGCAAGGGCGGCACGGAGCTTGACGAACATATTGTCATCGAACAAAGCGTAATCTGGATTGAATTTCATATCTTAAAATCTCATCAGGCAAGAGGCCGATTAAAATGCGGATTGGGCGCTTGGCTATTGTTACCGCATCTGGCTTTATGGGGCAATTGGCAGTATAGCCTACCTGTATCACCTACCCGTATCGCCTACCTGTATCGCAAAACAGGAAAGGGCGTTGCGACATAGTTTCTACAGTAGCTCTATGGTATTTCTGTAGAAATTCTAATAGCCCACCGATAGAGTGAAGAAACCATCCCGCCGCAAGGGATACATAGCCTACACAAGGAAGAGCGACTAATGGCCAAACGCCCAGCAATTTTTCTGGACCGCGATGACACCCTAAACCTCGATGAAGGTTACACCCAGAAAATCAGCGATTTTGGCTGGATTAAGGGCGCGCCCGAAGCGTTGCGGCTGTTTAAAAATGCCGGCTTGGACGTCTATATCGTAACCAATCAGGGTGGTATTGGCCGTGGGATTTTTACCCAAGAGCAAATGCAGAATTTCAACGACCATCTATGTGCCGAGGCGATCAAGATCGGTGGTGTGATCAAGGATGTTGCATGGTGTCCGCATCATCCCTTGGCGGTTGATCCGGCCCTTGCTGGCCCCTGCGATCATCGCAAGCCGGGGCCCGGGATGATCCTTGGTCTAGCGAAAAAATGGGATATTGATCTTGGCAGTTCGGTGATGATTGGTGACCGCGATACCGATGTCGCCGCGGGTCGTGCGGCGGGCTGTCACGCCTATCTGTTCGATGGCACGGACCTAGAAACCCTCGCGCGTTATGTTTTAACCACCCATTTTCCCAATAACGTAATTTCATCGCAATGAACCAGCCGGATCCGAATGCTGAAATTTGTGTCGTTGGCGGCGGTTTGACTGGCATGATGATGGCGATTGCACTTGCGCATACGCCCTATCAGGTTCGCCTGCTTGATCGGTCTACCGGCACCAATCCACCAGCCGATGGCCGCACCACGACGATCAATCTGGCCAGCCAAAAGATGCTGGCGGCGCTCGGTGTGTGGGACCATTTGCGCAATGCGCCGACGCCGATTTACGCGATACATGTCGCCAGTGGGATTGCCAGTGGGGTTGCCAGTGGGATTGCCAGCAATAATGTGCGTGAGGGCAGAACGCTACAGGCCCGCCGCCGCAACGGTTTTGATTTAATCTGGGATACCAGAAAATCGGCAAATTCGGATTTTGCAGAGCCAGAGCCGATGGGATTTGTGGTTGATAATAGCGATCTATTCGCCGCCCTAAAGACCACTTTAGAGGGCATCAAGAAACCCCGGAACATTGCCCATCTCACCGGCATTAGCGTTAGCGGCATGAGCACAGGTGACGGGCGGGCAATCATTAGTTTGGGACCCGATCATGCGCCAATTGCCTGTGATCTGGTGATTGCCTGTGACGGTGCCAATAGCCAGTTACGGCGCGGTGCTAACATGCGGCAGATCACAGAAAGCCGGTTGCCGGGTCACAAAGAACAGACCGCGATTGTGGCGCTAATTAATGCCGAGCGCCCCCATAACAATGCCGCCTATCAACGATTTTTGCCAGATGGACCCATCGCGCTAATGCCGCTTGATGGCACTATGCTATCGCTTGTCTGGACCAATGGTGCGGGCGCGGCTGATGATCTTTTGGCGTTGAGCGAGGATGAATTTAATAAATCCTGTAGCGCAGCCTTTGGCAATGCTCTGGGATCTTTAACGCTGGCTGGTGATCGCCTGAAATGGCCCTTGGCGCCCGCCATTACGCCGCAAATGACGCGGCCACATTTGGCGCTTGCGGGTGATTCTGCCCATGCCATTCATCCGCTTGCGGGTCAGGGTTACAATCTGGCGCTTGGTGACGCCGCCGTGCTTGTTGATGCGCTGGCACAGGCCCATGCGCGCGGCCTATCGGCGGGTCACAGCTCCATTCTGGTTGATTATGCGGCCGGTCGGCGCGGAGAAATTGCCGCGATGAGTAGCCTCACTAGCGGCCTCAATCTGATGCTGTCACAACAATCAGGCGGCGTTACATCGCTATTATCGATGGGTATGAAAATGCTCAACGCGACCGGATTGAAATCCGTATTTGTCAAAATCGCCCGCGGCGGGGTGCTAACGAAAGCATCGTTGCTGGACGGCAATCTGCCCAAATATTAGGGGCCAAATATTAGCGCAATAAGTATTAACGAGATAAGCCAGCTTCTTCTAAACGAGCGAGATAGTCGGCCATTAACTGGTCTTGGCGCACGCCGTAATCATACAGCAAGTCCCAGCTAAAAATGCCGGTTTCATGGCCATCATCAAAAATAATCCGGATGGCGTAATTGCCGACCGCCTCAATCGCGGTGATGGCCACATTCTGTTTGCCATCTGGCGTCGTCTTTTGATCTGCACCATGGCCTTGAACTTCGGCGGAGGGCGATTCAACACGCAATAATTCTGCCGGTAAGTTTATTATTTTGGCATCACCACCGGAATCATTTTTGGCAAAAGTGACCGCGAGCGAGCGTTTATCCTTCGCCAGTTTAATTTCGGTCGGCCAATGGGTGATGTTCATTTGCCAGCTTCATCAATAGCGGTAAGATCGCGCGCCTCGTCCACCAGCATCACCGGCACACCGCGCCGAATGGGAAATGCCTTGCCCGCTTGGCGGCTAATCAATTCATCATTAGCACGGTCATATTCCAACGGCCCGCGGGTGATCGGACAGACCAGCACATCGAGCAACGCCTTATCAATGGCGCGATCATCATTCTTGTTATCTTCACCCGAATTAGTGGGGGCATCAGTGCCGTGCGTCATTGCCACTATCCTCTTCATGGAGTGCCATTTCCATCATCGCCACCAACAGGGCGGCGCGTTGGCTGGCATCATTAGCCTCGAGCAATGCCTGCTTTTCGGCAACATCAAACGGACAAACCATCGCCAGCGTATTCAAAATCTGTTCATTCTCAGACTGCTCTATCTGATCCCAATCAGCCTCAAAACCGCGCACTTTGAAATATTGCCGCATCACATTCAATAGCTGTTCACGGTCATCAATCGGCGCGTCAATCCTATCAAGATCGCCCTCAAACTCCTGCCAATTGACAGAAGCAAGGCGAAAACCGGCCGCACTCTCATGATGACTCAACAGCTTGAAACGGCACATGCCGGTGAGCGCAATCATCATCTGGCCATCGTCGGTTTCCTGAAAATAGCTAATCCGGCCAGCGCATCCAACGCCGAACAAATCACTCTCGTCGGTTAGCGGCTGGACCATGCCAATAAGACGATCAGGTGTCGCCAGGGCCGCGTCAATCATCGCTAGATAACGCGGTTCAAAAATATTCAACGGCAATTGCCCACCCGGCAATAATAGCGCACTAGGAAGAGGAAAAATCGGGATCTCACCCGGCATATCGGCTAATTGCGACAGAAACTTCATATTCCTTGCACCTCTATAATTTACCTATGAAAACAACATTGTAGATAGTTTGCGGCGGGCCTTTGATACGTCTGGATTAGCCGCACCGAGTGCACTGAAGAACTCTAGCAATTGATGCCGTGCCGCGGCTTCGTTCCAATTCATATCAATCTTAATCGAGGTCAGGAGCTGGTCCATCGCCTCGGCATGTTCGCCGCTAGCAAACAGCGCTAGCGCCAGCTTTTGACGGGCTTCAAGATCATTCTCATCAGCCTCAATAGCGGCACGTGCGGCGGTAAGATCACCCGATGCCCCCGCCGCTTTTTCCGCCAATTCAAGCGCCGCAATCGCTGGTTGCATAGCGGCATTTTCGCGGTAATCATCATTTAGCTGATCAACGACTTCGCGCGCGCCTTCTAATTCACCAGTGCCGATAAGACAGCGCACGACCCCGGCAAGGGCCTCGACTGATTCCGGTTCGGCCGCCATCACTTCTTGGAATTTAACCATCGCAAGATCAAAATCCTGCACTGCCAGCGCGGCCTCGGCCTCTTCTAGCATCGCCGCAACATCCGGTCCGGTGCCGCCCATTGCCGCTAGCTTTTCAACAAAGCTCGCCACCGCAGAGCCGGGCTGTGCACCGGCAAATCCATCAACCGGCTGGCCATCAACAAAGCCGTAAACCGTTGGCACTGACTGCACCCGCAATTGCTGGGCGATCTGGCTGTTATCATCGATATTGACGCGGACCATTTTGACTTTGGTCTTGGTCGCATTGGCACTATCAACCGCCTTTTGCAACACCGGCCCAAGCTGTTTACACGGTCCGCACCATGGTGCCCAGAACTGGACAATGACCGGCTGTTCGCGCGATTCTTCGATGACCTCGGCCATAAAATTATTCATATCCACATCAATTGGCGTTGGGGCGGCGGAAATCATCTGATCCATTTTAGTCTCACTTAACGATGGTGTAGGCAGTGCAGGCGTTGAACCGGCTTTGTAGGCCATATTTAAGCATAGCACGCGGCCAAACAAGGGTTACCCATAATATAGGGCTGAATATCGGGTGGGAAGTTGGGTAAGAAATTAGGTGGAATATCGGGAGTGAAATTGATCATCCATTTAGGCGGGAGGTTACACGCTAGGCGGACTTAAAAATCAATTTCATTCACCTGATGGCCAACATGCCCAATGAAACGAAGCAAGCCAGCCGGCGTCACGCCCAATGTCATGTCATTAACCAGCGGGTGTAGATACAGCATATCAGCCCGCAATAATAACGTATCAATGGCGAGGCTTACCTTATGCTCAGGGTCATTAATAATGGTGAAGGGGCTAACCGCACCGGGCCGCACACCCAACATTTCAAACAACCGATCAGCGCTGCCAAAAGACAAACGGTCGGAGCCTAAATCACCCTGAATGTTTTTAAGATCAATTGCCCGGTCTTCTTCGGTCACCAACAGAAAATTCCGTTTTTTACGATCCCGCAGATACAGGTTTTTCACATGCGTGCCGATCATCTCACCGCGAAGCTGTTTGGAATCCTCGACCGTGCGCAGGGGCGGATGATTAAAGACTTTATAATCCACCGCCAAATCATCCAGAACCGCCATTAGCGCTTCGGGTTTTGTGGGCAGGCTATCTTTGAATTGTGACGATGCATCCATTTTAATCTCATCTCGTTTGGCACGCTATATATGACGTTCTGTATATTTTGGTTTTTGTTATTGGGTTCTGTTATTGGGTTCTGTTGGCAAAATGTAGCCCAAGCGGGGTCCGCCTGAACAGGGGAAATCCCATCATGGCCGAATTGGGAAACCTGTGAGGAAACCGGTCAAAAACATCGCAAAATGTAACAGAATGCAACTATTGACCCCTGTAGCCGTGCCCCCTAAACCTTTGGTGAACAGGGAAAGCGATCAATTATGGTGAATATCGGTCTAGTCGGATGTGGCATGTGGGGGCGTAATTTGGCCCGCAATCTGGCACAGCTAAAAGTGCTTGGCGCTGTTGCTGACCGCGACCCAGCGAATGCAGCAGACTTTGCCACGCAATTTGACGTTGAACAAACTGACTTTGCCGCGATGCTTGCTAATCCAAACATTGACGGTGTTGTTCTTGCCACCTCCGCGCCCAGCCATAATGCCTTGGCTATTGAAGCGCTAGCGGCTGGTAAGCATCTCTATGTTGAAAAGCCGTTGGCCCTAACCCTTGCCGATGCACAACAAATAGCGGTGGCGGCCAAGGCGGCCGATCGCCAAGTCATGGTTGGTCATTTGATCCGCTATCACGCCGCTTTTCAGGAATTGCTGGCACAGCTTGCGGCGGGGGCCATTGGCCAAATTCGTCATGTTCAGGCAAACCGGTTGGCGATGGGCCGCATTCGCAACACCGAATCTGTTCTGTTTGATTTATGCCCGCATGATTTATCGCTCATTCTGGCAATCATGGATGGCCAGCCAACCAGCGTTTCTTGCGCAGGGGCCAGCCATGTTACCCCGGGGGTTGTCGATGTGTTATCGACCGTTCTTGGATTTGCCGATGGGCGTTCAGCGACCATGCAGACGAGCTGGATGTCGCCTTATAAAGAGCACCGGTTGACGGTGGTTGGTTCGGCTGGATCACTGGTCTTTGACGACACCCAATCATGGCCGGAAAAACTGACCCTGTTTCAGGATAAAATCCGCCCTGATGGCGAGGCCTTTATGATCGAGCGGGCCAGCCCGATATCACTACCCATTGCCGAGGCAGAGCCACTAAAAGACGAAATGCGCGCGTTTGTTGCCTGTTGTGAAACCGGCGAGCCAGCGCCAACAAATATTAACGAGGCACTGAACGTGCAGGCCGTTTTAGAATCCATGCAAGACCAATTGATCGACACCAACAATCACCCCAGATAAAAGAGCCAGAAATGTCCATTCCCTTTATTGATCTAAAAGCACAACAGGCCCGCATCCGCGATAAAATCGAGGCCGGCATTAATGGCGTGCTCGATCACGGCGCCTATATCATGGGGCCGGAGGTTGGTGCATTGGAAACGCGGCTTGGCGAATGGGCCAATGCCAAACATAGCGTTAGCTGTTCATCCGGAACTGATGCGCTTTTGCTGGCGTTGTATGGCCTGTCGCTACAACGCGGTCAGGGGGTAATTGTCCCGGCCTTTACCTTTGCCGCTAGTTGCGAGGTGATGGCGACCATGGGCGCGGTTCCGGTATTTGCCGAGGTCGATGCAGGCACCTTTAATCTGGACCCAACCAAGCTTGATCAGGCGCTTCAGGCCGGAATTGATGCTGGCGTTGAGGTGGTTGGTGTTATGGGTGTTGGCCTGTTTGGCCAGCCAGCCGATTATGAGGCGATTGTCGATTTTGCCCGTGAACATAATTTATGGGTGATTGATGACGCCGCCCAGAGCTTTGGCGCTAGCTTACATGGCCGCAAAGTTGGCTCTCTTGCCGATGTTACCTGCACCAGCTTTTTCCCGGCCAAGCCGCTTGGTTGTTATGGCGATGGCGGCGCGGTATTTACCGATAATGACGAGATTGCCGAGATCATGCGGTCTTGTCGGGTGCATGGCATGGGCAAGGATAAATACGAAAATATCCGTATTGGCATGACCGCTAGGCTCGATACGATGCAGGCCGTTGTGCTGGATGCAAAGCTCGATATTTTCGCCAGCGAACTAGTCGCGCGTCATGCCGCGGCGGATCTATATGAAGAATTGCTTGGCTCTATTGTCGAGGTGCCGCATTTGGCGTCTGGCGCGACCTCTAGCTGGGCCCAATATACGGTCAAGCTCCCCAAAAATAGTGACCGCGGTAAGATCTGTCAGGCGATGCTGCAAGATGGCGTGCCAACCGCGATTTATTATCCGATCGCAATGTGCGACCAGCCGCCGTATAAATCCTATCCGGTGGCGGGCGGGCATCTGGCTGTTACTGCCGATTTATGCGAACGGGTGATTGCCCTGCCGATGCATCCCTATCTGGACGAGGCCACCCAGAGCAAAGTCGCCGCAGCATTAAAGGCAGCGCTATAGCCACTATCCCAGATGCCAGCACCCCAATAAATTCAGCCATTACCCGCAATTTGACACTTGCAAGGGTCGGACGCTTGGATTATACAGTCCCTCAGCGGATCGCTATGGTCTAGTAACTAGACCAAATGCGGGTGTAGCTCAGTGGTAGAGCACAACCTTGCCAAGGTTGGGGTCGTGAGTTCGAATCTCATCACCCGCTCCATTTTCTCTTTAAATATGTGGATATAAATACCCTGTTTTTTTAGGGTATACGGCGTTGTGCCGGCCTATCCGCATGCCCTATAGCAAAAGCGCCGCAGCCCCCAGCGGATTGATCAATATGTGCGTGACAGAAATGCCATCATCTACCATTCGTTAAGGATGCTGGACGACAATGGTCATTAACGGCCAATTGAGGAGTAATCCAGACCGGCGGCGCGCATATCGTCGGGTGCATAAACATTGCGCAGATCGACCAATACCGTACCCGTCATAGCATCGAGAAAATGCACCGCGGTGAGGGCTCTAAATTCGTTCCACTCAGTAACCACAACACTGGCATCGGCGCCATTGATACAATCCTTTGCATCTGTGGCGAAATTTGTTGCCGCCGGTAAAAGCGGCTGTGCCTCGTCCATCGCCTTTGGATCATAGGCCGAGACAATCGCCCCCGCCGCCACTAGACCAGGCACAATTTCAAGAGCCGGACTATCCCGCATATCATCAGTTTCCGGTTTGAAGGCAAGCCCAAGAATAGCAATCTTTTTGCCGGTTACATCGCCGCCCATTGCCGCAATTACCCGCTGGACCATGGATAGTTTGCGCTCGTCATTATAGCGCGCCACCTCGTCCACAATGCCAACGCTCGTGTCATAATCCTGGGCGGTTTTAACCAATGCCAGCGTGTCCTTTGGAAAACATGAACCGCCATAGCCCGGCCCCGGATGCAGGAATTTTGCGCCAATACGCTTGTCCAGCCCCATGCCCTTGGCCACATCATGAACATCCGCGCCGACCTTTTCACATAGATCAGCAATCTGGTTGATATAGGAAATCTTCACCGCCAAAAATGCGTTACTGGCATATTTTATCAATTCCGATGTTTCCAGACTGGTGAATAAAATCGGCGTTTCGATCAGGAATAATGGCCGGTACAACGCCCGCATAACGGTTTTGGCCCGGTCACTATTGGTACCGACAACAACACGGTCAGGACGCATAAAGTCACTAATCGCCGCGCCCTCACGCAGGAATTCAGGGTTGGAAACCACGTCAAAATCGGCCGTGGCATTATGCTGGCTAATGATGGCGGCAACCTCGCGGCCAGTGCCGACCGGTACCGTCGATTTGGTCACAACAACTGTATAATCGGTCAGATGCGCCGAAACCTGTTCCGCCACCGCATAGACAAATGACAAATCAGCATGGCCATCACCACGCCGCGCCGGCGTACCAACCGCGATAAAAACAGCATCCGCAGCGGCAACCGCTGGCCCTAGATCAGTTGTGAAATGGAGCCTGCCAGCGCTGATATTACGCGCAACAAGATCATCTAGGCCCGGTTCGTAAATTGGCATTTCACCGGCAACAATTTTGTCTATTTTGCTTTTATCTGTGTCAACGCAGGTGACGTTGAAGCCGAATTCGGAAAAACAAGTTCCCGAAACAAGGCCAACATATCCAGTACCAATAACTGCAATATTCAAAATTCTATTCCTTTAACTAGGCGTTATTCGGTTGGTTAGGCGATCATCTGCTCGACAGCGGCGGTAATCACATGACCAAGCGCAATATGGCCTTCTTGTATATGCATGGTCTTGTCGCTTGGAACGGCGATCAACAGATCGGCAATTCCCGCTAATGTACCACCAGATGAGCCGGTCAGCGCAATTGTCTTTATGTCCATCGATTTAGCCTGTTCGATGGCGGCAACAACGTTTTTAGAGGTGCCACTAGTGGAGATACCAATAAGCACATCACCAGCCCGGCCCAGCGCTTGAACCTGACGGGCAAACACACCCTCAAAGCCAAAATCATTCGCATAGGCGGTAATAAAAGACGTATCCGTGGTAAGAGCCAATGCCGCCAAACCGGGACGGGGGCGCTGGTGATCCAAAGTAGCCGTAAATTCTGCCGCAATATGCTGGCAATCGCCGGCTGATCCACCATTACCGCACAGCATCAGCTTACCGCCATTGCCAAGCGATTGGGCGATCATCTGCGCCGCACTAAGTGCAGCCGCACTACATTGCGCCGCGGTTGCCCGCTTCACATCTGCTGATATATTAAGAGTGGTTTCGATCTGGCTTAGCAATTCTGCTTTCATCAATCCCTCTTGCGTTGCGTTCTTGACCAGCCCTTTATGTACCGTTAAGTCATATTATTCAACAGAACATGCAATCGGAAGGTCGATCGGATGATAAAAAAAGCGATTTTCCCAGTAGGTGGATTAGGAACCAGATTCCTTCCAGCGACCAAGGCGCTGCCGAAAGAAATGCTGCCTGTTGTCGATAAACCACTCATTCAATATGCCGTCGAAGAAGCCGCCGCCGCCGGTATCGAAGAATTCATTTTTGTGACCGGCCGGAATAAAACCGCCATCGAAGATCATTTCGATCATTCGTTCGAGCTTGATGCCACCTTAAAAAGTCTTGGTAAGGACGATGCGCTGGCAACCATTCACGACATGGTCAAAGATCCCGGATCCGTGGTCTATGTTCGCCAGCAAGAACCCGCCGGTCTTGGCCATGCGGTATGGTGTGCCCGCCAATTTGCCCAGAACGAACCAGTGGCAATCTTGTTGGCCGATGACTTAATCCTCGGCAAAGGCTGTCTTGGTGAGATGGTCGATGCCTATCAGGGCGGCAATATGGTTGCGGTCATGGATGTGCCAAATGCGCAAACCGGATCTTATGGTATCGTTACTCCCGGCGCGGATAATGGCCATTTAGTCGAGGTGAAGGGGTTGGTTGAAAAGCCAAAGCCAGAAGATGCCCCATCCAACATCGCCGTGGTTGGCCGCTATATTATCCAGCCAACAGTATTTGATGCGCTAACCCATCAAGAGCGCGGGGCCAGCAATGAAATTCAATTGACCGATGCGCTGGCAAAACAAATTGGTGGCGCGCCATTCCACGGTGTGCGCTTTTCCGGAGAGCGGTTTGATTGCGGATCCAAATTAGGCTTTTTGCAGGCCAATCTTGCTTTTGGTCTTAACCACCCTGACATGTCCGATGGATTGCGCGACTGGATTTCCAAGAGGGTTTAATGGAACAACATGAATTTCACCCAACGATTCTGCGCGCCTATGACATTCGCGGGATTTACCAGCAAACCCTGACCATTGATGATGCCAAAGCCATCGGGCGCAGTTTTGCCGCTATTCTGGCGAAACGTAATCTTGGCAACAAAGTCGCCGTTGGTCGCGATGGACGGATCTCTTCACCGGCGCTGGCCCAGGCATTGATTGCCGGACTTGTCGATGGTGGGGCCGAGGTCTTTGATATTGGCTGTGGGCCAACGCCGATGCTCTATTTTGCCAATGTTTTGTTGCAAACGGATGGCGCCATTCAGGTAACAGGTAGCCATAATCCGCCAACCCATAATGGCTTTAAGATGGTTATGGATAACGCGTCATTCTTTGGTCCAGATATCGATGAACTCGGCGCGATGAGTAAAGCCGGTATTGCCAAAAAGGCCGGTGGCAGTGCCATCACAAAATCGATTTTTGACGATTATGTAGCGCGCCTCACAAAAGACGCTGATGTTGGTGATGTGTCGGTAATCTGGGATTGTGGCAATGGCGCCAGCGGCCCCGCGACCGCCGCCATGGTAGCGCGCCTTAGCGGCACCCACAGTGTGATGTTTGAAGAGATCGATGGCACCTTCCCCAACCATCATCCCAATCCAGTTGATCCTGAAACGCTCGAAATCCTGCGCAAAGCCGTAGCTAGCAAGAGTGCGGATCTGGGTATTGGGTTTGACGGTGATGGTGATCGTATCGGTATAATTGATGCCAAAGGCCGGATGGTCCCCGGTGATATTTTAACCGCCTATTTGGCCAAGGATGTTGCCAGCCGCAACCCCGGCAAGCCGATTATTCTGGATGTGAAATCATCCGATGTCGCGATGCAACAAATTACCGCTAGTGGCGCCGAGGCCCAGATTTGGAAAACCGGTCATAGCCATATGAAAAAACGGATGAAGGAAATCGGCGCGCCAATGGCTGGCGAAATGTCCGGACATATCTTTATTGCCGATCAATATTACGGTTTTGACGATGCGCTCTATGTCGGTATTCGGGTGATTAGCCAGATGCATAAGAGCGGTGTATCGATCACCGATTATATGGACCAGCTTCCGGTTCAGCACGCCACCCCAGAGTTGCATATTCAGTGTGATGACGAGGTCAAATTTGGCGTGATGGAGCGTCTTTCCGCTTATGTATTGTCCCAGCGCGGGACCGATCAAACATCGCTAATTGATGGCGTTCGTGTGCGTGATGATGAAGGATGGTGGCTGGTACGCGCCTCTAACACCGAGGCCGCGCTTGTTGCCAGAGCTGAGGCTGATAACCCGGCCGCGCTAAAACGTCTTATTACCGAAATGGAAACCGCGCTTGAGCAAGCCGGGATAAAGTGGCAGTTTTCATAAGTCATTGCGACAAATAAACAGGTTTAACCATTGATTAAATGCGGCAATATTGATTAGCTCAAATAGGCTATTCTATTGCTAGCCCTAACCATATTTGGAGATACCTGATGCCCGCGATGATTAAGCTTGGCAATTTGTCGATCAATCAACAGATGCTGGATTTCGTCAACACCGAATTGCTGACGGGGTCTGACATTAGCCCCGATGCATTTTGGGCTGGCTTTGATGCGGCGGTTCACGAATTGGCCCCGATCAATCGCGACTTGTTGGCTATCCGTGCCGACTTACAGGAAAAGATTAACGCGTGGCATCGGGAAAATGCTGGCGGTGCCATTGATCAGGACGCCTATGAGGCATTCTTAAAGGATATCGGCTATCTGGTTGAAGAAGGACCAGCCTTCAGCGTTCAGACCGAAAACGTAGATGACGAGATCGCCAAAATTGCCGGGCCTCAATTGGTCGTGCCAATCACCAATGCGCGCTATGCCCTAAACGCCGCCAATGCCCGCTTTGGTAGCCTGTATGATGCGCTATATGGCACTGATGTTATTGCAGAAGATGACGGTGCCGGACGCCAAGGGGGGTATAATCCCGTTCGGGGCGAAAAAGTTATCGCCTATGTAAGAGGCGTTCTTGATGATGCCGTCCCCCTTGCCAGCGGGTCTTGGACCGATGTCCAACAATTATCCGTCGAGAATGGCGCGTTGAGCATCAGCCTTAATTCTGGTTCTGGCTCTAATAGTACAACGCTAGCCAATTCAGCGCAGTTCTCTGGTTACAATGGTGATCCGGCGAACCCTAGTTTGGTGATCCTTGCCAATAACGGCCTGCATTTTCAAATCATCATTAACCGCGACGGCGTCATTGGTGCGCTCGATGCGGCTGGTATTAATGATGTGATTGGCGAATCTGCCCTTTCCAGCATCATGGATTGTGAAGATTCGGTTGCCACCGTTGACGCCGAAGACAAGGTCCTTGCCTATCGCAATTGGGCTGGTTTGATGCGCGGCGATCTAGTTGATGAATTTGAGAAAAATGGCCGCATGGTTACCCGAAAGCTAGCTAGCGATGTCAGCTATATTGCAGCGGATGGATCACCAGCCTCACTGCATGGTCGGGCGGTAATGTTGGTGCGCAATGTCGGGCATCTGATGACCAATCCAGCCATCCTTTTGGCCGATGGTAGTGAAATTCCTGAAGGCATTATGGACGCCTTTATGACTGTCACCGGTGCGCTCAGTGACCTTAAAGCAAAACGCAATTCGCGGACTGGCTCGGTTTATATCGTCAAGCCAAAGATGCATGGCCCCGATGAGGTGAAATTCACTGACCAGATTTTTGCCGCTGTTGAGGGTCTTTTGGGACTAGCGCCAAACACCATCAAGATCGGCATCATGGATGAAGAACGCCGCACCACGATTAATCTGAAAGAATGTATCCGTGCCGCCCAGCACCGCGTCGTCTTTATCAATACCGGTTTCCTAGATCGCACCGGCGATGAAATGCATACATCAATGGAAGCCGGTCCAATGATCCGCAAAGGTGACATGAAGGCCGCGACATGGATTGATGCTTATGAAAACTGGAATGTTGATGTAGGGCTTGAATGTGGTTTGGCCGGTCGTGCCCAGATCGGCAAGGGCATGTGGGCAATGCCTGATCTTATGTCGGCAATGATGACACAGAAAATTGGCCACCCTAAATCCGGGGCTAATTGTGCATGGGTGCCATCACCAACCGCCGCCACCTTGCACGCGTTGCATTATCATATGGTCAATGTTGGCGAAGAACAGGCCCGCATCGCCAAACGCCCGCATGCCGAGCGCCGTGATATTCTGTCAATTCCAACGACAACACGGCCGAACTGGTCACATGAAGATATCCTTGCCGAATTGCGCAATAACGCCCAAGGCATTCTTGGCTATGTTGTGCGCTGGGTCGATCAGGGCGTTGGCTGTTCCAAGGTTCCCGATATTCATGGTGTCGGATTGATGGAAGACCGCGCGACCTTGCGTATTTCATCCCAGCATATCGCCAATTGGCTGCATCACGGTATCTGCACCAGCGACCTTGTGATGTCAGTCATGCAGGAAATGGCCAGCGTTGTTGATCAACAAAATGCAGGTGATCCCGCCTATGAGGCAATGGCACCTGATTTTGATAAATCAATTGCGTTTCAAGCGGCCTGTGATCTGGTGTTCGCCGGCAAGGCCCAGCCATCAGGCTATACCGAGCCTATCTTGCACAAACGCCGCCTAGAAAAGAAAGCGGCCAATGGCGTTTGATCTCGATCCACATATTTCAAAAACACCGGGCTTTCCGAAAGAGGGCATTACCTTTTATGATATTAGCCCGATCCTAGAGGATCGGGTGATTGTCAAACAAGCGATGGACGAGCTGGCGCGGATTACCAAACCGCTCGCCCCTGATATTATCGCCGGTATCGATGCGCGCGGGTTTCTCTTTGCGCTACCATTGGCAATGGGATTGGATTGTGGCGCGGTGATGGTCCGCAAGGCGGGTAAATTGCCCGGCGAAGTGTTTGAGCAATCCTATGCGCTGGAATATGGCGAGGCGCGGCTATCGCTTCAGGCCCATCGCCAGCTTGCCGGCAAGCGCATTGTGCTCTGTGATGATTTATTGGCAACCGGTGGCACGCTTGATGCCTCGGCAAAGCTAGTGGCCAAGGCAGGCGGCATCCTTGCTGGGGCTGTTTGCATTATCGAATTAACCGGATTGAATGGCCGGAAACGCCTAGATTGCCCCGTTCTGGCACTCCAGCAATATGAGTTTTAGCCTGATCCGTTCTATCGGAAACGTTCTAACGGGCACCAAAGCCAGATAAGATAATCTTTATTGTCCGGAGCACGATGTTCAAATCGAGCAACAGCGATACATTCTTGATATAGAACAGATCATATTCAATCTTAAGGCGGGTGCTCTCGACGTCATCGGCGTACCCTTGGCACACTTGCGCCCAGCCGGTGATGCCGGGCCGAACCGAGTGGCGCAGGGGAAATAGCGGAATTTCCTTGACCAATTGATCCATCAAATCGACCTGTTCAGGGCGCGGTCCAATCAGGCTCATATCACCGATAATCACATTATATAATTGGGGCAGTTCATCAATCCGGGATTTGCGGATGAATTTGCCAATGCCGGTAACACGCGCATCTTGTGAACGTGCAAATTGTGCACCTTTGGCCTCGGCATCATTTGTCATTGACCGAAATTTATAGATCGTAAATGGACGCCCACCACGGCCAAGACGCCGCTGGGTAAAGAGCGCCGGACCCGATGATCCAAGACGGATAATGATCGCTATGACAAGCATAGGAAGACACAACAAGATCAACGCCATTATAGATATTACAGTATCGGCTAACCGTTTAACCGACATGTAAGACGGCGCCTCGCTGGTTTTAAGCATGTCACTGGGGATAAAGCGGGCTGAATCAATGCGGCCAGTATAGCGTTCGATATATTCCTGTAGGGACACCACCGGTACCGCATTAATCAAACACCATGACAAGAAAGGTGTCCAATTAGGGTCCTTCATATGGTCCTGATCAACGGCAATGATATCAACCGGCGTTTCGGGCAGATTTGGCGAACTAAGCGAGATGAAATTAACGACTTTGCTGGTCGCAAAGCCGGCCAAATCATCAGTCAATAACGCCCCGGGAAGGGCAACATTCTGGCTGTGGCGTTTCACCAGATTTACCGCAAACCAGCTAAGGCAAATCGTTCCTGTTAGAAATGTGATAACAAAAAACCAGATCGAATAATCAAACCGGAATAGCAACAGAAATGCCATCGCGATCAATACCAGCATAGACCAGATCGGCAAAATCTGTCCGCCCACCCGATAAGTAGAAACACGCGCCATCCGATAACCGATGAATTGCGTCAACAGAAACGCGCCGGTCAATAATAGAGCAGAATTCTGGATCGTTTCAGGTAAAGTCAGCTCCATATCACGCCGCAATACTACAATCGTAAGCCATTGCAATATGGCAAACACAGCGAGAGATCCCAACGCAACCAGCACCATCGAGCGACGACGGCTTGTGGCGCGGCGGTGGGTTTGATTGGCCCGTTTGGCCCAATCGTCACGCTTGCTTTGTTCGCTTTGAACAGACATCGATTGATAGTGCCTCTATTACCCGTGTTTAGCGCGTGTCGGGGCACCGGTCTGGCATCCCGAAAAATCAATATTAGAAACTATAGTCATGAACAACGTTTTTCATGCCATAATTATCGCTGACGCGCCACAATGAAGTATATGGATTGAGTGATGAGTACGCAAAAACCCGTCCGCAACAACAAAGCCGTTCTGTCATGGGGAGCTTTTGATTGGGCGAGTTCACCTGTTCCCACGCTCCATGCGACATTCATTTTCTCGGTATATTTTGCAACCACAGTGATGCCCGATGGCGGGTCGGCGGCGTGGGCCTGGTTAACCGCCGCGGCCTCTCTTATGGTTGCCATTGCCGCGCCATTTCTTGGCAAAATAGCGGATCGCCGTGGGGCCAGCAAAACCCTGCTTGCAATTGTCACAATCGGCGGGGTGGTGGCGACCGGGCTATTATGGCTTATCAAGCCAGACCCATCCTTTGCCATCCTCGCCATTCTATTGTCTTTCATTTCCATTTTCATGATGGAGATCAGCTTCGTTTTTTATAATGCGTTATTGCCCGGAATTGCCCGCCCCCAAGAATATGGACGCGTTTCAGGCATGGCTTGGGGATTTGGTTATGCTGGCGCGATTGTGGCGCTGGCCATTGTTCTTGCTCTTTTTGTAATGCCGGAGAACCCACCATTTGGTCTTGATAAAGCCGCGGCTGAACATATTCGGATAACGATGGTTTTTGCGGCGCTATGGTTTGCCGTTTTTGCCTTGCCGTTATTCTTGTTTGTACCAAAGCCAGCACCGGTAAAAACATCTGGCCGGTTCTGGGATGAGCTAAAAATCAGCCTGCGGACAGCGGCGACCATACCCGGGATGGTGCGGTTTTTAATCGCCAGAATGCTATTTACCGATGGGCTAATCACGTTATTTGCCTTTGGCGGAATTTATGCCGCAAAGATCTTTGGCTTTACCCAGACAATGGTTTTGATTTTTGGCATTCTGTTGAACATCACCGCCGGACTGGGCGCCGCGATCAGCGGTTGGGCAGATGATAAATTCGGCTCGATCTGGGTTATTCGGATTAGCCTCGTTGCCCTGATTATTTTGGGCAGTGCGGCGATCATCGCGCCAAATGAAATGATCTTCTGGATTGCCGGTGCGCTGCTCGGGATCTTTATCGGCCCACTGCAATCATCGTCACGCGTATTTGTCGCCCGACGTGCCCCAGAGGACCAGCGGGCCAGTCTATTCGGCCTGATGATGCTATCGGGAAAGGCCACGAGCTTTGTCGGGCCATTATGCTATGGATTATTGGTCACGCTTTTCGCCACCGAACGCGCCGGAATGGCGGTGGTGATAGTGCTATTGATTGCTGGATTATGGTTAATGCCGCGCAAGACCTAGGTCCCTAACTTTCAGGCACTTCCATTTCTGCTCTGATTTCACTGCGGAAACTATCGATAGAGACCGGCTTGCCATCGCGTTCAACATGCCAAAAGGTCCAGCCATTACACGATGGCAGGGATTGAAGCTTGGCGCCAAGAACATGAATAGAGCCACTATCTTTTTGATCAGTAATCAATGACCCATCAGCCCGCACTCGTGCGGTGAAACGCTTTTTGGCATCAAACAGACGATCACCCGGTGCCAGAATACCGCGCTCGATCAAGGTACCGAACGGCACCTTTGGCTGGGCCCGCCGCGGCGTTGTTGCCAATAGATCTGGCGAGGCAATCGGTGTCACCTCGGCAATCCGCGCTGTGGCGATCTTGACGAAGTTTTTGTCTTGTTCAATGCCGATAAACTGGCGGTTCAGGCGTTTTGCCACCGCGCCGGTTGTCCCTGTTCCAAAAAACGGATCAAGAATAATATCATCGCGGTTTGTCGAGGCGAGAATTACCCGGGCCAATAGTGATTCTGGCTTTTGCGTTGGATGGGCCTTTTTGCCGCCGTCTTCTTTAAGGCGTTCCTTGCCCGTACAAATCGGCAATTCCCAATCAGAGCGCATCTGCACATCGTCATTTAACGCCTTCATCGCTTCATAGTTAAACGTGTGGCGTGATGATTGCGATTTGGCCGCCCAGATCAACGTCTCATGCGCGTTGGTAAAGCGGCGTCCCCGGAAATTCGGCATTGGATTGGTCTTGCGCCAGACAACATCGTTCAGCACCCAGAAATCCATATCCTGCAACAATCCACCAACACGGTAGATATTGTGATAACTGCCAATGACCCAGATCGCACCGTCCGGCTTTAGCACCCTGCGGGCCTCGCTCAACCATGCTTTGGTAAATTTGTCATAGGCCGCAAACGAATCAAATTGATCCCAATCATCATCAACCGCGTCAACTTCGGTATGATCCGGACGCGATAAAATGCCGCCGAGCTGGAGATTATAGGGCGGATCGGCAAAAACAAGGTCAACAGACGCATCTGGCAGTTCTTTCAACCGCGCTACGCAATCCCCTTGAATAATAGTATTCGTTTTCACTCTGCAATCCTTACCATCAACCATATTATTCCGATATCACTCAAAAAACTGCACCGAAAGCGGTGTTTTCCCGCTAGATATCGGTTGAATATCGGAATATTTAACTCTGTCTGTCATTAGTAATGAATCATAGAATCATACAAAGTCAACATGTTAAGGGATATTGTTAAAGTAACAACAACATGTTGTGCCGGATCTTTCTCTTTTACATTTATGTAGTGAGGGACACATGCGGCCAATTACCCATTTTCGATGTTTTGACGGCAAAATAGCCAAAAAGGCGGATGTGTCGCGCCGTGACGGGTTACTCTTTTGCCAATGACAATGGGTTCGCTCTAGCTGAGCAATCTTTTAACCGGCGCAAAGCTGCGGCGATGATGGGGGGTGACGCCATTTTCAGCCAGCGCTTGTTGATGCTGGCGCGTTCCGTAACCCCGGTTACGCTCCCACCCATAATCCGGATAATCCAGCGCCAGTCCGTCCATAATATTATCACGCGTTTGCTTGGCGATGATTGACGCGGCGGCGATCGAGCAGGATTTCGAGTCACCTTTGATAACCAATTGTTCAGGACAGCTAAGCGACGGCGAAATATTGCCATCAACAAGGCCAAGGCTCACCGACAACCCCGCTTGTTGTTCTATGTGACGCGCCAGATCCGCCGCCACCTCGCGCATGCCATGCAATGTGGCTTGCAGGATGCCAAGCCCATCAATCATATCCACCCCGATTGAGGTGACTGCATAATGATGCGGGCCATCGATCAGAGCGGCAAAAATCCGCTCTCGCTTGGCGGCGCTTACTTTCTTGGAATCATCCAGCCCGTCTGGGATCTGGTCATAATGCGCGGGCGACAACCACACCGCCGCAACCGTAACCGGTCCCGCCCACGGCCCACGGCCCGCCTCATCAATGCCGATAACGGCGGCGGGATTGGCTTGCTCAAAACATAAATCCGGCATTACCCGCGGCGTCTCTGGTCAACAGCCTCACGCAGGCGCGGCATGATTTCGACAAAATTACACGGCATGTGGCGGATATCGAGCTGATAACGCAAAATATCATCCCATCCATCCTTGCAACCCGATGGTGAGCCCGGCAGTGCAAAAATATAAGTGCCGCCAGCAACCCCAGCCAAAGCCCGTGATTGTACCGTCGATGTACCGATTTTCTGATAGGATAAGAACCGGAACAACTCGCCAAAACCCTCGATTTCCTTGTCAAATAAACCGCGCAGGGCCTCTGGCGTAACGTCTCGGCCAGTCAATCCTGTACCGCCAGTGGTAATCACCGCATCGATCGTTTCATCGGCAATCCAGATTTTCAATTGGGCCGTAATCGCCGCCACATCATCGGTAATAATAGCGCGTCCAGCCAACGTGTGGCCGTCACCTGTAAGGCGCTCGACAAGCAAATCCCCAGATTTATCATTCGACGCCTCACGGCTATCAGATACCGTCATCACCGCGATATTTACCGGTTGGAATTCTATCGAATGATTAAGTCTGTCATCGCTCTTTGCCATCGCGTTCTTCTTTATTTGGCTATATTCATCTGCAATATGCCGGTACCACCAGCGGCCAAACCTCGCAATGACGTTGCCTGCTCACCGAGCTGCATTCGGTACATCGCAAGATTAATCAAAACATTCTTAACATAATAACGGGTTTCACGCGCCGGAATTGATTCAATCAGCAAGAACACATCATCCTGATGGTTCACTTTTCGTAACCACTTACGCAGATTACCAGGGCCACCATTATAGGCCGCCAGCAATCGCACAACCGAATTTTCGATCAGGCTCTCATCCAGCAAATGATTGATATAGGTTTGGCCGATGGTGATGTTTGTTGCCGGATCAAACAATAGATGCCGGTCGCGGGTGCGATAGGATTTATTGCGGGTAATGAACGACGCCGTGGCCGGCATCAATTGCATCAGACCCGCCGCCTTGGCACTGCTTTTGGCGTTCGGGTTAAAGCCTGATTCCTGACGGGCAATTGACCAGACAAGCGCTTGATCAACGGTGAATTCAACATCGAATTTCGGGATCGGATAAAGCGCACTATAATAAACGCGGCCCGATTGTTTGCGCAGCAATTCACCCGCCCGATAGGCAAGGCCCGCAAGCCCATGATCCATCGCAAAGCGCAATGCGGCGACTTTCAAATCATCCGACATATCGACCCACAGATAACGTAACTCGCGCTCGGCATCGTTAATCCGCCCGATCTGGAGAAAGGCGAATAAACGCTGGCCAGCATCGCGTGCGGCAACCCATTCGATGAATTGCTGGTCTTTTGGTGGTAATTCAAATGACAGCGGTATCGTTTGGCCAAGGGCTTGGCGGGCGACGACCCCGTAAAAACTATTTAGCTCTGAAGCGGCGATTTCCAAAAAGCGTGTGGCGCTAGCCGGACGGCCTTCGCGCATTTCCACACGGTGCGCCCAAAATGCGGCGGCGGACCGCAAGCTAGGCGTTGCCTCAGGCAATTCGGCAAGGGTACGGAAAAACATTCCCGACTGGCCAATATCACCACTACGCCACGCCGCAAGGCCGCTAGCCCAATATCCCATTTGTGCGTTTTCATATTTTGCACCAATCGCATAACGCCCTTGGGTAATGGCTTTGTCATCGAGGCCAAAAATGAAATAGGCGTGCGCGATCTCGCCGCGTAACTGTGCTTCCTCACCCTTGGTCAAATAGCGCAGATTGCTTTTTGCATTGATCGTTTGCAATGCGCCTGACGGCCACCCAAGCCGGATAGCACGGCGAATTTCAAGCGCAATACCCCGTGTTTTCCGCGGCGATGCACGGCCAGCGTTCGAGGCAGGGATACGCGGGCGATAGCCGCTCGATGTGGCCAAACCATATCCATTCAAATAGCCCGACTTTGGCGCTTTCGGCATGGCCTTGTTCTTCGGCCGGCGCTTTTTTGCCAACCAATAGATCCGGCTCGCATCGGGATGATCATTATAGGCCGCTAGCCAACGCGACAATTCACCATAGGTAGAGCGCCATGCATTCGGATGCAAATAGCGCTGGGACAACAGCCGACCAACAAGAATGTCATTTTGCAAGCGGCCCATCTCGCGGTTCGCCTGTTTCATCCGGCCAACTTCTTGCATGGCAAATAGACGCTGATACTGAATGACGTCAAAATTACTCAGCGGCAACGGCAATTCACCATCTGCACCGCTTGTTTCTGCTGGGGTACCTGCTGGAGTGAGAGGAATTATTTCCGGTCCGAATATCGTAAGCTCGACTTTTTCCAGAGCGGGTTCTGGGGCGGGTTCTGGTGCAGTTTCTGGAGCAGGCTGGATCGTTTCGGAAGCTTCTCCTGTATCCAGGGTGTTCTTGGTATTCAGGGTGTTCTGGGTATTCAGGGTGCTTTGGGCGATGGCACTCATCACACCACTAAATTGCACACTGGCAAACATCGTTGCGGCAAGACCCAGTCGCATAGCCATTTGCATAGCCATTTGCAGGGGCTGGCGTGATCCACATAAAAATAAACTATTCACGTTCAAATATCCGCCTTATGCCGTGTTTCTTAGTGTTTTTAGGCCAGCCCAGAAACAGACAGCCTTGTTATAGCTTGCCCGCTAGTGACAATAAATCATGGAATGCTAGCCGCTTTTGCGCTGGCGATCGTAATAGATAGGCCGGATGAAGGCTAGCCAATGTTGGCCGATTAATGCCGTCACCATAATCCACATCACGCCACTTGCCGCGCAATTTCATAATGCCGTCTTTGCTATCAAGCAACGCCTTTGCCGACGAACCGCCAAGGATAAACACAATTTCGGGGTTGGCTAGCTGGATATGACGCCGCAACCATGGCAGCAGCATATTCACCTCTTCGGCCGTCGGTGTGCGGTTGCCCGGTGGTCGCCATGGCAACAGATTGGCAATGTAAACCAACGAGCGATCGAGCCCGATAGAGGCCAACATTTTATCCAGAAACTGCCCTGATGCGCCAACAAACGGAAGCCCGACACGGTCTTCATCTCGCCCCGGTGACTCGCCAATGATCATCACCCTTGCACCGGCATTTCCATCGGCAAATACCAGATTGCTGGCGGTGTGTTTGAGGGCGCAATCATCCATCGTCTCTAACGCCGCGCGCAATGCCGTCAATGTCTGGATTGATGCCAAAGTTTGGTCGGTGGCCACATTTGATACCGGAGCTGGGTTTGGAGCTGAAACCGGAGACAGCGTCGCCGATGCAGTGTTTAATGCCGGAGATGGTGCCTTGGATAGCTCTGGAACCTTGGATTGCTCTGGCGCGGGTGTTTTCGTGACAAAATCGGCAATGCGTTGGGCCGGTGCATCTGGGTCCGGCTGGTCCAACAAAACCTCGTCAATACCGGCATCAACTTGCCATGCGAGCAGGGCAATCAACTCTTCACGGGACTGTAGGTGCGCAGACATATAAGATTCCGTCAAATTTCGGTTGTTTTGAACGCCATAATCGCGCAAATATCTTTGGCGTAAGTTATCACAGAAACTGCCCGAAAGTTTAGATAAATCATCGGGTCGAACAAAAAAGCGATTGGGGTGCGTGACATGGAACGCGAAACTATGGAATTTGACGTTGTTATCGTTGGCGGCGGTCCTTCGGGTCTCTCAGCGGCAATCCGGCTAAAGCAATTGGCGGCAGAGGCGCAAAAAGAGATCGAGATCTGCGTCATTGAAAAGGGCAGCGAAGTTGGCGCCCATATTCTATCTGGTGCAGTGTTAGAGCCGCGCGCGCTAAACGAGCTTATTCCAGATTGGCAGGAAAAAGGCGCGCCGCTAGATACGCCGGTCACATCCGACAAATTCATGTTCCTCACCGAGAATAAGTCATTCCGGCTACCGACACCGCCAAGCATGAACAATCACGGCAATTATATCATTTCGCTTGGCAATTTCTGCCGCTGGCTTGGTGAACAGGCCGAGGCGTTGGGTGTTGAGGTTTATCCCGGCTTTCCGGCGGCTGAAATCCTTTATGATGACAATGGCGCGGTGCGCGGTATCGCCACCGGCGACATGGGCATTGGCAAAGATGGAGAGCCGACAGATGCCTATATGCGCGGCATGGAATTAATCGGCAAACAGACTATTTTCGCGGAAGGGTGCCGCGGTCATTTGACCAAGAACCTGTTTGATAAATTCGATCTGCGTGAGGGCAAAGATCCCCAGACATACGCAATCGGTATCAAGGAATTGTGGGACATTGATCCAGCCAAGGCAAAGCCGGGTCTGGCATGGCATTCGGTCGGATGGCCCTTAGCCAGCGACACTTATGGCGGATCGTTCCTGTATCACCTAAATGGCAATCAGGTCGCTGTCGGCTATGTTGTGGCACTGGATTACACCAACCCGCATATGTCGCCGTTTGAAGAATTCCAGCGGTTCAAGACCCACCCAGCGGTGCGTGATGTGTTCGAAGGTGGACGGCGCGTTTCCTATGGTGCGCGGGCGCTTAATGAAGGTGGGTTCCAATCCGTTCCTAAATTGACGTTCCCCGGCGGCTGTCTTGTCGGTTGTACCGCTGGCTTTTTGAATGTGCCAAAAATCAAGGGCACCCATACCGCGATGAAATCGGGAATGGTTGCGGCCGAGGCTATTTTCGAGGCGCTTGACGGTCTTGACGCCGGTCATGAACCAGCAAGCTATCCGGAAAAATTGCAAGAATCATGGCTATGGCCTGAACTATATAAGGTCAGAAACATCCGCCCTGGATTTGGCAAAGGTTTATGGCTCGGTCTCGCCCATGCCGCTATCGACACATATCTATTGATGGGTCGGGCGCCGTGGACATTGAAAAACCACGCCGACCATGCCCAATTGAAAAAAGCCGCCGATGCGCCGGTCATCGAATACCCGAAACCAGATGGTGTGATTAGCTTTGACCGTAATTCTTCGGTCTATCTATCGGGAACAAATCACGAGGAAAACCAGCCAGCGCATTTGACGCTAAAAGATAGCAGTGTGCCGATTGAGCATAATCTGGCGCTCTATGATGCACCTGAACAGCGCTATTGTCCGGCGGGGGTTTATGAGATCCAACGCGATGAAGACGGGTCCAATCCGCGCCTCCAGATCAACGCGCAAAATTGCGTGCATTGTAAGACCTGTGATATCAAAGATCCGTCGCAAAACATTGTCTGGGTAACGCCCGAAGGGGGCGGAGGGCCAAATTATCCTAATATGTAGGTTGCTCTAATAGATGATTACCCTACATATAAGGTAGGGTAGCACTAGGCACGGCACAGACGGGCCCCGGACCAGCGTATAAGGACCCGGACCTGCATATAAGGAACTGACATTATGTATTGCCGATTTGCAGTATCACCAAAGGGAAAGTCGCCGCGTGATGCTGCCCGCATGCCAAAAATACGTAATGCGCTAACGCAATGGCGGCCTGTTATGGCGGTCCTAGGGGCGGCGATGGTCCTTGGGGCCTGCCAGAGCCAATCTATCTCACAACCAGCCAAGCTAAAAACCGAGACACCTGCCGGTAATTTTCTAGCCGCCCGACAAGCGCTCTATTTCAACGATGTTGAGCAATCGGCAGATTTTTTCCTGCAAACGCTAAAGAATGACTCCAGCAATATTAACCTGCTGCGCCAGAGTTTTATCACCCAATATTATTACGGTGATATCGAGAGGGCGGCGGCGCTTGGGCGCCAGCTGGAAAGCCTGAATGTAACAATGCCGCTTAGCCACGAGCCAGCCATCGCGCTAGCAATTCGTGATAATGACTGGGGCGCCGTGCTTGTTCTGGCCGATAAAATTGCCGAGACCTCATCCTCTATTGGCATGGCTGGCATTATTAAAGGCTGGGCGTTGGTTGGTAATGGCCAAGGCGGCGCCGGCATTAGTGCGGTCCTCGAGGCTGGACGAACCCAAAAAGATCTTGAATATGGCATGCCAGCGCATTTTCGCCTTCATGCCGCGCTGATGGCCGAGGCAATCGGTAATGACAATGAGGCAATCCAGCGCGCCGGCGGGCTAGCCACGGAACCGCTATCGATCCAATCAACTTTCCAGCTTGCCGAGCTATTGGCCCGCGATGATCAAATTGATGCGGCTTTGTCTGTTTTGGATGACCGGTTGTCACGGCGTTATAACATGCCCCAGATCAACAATATCATCACAAATCTACCAGCCACCCCGCCGCCAACTCTGGTTCAAAACATCGCCGCCGGTATCGTTGACACAGCGCTGGCTGGCAATGTTGGTGAGGAACGGCGTCTGTTTGCGGCGCGGTTGCGCTTTGCTCTATTCTTAGATCCCGAAAATGATTTAGCGCAATTTTTGCTGGCCCAGCAATTCTGGGATCTAGACAAAACCACAGAAGCGTTGAGCCATTTTAGCAAGATTAATCCAAGCGGCATGATGGGACGGCCAGCCGCCCTTGCACTAATGGATATCGCATCAGATCAAGAGGATTTCGGCAAAGCGATAAAAATCGTTTCCGCGCTCATCAAGGCATCACCAGATGATGGCTATCTCTACAAGGTTCTGGGCGACACATATAGACGCGATGGTAATTATGCCAAAGGCCGCGCCGCCTATTATCAATCAATCGATAATGGCTATCGCTCCAGCGGTTTGCTTCGCAATCTAGGTATTACGCTGGAACGCCTCGGCGTGGATGAAGAGGCCGAACAGCAATTGCGGGCGGCATTAGAGATTAATCCAGATGATCCTTTCACCCTCAATTACCTTGGTTATTGGTGGGCCGAAGAGGGGCGTAATCTGGATGAGGCCATTGCCTTTATTGAACGCGCCGTTGAATTGCGACCGGAAAGCGGTTTCTTTGTTGATTCGCTCGGCTGGGTTCATTTCCGCCTTGGTGACGCTGAAAAGGCCGTACGTTACCTAGAGGCGGCAACCTCGCTGGAACCGTCTGATCCTGAAATCATCGGTCATTTGGGTGATGTTTACTGGACCCTTGGCAGGGAACAAGAGGCGCGTTTCAAATGGCGCTTGGCCCTCTCATTCGCGCGCTCCGACGAAGAGGCGAAAAAGCTCAAAGACAAAATCGCCAATGGCTATCGCGCCGCCGAATTTGATGGATAGGCCCACCCGATGAGTACAACCATCGCTCCGGCCAAAATTAATCTGAACCTGTTACTAACAGGACGCCGCGATGATGGGTATCACCTGCTTGAATCCGATGTGGTTTTTACTGAATTTGGCGATAATCTATCATTCGCGCCAAGCGATCATGACGCCATCGAGATCATTGGCCCCTATGGCGATACGCTGGACACTGCCAACAATCTTTGTCTTCAGACGCTTGCCGCTTTTCGTGCGGCTGGCGGCATTATCGGGCCGGTAAAAATTACCCTGACAAAAAACATTCCGGTAGGCGCCGGTCTTGGTGGTGGCTCTGCCGATGCCGCAGCGACATTACGGTATCTGGCCTCTCAGACGAATAACCCACAAATGAGTAGTGACCTTGCGGCGATTGCCCTATCATTGGGTGCTGATGTGCCGGTTTGCCTGCACTCAAATAGCCAGCATATGAGCGGCATTGGCGAGGTTCTGCGGCCGATAGCGCAAAGCACAACCCTAGCGCCAGTCCAAACCATCAGTGGCACCCCCATTTTGCTGGCCAATCCAAACAAGCCACTTGCCACTATTGATGTGTTTACGGCTTTTGCCGCCGCCAACCAGCCATTTAGCGACATCGCCAGCGATAGTGGTTTCACCGCGGCATCAGATTTTGTCGCCCTCGGCAATGATCTGGATCAAGCGGCCATAACCATCATGCCCGAGATTGCGCAATTATTGCAGGACATAAAAACCCAGAATGGGGTACACGCCGCCGCAATGTCTGGAAGCGGAGCCAGTTGCTTTGGTCTGTTTGATAGTGATGCCAATTGCCAAAATGCCGCCAAGATATTAACCGATAGCGGATATTGGGCCGTCGCCAGCGTCATCATTTAATTGAACCAAAGCAGTTTCCTATGATACGACAGGTGCGTGCAGGTGTGAACATGCCTGAATGCAGGTTTGGTTCTGGCAAGTGAGACAAGAATGAATAATTTTCTGGCATCGTTGAAGATGAAGTTTGAGCCGGCCATATCATGGCACAAGGCAGTAACTGACAAAGCCTGGCTTGCCCCGGTAAAAGGCAAAAACCACCTCATTTTTGCAATGATCATGATTGCGCTCGCAGTGTTCGCCTCCGCGCATATGCGCCATTGGCAATTTGACCAGTGGAATAGCGAGAGAGACAGCTATTTCCTTGGTGACACGCCCCTATTCACAACGACTGATGCGTCCTATTTTCTGAACGGCGCCAAATCGATAAAAGAGACAGGCAAAAGCAACTCTTTTTCGGCATTGCGTCAATATCCAGCCAACCGTGACCAGCCAGAAGACACTGATCACAGTCTATTTGCCGAACCCTTGTTATCTGTGATGCTGGCGTATCTTGCGCCGGATGCTAGCCAAGAAAGCTTGCTTAAAACGGGCAATAAGATGTTGCCATGGACCGCGGCATTTACTGCAATTTGTATTGTGCTGGCCTTTGGCGCGGCGGGATTCTGGGCCGTGGGTGCAGTCGCGGCGATTGGTGGCTCGCTATCTATGTCCTATCTGGTCAGGTCATCAGCAGGGCGCATTGATACTGACCAGCTCAATCTGGGTTTCTTTTATTTAGTGACGGCGCTCGTCATTTGGGCGGCAAAGATACGTCCAATCGGACTGGCTATCGGTGTTGTTATCATCGCTGGCTTGACCAACAACCTGTATAGCTGGTGGTGGTCAAAAGATATCCTAAGCTGGGGCTTCCTTGGCGGATTGGTTTGGCTGAGTTTCGCCATTCACGGTGATTGGCGCCGGACCGCGGGTCTGGCCGCGCTATTTATTGTTACATCGGGCACATTCTGGGCTGGTGGCGGCGTCAGTGTTAGCGGCTTTGTCGGCGATGGCGCGAATATTGGTGATTTGATATTGCCGAACACCTATTCAACCATAACCGAGCTGGCAAAAATCCCAATTGGCGAGGTTCTTTATAGCCTAACCGGTGATGTATGGATCGGTATCATTGCCTTGATCGGGTTGGCCGCATGGGCATTTGTCCATCCGGTGATCGCCATTGTGTTCCTCCCAGCTTTGATGTTGGCCGTGCTGAATACGGTATTTGGTAATCGGGTCATTTTCTTTTCCGCGCCATTATTCTGGTTTGGCGTTGGCTGGGTCATTCTCACCAGTGGCCGATTTTTGGCAGATAAATTCCTAGCTGGGGCAAATAATGCCGATACCCTGTCTGATAAGTCGCAAAAAGTGCAGGTTTTGGCCAGCGCGATTGGCATTATTATCGGCCTGTCGATCGCCTATCTATCGTCAGGAAATCCGATAACCCGGCCCTATGTTCCGCAAACATCGTTTAGCGTGCCAGTGGTAGACGGCTTTAAACGGGTTGGCGATTATGCCGCCGAACAGGCCGCCAGCGGCCAGTCAAAAAAGGATCCGGTGATTGCGACATGGTGGGATTATGGCTATGCGGCAACCCTGTTCAGCAATGCCGCAACCTTGCATGATGGCGGTAGCCAGCGTGGCTTGCCGACACATATGTTTGCCCGCGCGCTATTATCTGGTAGCCAATATGAAACCGCACGAATTATCAAATTCATGGCGAATGAGGAGCCCGAAGCACTAGCGGCAAAAGGTGCTAGTAACGAGCGCATCAATCAGGCCTTTATCGATGGACCGCGCCAAGATACCGCCGATATTTATCTGGTATTGACGTTGCAGATGGCGCGCTGGATGTCGTCAATCTCTAGCCTAGGCATGTGGGATGTCACCACAGGCCAGCCGATTAATGTTGGCGGGGGAAGCAATGTCCTTAGCTATCAGCGTCTAAGATGTAATGGCTCGAGCGCCGCCGTCACATGTAACGGCCAGCTCTATGATTTTTCCAAAGGTACAATCGACGGACAAAAAGCCCTAGCCGGTGCCGTGCAAACAAATAACGGCCGGGTCGGACCACGCGCCAACTATGATGTGAAAAGTGGGTTTTACGTTCAATTGCATTCAATCAACGATCGGCCATTTGAAGACCAGATCATCAAACCGGTGTTATTTGGGTCAACATTCAACCAGCTTTTCTTCTTAGGCGCCTATGATGCCGAATATTTCACCCCGGTTTTCGACGCCTTTCCGCATTACCGCGTTTATAAAGTGAATTAATGCTTTATCGGGGTTGATTGCGTGACAATTGGCGGTTAAA
>Ga0209138_1000680_pt1 | contig 32027 bp, 29 predicted proteins | sample SaaInl3SG_22_DNA_FD_184645 | JGI IMG/M metagenome (GOLD analysis project Ga0209138, IMG submission 184645) | Marine microbial communities from expanding oxygen minimum zones in the Saanich Inlet - ESP_153SG_22_DNA (SPAdes) (version 2) | ecosystem: Environmental > Aquatic > Marine > Intertidal...
TTTGCTCATTCTAGCAAGATATTCTTTACATATAGCAATGTTTTCTTCTAAAGGCTCTTCTGATAAGTCAATCATATGAGAGCTAAATAATGGTTTTCCAGTCGCTTTGAAGTGTGCTTCACTAGCGTCTAATAAACCGTCGATCCAAGGCAATAATTTTTTTGCACAGTGGTCCGTATGGAGTATTACTGTAGCTCCGTAAACTTCTGCCAATTGGTGCACATGTTTTGCTCCAGCAATAGCCCCTTGAATGGCGGCTTGTTCATTTTTGTTAGACAATCCTTTACCTGCATTAAATTGGGCACCTCCATTTGAAAACTGAATGATTACGGGGGCATTTAATGAAGCAGCAGTTTCCATTACACCATTAATGGTGCTAGAACCTGTAACATTTACCGCCGGTAAGGCAAAGCCTTTTTCTTTGGCATAGTTAAAAATTTCTTGAACTTGATCTCCTGTGGCTACGCCAGCTTTAATGTTGTGGGACATGTAATTGTATTATCTATATAATGATTAGAAGCGCAAAAATAGGAAAAAACTAGGCTTAAAATGGATAATTAATACCAATATTTATTACGGAATTCGCAAAATTGTAGTCTCTGAACCAGCGTTTTGAACTTTCTAAGCTAGGATTGTAGGTTTTGAATCCCACATCTAGTCTAAATACAAAGTACGTAAAATCGTACCTGACGCCAAATCCACTGCCTAGGGCAATTTGCTGAAGGGAAGCCATTCCTTGGAATGACCGTTCTGGGTCATTAACGCCATCTAAAGCATTCCAAATATTTCCAGCATCTGTAAATAAAGCGCCTTTAATTGCGCCTAATAGGGGGAATCTGTACTCTAAATTAAAAGCCAGTTTAAAGTTAGCTTCATTAAAATCATTGAGGTTGTTTGTACTTCCTGGTCCTAATGCATAGGCATTCCATGCCCTATTGTCGTTAGAGCCACCAGCAAAATAAGATCTCGCGAAAGGAATGGTGCTCGCATTGCCATAGGGTATGGCAATTCCTCCAAAACTTCTAAACGCCAAGACTTGATCTCTTCCAACGCGCCAATGCTTTATAAAGTCTAGCTCCGTTTTAATGTATTGGGCATAAGGTACTCCTGCAATTAATTTGGTTCCCGATTCATTTTCTTCTACAGGCATTATATTGGATAGTAAGCTAAGTAAGTTCCCAGCACTTTCAATTTTGGCTCTAAACTGATAAAAATCAGGATCCGTAATTTCTTTTTTATTGTTTTTAATTAGGGTTAGTTGACTACTTGAGATGAGGTTGTTTTCTATGAGCCTGTTTTTTCGCTCTTCAATTCTTTGAATTTCTTTGTATTGTTCTGAGTTGTTGTCTTGGGTGTTTAAAAAGGTTTCTATAAAATTTGCGGCACCTTGTGGTATGGTGAGTTCCCCAATACCTGTTGTTGTTGGATCAAAAAAGGATTCAAAGACAGGGTCTTGGGTGTAGTCTTGCGCCAAAGTATTTAGCCTGTTGTAAGTGGTGCCATACACACTAAAGAAACGTTCTGGGTTGAGGTTTTGAACGTATTGAACTTCTAAAAGGCTGGCGTTGAATTTCAGAAAATCGCTTGGGGCCCAATTAAAGCCATATGTGGCATTGAGTGTTTGTTTGTCCAGTCCTATATTTTTTTGAAAACTGGTTCCCAGGCTAATCTTTGTTTGGGGTAGACTATTTTTAGAGAGTAAGCCTTTAAGTGATATAAAGGGAAACCATAAATTGGGAATATTTAAATTTACGTCTATACCAATCTCTGACAGGTATTTTTCACTGCTTAGAGCGGCGTCTCCAAGAATGCCTACAGACCCTCTACCGGAAAGACTTAATATTTCTGCACCTCCAAAAATATTTCTGGCCATTAGGGAACTACTAAAGGCTAATCCCAGCCGTTGAATATTGGAGTGGGTTACATCTAAATTAACTTGAGCGGCATAGGTATCTTTAGAATTTAAATATATTTCTGCTAATAAATCGGGTGCTCCTTCAATTTCAGAGATAGATATATTAGGGTATTTGAAGGTATTTAGACTACTCATTTTTCTAAAGGTAAGTTGCCTGTTATACTCTGCATAAATATCCCCTTCTATTAGGTAAACCGGATCAGTAATGGCTTTAGGTTTATAGCGGAGTTTGTCCTTATAAAATATAGTAAATCCATTGTGTTCAATGGAGTCTAGCGCTGCTTTGGGTGTGTTATATGGAATATCTGTGTAGAGATTAACCCTTTTTATTTTTTTGATGAGATAGGGCTCGCTAGCTGTTTCATTGTTTTCTTTTGGGTTTCTTACTGTGAGTAATACAGCTAATAAAGAGTCTTTGTTTTTTTGAACGGTATCTCTACTAATGCTAAAACTTACGGCACTTTCTTGAAAATTATATATACCGTGGTCTTTGGCTAGTTTGCTAATGCGATCTCTCTCTGCGTCAAAATCCTCATAAGAAAAAGCGTTTCCTTTTTGAATAAAAGAGTGGTGCTTACTGTTTCTGTATAGGCTGTCTAAATCCTTGGAATAAAAAATAGATTTAACAGAGTCTATTACAAAAGCACGCCTTTTGTCTATAGTATAACGAAGGGTTGCTTTTTGTTTCCTTGGGTGGTTTTGCTGTTTAACATTTACAGCAGCATTGAAATATCCAAGACTTTTATAATATGCTTGGAGTCTTTCTATGGACCTATTGGTGCTTTTTGGATCAATAAGGACCGCCTGCTCTCCAATTCTATTTAACCAGGTGTCGCTGTTAGGTTTTTTGCTTAGATTACTGACATTGAGCTTTAAGGGACTCCCAAAAATATAGGTGTTGGGTTGTTGAATTAGCAGGTTGTAAAGGGCTTCATCTGTGCGCTTTTCAGTACCCTCTAAAATGACATTCTTCCTGAGAAGCCATTGGTCTTTGGAGAGATTTTTTAAAGGGTTGCAACTGTAAATAGTACACGCAAGCAAGATAAAGCTTACTTTTGTTATAAATACATATTTGGAGTTAGCTCCTTTCATAAGCCCAAAAATACACTATTTGTATGGTTGTTAAAAGCCAATTGAAACTAATCAAAAGCCTTCATCAAAAAAAGAATCGTATACAGCACGGTCTATTCATAATCGAGGGAGAAAAAGGAATAGCAGACGCTCTAGCGAATGATCTTACTCCATATAAATTATTGAGCTCTCAGGGAGGTTCAGCTGTGAATTCTTTTGAAAAAATTTCTGAAAAGGAGTTTTCTCAAATCAGTGCCCTGAAAAACCCTAATGGATATTTAGGCGTTTTTAAAATACCCAAACAAGCAGCACTAGATTTCAAAGATTGGGTGGTGGTACTCGACGGACTTCAAGATCCAGGGAATTTGGGAACCATCATAAGACTCTGTGATTGGTTTGGTGTAAAACAAATCCTCTGTAGTCCAGACACGGTAGATGTGTATAACCCAAAAGTAGTTCAAGCTAGTATGGGGTCTTTAACGAGAGTTTCTGTGTATTATGAACCAATTATTCCATTAATTAACGGGTTAAAAGTCCCTATTTATGGAACATTTATGGAGGGAACTCCTATTCAGAAAATTGCCTTTAAGACAGCAGGGATTATTGTTTTTGGAAATGAGGGCAATGGAATTTCTAAGGGAATTAGTGATTTGATCACAGAAAAAATAGCCATTCAGGCGCATGCATCTTCTGCTGCAGAAAGTCTGAATGTGGCCAATGCAGCTGCTATAGTTTTTTATGAAATGAGGCGGTAATTACTCAAAGGTAAGCACTAAAAAAACTCCTCTAGAGCGCATTTTGTGAATGTTAGCTGTCCAAGGGCTTTGAGGGTCTGCGTCTCTTATGGCGTCGTCTGTGAGAGAAAATACGCCTCGAATAGAAGGAGTGAACTTAAAGTAAGACAAATATAAATCTATCCCAACGCCAATCTGGTATCCGTAATTCCATTTTTGAACTTTAAATGTACCGCTTTTATTGTCGTCTATGCTGTTTTCATTGCTGCTTAAATTAATGGCAGCATAGGGACCCCCTACAATAAATGGCCGCCAATTTCCAATTCTATTAGCACTAAATTTTAACAGTAAAGGGACATTAATATAGGTAGATTTTATTTCTCTAATACTGTCTTTTTCAGTAATTAGGTTTTGATTTTTAAATTCAAGGGTGGTTTTTCCGCTGTAAAAGCCTGGCTCTAACCTCAAGTCTAAAAGTTCATTAATTCGCATTTCACCTATTAAGCCAACATTAAATCCGGTGCTTTTTTGGACTAAAATCTCCGTAGCTTCTTCAGATGGGTTGGTGTCATAGCTCGGGTTTAAATAAGAAATTTGATAATCAAATTGATTTAATCCCACAAAATAGCCCCAGTTTAAGGGTAGTTTGTCGTCATTAGGAATGTTAAGTACTGCGTTTTCATTGAATTGCCCCCAAGAAAAACTGAAGTTTAACAGCAGAAAACCCAAAAAAATCACATATTGCCTCATAAGTAAAAGCAGTCTTATTTTACTGCTTGGTAAATTGTTGCTACACCAAAGGTTTGCGGATGGTTCACTACTGTAGTAAACCCAATTTCTTTTAAAATATTGTTGAACCTTTCTCCATGAGGAAATTGAGCAGCAGATTCTGATAAGTAAGCATAAGCGCTTTTGTCTTTTGAAAAGAGCCTTCCTATCAGGGGGAGTAAATTTTTAGTATACAATGCATATCCTTGTTTGAAGGGTGTTTTCTCAGGTACGGAGGTCTCAAGAATCACTAGGCTCCCCTGTGGTTTTAAAACCCTGAGAATTTCTGAAAGACCCAAAGAAAGGTTTTCGAAGTTTCTCACCCCAAAAGCTACAGTCACAGCATCTATACTGTTTGCATCAAAGGGCAATGCCTCAGAATCTCCAATGATCATGTCAATTTTATGATTGAGATTTTTTTGAGAAACTTTTTCTATGCCCACAGATAACATACCAGGAGAGAGGTCTAATCCGATAATTTTTTCGGCATTGGTCTCTGCCAAATGAATGGCTAAATCACCAGTACCAGTGGCAATGTCTAGAATGTTTTTAGGGTTTGTAGCTTCAATAAGCGCTACCACTTTTTTTCTCCATGAAATGTCAATTCCAAAAGAGATTACCCTATTTAAGGCATCGTAGTTTTGCGCAATACCGTTAAACATATTACGTACTTGCGTTTTCTTTCCTTCTTCGCTATTTTGATAAGGTTTTACAGGAGTAGCCATGCTTTTTTTTTACAAAGATAGCTTTTACATGGCTTTATAAAAGCACAATTAGGGTCAGTATCATATAATTGTGTAATTTTGATCCATAAAACCTAATGTAATATACTGTATTAGGTTTGTAACAAGCATATGCTTAACATCTTACACCATTCATGAAGATTATTATTGCAGGCGCTGGAGAGGTTGGTTTTCACCTCGCTAAATTACTTTCTTACGAATCTCAAGATATTACACTAATTGATTCTGATAAAGAGAGTTTGTCCTACGCAGACAACCACTTAGATATTAGGGTCTTAAAAGGAGACGCTACTTCGATTGGTATTTTAGAAGAGGCCCGTGTGGGGCAATCAGACCTTGTTATTGGGGTCACTTCTTCAGAAACCACCAATCTTACCCTGTGTATGTTAGCAAAACAATTGGGGTGTAAAAGAACTATTGCTAGGATTTCTAATACTGAATTTATAGAAAATAAGGAGCGTTTACGCTTTTCAGACCTAGGTATAGATGAGCTTATTTCTCCCGAAAGGCTGGCTGCAACTGAAATACAATTATTGATTAACCAATCTGCCTTTAACGACACCTACGAATTTGATGAAGGTAAATTAATTATGGTGGGTATTTGTCTTCCCTCAGGGGCTCCTTTTGTAGGCAAAACAGTAAAAGATGCTGCAGAGACATTTTCTGAGGTCCATTTTATGCCCATCGCCATAAAGAGATCCGGAACACAGTTCACCATTATTCCTAGAGGAGATAGTATTTTTCATGCAGAAGATCAGGTGTATTTTATCACTTCCAAAGAAGGGGTAGAGGAGCTATATAAAATGACAGGAACTGTTAAGAAAGACATTAAAAATGTCATGATACTCGGTGGTTCAAAAGTGGGTCAAAAAACAGCCAGGGATTTATGCAGTAGGAAATTCAATGTAAAGCTCATTGAAAAAGACAAACAAAAAGCGACAGATTTAGCGGAGCAACTCCCCAATGCATTAGTGATTAATGGAGATGGTCGCAATGTAGAATTACTTGAAGAAGAGAGTCTTTCAGCTATGGACGCTTTTATTGCTGTGACAGGAAATTCAGAGACCAACATTATGTCTTGCCTGGTGGCCAAATCTAAAGACATTAAAAAGACCATTGCCTTAGTAGAAAACATGGATTATTTTCAATTATCCCATTCTATAGGAATAGACACCTTAATCAATAAAAAGCTTTTGGCTGCCAATAATATCTTCAGGTACATTAGAAAAGGTGAAGTGGTGGCCATGACCCGACTCAACAATTTAAATGCTGAAATTTTAGAATTTATTGTAAAACCTAATTCAGCAGTAAGTGGAAAACTAATTCGAGAAATTGATTTTCCTAGGTTGGCTACTATTGGTGGAGTCATTAGAGACGGTGAAGGTGTTATAGCATTAGGAGCCTTTAAAATCACCGAGGGAGACCGAGTGGTGGTTTGTTGTTTGCCAAGCGCCATACCCAAAATTGAAAAGCTGTTTTTATAAATGCGCTTAAACGGAAAGATTATCATGCACCTAATGGGTTTACTGTTGCTTTGCAATGGGGCTTTTATGTTGGTGGCAGCTTTGGTGAGTGGTCTTTATAAAGATGGTGTCACTATAGAAATTACTATGGCGGCAATAGTCACTATGCTTATAGGGCTTGCGTCAATGTTTTTTACTAGAGACCATAAAAAAGAAGTAAAGCCTAAAGAGGGCTATATTATTGTTACTTTCGGATGGTTGGTCATGTCTGCATCTGGGGTATTGCCCTATTTGTTTACAGGGTCTATTCCAGATGTAACTAATGCCTTTTTTGAAACTATTTCTGGCTATACCACTACTGGTGCTAGTATTTTAAACGATATAGAATCCCTTCCCAAGGGTATTTTATTTTGGAGAAGTCTAACCCATTGGATTGGAGGCATGGGTATTATTGTTTTGGCCATTGCAATTTTGCCTTTGTTGGGTATAGGGGGTATGCAATTGTTTGCAGCAGAAGCCCCAGGTCCAAGTGCAGATAAGTTGCATCCAAGAATAACAGATACTGCTAAACGCTTGTGGCTTATCTATGTTGGTTATACGGTGGCAGAAACGCTGTTATTGAAACTAGCGGGAATGGACTTTTTTGACGCAATGAATCATGCTATGGCCACCTTGTCTACAGGAGGTTTTTCTACTAAAAATACTAGTTTGGCTTTTTGGAATGACCAACCGCTCATTCAGTATATTGTGATTTTATTTATGTTTTTGGCGGGCTCTAATTTTGTATTAAGCTATTTTGCCTTTAAGGGGAAAGTTCAAAAGGTTATTAGAGATGAAGAGTTTAAGTTTTATACCGGTTTTATAGTAGCTTTCAGTGTCATAGCAGCCTTGGTGGTCTTTTTTCAAGCGCAACCACAAGTTTCAGAATCATTACCCATGGTTTTAGGTTATGGAGAAAGTGCTTTTAGACATGCGTTGTTCCAAGTTTTAGCTGTAGTGACTACCACGGGATTTGTAACGGCAGATTTTACAGCTTGGACCCCATTTTTAACCATATTCTTTTTTGGATTAATGTTCTTGGGTGGTTCAGCAGGATCTACTGCTGGTGGAATTAAGGTCATGCGCCACCTATTGATTATAAAGAATGGCCTGTTGGAGTTCAAAAGAACATTACACAGTAATGCAATTATTCCGGTGCGCTATAACAACAAAACAGTTGCCGAGAGTATTGTGTATAATATTATTGGATTTTTTGTGCTTTATATGCTGTTATTTATCATAGGTGCACTTGTATTGGCATTTATGGGCTTAGATTTTGAATCTGCCATAGGTGGTGCAGCTACCTCATTAGGAAATGTAGGTCCTGGACTAGGTTCCTTAAACCCACTGTCTAATTTTAACGACTTACCTGCCTTAGGAAAATGGTGGTGTGGGTTTTTAATGATTTTAGGTAGGCTAGAACTCTTTACGGTCCTCATTTTGTTTTCCCCTTATTTTTGGAGAAAGATTTAAGTTTATTCTCACTTAAGTTTGGTAGAAATAGATCATTATAAACTAAAAGCGGGCTTCCCAAAGGAAGCCCGCTTTTAGTTTATAAGTCGTTAACAGAATTAAGCGTTTACCGCTTTTTTAATTCTTGCCATAGCTTCTCTAAGTGCTTCTTCAGAGGCAGCATAGGATATTCTAATACAGTTTGGATTTCCAAATGCCTCTCCTGTAACGGTAGCTACCAAAGCCTCTTCTAATAGAAATATAGCGAAGTCTGAGGCGTTATTGATTTGTTTTCCTTTGATTGTTTTTCCAAAAAACTCACTTACATCTGGAAATACATAAAATGCGCCTTCAGGTATATTGAGTCTAAACCCTGGAATTTCTCCTAATAATTCAAGAACTAAATCCCTTCTTTGATGGAAGGCTTCAATCATATGAGAAATACTACTTACAGGAGCCTTAAGTGCAGCTATGGTAGCCCTTTGAGCAATGGCATTAGCACCAGAAGTATTCTGTCCTTGAAATTTAGTACAAGCCTTGGCAATCCATTCAGGGGCACCAATATAACCAATACGCCACCCGGTCATAGCAAATGCTTTTGAAACCCCATTGACGGTGATGGTCCTGTCGTACATTCCTGGAATTCCAGCAATGCTCACATGGCCTCCAACAAAATTAATATGTTCGTAAATTTCATCGGACACGATAAATATATTGGGGTGCTTAGCCAATACTGCTGCCAATGCGGTTAATTCCTCATGGCTATACACAGATCCACTTGGGTTACAAGGAGAGCTAAACCAAATCATTTTTGTTTTTGGCGTAATCGCTTGTTCCAACTGATCAGCAGTCATTTTAAAGTCAGTGTCTATACTGGTAGAAACTTCAACAGGAACCCCCTCTGCTAGTTTTACAATATCGCTGTAACTCACCCAGTAAGGAGCAGGTAAAATGACTTCATCTCCTTGGTTAAGCATGACCATAGCAATGTTTGCAAGGGACTGTTTGGCCCCTGTAGAAACTACAATCTGATTGGGTGCATAGTTTAATTTGTTGTCTCTTAAGAATTTTTCTGCAATGGCTTCTTTTAAATCTTGGTACCCATCTACTGGTGAGTAACTAGAATAATTGTCGTCAACGGCTTGTTTGGCAGCAGCTTTGATAAAGTCTGGGATGTTAAAATCAGGTTCTCCTAAGCTGAGTCCAATAATGTCTTTTCCGGCTGTTTTTAATTCCCTCGCTTTGGCTGCCATCGCTAAAGTTGCAGAGGTAGCCATTCCGTTAATTCTATCAGATAAATGTTGCGTACTCATGTTGTTTAATATTGTAGGCTCGGTTTTTGACCTAGCGTCTTTAAATGTTTGAAATGCGAAATTATGGCTTTTCTGGTGGTTTTATACTCGTGATAAGGCAATTCAAACTCTTTTGCCGTTTGTTTCACAATTTTTGCAATTTTTGTGTAATGAACGTGACTAATATTTGGAAAAATATGATGTTCAACCTGATGGTTTAAGCCTCCAGTAAACCAATTAATGATCCTATTCTTTGTGCCAAAATTTACTGTAGTAAACAATTGATGAATAGCCCAGGTATTTTTCATATCTCCTTGTTCGTTTGGAACAGGGGTGTCTGCATGGTCAATGATATGGGCCAATTGAAATACGATACTCAGTATTAATCCAGCTACATAATGCATGACAAAAAATCCAATAAGGACTTGATACCAGGCAATTTCTGTAAAAATTATTGGGATGGCAATCCAAATGGCGATATACATGATTTTAGTGACCAATAATTTGGTCCAGTTAATCACTGGGTTAGGGAACTTGCCATAGGACAACTTCCTTTTGGTGTACCTGTACATCTGTTGGAAGTCAGTAGTAATGGCCCAGTTAAAAGTCAATAATCCATATAAAAACACAGAGTATAAATGTTGGAATTTATGGTACTTTTTCCAGTCTGCATGTTTTGAAAAACGAAGAATTCTTCCTGCGTCTAAATCTTCGTCATGTTCTGGAATATTAGTATAGGTATGGTGAAGTACATTGTGTTGTACCTGCCAGTTATACACATTTCCAGCTAGAATATAAATACTGCTTCCCATGAGTTTATTGACCCATTTTTTATTGGAGTAGGCGCCGTGATTTCCGTCATGCATAACATTCATTCCTACGCCAGCCATACCAACACCCATTACTATGGTTAACAGAAAGTTAGCCCAGTTTGGTAAGTTAAGCGTGAGTATTAAAAAGTAAGGCGCTAGGAAAATGGTAAACATGACAAGTGTCTTAAGGTGCAATGCCCAATTTCCTGTTTTTTGTAAATTGTTTTCTTTAAAGTAACTATTAACTCTTTGGTTCAGTGTTTTAAAAAACTGACCTGGGTCTTTTCTGGAAAATTTTACTTGGGGTTTTTTCATAAAATTGTATTAAGTGGTAAATATACGCTAAAGCGAGTGGAAGCTTTTGCTATAAATCATAAAATATGTTGTTTTTTTGCATAAAATATTCTTCATGACGGCTCAATTAATCTTTGATTATTTTCCAAATTTAACCCAACAGCAGCAGAATCAATTTATTGCACTAGAAGCCTTATATCAGGATTGGAACCTAAAAATTAACGTAGTCTCCAGAAAAGATATTGAAGAGCTTTATCTGAGGCATGTGCTACATTCTTTAGCCATTGCAAAATTTATTTCATTTAATCCTGGCGCCCAAATTTTAGATGTAGGTACCGGAGGTGGATTCCCAGGTATACCCCTGGCTATTTTATTTCCTGAAACCCACTTCACCTTAGTGGACGCTATTGGAAAAAAAATTAAAGTAGTAGAAGAGGTAGTAGCTGGTTTAGGCTTAGAAAATGTCATTGCCAAACACCAACGGGTAGAGGAAGACAAGCACCAATACGATTTTGTGGTGAGTAGGGCGGTAGCTGCCATGCCCACTTTTATGCGGTGGATTAAGGGCCGCATTAAGAAAGTTTCTGAGCATCCTATTAAAAACGGGGTATTGTACTTGAAAGGAGGAGATCTCTCTGAAGAGTTACAAGACTATAGAACCGTTCAGATATACTCTTTAATGGATTATTACAAAGAAGACTTCTTTGAAACCAAAAAATTGGTGTACCTGCCACAAAAATTCAAAGGTTGAGTCATGATAAATCAGAAAGTATTGGCAGATGCTATAAACGCCTACAAGAAAGAAATCCCTTTGCCTCTAAAGCTAAAGGAAGTAGCAGAAGATTTTACAGACCTTTTATTCAAAGTCTTGTTTGACACTCAAACAGATGCTTTAGAAGGCATACAAACCATACACGAACACTTTGAGGAGATGGTCGCATTGGCTTGTTGGAAGCCTGAAGCCAACTGCCAAAGTATTTGTGAGGCGTATCTGTCAGACTTACCATTTATTTTAGAAAAACTTCACAAAGATGCTGAGGCAATTCTTTCAGGTGATCCTGCTTCAAGGACCCTTGAAGAAGTTTATTTGTCTTATCCAGGATTTTATGCAGTAGCGATCTTTAGATTGGCACATGCTTTGAACAAATTAAATTTTCCATTGGTACCTAGACTCATGACAGAATATGTGCATAGTAAAACAGGTATAGACATTCATCCAGGCGCAAGTATTGGTGATTCCTTTTGTATTGATCATGGAACAGGTATTGTTATTGGAGAAACCGCGGTGATTAAAAATAAGGTTAAAATATACCAGGGAGTGACCTTAGGGGCGCTGTCTGTAAAGAAAGAGATGGCTAAAATAAAGCGACATCCGACTATAGAGGATCAGGTCACTATCTACGCCAACGCTACTATATTGGGCGGTAAGACAGTTATTGGCGCCCAGTCTATTATTGGAGGGAATACATGGGTAACCAGTTCTATACCTGAGAATTCATCTGTTTTTCATACCCCTGAAATTAAAATCAAAGACAATGCAAAATAGACTTCAGTCACTCGTTGGAAACACCCCTTTGGTATTGTCAACCGCATTAAATACGAACCCAGGAGTTCAGCTACTTTTTAAATTAGAAGGTCAAAATCCTGGAGGTAGTGTAAAAGACAGGGCTGCCCTTAATATGATTTCTAAGGCTTTGGAACGGGGAGAAATTAATAAGGAGACCCCACTCATTGAGGCGACCAGTGGGAATACTGGCATTGCACTGGCTATGATTGCCGCTATTTATGGCTTAAAAATAGAGTTAGTGATGCCGGAAAACTCCACCATAGAGCGGGTTCAGACCATGAGAGCCTATGGGGCTAAGGTTACCCTTACTCCTGAGTCTATAGGCATAGAGGGAGCTAGGGACCATGCAGAAAATAAAGTATTGAATGAGGGCTATTATTCTTTTAATCAATTTTCTAATCCTGACAATTGGAAAGCCCATTATAAATCTACGGGTCCTGAAATTTGGAGAGATACCGAAGGGAAAGTGACTCATTTTGTGTCTTCTATGGGGACTACAGGCACTATCATTGGCACTTCTACCTATCTAAAAGAGCAACATAGTGGTATTCAAATTGTGGGTGTTCAACCTGAAGAAGGTACCCGCATTCCTGGTATTCGAAAATGGCCACAAGAATACCTCCCCAAAATTTTTAACCCGTCCAAAGTAGACCGTATTCTTGAAGTAAACCAGCAAGAGGCAGAGAGGCACACTAAGCTGTTGGCTCAAAAAGAAGGCGTGTTTGCTGGTATGAGTTCAGGAGGCGCTGTAAGTGCCGCCTTAAAAATCTGTAACGAGTTAGAAGAAGGCGTAATAGTCGTGATTATTTGTGATCGCGGAGACCGCTACCTTTCTTCGGGTTTATTCTAAAAAAGCCAATTAAAAAAAAGGCCTCCCATCGGGAGGCCTTTTTTTTAATAGTATTTTACCACTAAGATTCTCCTAAAAACGGATATCTGTAATCTACGGGTGTTACAAAAGTCTCTTTGATCAGTCTCGGAGACACCCAACGCAATAAGTTCTGAGCAGAACCTGCTTTGTCATTGGTTCCGGAAGCCCTTGCACCGCCAAAAGGTTGTTGGCCTACCACGGCTCCAGTGGGCTTGTCATTGATGTAAAAGTTACCGGCGCAATTTTGTAAGGCCTCTGTAGCCTGAGTAATGGCGTAGCGATCTCTAGAAATGACTGCACCTGTAAGTGCGTACTCAGAGGTAGCATCTACTAATTTTAAAGTGTCTTCCCAAGCCGCGTCTTCATAAACATATACCGTAAGAACAGGTCCAAAAAGCTCTGTTTCCATGGTTTTATAATGAGGGTTGGTGGTCAGTATTACGGTAGGGGAGATAAAGTATCCTTTGGATTTGTCGTAGTCTCCTCCAATGATCACTTCTGCGTCGGCGTCAGCCTTGGCCTGATCAATATAAGCCGCTAATTTGTCAAAAGATCCTTCATGAATAACCGCTGTAACAAAGTTACTCATGTCCTCTGGAGAACCTGGTGCTTTCATGCTGGCTACATCTTTTTTCACTAGGTCTAAGACCTCTTGGGCAATAGACTTTGGCAGATAGGTTCTAGAGGCGGCACTACATTTTTGTCCCTGAAATTCAAAAGCGCCTCTGACCATAGCGGTAGCTACTTGCTGTGGGTTGGCTGAGGCGTGAGCAACAATAAAGTCTTTTCCTCCAGTTTCTCCCACGATTCTTGGGTAGGTTTTATAAGTGTCTATTTGGTTTCCTATTTGCTTCCAGAGTGCTTTGAAAACAGTAGTAGATCCGGTGAAGTGTAAGCCAGAAAAGTCTGGACTTGCCAATACGGTGTTAGACACCATTACTGGGTCTCCAAAAACTACATTAATCACTCCTGCAGGAAGTCCTGCTTCTGCAAACACATCCATGATTACTTTGGCAGAGAATATCTGGCTGTCAGATGGTTTCCAAACCACTACATTCCCCATCATGGCAGCACTTGCAGGGAGGTTCCCGGCAATGGCAGTAAAATTAAAGGGTGTAATGGCGTACACAAAACCTTCAAGTGGTCTGTATTCCACACGGTTCCAAATACCTTCTGCAGAATCTGGTTGCTGCTCAAAGATCTCTTGCATATAAGATACATTGAATCTCAAGAAGTCTATAAATTCACAGGCAGCGTCTATTTCTGCTTGGTGGATGGTTTTTGACTGTGCCATCATGGTGGCAGCGTTAATTTTTGCCCTGTAAGGGCCAGCGATTAACTCAGCAGCTTTTAAAAAAATAGCAGCCCTTTGTTCCCATGGCATAGCAGCCCACTTAGTTCTCGCTTCAAGCGCAGTATCTATGGCTTCTTGCACATGTTTTTGTGTTCCCACATGGTACTGACCTACTATGTGTTTGTGGTCGTGCGGCGGCGTCATGTTTCTGGTATTTCCGGTAGAAACATCTTTACCGTTAATGTACATAGGAACATCTACGGTACCGTTGTAATATGATTTGTATTGTGCTAGAACTGCTTCGCGTTCTGGACTGCCAGGAGCGTATGATTTAATTGGTTCATTGTAGGCAACTGGTACTTGAAAAAAGCCTTTTCCCATAGTGGTAATTTTATCTTTTAATTTATTTACTTACAAAAGTACAAATAATAAAGTGCCTGTAAAAGCCCCTTCCTTACTGGTCTTTTATAGTACTTGAATTGCTGCTCCCTATTCCAACCAAACGCTGGTGTTGGTCTCTGAATCCTTTAAAATATACCAGTATCTGGTATTGGTTTTCAGTGAAATGAAAATTTCCGTCTATGCTGTAATGATCTAAGGTGTGTCCTGCTTTTTTTTCTTTTTCATAGCTGTTAATCTCAAAGGGTGCAGAAGAGAGTGCATAGCTGTAGTTGTAAAAACCTTGTTTAAACAAAATACGTGCCTGGTACACATTCAGCAAAGCATTGTAGGTCATAAGGTATTCTGGGCTAGGGGTGTAGTTGTTGAATTTTCCCAGTACGTATATATAGGTGTCCGTGTTGCCAATACTACTTGGTTTTAGGCTAAAATGCACCCAAGTGTAATCTCCCTCTCTTTCTGGGAGTGTGCCTTGAAGTGTTCTGGGTATAAAATCTCCATTGACATCTGGAAAATAGGTGTAAGGCTTGTTGTTTCTTGGGGTGTTTGGGTATAGGTAGTGCTCGTATATGTCTTCTAAATGAACCTCTTGAATAGCTGCAGTGGGAGCCCTCATGTCCTTGGTGTCAAAATTCAGATATTCATTGCCCCCCCAGAAACTGGTCGGTTGGTCGTAATCATATACCAACACTTGACCGTTGTTGTACAGGGGTTGAACGCCACTAATTTCCGTATCCCATTGGTAGTTTTTAAGAAGCACTACTTCCAATTCCTTTTCAGGCTGGTTTATCCCAATATTTTGGGTGTTTAAACTGAACTCTAAGGTTTGCCTGGTGTTTAGAGAGGCTAAAGACCTACTTCTTTTTACAGCGGCTTGAACTCCTACTAAGTCTTCGTAGACTAAAAATCGCCTCGAGAACTGCAGCTCGTCATAGGTATTAAAGACTTGTAGCATATAATTCCCTGACAGCTTTAGGCGTAAATTTTCATTGGGTATTTCCAAATTAAAGTGTGAATAAGGCACCAAGGTGTTGTAGCTATTTTTGTGGTTTATAATACGCTGGTTGTCCAATCCATCTAAGTACTGTGATTTTAGTAAATCTGAAGGAATCCATTGTGCAGTGCAGTGTATAATTTTAAAAAAGTAATCTTCTTCGTTGGCCTGAAGGTCGTCGAATTGTAGGCGAATGCTTTCCCCAAGTTTAACAATAGGAAATTGGTCTTCTTGACCGCTTTTAAAAATAATTGTCCTCAGTGAGGCTGGAGGACTCACTTCTTCCAATTTTTGAGCTTTTAATGGCATACAAAACCCCAGAAGTAGCAGGGTGCCCAAAAATTTAAAATGTTTAAGTAAAACAGGCATTTAGCGGGTATTTTAGGGTCTAAAGATAAACAAAAAGGGTCTTTTTAAAACCCATTAAACGAATCTCTTAAATTTATCGTTAATAATTATGAAAACTTTTCTTTATGTGGTAAATTTGTGCCGAATTTTTATTAACCTAAGGTTATTGAACATATGTCTAAAGACATCCGAATTAAAAAAGGATTGGATATTAAATTGGTAGGTGCTGCAAAGACACAAACCAATCCAACCAAGCTAAGTGCAACTTATAAGATTTCATTAGAAGATTTTCACGGTTTAACACCCAAACTCATTGTTAAAGAAGGTGGCGAGGTCAAAGCTGGCGCGCCTTTGTTTTTTGATAAAAACAACGAGGCCATTCAGGTAGTTTCTCCTGTAAGCGGTGTGCTTACCTCAGTAGAGCGTGGTGCTAGAAGAAGAATTATTTCTTTGACGGTTACCCCTGGAGCAGATCAATCACCCGTATCTCATGCTGTTTTAGATCTTTCTAAAGCATCCTCAGAAGAGATTAAAAGTTACTTGCTGGCGAGTGGCTTTTGGCCTTTTGTAAAGCAAAGACCTTACGATGTGGTGGCAGACCCATCACAATCACCAAAGGCTATTTTTATTTCAGCTCACAACACGGCGCCACTAGCAGCAGATTTAGATTATGTACTTGCTGGGCAAGAGGTTTTATTGCAAAAAGCAGTGACTGCTTTAGCAGCCCTTACAGCAGGTAAAGTTCATGTGTCCGTTTCTGGTAACAATGCTCCAATGGCAGGCCTGAAGGATTGTGAGGTACATATGGTATCTGGTCCGCACCCTGCTGGTTTGGTGGGTACACAGATCAATAAGATAGACCCTATTAATAAAGGAGAAGTGGTATGGACAGTAGCGGCTCAAGATTTATTAATTTTAGGGAACTTATTAGAAACAGGTATTTTTAACGCTTCCAGAACTTTTGCCTTAGGAGGTTCGGTAGTAGAAAACCCACAATATTTTACAGCGCTTATTGGTGCAGAATTGTCGCCAATATTAAAAAGTGCCGGAATTAATTCAGACAATTTTAGACTGGTAAATGGAGATGTACTCACTGGAAAGACCAGCCCTTCTGAAGCTCACTTGGGTTATAAAAACAATTGTGTAGTAGCACTTCCAGAGGGAGATGATTATGAGTTTTTTGGTTGGAATAAACCAGTTTTTAACAAGGTGTCTACCACCAGAGCATTGACATTCTCTTGGCTGTTTCCTAAGAAAAAATACGATTTAGACACCAATACCAATGGAGAACACAGGGCATTTGTGGTTACCGGCGGTTATGAAGAAGTATTTCCATTAGATATTTATCCGTTGCAATTGCTTAAAGCTTGTATGGTAAAAGATCTAGATGAAATGGAAAACTTAGGTTTATACGAGGTGGCACCAGAGGACTTTGCCTTAACAGAGTTTGTTTGTATTTCAAAACAACCACACCAGCAGATCATAAGAGAAGGATTAGACTTTTTACAAAAAGAAATAGGTTAATATGAGCTTCAAGAACAAATTACACGAAATTAAAGAGCAATTAAAAGGGAAGAAGGTTGCTCCTGCTTTTAATGCATTGCACACTTTCTTGTACACCCCTAATGAAACGACCCATTCTGGTGGTCATGTTAGGGTAGCAGATGATTTAAAGAGAACCATGAATACGGTCATTACAGCCCTTATTCCTGTGTTGCTTTTTGGAATGTTCAATGCAGGTTACCAACATTATTCGGCGATTGACGCAGCTAATGGAACCCCAAGAACCTTAGATATTTTGGGTAACTTCCTCACCTTTGACAATTTCTGGATGGGTGCCTTAACCATACTTCCTTTGGTGGTGGTATCTTATGGTGTGGGTCTAGCGGTAGAATTCGTTTTTGCTGTGATTAAAGGTCATGAAGTAGAAGAAGGGTATTTGGTAACAGGAATGTTAGTGCCGTTAATTGTACCAGTAGACACGCCATTATGGATGTTAGCTGTGGCAGTGGTATTTGGTGTTGTGATTGGAAAAGAAGTCTTTGGAGGTACTGGAATGAATATTTTAAATCCAGCACTAACCATCAGAGCTTTCTTGTTCTTTGCTTATCCTACTTGGATGAGTGGAGACAAAGTATGGGTACACCAAGCCGTAGAAAGAGCCGGAACACCAGATGCCATTTCAGGGGAAACCATCCTAGGTTACTTGGCACAAGGAAGGGGTGCAGAATACTCGTATTCTATCTCTGATATGTTTTTTGGTTTTATACCAGGTTCAGTAGGTGAAACCTCTACTTTTTTAATTCTACTTGGGGGCTTATTTTTAGTGTTCACTAAAATTGCTAGCTGGAGAATTATGCTCAGTGCTGTCTTAGGTGCCTTATCTATGGGATTAATTTTTAACGGTGTGGTAGACGCAGGATGGATCACAGAGAGCAGTAAATTTTATGGACTCATGAGTTTTGCTTTCTGGCAACATTTAATTGTAGGAGGTTTAGCTTTTGGTATAGTATACATGGCCACGGATCCTGTAACAGGTTCCCAAACCAATAAAGGGAAATGGTACTACGGTTTTTTCATTGGATTTATATCTGTATTGATTAGGGTATTTAACCCTGCTTATCCAGAAGGGGTGTTTTTAGCCATTCTTTTAATGAATGTATTTGCACCTACTATTGACCATTACGTAGTTCAAGGAAATATTAAAAAACGTTTAAAGCGCGCTAAAAATAGTGTTGCTAAAACCTTAAATGTAGAAACAGTTTAGTCATGGCTATAAACACAGAGAAAAATACATACACGATTGCTTTTGCTGCTGTGATGGTAGTAATTGTAGGGGCATTATTGGCCTTTATGGCATCGGCGCTTAGCGCCAAAATCAGTGAGAATGAGCGTTTAGAGAAACAGCAAAACATTCTTTATGCGATGGGTGTTAATGAGAATGAAGGTGCTGGATCTGTCTCTTTTATTGGTACAGATAAAGTGGCAGAGGCTTTTAATACTTACATTAAAGAGCAAATCATTCTTGAGGGAGATAAAATTACCAAAGACCCGAATGCTTACTTAATAGATCTTAAAAAAGAAGAGACCAACGCAAAGGCAGGCAAAACGAGAAAGTTACCTGTTTTTATTGGTGAAAAAGACAATAAGGAGTTTTACATTATCCCTATGAGGGGTAAAGGGCTTTGGGACGCTATCTGGGGCTTTGTCGCAGTAGACAAGAATATGATTGTTCAGGGCGTTTACTTTGACCATAAAGGAGAAACTCCTGGATTGGGCGCTAATATTAAGCAGCGTTATTTTATGGATGACTTTATTGGAGAGTCTATCCTGAATAATAACAATTATGTGGGTATTACCGTGGCCAAAGGAAACAATGACCCTACCAATGAAACTAAAGACGACAACGAGGTAGACGCTCTTGCTGGAGCAACTATTACAGGTGATGGTGTTTCTGCCATGATCAAGCAAAGTGTTGCGCTTTACAAACCTTTTTTACAAACCATAGCATCTAATTAATACAACATGGGAATTCTTTCAAAAAAAGACGCCGCTTTAATTTTAGATCCACTAGCAGACAACAACCCAATCACCATTCAGGTTCTGGGAATTTGCTCTGCTTTGGCCATCACCGCTGAATTAGAAGCGTCCATCGTAATGGCCGTATCGGTGCTGTTTGTAATGGGAATGGGAAATGTAGTGATCTCATTAATGAGAAACATCATTCCATCTAAAATCAGAATTATTGTTCAATTGGTCGTAGTAGCTACCCTTGTAATTGTGGTAGATCAAGTGCTAAAGGCTTTTGCTTACGAGTTGAGTAAAACACTTTCTGTATTCGTTGGATTGATTATTACCAACTGTATTATTATGGGACGTTTTGAAGCATTCGCTTTGGCAAATGGTCCCAAAAGATCCTTTTTAGACGGTATAGGAAATGCTGCGGGTTACGGATTTATCCTTGTAGTCATTGGATTTTTTAGAGAACTTTTGGGTTCAGGAACACTACTAGGAATAAAAGTATTGGGAGATCCTATTGAAAAAACAGGATTATACGCATTTGGATATGAGAACAACGGTTTTATGTTATTGTCTCCAATGGCTCTTATTGTTGTAGGACTTATTATTTGGGTACAACGTTCCAGAAACCCAGCATTAATCGAAGAAAACTAACAAATACACAGACTAGATCATGTTAGAACACATAGAATTATTTTTTAAGTCCATCTTTATAGACAATATGGTATTTGCCACATTCCTCGGAATGTGTTCTTACCTGGCGGTATCCAAAAAAGTGACTACAGCAGTAGGACTTGGTGCAGCCGTAATATTTGTATTAGCCGTAACGGTTCCAATGAACTGGTTATTGGATCAGTACCTTTTAAGAGACGGTGCTTTGGCCTGGTTAGGTCCTGAATACGCAGATTATAATTTGAGCTTTTTATCTTTTATATTATTCATCGCAACCATAGCAACTATGGTTCAATTGGTGGAGATAGTGGTAGAGAAATTCAGTCCATCTCTGTACAACTCTTTGGGTATTTTCTTGCCTCTAATTGCGGTAAACTGTGCCATTTTAGGAGGCTCTTTGTTTATGCAATCTAGAGATATTCAAACCCTTGGATTGGCTTTTAACTACGGCTTGTCTTCTGGAATAGGTTGGTTTTTAGCCATCTTAGCCATTGCAGCCATTAGAGAGAAAATCAGGTATTCAAATGTACCTGCTCCATTGAGAGGTCTTGGAATCACATTTATTATTACGGGTCTTATGGCCATTGGTTTTATGAGTTTCGGAGGAATGCTCACTGGAGGAGATGAAGCAGTGCCACAAGAAGAAGTGGTTGCTGTAGTACCTACTCAAGAAGTGTCTGGCCTTACGGCCGATGCCGCTCAGCAAGACCTTAGCCAAAATGAAAATGAAACAGTTCAGGAAGACAGTCCTGCTACTGATAACCAAATAAACGAATAAGCATGATATTAGCGACTTCTACCATAGGAACCATTACCATTACTGTAATAGCTTTTTTAGTACTCTTATTGCTTTTGGTTAGTGTATTGTTATTTACAAAAGAAAAATTATCTCCTTCTGGTCCTGTAACCATCACCATTAATGGTGAAAAGAAGATTGAAGTGGCCTCTGGAGGCACTTTGTTGTCTACCTTAGGAAACCAGAAAGTATTCTTGCCTTCTGCTTGTGGAGGAGGAGGAACTTGTATTCAGTGTGAGTGTCATGTGAATTCTGGAGGAGGGGAAGCCCTTCCAACAGAAACACCTCATTTCTCTAAAAGAGAGTTGACAGCCGGAGCGCGTTTGGCTTGTCAAGTGAAGGTGAAACAAGATATGGATATTACCATTCCAGAAGAAGTTTTTGGGATTAAAAAATGGCCAGGTAAAGTAGTTAGAAACTACAATGTAGCTTCTTTTATTAAAGAGTTCGTAGTAGAGATTCCAGAAGACATGAACTACAAGGCTGGAGGCTATATTCAAATAGAAATTCCTGCTGGTGAGGTGAAATATGCAGACATGGATATTACAGCCCACCCTGAAGAGCACGAAACACCAGACAAATTTAAAGCGGAGTGGGATAAGTTTAACTTGTGGCCACTAGTCATGAAAAACCCCGAGTTAGTAGAAAGAGCCTATTCAATGGCGTCCTTCCCTGCAGAGGGAAGAGAGATTATGTTGAATGTTCGTATAGCTACCCCGCCATGGGATAGGGCTAAAAACGGATGGATGGACGTAAACCCTGGTGTGGCTTCATCTTACATCTTTGGTTTAAAGCCTGGAGACGATGTTGTGATCTCTGGACCTTACGGTGAATTCTTTATTAACGAATCAGATTCTGAGATGCTTTATGTAGGTGGTGGAGCTGGAATGGCCCCTATGCGTTCGCACTTATACCACTTATTCAAAACATTAAAGACCAATAGAAAAGTGACTTACTGGTATGGAGGTCGTTCTAAGAGAGAATTATTCTACATAGATCACTTTAAGAAATTAGAGGCAGAATTTCCAAACTTCAAATTCTATATGGCCCTTTCAGAGCCTATGCCAGAAGACAATTGGAAAGTAAAAGAAGATGTAGATGCTCAAGGAGACGGTTTTGTTGGTTTTATTCACAATTGTGTGATTGACCAATACTTGAGTAAACACGAATCTCCAGAAGATATTGAATTGTACTTTTGTGGACCCCCACTCATGAACCAAGCGGTTCAGAAAATGGGAGAAGACTTCGGTATCCCAGACGAGCACATTCGCTTTGATGATTTTGGAGGGTAAACCTCTTAAAAAGCCGATACTCGTATCGGCTTTTTTTATATCCTAAATACTCCTATATGACTCCTTTAACGCCACAAGAACTCCACAACTTAGCCATGAATATCGTGGGTAAGTCACTAGAAGAAGATGGCTATGAATTCATGGCCGTTAACAGTGAATTGAAGAAACATCCTCAATTTGTTTGTTTGAAAGACAAAACACTTCATTTTATTTTGGTTCGTGCGGTGGTGTATCCAGACAATCCTCATGAAATGGATGCAGAGACCGCTATTAAAATGAAAGCCCATGCAGACAAATTTGAAGCGAGCACTTATTATGCAGGGGTAGGTTTGCACAATATAGAAGACCCTAGCTTACCTTTGTATTTAAACGCCCCTTATACGGTTACTTATGCGGGCCTAATTCCAGTATCTGATGAGAAATAGTAATGTGTTATTAGGAATATTTTTATTATTTGCTGCTTGTAATAGCGGTCCAAAGACCCCTGAGAAGCAAATATTGCGGGGAGACGCCTTAGGGACTACTTATGGTATAAGTTATATCAGTAAAACCCCCTTACTCACTAGTGCTACTATGGACTCTCTGTTGCAAGTTGTGAACCAGTCCATGTCTACCTATTGGCCAGATTCAGACATTTCTAGAATTAATAGGGGCGACACATCTGTGACTGTTGAACCTATGTTTAGAGAAGTGTTTCAATACTCTGAGCAAATTTTTAAAGCTACTGAGGGGTATTTTGACCCTACTGTAGGTCCGTTGGTGAACGCTTGGGGTTTTGGACCAGAGAAGACTTTGGAAATGACTCCCAGTCGTGTAGACAGCCTTATGGCTTATGTGGGGTTTTCTAAGGTATCCTTGTTGCCCTCTGGAAAAATTAATAAAAGTGATCCAGCGATCTATTTTGACTTCAATGCCATTGCCAAAGGCTATACCTTAGATAGAATAGCCTTAGTCTTAGACCGTTTGGGTGTGACTGATTATCTCATTGAATTGGGGGGTGAGTTGGTGGCTAAAGGACGCAATACCATTTCTGAAAAGCAATGGCTTGTGGGTATAGACCATCCTAAAAATGAAGACCGAAATAATCCTATTGTATTGGTTCAATTGGAAGATAGGGCGCTGGCCTCTTCTGGGAATTATAGAAAATTTAGGGTAGATCCTGAAACTGGAGAAAAATTCGTACACACCATTAACCCTTTGACAGGCTATTCAGAGAACAGTGCTACGCTCGCTGCTAGTGTATTGGCGCCAAATTGTGCTTTAGCAGACGGTTATGCCACGGCATTTATGGCTATGGGTTATGAAAAGGCCATTGCTCTCGCAACAAGTCTTGAGGGTATTGACGTCTATTTGGTCTATGTAAATGCAGAGGGAGCGCTCGATCAGTATATGAGTGAGGGATTTAAACAAGTGGTTTTCGAACAAGCGGAATAAGCTCTCCTGCGGCTAAGCCGTATTGTGCTACTTTTTTTGGACCCAATACCTTGGTGTAGTCTATGGCCTCGAACTCAAATCCTGCTGCAGTTAAAAAGTCTCCATAGTCTTTCCCATAGACCCTTACATGGTCGTATTGACCAAAAATAGCCGCTCTTTCTTTGGGGTCTTTAATGCTATTGTCTTCAAAGGTGGTGGCTCTTTTAAGATCCTGTGGAACTTGAAATATTCCCCAACCCCCAGGTTTCATAACCCTGTAGAGTTCTGAAAGGGCTTTTTGGTGGTCTTCTATATGTTCTAAAACATGGTTACACAGCACCACACTAAATTCCCCATCTTTAAAAGGCAAATTACAGATATCTGCTTTCACCATAGCAAGGGGAGAGTAGAGGTCTGCAGTAGTGTACTTGAGGTGTTTTAGCTTTTTAAAACGCTTATAAAACGCTTGCTCCGGTGCCATATGTAAAACGGACTGGGCAATAGTGAATAAATTGGTTTCTGCTTTTAAAAAGAGCCACAGTAACCTGTGTCTTTCCAGGGACAAAGTCCCTGGGGCTAAAACCCCTGGTCTGGAGACGCCATAACCATATGGTAAAAAGCGTTTATAAGATTTCCCATCAATGGGGTCCGTGATGTTTTTTCCCCTAAGATATAAGGCTAAAAAAGGCCTGGCCCAATAGCTGGCTTTTATTAAAAAAGGCCTTGGGAATTTATTGAGAATCCAGGTAAAAAGTGTGCCACTCATCTTGGTGCTTTATTTAGCCGCTCTAAAAGCTGCTTCTTCGTCAGATGTAATGCCCAAAGCCTCATAGATATAATCAAAGGTAGAAAGTAACTCAGGTTTCCCATTAACTAGGGCTACATTGTGTTCGAAATGTGCGGAAGGTTTTCCGTCTGCCGTTAAGATGGTCCAGCCATCTTTGAGTTGGTTAATTCTATGGGTGCCCATATTAGTCATAGGTTCAATGGCTACTACCATACCTTCTATGAATTTTTTTCCTCTCCCCCTTCTTCCGTAGTTGGGCATTTCTGGATCCTCATGCATACTGGTTCCAAGTCCGTGTCCTACCAATTCACGGACTACACCGTAGCCGTGTTTCTCTGTGAATTCTTGTATGGCAAAACCTACATCTCCAACGCGGTTACCCGCCTTAAATGCTTCAATCCCTTTGTATAATGAAGCTTTAGTCACCTCCAATAATTTTTTAATTTCAGGAGAAACACTGCCTACTTCAAAAGTATAGGCGTGGTCTCCGTAAAAACCATTTTTTAAAGCACCACAGTCAATGGAAATAATATCTCCTTCTTCTAAAGGTTTATTGTTTGGAATACCATGCACTACTTGTGCATTAGGGCTCATACAAAGCGTGTTTGGAAAGTCGTATAATCCTAAAAAGCCAGGAATTGCCCCGTGGTCTCTGATGAAAGTTTCAGCCAAAGCATCTAAGGTCAAAGTACTCACTCCAGGTTTAACCTCTTTGGCTAACATACCCAATGTTTTAGAAACAATGAGGGCACTCTCTCTCATGAGTTCAATTTCTTCTGCTGTTTTTATTTTGATCATTCTTCCTGTTTTAAACGATGGTTATAAAAGACTTTTTCCTGTCATAACTGACGGTTGTGGAATACCCATTAACGCCAATATGGTGGGTGCAATGTCTCCTAACACACCATTAGATACTTTTTTAATGTCTTGATCTACCAATATGAATGGCACTGGATTGGTAGTGTGTGCAGTGTTTGGCGATCCATCTGGATTTCTCATAGTATCACAGTTTCCATGATCTGCAATGACCAAAACAGAATAGTCTTGTTTTTTAGCAGCTTCAATGACAGTTTGCGCACAGCTGTCTACTACTTCACATGCTTTTATAGCTGCTTGCATGTCTCCAGTATGTCCTACCATATCTGGATTGGCAAAATTTAAACAAATAAAATCTGCACTTGACTTTTCTAATTCAGGAACAATGGCATCTCTAATATCATAGGCACTCATCTCTGGCTGTAAGTCATAAGTAGCTACTTTAGGAGAGGGGCATAATAACCTCGTTTCTCCTTCGAAAGGAGTCTCTCTCCCGCCGTTGAAGAAAAAAGTGACATGGGGGTATTTTTCTGTCTCTGCAATCCTAATTTGCTTCTTAGCTGCATTAGCGACTACCTCGCCCAAAGTTTCTTCAATATTATCTTTATCAAAAATGACATGAACGCCTTTAAAAGAAGCGTCATAATTGGTCATAGTAACATAGTATAAATCTATTGCATTCATGTTTTGCTCATGAAAGTCTTGCTGGTTTAAGGCCTGGGTAAGTTCTCTACCTCTATCTGTTCTAAAATTAAAGAACAAGACCACGTCACCTTCTTTTATGGCGCTATTTGGCCCTGCATTTTCATTGATAATTGGTGCTAAGAATTCATCTGTCACCTCTGCTGTATAACTCGATTCTATGGCAGCTACCATATCAGTTGTTTTTTCGCCAGCCCCGTGAACCAGTAAATCGTATGCTTTTTTAACTCGTTCCCATCTATTATCTCTGTCCATAGCGTAATACCTGCCTATTAGGCTCGCAAGTTTGGTTGGGGTATCTTTGCAAAAATCTATAAGCGCTTTGGTATAAGCGCTACCACTTTTAGGATCTACATCTCTTCCATCTGTAAAAGCATGTACATAACTCTCCTGAACACCCGCCTCTTTTGCCGCTAAAATAAGACCGCGTAAATGACTAGTGTGACTGTGAACGCCTCCGTCAGATAGTAAACCCAAAAAATGAATGGGCTTATTGTTTTCTATGGCAAATGCAAAGGCTTCTTTGATCGCTTTTTGGTCTTTGAGGGTATTTTCCTTAATGGCCAAGTTAATCTTAGCCAAATCCTGATACACAATTCTTCCAGCACCTAGGTTCATATGTCCTACTTCCGAATTTCCCATTTGGCCTTCAGGCAATCCTACATGCATTCCATCTGTTCTGAGGTTGGCGTTTGGATAGTCTTTATACAATTGGTCTATATAGGGTGTATTGGCCTGATCTATGGCGGAGATACTAGGGTCTGGAGATTTCCCCCAACCATCTAGAATCATTAAAAGTGTCTTCTTGTTCATCTTATTTCGTTTAAAGTGTAAAATTAACCACTAATACATAATAGGGCAGCCTATTTGTGAATTTTTTTACTCATTTTAAAATGAACCCCCACTCCTTGAATTTCAAATGTATCTCCATGAATATCATAGCCTAACTTTTCATAAAAACCCACAGCTTTTATTCTTGCATTCATCCAAATACCATGATAACCAATCTCTTTTAGTTTTTGCTCTCCATAACTGAGTATAGCAGCACCAATTCCTTTTTTGTGGTGGTTTTTTAAAACAGCCATGCCCCTGAGTTGCATTTCACAAAGTTGACTAGGCGTGTTATTTTTGTGTTGTATCACAGAAGCATCGTTGTTAGTCGGAAAATAAGTAGGTTGTTTCATAAAACTGGCTACTCCAACTAACTCAAAATTTAAGTATGCTCCCAAGTGAATGGTGCTCTCAAGGAGATCTCCCTCAAATGCACAACTTTCAATGGGTTTCCCCTCTCTTAGTTCAGGATGCCTCACTGGATAGGTTTGCGTGGCATTTATGACCTTAATGTCTAATCTCATCTACTGTTTAATTAAATATATATAGCCTTGTTCTATTTGCTTAGGTGCCTTTAAATGTACTATATAAAAATAAGTGCCTGTATAGTATGTGTCGTTTTTAATACGATCTTTCAATGATTTTAGATCTATTGATTTTAATTTAAACAGCATTACACCATAGCGGTCATACAACTGAAAATTAACCAGCCTATTTTTTGGATATTGGGTTAAATTGAGTTCACTATTAATTGGGTCCCCATTTAAAGTAAGGATAAAATTACCCAAAGCCTTGTATTCTGCATCGTATAAATAGCAATCGCATAGCACCCATTTAGAGAAATTACCTACTCTAAAAGGAAGTGTTTTTAAGGAATTATGGAATCTTGTATTTGCAGTAGTTTGTGTGTCAACTGAATTTGCCCCTGTTTTTATTTCTAGGGGGAGTATTTGCCAGTTCTGGGAGTTTTTGTTCCAGGCTGCTATTCCTTTGTGTTGTACGTTTAGGTCAGTATAAAATGATTGTTCACTAGGCCATTCAATCTGAACGTATTGGGCAGCTTCAGATTGAACTTCCCAATAGTGATTGGTATCCATCTCGGAAATTCCAGCCCTTGAGAGATAGTTTTGAGTACTGTAAGTATTCCCGAATTTCTGGTTGGCTTGCCCTGCGGTTGTCTTTATTTGAAGGCTTAGGGCAGGAGAAATATGGTCTATTGGTTCTGCAATATTTACCCCTAATGGCATAAATTCTTTATCTGAACCAATGGGAAAAATAAATTCATGTTTGCCTGTGATCCCAACCCAACCCTGAATTAGATTAGGGGGTAGGATGTTTTGTATCCGGGCGTCTGCTCCAAGTTCAAGAAGGCTCTCTTTTTGGTCACTTACCATTATAGGGCCATTTAAAATTAGTGCATTACTCAGGTGCAACCTACCTAGGATTTCTATCCCTTTGGGCTTGTGAATGAAAAGATTTTGAATGTCTTGAGCGTACACTAACTCAAGGGTTTGCTTTTTAAGTCCTGAAAAGTGAATGCTATGAATATCGTTAGCATATTTTCTAATGATTAGTCTTCTGCCAAATACAGCAAAGGGATTCAGGGAGCCAATACTTACTGATTCGTGAATTACAGTAAGCTCTTGGGATCTTAAAAATTTACTGAAAATAAAGCTGCCAAATACCAGTAGTATAGTCGGTTTTGAAATGTATTTTCTCAGTGACATTTGTGAAATTTACTATATTGTTTTTTTATATGCAGTTGTAGATATTGAGTCCGTCATTTACCTAATTTGATGTTACAAATCACCTAATTTGCTGCCAGAACTCACCTAATTTGCTGTCAGAATTTACCTGATTTGTTGCCAATGTTCTCCGTCGCTTTGAATCCAAGTAACGCCTTGGGGAATTATATTTTCAGTCATAGTGCCGTAACTTAATCCTATAAATGGGAGGTCTGTGTAGACATCATGACCGCTCAAGTTTTTTAAGCAGTACACCCGGCCTTTATTCTCTGAGGCTATAGGAAGAACAATAGTTTGTACTTCCTCATACAAAAGGACGGTATGGTGGTTTTCATTTAATGTAGTGGTTTGCGTGTGGCTTTGAGTGATTTTTAATGAAAGTGCCCCATTGACCTCTAAAAAGGAGTTTGTAGCAGATATTCCAATAGCCAAATGACCTTCCTTAGTGAGCCTCATTTTTTCTTGCCCTTTTGTGCTAAAAGCCAACTGATCTGCTGCCGCTCTGAATATACCTGTATTGGTGTCTGACTTAAAACTATAACTGGGCTCGTTCTGACTTCCGTTTGAATTGGAGAATCCTTGGCTTCTAATTTCTCCTGCCACATGTAATTTATTTGTGGGATTAGTGGTCCCAATTCCCAGTCTTTGTTTGTCTTGGTCCCAAAACACAGCCAATGTGCTCAGGCTTTTATTTTTTATCTCACCCACCACACCATTGCTTTCAGTATGCCATAGACTTCCTGTAGTTCCCTGTCTAAATAGGTTTAATTGAAGACTGTCTAGTGGGTGTAGTCCTTGGTTTGAATTTGTTGTATTAGTTGTGTTGGATGTGGTGTGTGAGTGATCTATTAATGCATAGTCTGGTATTTCATGGGTGTGGGAAGCCGTTGTTGTGAGCGGAAAATCGTGGGTGTGATTTATTAATGCAAAGTTTGGGGTTTCATGACTGTGATTGTTTAAAGCGAAGTTTTCGTTTTCATGCGAATGGCTTAAAATAGCTGTTGGGATATTTTCATGCTGGTGATTTATTGGGGGTACCTCAATAAGGGTCTGTTCTCCGCTACTGCTTGTAAATAAAAAATTGTTTTCTGAGATATTTTGGAAGCTTGCAGGAGTGGGTGTTGTTGGAGGGGTGAACTCGCATAGGGGCATCCACCTTTGGTGGTAGTAAAATACGCAGTTTTGATCAATATTATACACTAAGGCGCCGCTAAGGGGTCTAATAGAACGCATTTCATTGTCAGTGACAACCGTTAAGATCAATGCTTTTGTGTGGCTTTTTAATTCTAAAAGTGAGTGGGGATGAATCGTTTCAGGATCTCCTCCTATTTTTACCTGGGCTGAGGTAATACAGGAATATAGTAGCGTTAAACCTATAAAAAATAAAGACTTCATATTGTCACTTTTCTATAAGGTAACATCCAATTGATTGTAATATCAGAAAATAAGATAAAGAGGGTCTTTTTATCTGTTAAAGTCTCAAAAAGACTATTTTTTGATTAAAACGGCTGGTTTTTAAGTCAATTCTTTTAAAAGACTTAAATGGGTGTTTAAGTGTTTTAGAAGTGTTTATAAATCCATTGCTTTGCGCTCTATTTGAGAGACTTCTGCAGCTTCTTGGTTTTTTTGAAATAATCGAGCTGTATGGGGACCTCTTAGGAATATGTCCTGATTAATCACTTCTAAATAACTTCCTTCCCGAAGTCCAATGACGTCGGTGTCATGATAGGTGTGGAATTCCTTTATCCTCGTTTCTCTGCTCTCTCCATTGTGTTTTAAGTGTGGTATTGGATCTAGGTAGTGTGCATTAATATTATAAGGGATAAGGCCAATAGTTCTGAAATCCTTTGGCATAGTAATAGGCATATCATTAGTGGTGTGCATGCTTTGTCCAATGATGTTGCTTCCAGCACTACAGCCCAAATAAGGTACGCCTCCTATAAGCGCATTTTTTAAAGCAGCAATAATGCCTAAGTCGTACAGGGCTTTGACCAAGACAAAGGTATTTCCTCCTCCAGTAAAAATTGCTTCTGCCTTGGAGATCCCTTCGATAGGGTCTTTGTATTCGTGAAGCCCTTTTACTTTTTTTCCTATTTTGGAAAATGCTTGAGACACGTGTCTGGTGTAGTGGTCGTGACTAATTCCATTTGGTCTAGCGTATGGAATAAAAGTGATGGTAGTGACATTTTTAAAAAAAGTTTCAAGCTCGGGGAGTAAATAAGCCAAATACTTTTCATCGGGTAATGTGCTGGTACTGGCAAGTATAAGATGTTTCAAGACTATTTTTTTTGCAAATTAACAAAAGTTTGGCCATCCTATTTTTTTATTTCTAACTAAGATGAGTTTTCTTTATACTAATATAACCACTAATCCGTGTCTTTGGCATGAAATATATTAATGTATGATACTTAAAAAGACTTATTTGTTGTGCTCTTTTTTACTTTTAATTTCCCTGAGTCTCTGGTCTCAAGACAGGGTGCCTCTTAAGGGTAAGGTAATGTATAGAGGGAGCAATGTGGTCAATGAAAACGTGTTGAATACCACTGCTGGTTTAGCAACTATTACAGACCAGGAGGGCTCTTTTGAAATTGAAGTAGCTGAAGGGGACGAATTGGTTTTTACAGCGGTCAATTATAAAATCACTGCGGTATTGATCACCGCAGAAATTTTGAAAAATAGGCGGTTGGTAGTTGCTGTAGAGGAGAAAGTAACTGCTTTAGAAGAGGTTGTAGTAGGTCCAGAGAATACGGAGAAATTTTTAGCCTTAAAGAGTGAAAAGTTCAAGGGCTATGATTATGAAATAGACCGAAGTTCTGAAGTAGATAATATTGCAGAAGCAGGTGCTGTGAAGGGCATGCAAAATGGTTTAAATTTTGTTAATATTTTTAAATTGTTGTTTCAGTCTAAAGATGCTAATAATCCTACTGCTGCACCCGTTTTAAAAATGTCAGAAGCATTAAGGGTAATTTATGAAGACCGTTTTTTTATAGAAGATCTCAAGCTATCTCCAGAACAAATAGAACCATTTCTTTACTATTTAGATAGCAAGGTTAGCCCACAGAATTTGCTTAAGAAAAAAAATGAGTTTCAACTGATTGATTTTTTAGTTAATCAGAGTAGGGATTTCATTAACAGCTCCAAAGAGTAGTGCTATGAGTATAGCGTTGGATTCATATTATTGCAAAAGAGTTTCTTGAGGTATCACGGGCTAACATACACGCATTTTTGTTGTTTTTTAATCCTTTTTTTGTGTACCACTTTGGTGCATGGACAATCTTTTTTCTACCCTGATAATTTTAAGGCTAGGGTGGTCTCTACAGCAGAAGATATTGGCGGGATTTCTATTCAAAATACCACTAGAGGTTATGCGACCATTACGGATGAAGAAGGGTTTTTTG